>Ga0056909_1000028_pt1 | contig 311557 bp, 297 predicted proteins | sample EBPBio102011_DNA_FD_62115 | JGI IMG/M metagenome (GOLD analysis project Ga0056909, IMG submission 62115) | Wastewater treatment Type I Accumulibacter community from EBPR Bioreactor in Madison, WI, USA - Reactor 1_1/10/2011_ DNA | ecosystem: Engineered > Bioreactor > EBPR > Anaerobic-Aerobic >... | reverse complement strand
CAGAAGTCGGGCAAGCCGATCCGCATCGGCCTGATCGGCTCGGGCGAGATGGGCACCGACATCGTGGCGCGCGTCGCACACATGCCCGGCATCGAGGTCGGGGCGATTTCCGAGCTCAACTTGCCCAACGCGCACCGCGCCGTCGACATCGCCTATCAGGAAAAGGGCCATGCCCGCGAAGTCGCCTCCGGCTCGGCCATGAGCGAGGCCATCGAGGCCGGCAAGATCGCGGTCACCAACGATGCCGACCTGATCCTCAACAGCGGCCTGATCGACGTCGTCATCGATGCGACGGGCGTGCCGGCCGTCGGCGCCGAGATCGGCCTGCGCGCCATGGAGCATGGCAAGCACCTGGTGATGATGAATGTCGAGGCCGACGTTACCATCGGCGCCTATCTCAAGTCGGAGGCCGACAGGCTCGGCGTCACCTATTCGCTGGGTGCGGGCGACGAGCCGTCGTCCTGCATGGAACTCATCGAATTCGTCTCGGCGATGGGCCACACCATCGTTGCCGCCGGCAAGGGCAAGAACAACCCGCTCAACATCGATGCGGTGCCGCACGACTATGCCGAGGAAGCCAAGCGTCGCAACATGAACGTGCGTATGCTGGTCGAGTTCGTCGACGGCTCCAAGACCATGGTCGAGATGGCGGCGATCGCCAACGCCACGGGCCTCGTGCCCGACAAGGCCGGCATGCACGGCCCGGCGGCGACGCTGCCCGAACTCAACAAGGTGCTCATCCCCGAAAAGGACGGCGGCGTGCTGTCCAAGGTCGGCGTCGTCGACTATTCGATCGGCAAGGGTGTGGCTCCCGGCGTCTTCGTCATCGCCGACATGTCGCATCCGCGCATCCGCGAGCGCATGGAAGATCTGAAGATGGGCCACGGCCCGTATTTCACCTTCCATAGGCCTTATCATTTGACCTCGCTCGAGGTGCCGCTGACCTGCGCCCGTGTCGTGCTTTACGGCAAGGCCGACATGGTGCCGCTGGCGAAGCCCGTGGCCGATGTCTGCGCCGTCGCCAAGAAGGACCTTGCTCCCGGCGACGCGCTCGATGCCATCGGCGAATACACCTACCGCGCCTGGATCATGACGGCTGGCGAGGCGCGCGCCGCCAAAGCCATCCCCTGCGGCCTGCTGCAGGGCGGTGTCGTCACCGCTCCGATCAAGAAGGGCGAGCTGATCACCACGGCCAATGCCGCGGTTGCGCCAAACTCGAAGATCGCCGAGCTCAGGGCACGGCAGGACAAACTGGTCTATGGCTGACCGGACAAGGCACTGCGCGTTGCCTTGACGCGCGGTGCCGTCTCCAGGGTGTGGACTCAGCTCATGGCCCTTTGGCAATTTGTATGTGACCTTATCCCGTCTTCAGCCGCGAAAATCGACGGGGTAATCGCGGCGCATATGAGCCGCGAGCAGCTCGATGGCGTCGAACTGGGGTTTCTTCCACTGGCCGCTAGCGTGATCTTCGAACGCGTCGGCATGTTGCTGCCGGAAAAGCAGTCTTGGTCCCCTGATCTTAGAATCTGGGGTGACGAAAAAACTGACGACGTGCAGATCGGCGTTCGTGCAGCGCAGATTGAAGATGTACAGTTTCGACTTAACGTTGCCGATCTTCGCATGCCGTTAGTGGCAGGTATCTGCTTGCTGGCGCGTGACCTAAGATGCGTCTTGGCAACTCGAGGAGGGGCTATTCTACAGCCGAACAGCGAGTCCGTTGTGCGAGCCATTATGCAATCTGACGCTGCTCGTTATGTGAGAAACCCGGAGCGATACCTCCACGAGGCTGTTCAGTGGGGCCCAGAAAGCAAATGACGCTCCGCACGTGTCACTCGTTCATCGTTTATGGGGTCACAGCTAGCGCTGTCGACATGCCGCCTCGATCGCGTCCCTGAGATCCTCGCCTGAAATGGGCTTGTGCAGGATGCGCGCGCCGCTGGCGGTCACTTCCTTCAGCCGTTCCGGCGAGGTGTCGCCGGTGACGATGACGGCGGGGACGGCGCGCCCCAGGCGGGCGCGGATCGCCTGGATCGCCTCAAACCCGGTGACGCCGTCGGCGAGGCGATAGTCGGCGACGACAAGGTCGACCTGGGCATGGCCGGCGGTCGACGCCATGGCGTGCGCAGCCAGGGCCTCCGCGGCCGAACGGCCGGGATAGACCTGATGTCCCTCCAGCGTCAGCAGTTGCACCATGGCGTCGAGAATGTCGCCCTCGTCCTCGACGATCATCAGGCCGGCAGCGATGCCGGCGGGAGCCGTCCGCTCGACCGGCCGTAGCGCTGCCGCCCTGCGGACAACGGGCACCGTGACCGAAAACAGCGAGCCGCGGCCGGGGGTCGAAACCAGCCTGAGCGGGTGCTTCAGCAGTCCGGCCGTGCGGCGGACGATGGCAAGCCCCAGTCCCAGCCCTTGGGTCCTGTCGCGCGCCGGGTTCTGCAGCTGCACGAACTCCTCGAAGACCATGCCCTGCTGATCCCCGGGAATTCCGGGTCCGGTATCAAGCACCTGGATCTCGACCGTGTCGCCGCGCCTGCGGCAGCCGAGCAGCACGCTGCCTTTGGCGGTGTAGCGAAAGGCGTTCGACAACAGGTTGTTGAGGATGCGCCTGAGCATCATCGGATCGCTTTCGACCCTGAGGCTCGTGTCGATCACCCGCCAATGCAGGCCGCGCTGCCTGGCTTCTCCTGAAAATTCGCCATGCAGATCGCGGAACAGGTCGCGCAGCGACACGGTCTCGGTGGTGACCGTGACGATGCCCGCGTCGAGCTTGGAGATGTCGAGCAGCGCATTCAGCAGTCCGCTGAGATTGCCGACCACCGATTTCGCCCGGCCTGCCAGGTTGCGGGCTTCGCCCGAAGGAACGTCGCCGCGCTGCCCCAGCACGGCAAGGGTAGAAACCAGCAGGCTGAGCGCATGGATCGGCTGGCGCAGGTCATGGCTGGCGGCGGCGAGGAAGCGCGTCTTGGCATGGTCGGCCGTCTGCGCCCGGTCGCGCTCTTCTTCCAGATGCACGACCAGATCGTCGTTTTGCAGGCGCAGGCTGATGGTTTCGCGCAGCATGCGATAGGTGATGCGGCAATAGTAGAAATTGATGGCGACCAGCGAGGTTAAGAGGAACAGGAAGGCGCCGGTGAAGTCGCTTTGCGCGGTGATGCAGGCGAGCCCCACCGGGATGACGGTGGCGAGGATCGAGCCGATGAGCGCCGGCGGGAATGCCGAGAGCGACGGCACGGTGCCGCAGACGAGGCCGGTCAGGACGATGACGGTGAAGGACAGAACGACCGGTTCCTCGGGCAGGAAGCCGGCCCAGCCGAGCGCGCCCCACAACAGTCCCGACACCCACGAAAAACCCGCCGCCAGCCAGGCCCAGGGCATGAGCGATCCTGACACCGTCTTGCGGCGGACGAACTGCCGCGATGCAAAGACGCGCGTGGCGGTGAGCAGGTACAGCGCGCTCAGCCATGTGGCGAGCCAGGTGGTGGAAACCGCGCTGCTGAGCACATAGATCGCCGCCATCGAGATGACGATGTTGGAAATGACCACGCCATAGGAATTGCGATACAGAAGCTCGATGAGCTCGCGACTTATCTTGTCTTCCTGCATGCTGTTTTCCTAATATTCTGTATGCGCTGCGGCAGCATAACGCGATGATCTATCGACAACTTGTTTCAGACTGGTTGGCGACCGGGCAGGCAAGCCTGCTATGATCGCGCCATGAATCGCCCGCTCACCGCCATCCTCGCCGACGACCATGCCATTGTCCGCGAGGGCCTGAAGCTGCTGTTTTCGGCGGTGGACAACATCGCCATCGTCGCCGAGGCGGCCGATGGCGAGACCTTGCTGCGGCATGTCCGCGACACGCGCGCCGACCTTTTGATCCTTGATCTCGGCATGCCGGGCGTTGCCGGCATCCAGTTCATCTCCGACATCAGGGAACTGGCGCCGCGCCTGAAGATCCTGGTGCTGACCGCAAATATCGAGCCGCGCACGGTGCGCGCCGCGATCGAGGCGGGCGCCAGCGCCTATCTGACCAAGGACGGCGACCCCGAGGAACTGATCGCGGCCATCGAGGCGGTGAAGAAGGGCGCAACCTACCTGGCGCAAACCGTGCGTTTTGCCATCACCGAACCGAACCGCAGCGCAGCACCTGTGCAGGATGTCGTCTCGCCGATCCCGCTCACCCGTCGCGAGCACCAGATCCTCGCGCTCGTGGCGCAGGGCATGACTGCGCGCGAGGTGGCGGAGCGGCTGGGCATCAGCCCGCTGACCGCCCGCAAGCACCGGGAAAACCTGATGCGCAAACTCGATCTCCATAACGCCGCCGAACTCACCACCTATGCGGTTCGCCTGGGACTGCCGGCCGGCTGACCGGCCGCGTCCATGGTCGCCCCTTTAGCAATGCCTTAACCATCGCCAAGGTGGGCGAAAGCGCGCGCGAACTAAATACGACACCTGCCGTATGTTGCCGCGTCAGCGCCGCACCTATTCCTCCCAGCGATCTGGTCGTACGGGGAGGAGCCGTCATGCTGTCGCTGGAACTCTTGGTTCCGTTTGCTCTCGCAACGCTTGTCTTTGCCTGCATGCCGGGGCCGGCGATCCTCTACATGACGGCCCAGACCCTGGCGCATGGGCGCCAGGCCGGCCTGATGGCGGCACTCGGCATCCATCTTGGCTGCTATGTCCACATAGCCGCAGCGACTGTCGGCCTTGCCTCGCTCATCACCCATGCGCCTGTCGTCTACGAGGCGTTCAGGCTTATGGGTGCCGCCTATCTGGTGTGGCTCGGCCTCACCATGTTCCTTGGCTGGAACAAGACCTCCGGCGACGAGAACGAGGCAGGGGCGAGCACGTTGCGCGACAGCGTCGTCGTCGAGGTGCTCAACCCGAAGACCGCCCTGTTTTTCCTAACGTTCCTGCCGCAATTCGTCGATCCGGCGGCGGCCATGCCGTTGTGGCTGCAGTTCATGATCCTCGGCGTGATCGTCAATCTGGTGTTTTCGTTCGCCGATGTGGCGGCTGTGGGCATCGCTTCCCTGGCGCTTGGCCGGGTCAGCAGCGCCAGGGCCGAATGGATGATCCCCAAGGCCTGCGGCTCGATCCTGATCGGCCTCGGCGTGGTTCTGGCCAGCCAGCACCATTGATGCGGCTTGCGGCCCGACGCCCGACACAGGGTGCGGGCGGCATGTCGAGTCGGCGTCACGCCGTCCGAAGCCAGGCCCGGCATCATCTGGTGCCAGCCACCAACGCGGCTGGATAGTTCGCCCTCGGCGTGCCAATCTCACGGCAGGATTGCAGGTGCAAACAGCCACACTCCGCGTTGGGGGTCTTTCAGATGACGGGCATACGAACCTATCTTTCGAGCTTCCTGTTGCTCGTCCCTGCTTTTCTTGGCGGTCTCAGCGGCACGAGCCGCGCCCATGACCCTGGCGCCGAGATGGTCGTGGCGGAGGCCGAGCCTCTGCCTGCTCCAAGCGGCGCCGTCCTGTTCGAAGACGTCCGGATCTTCGACGGCAAGGGCAGCACGCTCTCGGCCGCTTCGAATGTGCTGGTGAAGGGCAACGTCATCGAGCGCATCTCGACCGCGCCCATCGAAGCTGCGGGGGCGCAGGTCATATCGGGCGGCGGGCGCGTGCTGATGCCGGGCCTGATCGACGCGCATTGGCACGCGATGCTGATCGCATCGACGCCTGCGGAAGCGATGGGCGACATCGGCTTTGCCAATCTCGCTGCAGGTGACGAGGCGACGCACACGCTGATGCGCGGCTTCACCACGGTTCGCGATGTGGGTGGGCCGGTGTTCGGCCTCAAGCGCGCCATCGACACCGGCATCGTCGTGGGACCGCGCATCTATCCATCCGGGGCCATGATCACGGTCACCAGCGGCCATGGCGACTTCCGGCAGTTCAGCGACCTGCCGCGGCAGATCGGCGGCCCGTTCACACCCATGGAGAGGAACGGCGGCAGCATTGTCGTGGACAGCCCCGACGAGGTGCGTTTGCGCGCCCGCGAGCAGTTCATGCAAGGTGCCGCCCATATCAAGATAACGGCCGGCGGCGGCGTGTCTTCGCCGTTCAGTCCGCTCGACGTCACCACCTTCACCGAGCCCGAATTGCGGGCCGCGGTCGAGATCGCCGACAACTGGGGCAGCTATGTGATTGCGCACGCCTTCACGACGGATTCGATCAGAAAGTCGATCGCGGCCGGCGTGAAATGCATCGAACACGGCTTCCTGATGGACGAAGACACCGCCAAGCTGATCGCCGAGAAGGGCATCTGGCTGAGCCTGCAGCCGCTTCCGGAGATGTTGAGGCAGGGGTTCCGGGAGGGAACTGTCGAGCGCGCCAAGGCTGACGAGGTGTGGCCGGGCATCGCCAGGACCTACGAACTGGCAAAGAAATACAAGATCAAGACGGCGTGGGGGACGGACGTGCTGTTTTCGCGCGAACTGGCGCGGCAGCAGGGCGCAATCCTGGCTTCGCTCATCCGCTGGTACACGCCTGCCGAAGCGCTGGCGATGGCGACCAGCACCAATGCCGAGCTTTTGAAGCTGTCGGGCAAGCGCAATCCCTATCCGGGCAATCTGGGCGTGGTCGAGGAGGGCGCGCTGGCCGACCTGCTTCTGGTCGATGGCAATCCGCTCGAAAACCTTCAACTGGTCGCCGATCCCGACAAGAATTTCCTGGTCATCATGAAGGACGGCCGCGTCTACAAGGACACTGTGCCGAACTGAGCGTTCGTCGGGCAGGTCGTCCGGTGCCTGCGTCGGGCGCCGTGAAGCGATGGCCTGCCTCAAGGGCAGGTCATTGCCTCGTGCATGGAATTTGGGGCTGTTTGGCGAATTCCGCGCAGAGCGAAAACGCCGCCAGCACGACATGGGTCCGATCCCATCCCGCCAGCTCCGCAACGCTGAGAAGCTTGGCCAGCGAGGGCTCGATGGCGAACTGGCACTGCGCCAGATAGTCCACGTCCTGCGGCTCCAAGGTCGGGCTGTTGATACGCAAGTGCTTGGTCATTGGCGTCATTTCGGGAATTCCAGTCCAGCAACAGATGCGAAGTCCGATCGCTGTGTCTCCTGCGCAAGCCGATCGACTGTGAAACAATGATCTAAAGCATTGACACAGATGAACATAATGAATTCCAGTCAGCTCACTTGAGTGGAATTCATATGTCATGACGAAAAAGCGGTCGATGCCCCAGTTGCGCGCGCTTCAATCCTTCGAGGCCGTCGCGCGGCATCTTTCGGTTTCCCATGCGGCCCAGGAGCTCGGCGTGACGCAGAGCGCGGTCAGCCACCAGATCAGGCGGTTGAGCGAGGAACTTGGCGAGCGGCTGGTGGAGCGGCAGGGGCGTGGCCTCGTGCTGACGGGAACCGGGCATCGTCTCGCATCGGAGCTCGACCGCGCATTCGACCTCATCGAAAGCTCGACGGCGCAGGTGGTCGGCGCGGCCAGCGGAACGGTGCGCCTTGCCGTCTATGGCTCCTTTGCCAGCGGCTGGCTCATCGAGCGGCTGCCGGCGTTTTTCGTGCGGCATCCAGACGTCGATCTGCAGCTGATCACGGTCACTGACGAGGATGAGCCGAGCGACAGGCTCGCCGACGCTTTCATCACCTGCACGCCATCGCAACGGGGATACCGGAGCATCCTGCTCAAGCGCGAGCAATTGATCGCGGTCGCGTCCCCCAGCATCGGCTCGTGGCCGTGCCCGTTGATCACCACTGAGGTTTCGCCGTCTTCGGTGGGGGCCGATTGGATCGACTTCTGTCGTCAAAACAGCCTCGAGCTTTCGGCCTTCCAGAAGGAAAGCTGGAAGCTGTGCACGCATTATCAGCTGGCGTTCGACATGGCCCGTGTCGGCATCGGCGCAGCTTTGATTCCCGACTTCCTCGGCGAGCGCGGCATCGCCGAAGGAGCCTTGCAAAGGCTGTCAGGCGAGCCGATGCCGACAGGGCTGAGCTACTACCTGTCCATCAAGTTCAGCCGCAGCCAGGAACCGGCGCTCACGAGCCTGACCCAATGGCTGCGCGCGGCGGCGCGATAGCGCCGGGAATGATGAGCTCAGGTCATGGATGGAGCGTGGGCGCCAGGGCCTCCGGCTCTTCGCCTAGGCTTCCAGCGCGCCCGACCGGGCGTCCTTGCTTGGGGCAGCACCAACCAGCTTGACGAGGTCGTCGCCGGCGCCGGTGAAGCGGTGGGAGCGGCGGGTGAGGATGTAGCCGTCCTGCGGCGCAAAGATCTCGACGCGGCCGCCGTCTTCGCCCGGTGCACGCACGATGGTTGCCAGCCGCGCGCCTGACGTGACCCGGTCGCCGGGCTTGACGTCGTAGAGGATGGCGCCGGAGCAGGGCGCGGGCACCATCTCGATATGGTCGATGGTCGCGACCAACCCTGCGAAGGGCTGGGGTGCCGCGACCGCCGCATCGGCGACGACGCCGCGCGCCACCAGCAGGCGGTAGATGCCTTCGGCGTCGTATTCGGCAATGCCGTTATGGACGTCGGAGGTGCCGCGATATTCGACCGTGGTGACGACGCGGGTCTCGAGCTTGGCTTCCTTGCGCGGCAGCTTCAGCCAGGGATGCAGCGACGCTTCGTCGAAGGAGGCGCCCGACTGGCCGCCCCACAGGATGACGGCGTCGACGCCCATGGCCGAGGCGCAATCCGACATGGCCGGCCACAGCTCGTCGGGCACGTAGAGATAGGCGACACCTTCGTCGTCGCAGTGCAGGTCGAGCACGATCTCATGGCCGACCGAAAGCTTCAGCAACCGGGCCTTGAGGCGCTTGTCGGCGGTCATCGGCACGTCGTCGCCTGGTAGCAGCGACACGTCGGGCCGGTCGAGCAGCGGGAAGTCGCGGTTGTAGTTGACGCGGGTGCCCAGGTCGAAACGGCCCTGCGCGCCATGGAACAATTGCTGGGTGCCGCCAATGGGGTTGGCGCGCGGCACGATGGTCAGGTTGCCGCGGATGCGGCCTTCGGCTTCTGCCTTGCGCAGGCGCGGCATCAGCGCGTCGATGGCGACCACGCCCGGCAACTCGTCGCCATGAAGGGCGGCCTGGATATAGGCCGATGGGGCGTCCGGCTCGGACCCGGCCAGGCGCAGCACCGCAAATTCATAAGCGATGCCGTCGCGGTCGCCCCTGATCGTCTCGACGCTTTTTTCCATTTTTTTGTCCCCCGAATCCTCTGGTGCGAGGGATAGAACAGTCTGAAGCGCCTGTCGTCCTGATCCAGCAGGAGGCGTCCGCCACGCCAGAGACCGGGGCCAGAGACCAGGGCGGTCAGGACGCCGCCGCCGCCCCCCATTGCTTCATCAGGGCCGCCGAGCGCGCCAGTTGCGGGGCGGCGTGGAATTCGTGGCCGAGGTTGGCCGCGGCGCGCCAGGGCCAGCGCGGGTCGGCCAGCAGGGCGCGGCCGAGCGCCACCATGTCGGCGCGGCCCTCGCGCACGATGGCATCGGCCTGGGCAGGCTGGTCGATCATGCCGACCGCCCGCACCGGGATATCAGTCGCCTTTTTCACCGCCTCGGCGAGATGCACCTGGTAGCCGGGGCCGGTGCGCAGGCTCTGATGCGGCGAGTTGCCGCCTGAGGAGCAGCAGATATAGGCGATACCCGCCTTGCCATAGGCCTTCGCCACCTCGATCGCTTCCTCGAGCGTGAAGCCGCCATCGACCCAGTCGGTCAAAGACATGCGCGCGCCGACCATCAGCGTCGGCACGGCCGCGACCACGCGGCGGGCGATTTCGGTGGCAAAACGCATGCGGTTTTCGAGCGAACCGCCCCATTGGTCGGTGCGGTGATTGGACAGCGGCGACAGGAACTGGTGCAGCAGATAACCATGGGCCGAATGCAGCTCGATGAAGTCGAAGCCGGCGCGCTCGGCGCGTTTCGCCGCGTCGACGAAGTGGCCGATTGTCTGTTCGATTTCTTCCTCTGTCAGCGCGTGCGGCACCTGCCAGCCGTCGGCATAAGCGAGCGCCGACGCTGACACCACCGGCCATGCATCTTCTTCCGGCTTGAGCGGGCCGGAGCCGTCCCATGGGCGGTGATTGGAGGCCTTGCGGCCGGCATGGGCCAGCTGCACGCCGAACTTGGCGTCAGGCGTCGCCACTCGCCTGGCCGCGTCCAGCGCGCGCCGCGCCGCCGCCTCGTTGGCATCGGAATAGAGCCCCATGCAGCCATGGCTGATGCGGCCGCGGCGCTCGACATCGGTCATCTCGACGGTGATCATGCCGGCGCCGGACATTGCGAGGTTCATCCAGTGCTGCAGGTGCCAGTCGGTGGCCGAGCCATCGTCGGCCGAATATTGGCACATCGGGGCGACGGCGATGCGGTTGGGAAATTCGAGCGTGCCGAGCTTGATCGGCGAGAAAAGATGGGCGGTCATGGCGGCTCCGATATCTGTCGGTGCGACTGTACGGCCTTCGCGATTTCCGACAACCATATTTGCATGGGGCCAACGCGTGTTATCAGTCGCGGCGAACATGGCTTGCCAGCAACGGGTGACTGAATGACGACGCGACACCGGCTCGAAGAGATTTTTGGGCGACTTTTTGTCCGCGCCGGGCAAGAGCGCGTGTTCATGAAGCTCTATGTCGAAGCCGCGCGCGACGCCGCCGACGCAGCCGATGCGCGGGCCAAGGCAGGGGTGACGCTCGGCCCGCTCGACGGCGCCATCGTCTCGATCAAGGACCTGCTCGATGTCGAGGGCGAGCCGACACTGGCAGGCTCGCTGATGCGCCGCGACGCAGCGCCCGCGCAGGCCGACGCACTTGTGGTCAGGCGCCTGAGGCGGGCAGGGGCGGTCATCATCGGCAAGACCCACATGACCGAATTCGCCTTCACCGCGCTCGGCATCAACCCGCATTACGGCACGCCGGGAAATGCCGCCAATCCGGCGCTGATCCCCGGCGGCTCCTCGTCGGGGGCGGGTGTGTCGGCGGCCGAAGGCACGTCGGACATTTCCATCGGCTCCGACACCGGCGGCTCGGTGCGCATTCCGGCAGCCCTCAACGGCGTCGTCGGTTTCAAGCCCACGGCGCGGCGGGTGCCGCTCGACGGCGCTTTTCCTTTGTCGCCGTCGCTCGATTCGCTTGGGCCGCTGGCAAGGTCTGTCGAGGCCTGCATCGCCACCGATGCCATCATGGCCGGCAAGGAGTTTTCCAAGCTCGCACCGCTGTCGCTGTCGGGCCTGCGCATCGGCGTGCCGCGCGGACGGCTGATGGAATATTGCGACCCAACTGTCACCGCCGCCTTCGAACAGGCGCTGAAGCGCCTTGCTGCGTCGGGCGCCCGCGTCGAGGAAATCGCCATCGATGACCTCCTGATATCGATGCGCGAGGCGACACGCACCGCTTCCATCGCTGCCATCGAAGGCGCCGAGATCCATGCCGACTGGCTGTCCACGGGCCCCAAGGTCGAGGTCGACCGTCATGTCAGCGGCGGGCTGGGCCGGGCGCTGCAGGTGCCGGCGGTCGGCTATATCAGGATCATGCGCCGGCGCGCCGAACTGGCGGCCGCGATGGACGAAAGGCTGTCGTCGCTCGACCTCATGGTTTTGCCGACGACGCCCGTCGTCGCCCAGCCGATATCAGACATCCTGGCCGACGAGCGCCATGGCGACCGCATCGAGGGCCTGTTTTTGCGCAACACCCAGGTCGCCAACCAGTTCGACCTCTGCGCGCTGTCGCTGCCTGTGCCCGGCGCTGCACTTCCTGTCGGGCTGATGCTGGTCGGCCGCCACGGCCACGACCGCCTGACGCTGTCGGCCGGGCTGGCGGTCGAGGCGATGTTGAGGCGGTAGCGATGACGGCACTGATCACCTCTGACGGCGTCGTCACGCGCTGGCCGGCCAAGGCGGCCGACCGGGCTACGGTGCTCGACTTCCTCGCCGGCAAGTTCGAGACCGGCCGCGACTACAGCGAGCGCGAGGTCAACGACATCCTCAAGCGCCATCACAGCTTCGGCGACTGGGCCTTGTTGAGGCGCGAATTGTTCGAGAGCGGCCGCTTTTTGCGCAACCCGCTCACCGCCATCTATCGCCGCGTCGAGGACCAGTAAGTTCGACATTTGCTGGCCTCTTGCGGAGCCGGCGCAAATAGTGGTCATCTGGCCCCTACAATTTTTCAGGCCGGAATCGGACGAGGAGTTTGCCATGCCGTCGACAATGAAGGGGCCCGCGATCTTCCTTGCTCAGTTCGCAGGCGACGTCGCACCGTTCAATTCATTGAAATCGATTACATCCTGGGCCGGAAATCTCGGCTACAAGGGCGTGCAGATCCCGACGCCGGATGCGCGCTTGTTCGATCTGGACAAGGCGGCAACGTCGAAGGCCTATTGCGACGAGATCAAGGGCATCTGCGCCGATGCCGGCGTCGAGATCACCGAGCTGTCGACGCATCTGCAGGGGCAGCTGGTCGCGGTCCACCCGGCCTATGACGCCCAGTTCGACGCTTTTGCGCCCGCCGCCGTGCACGGCAATCCCAGGGCGCGCCAGCAATGGGCGGTCGAGCAGATGAAGCTCGCCGCCAAAGCGTCGCAGAATCTCGGGCTGACGGCCTGCGTGTCCTTCACCGGCGCGCTGGCGTTTCCCTATCTCTATCCCTGGCCGCAGCGGCCGGCAGGCCTGATCGAGGAGGCCTTTGCCGAGCTCGGCAAACGCTGGACGCCCATTCTCGATGCCTATGACGAGGCCGGCGTCGACCTCTGCTTCGAGCTGCATCCGGGCGAAGACGCCTTCGACGGCGCCACCTTCGAGATGTTGCTCGACGCTGTCGGTGGCCACAAGCGCTGCAACATCAATTACGACCCGTCGCACTTCCTGCTGCAGCAGCTCGACTATCTCGCCTTCATCGACATCTATCACGAGCGCATCAAGGCGTTTCACGTCAAGGATGCCGAGTTCAATCCTGATGGCCGCCAGGGCGTTTACTCAGGCTACCAGGGCTGGCTCAATCGTGCCGGCCGCTTCCGCTCGCTCGGCGACGGCCAGGTCGATTTCACCGGCATCTTCTCGAAGCTCGCGCAATATGGCTACGACAGCTGGGCGGTGCTCGAATGGGAATGCTGCCTCAAGCATCCGGAAGACGGCGCCGCCGAAGGCGCGCCCTTCATCGAAAGCCACATCATCCGCGTCACCGACAAGGCATTTGACGATTTCGCTGGCGGGACGAGCGATCGGGCGATGCTGCGGAAGATGATGGGGATTTGAACGCAGCGCTGCCCCTCATCCCCCTGCCGGGACCTTCTCCCCGCAGGCGGGGAGAAGAGGCAAGCGGAGCCGTCGCGGCCAGCCCCTTCTCCCCGTCACTATACGGGGAGAAGGTCCCGGCAGGGGGATGAGGGGCAGCGCCAACATATCAAGGGAGGACACACATGGTCGGTGCATCGAAATCAGGAGACGGCGCTGGCCCGATCCGCTACGGCATGGTCGGCGGCGGGCAGGGCGCTTTCATCGGCGCGGTGCACCGCATCGCCGCCCGCATGGACGGCGATTTCCAGCTTGTCGCCGGTGCGCTGTCGTCCAATCCGGAGCGGGCCAAGGCTTCCGCCACCGAGATCGGGCTCGATCCCGAGCGCAGCTACACCTCTTATGCCGAGATGGCCAAGGCCGAAGCCAGGCGCCCCGACGGAATCGAGGCGGTTGCCATCGTCACGCCCAACAACGTCCATTTTCCTGCCGCCAAGGCCTTCCTCGAGGCCGGCATCCACGTCATCTGCGACAAGCCGCTGACGGCGACGCTGGCCGAGGCGAAGAAGCTCGCAGCCCTGGTCGAAAAGACCGGCAAGGTCTTCGTGCTCACCCACAACTACACCGGCTATCCGATGATCCGGCAGGCGCGCGAGATGGTCCAAAAAGGCCAGCTCGGCGACATCAGGGTCGTCCAGGCCGAATACCCGCAGGACTGGCTGACCGAGGACCTTGCCGCAACAGGCCAGAAGCAGGCGTCCTGGCGCGCCGATCCCAAACAGTCGGGCGTCGGCGGCGCCACCGGCGACATCGGCACGCATGCCTACAATCTCGCCCGCTTCGTCACCGGCCTGGAGCTCGACAGCCTGTCGGCCGATCTCGACGCCTTCGTGCCGGGCCGGCTGCTCGACGACAATGTCAACGTCATGCTGCGCTTCAAGGGCGGGGCCAAAGGCATGATCTGGGCGAGCCAGGTGGCGCCGGGCCACGAGAACGGCCTCAAGCTGCGCGTCTATGGCTCCAGGGGCGGCCTCGAATGGGTGCAGGCCGACCCGAACTACCTCTGGTACACGCCTTTCGGCCAGCCCAAGCAGCTGATCACCCGCGGCGGCGTCGGCGCCGGCCCGGCCGCCGCGCGCGTCACCCGCGTGCCCTCAGGCCACCCCGAAGGTTATCTCGAAGGTTTCGCCAACATCTACCAGGAAGCCGCCCGCGCCATCCGCGCCGCCCGCAAGAAGGGCGGCAAGCCGGGCAAGGACGTCATCTATCCGACGGTGCAGGACGGGGTCGAGGGTGTGGCCTTCGTCGAGGCCTGCGTGCGCTCGTCGAAGAAGAACGCGGCGTGGACGAAACTCTAGAGCGTTTCCGCGTTTCTTCGATGAATCACGGAATCCCTCTATCTCTTTGTTTTTACGCAATTCCTGATGGAAAACCGCTGCGTAGTTTGCGTGGAATGCTCTAGAGCACGATGACGCGTGCGCCGTTGCGGACGGTGCCGTACAGCTCGAGAACATGTTCGTTCAGCATACGGATGCAGCCGGAGGACGCGGCGGTGCCGATCGACCACGGCTCGTTGGTGCCGTGAATGCGGAACAGCGTGTCGCGGCCGTCGCGGTAGAGATAGAGCGCACGCGCGCCGAGCGGGTTTTGCGGGCCCCCGGGCATGCGCTGCGGCAGGTTGGGATTGCGTCGCCGCATGTTGGCCGTGGGCGTCCAGCTTGGCCATTTGGCCCGGCGCCCGACGATGGCCTCGCCGGTCCACCGCGCGCCGTCGCGACCGACTGCAATGCCGTATCGGACCGCCCGGCCGGGGGTCTCCACGTAATAGAGAAAACGCTCGCGCTTGTTGATGATGATCGTGCCGACCGGCTCGTTGCCGGCATAGGGCACGTTGTGGCGGTGGAACTGCCTGGGAATGAGCGACTTGTCGACGAGCGGGATGTCGAACGGGGTGTCGGGAATGCGGCCGATATACCACCGCGGCTGTGCCGCCTCCGCGCGACCCAAAAGCGCCACAAACGACATTGCGCCCAAAATCGCGGATCGCCGGTTTAGAGAAACGGTCAAATGATGCTCCAGTGCAAATCGTCGTGTCCGGCAACAGTGCGGTGAGGCCGACGAAGGTCGCAGCCGGCGCTATCCAGACGGGAATCTCTACCTAAGCGTGCATCCAGTTACGCCCGCCGCAAACGCGGCGTCAAGGCGGACAATCGCTTGTCGGTTCGCGCTCCGCTCATGAGCCGCCGAAGCAAGGCCAGGGTTTGCCAATGACTTCGGCTGCCAGCGCCAAGTCATTAAATTTGAGCAGCTGATAACCCGCGGCGGCGTCGGCGCCGGCCCGGCGGCGGCGGGTGTTACCCGCGTGCCCTCAGGCTACCTGCCCGGATAGGCCCGTCATTGAGGCCGGTGTGCTGCGGGGCGGCAAAGCTTGGGATGCGCAACGTTCATAAGCCTCTGTGGGTGCATTGTCCGCAATCGCTCGGCGCCTTGTCGTCGCCCGTTGGAGCGTCGCGCGCCGGTCTTCTTGCCACCGCGAGCTGCGCTTGACTACTTTTGATTTATTTCAAGGAAGAATCGAGGATCACGAATCGCCCCATATGGCTGGACCGAACGCTTCCCACCCCACTTGAGGGCGGCTTCACCTTAGCAAGCTCAAATGCCCTTTGTTAGAAAGCCACATAGGAAAGATGATCACTCGACAAATGAACGCGGTCGACTGAATCTTGGTGTACCGCGGCTTGGATTTGATCTCGGAGCAGCGTTATGGCCGCTCGCTCACCTTCTGGAAGAATAGAAGCGATCGCGTGTCCCGTTTCGGTAAGGACGTAACATGGTAGGGAAGGAATGCCACTTCTTGAAATCAATGGTGCCGGTTGGATATTTTTGTAATCAATCGTTGCTTCTGCCGGAAACGCAATCGCATAGTATCCGAAAGAGCAAATTAGAAATTTGCTTTGATCGGCTTTCTCAACGGTCACGAACGTTTTGTATTGCCCTAATCCCGGTTCAATAATAAGTTCTGCGGACGTGAGTGCGGCTTTTTCCAATACTTCAAGCTCGGCGAGAAGCGATTTTGGAACTACATTACCCAATCTATTCTTGCATAAATTTTCGAATAATTTGGCGGTGCTGGCATCTAATTCATCAACTACACGCAGAACTTTGCCGGTAAAGGTTCCAGGCTTTCGAATTTCAGATGCGAGTACTTTTCCCCACCGTTCTCGCATTTGTTCAGTTGTCGCCTCTTCGGCGTACCGCTCAAAGCGATTGAGGAAAGTATCGTCGAGAGCTTCGGCGCAGCCGTCGGCCGCATCGTCAGATGGAGGGGTCTGGCGCAAATCCTCCAAAGCCAAATCCAGAACAGCATCCTTGTTTGCTTGTCGCCGCATCAGAGATGGAAGAAAATTCTCCACTGCTCTCGCTGCGAAATCCGGATCGCTCTTCAAACGATCCATTCCGAGATCGCCAAGTGCGTGGATCATTTTTACGCGCACGTCAGAGAGCGCCTTAGCCTCGGCATTCTGAGACTCAATAGGAATGCTCTTGTTCTCAACCCTTGAGCCCCACAGTCGATCCCAGGCTGATGCCGTACGAGACTTGATCTTCGCCGAAAAGCCACTCGGGGTCAGTTCGGCCGAAACGCCTATTTCCTCAACTTGATTGCTGTCACCCAAGATAGTCCCCCCAAGTTAGAGGCAGTGATCATAAGGGACGGGTAACGATCCCTTCAATGGCCACCCTTCTCCAACCTCCAGCTAATGAGGTTGGAGAACTACCGGGTTGCTCTACCCTGACAGAAACTCATGCCCCGCCCGATCAACTCGGGTGGCCTTTGACCCAGAAGTTCAGGGAGGTGCGAGGCCGCCCCCGCGCTCACCGCCCCTTCACCTCCGCAATCATCCTGCGCGCCGCCTCCACCAGCTGCCCGTTGCTCCTGGCTTCCGCCCCATCCGGCAGGACTGCCACGTCCTCCAGCCCGGTGCGGATGCCGTGGCCGCGGGCGAGTGCGCGGCGGTTCACGGACCAGCAGGAGCCGTCATAGCCGTGGTGCACCTGCGGCAGCGTGATGCCGGCACCTAGGACGATCGCCTCCATGTCCTCGGCATCGCGCAGGGCGATCGTGGGATCGGGGTTCAGCGGCTCGATCAGCACGCGCCGGCAGTGCGCGCGGATGGGGGAGGCGACGAATTTGCGCGCGTCGTCAGGCGACAGCAGCCCGGCCTCGATGCCGACGCCCCTGGAAAGAAACCACTCGCAGAGTTCGGTGATGCCGTCCTCGCCCTGGTTGGCGGTGACGAGATCGGGCAGCACCGTCCAGCCGCGCACGGCGGTGAGCCGGGCGGCCGGGTCGGCGATGATCGCGGCCGAGGTGGTCAGCGAAATCGGCACGCCGGGGCAGTTTTCCCTGATCGCGGTGACGACGGCGTCGCATTCGGCCGCGTTCAGGGTCTCGCGGCCGGCCGCGTCGAAGGCGTGGACATGCACCGAATGGGCGCCTGCCCGGACCGAGGCGAGGGCGTCGCGGCCGATGGCCTCGGCGCTTCTGGGGGCTGCCTCATGGCGGCGGTCGCCGTTCAGGGCTACTTGCAGGAAGGTCACTTTCACCTCGTATCCGCAGCAATGACCATGTCCGGTTTTTGACCTTATCTCGCCGTTTGAGGTCAAGGAACCGGCGCATCGGATCACTGGTGCCATGCAGCTGTCAGTCGAGCGCGCGGGCGAGGGGCGTTTCCGCCCCTCCAGCGCTCAGCTTTCTGCCTTGGGAAACACCTTCCAGCGCTTCGGCCTGAAGGTCACCCGGCTCTTCTGGGCGGCAGGGTGGTTGACGGGCAGTTCGATCTCGACGCGTTCGCGGCCGCCACCGATCTCCAGCTCGACCCGGCGGGTGCCGGCGACGCGGCGGCTCGCCGCAACAGTGCCGGCAATGCAGCCGCCGCATTCGTCGAGCAGCTCGATGTCGTGCGGGCGGAAATAGAGTGTCGCCTCGCCATCGGGCACATCGGGAGCCGAAAGCCCGATCGGCCGGTCGGCGATCCACACCTGTCCGTCCTCGACCTTGACCGGCAGCGAGCTCGACTCGCCGATGAAGCCGTAGACGAAGGGCGAGTTGGGCGTGTCGTAGACGTCGTCGGCGGTGCCGACCTGCTCGATGCGGCCCTGGCTCATCACCACGACGCGGTCGGCGAGTTCGAGCGCCTCTTCCTGGTCGTGGGTGACGAAGATCGTCGTATGGCCAGTCGCGTCATGGATCTCGCGCAGCCAGCGCCTGAGCTCGCGGCGCACCTGGGCGTCGAGCGCGCCGAAGGGCTCGTCGAGCAAAAGCACGCGCGGTTCGATCGCCATGGCGCGGGCGAGCGCCACGCGCTGGCGCTGGCCGCCCGACAGCTGCGCCGGATAACGCTTTTCGAGGCCGCCGAGCTGCACCAGGTTGAGCAGTTCCGACGCCCTTGCGCGGATATCGGCCTTGCTCGGCCGCTTGACTGAGGGACGCACCTTGAGGCCGAAGCCGATATTGTCGGCCACGGTCATGTGGCGGAACAGGGCGTAATGCTGGAACACGAAGCCGACATTGCGCTCCTGGATGGTCTTGCCCGAAGCGTCTTCGTCGCCGAAGAAGATCGTGCCGCGGGTCGGTCGTTCCAGGCCGGCGATCAGGCGCAGAAGCGTCGTCTTGCCGGAGCCTGACGGCCCCAGAAGGGCAATGAGCTCGCCCGAGCGGATGTCGAGCGATACGTCGTGAAGTGCCGGGAACCGGTCGAATTCCTTGCGCACATTGGAAACGCGAACTTCCATCAATTTGCCTCTGTCAGTGTCCGCGCGAGGCGGCGATCTCGGCGCCGTAGCGGAGCTCGAGAAGGGTTTTCAGCACAAGCGTCACCAGGGCCAGGCCGGCGAGCACGGACGCGACGGCAAAGGCGCCGACGGCATTGTATTCGTTGTACAGGATCTCGACATGCAGCGGCATGGTGTTGGTCTGGCCCCTGATGTGGCCCGACACGACAGACACCGCGCCGAACTCGCCCATGGCGCGCGCGTTGCACAGCAGCACGCCGTAGAGCAGGCCCCATTTGATGTTGGGCAGCGTCACATGCCAGAAGGTCTGCCAGCCATTGGCGCCGAGCGACAAAGCTGCCTCCTCGTCGCCGGTGCCCTGTTCCTGCATCAGCGGGATCAGTTCGCGGGCGACGAAGGGGAAGGTGACGAAGATCGTCGCCAGCACGATGCCGGGAACCGCAAACAGGATGACGATGCCGTGCATCTTGAGCCACGGCCCGAGCAGGCTCGACGCCCCGAACAGCAGGACATAGACCAGGCCCGAGATGACGGGCGAGACCGAAAAGGGCAGGTCGATCAGGGTGATCAGGAATGCCTTGCCCTTGAACTCGAACTTGGCGATGGCCCAGGCGGCGGCCACGCCGAAGACGAGGTTGAGCGGCACCGAGATGACGGCGACCAACAGCGTCAGCCGGATCGCCGAGATCGTGTCGGGGTCGCCGACGGCGGCAAGGAAGGCGCCGATGCCCTTGGCGAAGGCCTGTTCGAACACCACCACCAGCGGCACCACCAGGAAGATGCCGAGGAAGGCGAAGGCCACGGCCATGACAAGGAAGCGGGCCAGCGGGCTTTCGCTCGTGGCCAGCGAGACATGCTCGTGGGTCTGGTCGGCGGGATAGAGCTCTGGATCAGCCATAGCGTTTGCGAGTCCACGCCTGAATGAGGTTGATGACGAAGAGCATGCCAAACGACAGCGCCAGCATGATCGCGGCAATCGCGGTGGCTGCGGCGTAGTCGTATTCCTCCAGCCGGATGACGATCAGAAGCGGTGCGATTTCCGACACGTAAGGCAGGTTGCCGGCGATGAAGATGACCGAGCCGTATTCACCGACGCCACGCGCGAAGGCCAGCGCGAAGCCGGTGGTGACGGCCGGCGCCAGCCCCGGAAACAGCACCTTGGTGATGGTCTGCCAGCGGTTGGCGCCAAGGGTGGCCGCGGCTTCCTCGACCTCCTTGTCGATCTCCTCGATGATCGGCTGCACGGTGCGCACGACAAAAGGCAGGCCGATGAAGACGAGTGCGATGACGATGCCGAGCGGCGTGTAGGCGACCTTGATGCCGAGCGGCGCCAGCAACGCGCCCATCCAGCCTTTCGGCGAATAGAGCGTGGTAAGTGCTATGCCGGCGACGGCCGTCGGCAGGGCAAAGGGCAGGTCGACCATGGCGTCGACGATGCGGCGGCCGGGGAAGCGATAGCGCACCAGCACCCAGGCGACCAGCGTGCCGAAGACGACGTTGATGGCGGCGGCGATGAAGGCCGTGCCGAAGCTGATCTCGAGCGCCTTCAGCGTGCGGCGATCGGTGGCGATGGCGAAGAAATCGGTCCAGCCGAGCGAGGCCGAACGCCAGACGAGCCCGGCAAGCGGGATGAGGATGATGAGGGTGAGGTAGGCAAGCGTGAAGCCGAGCGTCAGTCCGAAACCCGGAATGACGCTCGGCTTTTTGAACCGCCACCCCGCCTGAGCGGGAGCTATACTCATGATGTCCTGGTCTTCGGGTTACTGGGCCGGCTTGTAGATCTGGTCGAATATACCACCATCACCGAAGTGATAGGGCTGCGCCTTTGCCCATCCGCCGAAAATCGGATCGTCGATGGAGACAAGCTTGAGTTCAGGCAGTTTCTGCAGGTCGGCTGCCGGGACAAGGTCCGGCTTGGACGGCCGGTAATGATGCTTGGCGGCGATGGTCTGTCCTTCCGCCGAATAGAGGTAGGAGAGATAGGCTTCGGCCACCTTGCGGGTGCCCTTGGCATCGACATTGGCATCGACCACGGCGACCGGCGGTTCGGCCAGGATCGACGACGGCGGGATGACGATGTCGAACTGGTCGGCGCCGAATTCGTCGAGCGCCAGATAGGCCTCGTTCTCCCAGGCCAGCAGCACGTCGCCGAGACCGCGCTGGGCGAAGGTCACCGTCGAGCCGCGGGCGCCGGTGTCGAGCACGGGCACATGGGCATAGAGATTGCCGATATATTGCTTGATCTTGGCCTCGTCGCCGCCGAACTGGGTGTTGCCCCAGGCCCAGGCCGCCAGATAGTTCCAGCGTGCACCGCCAGAGGTCTTCGGGTTCGGCGTGATCACCTGGACGCCGTCCTTGGTCAGGTCGCCCCAGTCGTTGATGGCCTTGGGATTGCCCTTGCGCACCAGGAACACGATGGTCGAGGTGTAGGGCGAGGAGTTGTTCGGCAGCTTGGCGCGCCAGTCGGGATTGATCTTCTTCGACTTCTCGACGATCGCGGTGATGTCGCTTTCGAGCGCAAGGGTGACGACGTCGGCGTCGAGGCCGTCGATCACGGCGCGCGCCTGCTTGCCCGAACCGCCATGCGACTGCTCGATGGTCACCGTCTCGCCGGTCTCGGCTTTCCAGTGCTTGGCGAAGGCGGCGTTGTAATCCTTGTAGAGCTCGCGCGTCGGGTCGTAGGACACGTTGAGAAGCGTGGTGTCGGCATAAGCCAGTCCCAGGCCGCCGAACTGCACCGCACCCGCAATCAGGGCCGACAGCAGTATGGATCTGCGTGAAGTCGTCATTTCCGCCTCCGTTCGAATATGGTTCTACTCTATCGAACTGGTAGAAATTAGATGCGGCGTATGTTCCGAATTTTGGCCCGCATCGGCAAATTTAGGCCACGCGAGGACAGCTGACGAAATTTTTTTGCTCGCTCAAAAATTCATGAACGGACTGGGCGATGTAATTGTTCGTCACAGACGATGAGAACCGGGAGCGCAGACGTGCGTGGCAAGGGCCATCAGGCCCTGGCTGTTTGCCCCGACCAGAAACGTTCGACTTCGCTCCATTGCATCGCGCCGAGCGGCCCCAGCCACTGCTTCAGCCGATCCGGCGACGTGGTCTTGTGCAGATTGGGGTTTTGCAGGTCTTCCAGCAGCCCGATCGTCGCTGCTTCCCGCACCAGTTCATCGCCGTCGGCGAGCCAACGCTCGACGGCTGCGAAAATACGCTGAAGATCGCCGATCCTGTCGTTCTCAAGCTTGCCGATCACGTGCCGGGCCAGATCTCCCAAAGCCAGGTAAAGCGGCAGCTCGATCTGGTCGCGCCACTTGTCCACAAACGCATCCCAGGCCGGCTGGAATGTCGGATCGGCTTCCAGAAGCACGTCGAACATTTGTTCCTGCGAGATCATTTCGTCTACTCCACGAATACCCTGACGCTTGCGGCCCGTCCCGCGGCGTCGATGACGGTCAGCGTCGAATAGCCTGTGCCGTCGGGCTGCCAGGTTGCCTCGCGGCGGCGTGCGACCGTGTCGAGCGGCTTGCCGTTGGCGAGCCAGCGAAACGGGGCGCGGCCGCCCTGCAGCTTGAGCACCAGCGGAGCTGCACCTTCTGATACCGATCCGAGTTCGACCCGGGCGCCATCGGGCGGGAAGACGATCTGCGGTGCAGGCTCGGTGACCACGGCGGATGCGACAGTCGGCAGCTGGCCGGCGGGGGAAAAGCGCTCGAGCGTCACCGGCAGGTCTGAGCGGACCATGCGCAACGCGCCGGCAGGCGGACGGGGCAGGGGCATCGACGGCAGGCCGGAGCGCACAAAACCCTCAAACAGGATGGGAGCCGCCGAGACATAGCCCGACAGGCCCGGCACCGCGCCCGCATCGGGCCGGCCGGCCCAGACGCCCAGCACGTAGCGGCCGTCATAGCCGATCGACCAGGCGTCGCGGTAGCCGTAGGAGGTGCCGGTCTTGTAGGCGATGGTCCGCTTGGCGGCTCCCTCCGGCGCCTTGACGCCCGATAGAATGTCGCCGATCTGCCAGGTGGCCTGCTCTTCGAGAATGGTGCCGTTGGCAAGCGGGGCGGGCGTGGTCGCTTCCGCGCCGTCGCGCAGAACCTTGGCGCGGCCGCCATTGGCGAGCCCGGTATAGAGCTGGACGAGGTCGCGCAGCGTGACGCCGACGCCGCCGAGGCCGATGGCGAGGCCGGGCGCTTCGCCTGATGGCAGTTGCGGCACCACGCCGGCCTGGCGGAAACGCGCCGTCAGCCTGAGCGGTCCGACCGCGTCGAGCAGGCGGATTGCCGGCACGTTGAGCGACAGCTGCAGCGCCTGGCGCACCGACACGTCGCCCTGGTAGCTCATGTCGAAATTCTTGGGCCGATAGCCGGCGAAATCGGTGGGCCGGTCCTCGATCATCGTTTCCTGCGCCACCAGCCCCTGCTCGAAGGCGAGGCCGTAGATGAACGGCTTCAGCGTCGAGCCGGGCGAGCGCACGGTGCGGGTCATGTCGATCCAGCCCGAACGCGAGGCGTCTAGATAGTTGGCCGAGCCGACCTCGCCGAGGATCTCGCCGGTCACGGCATCGGCCATCACCATGGCGACCGAGATGCGCGGCCCGAGCCGCTGGGCCGCCTCGCGCGCCACCGTCTCCAACCCCTGCTGGACGCTCTTGCGCAAGGTAAGCTGGTGCCTGACGACGCCGGGCGTATTGCGCAGCGCCAGATCGGCCGCATGCGGTGCCAGCGTCGGCAGCGCCAGCCGGGTTGCCGCCACCGTCTCCAGCGACGCGCGCGCCGCCTCGCTTTCGCCGAGCACGCCGGCGCTTACCATGCGATCGAGCACGCGGTCGCGCGCGGCCTGGGCATTTCCAGGGTTGCGGTCGGGGCGGCGCCGTTCCGGCAATTGCGGCAGGGCGACCAGCAGCGCGGCCTCGGAGACGGTCAGCCGCTTCGGCTCCTTGCCGAAATAGGCAAGCGAGGCCGAGCGCACGCCCTCGAGATTGCCGCCATAAGGCGCCAGCGTCAGGTAGCGTTCGAGGATTTCCTGTTTCGACAGCCGCCGCTCGATCTGCACCGCGCGGGCCAGCTGCCGCAGCTTCGAACTGAAACTGCGCTCGCTGCGCGGCTCGATCAGCCGCGCCAGCTGCATCGACAGCGTCGAACCGCCCGAGACGATGCGGCCATTACTCAGGAACTGCCAGCTGGCGCGGCCGAGCGCCAGCATGTCGACGCCCTCGTGGTCCCAGAAACGCTTGTCCTCATAGGCGACCAGCATCTTGACCAGTTGCGGGTCGACCTGGTCGAGCCCGGTGCCGAGCCGCCAGTGGCCCGAAGGGATCGCGTAGGCGCGCAGCAGCTGGCCGTCGCGGTCGAGCACTTCGGCCGAAACGGTGAGCTTTTCGGGCAGGGGCGGCGGATAGGCACGGTCGAGCGCAAACAGGCCGCCGACCGCGAGGGCGGCCAGGCCTGTCGTCACGGCTCCGGCCAGCAGCAGTCTACGCAATGTCTTCCCGGTCGGGTGCATCGCTGCCCCTCATCTCCTGCCTGACCGTCTCGCCGTGGTGACGGGGAGACGGAGGCTGGCCGCGACGCCGACGCCTCCCTCTCCCCGTATGTCACGGGCAGAGGCCAAGGGTGAGGGGCGGCGCCTCGGGCAGCCGGGCTTGCAGTGCATGGGCAACATCCAAAGGCGGATCACTCCGCCTTCACCTCCATCATGCCGGTGGCCGTGCGCGCCGAGTACTGCGGACGGTACATGTCCTCGACATTCGCCGCCGGGTGGGCGTAGGTGCCGGGTGTGACGGCGCGCACCACATAGGCCAGGGTGAACTCGCGGCCCGAGTCGCCGTCGCTGTCCATGGCGGCGACGAAGCGGTCGTCGCGGAACTCGAGATGGGCGGCTTCCGTCTGCTCCAGCCACGGGAAGTTCGACAGGCTGGCGCTGTTCACCAGCCCCGGATTGTCGATCTCGAAGCCAGCCGGCAGCATGTCGGCGACGACGATGCGCGACGGCCAGTCGTTGAGTTCCCTGACCTTGAGCACCACGACGAAGCGTTCGTTCTGATTGACCTCGGTGACATTGGCCTCGCTGCCGTCGAGCCTGTAGTAGGTGCGCTCGATGGTGAAGCCGTCGCCGCCTGCGGGCAGGGGCTGGGCCGGGGCAGCGACAGTGGTCACCACCGCCTGGACCGGGTTCTTGCCCTTGTTGGCGATCGACACCGGGTTGACCAGAAGGTCGGCGCCGTCGATGCGCTGCGAATAGGCGCCGGTATGGGCGGTGCCGCCGATGTCGAGCGAGATCGCCTCGTTGCCGGCCTTCAGCGCGCGTGCCGCCAAGAGCATCCAGGCGTCGTCCTGGGTGCTGGTCCATTTCGCCGAAGCGCGATCGGCCGCCACCATCTTGACCAGTGCCGGCACCACCGAAGGCACAGGCTTGCTTTCGGCGGCCAGCGCCAGCATGGCGGCACCGTCACGCAGGCGCGAGCCATAGTCGGAGCGGTACCAGTTGAAGTCGGGCGTTGCCTTGGCGAGCTGGAGCGCTGCGTTGAAGATGTTTTCCGAACGCTGCGCATCGCCGTACAGGGCGAGCGAGGCACCCAGCTGCGCCACCGCCATCGGGCTGGAGAAGGCCTCCAGCTTGGTGTCGGCGAAGTAGCGGAGGTCGCCGACCGAGGCCTTCTTGTTGCGGGCCAGCACATAGAGCGCATAGGCGATTTCCGAGCCGCGATCCTCGACATCGACGTCGTAGCCGATGGCGTTCTGCAGGTTGTTCAACGCCTGCATCATCGCCTGCTGGGGCACGTCGAAGCCCTTTTCACGCGCCCGGGTGAGGAAGTCGCTGACATAGGCATCGAGCCACAGGTCGCCGGAACCCGGCCCCCACAGGCCGAAGCTGCCCGACGACGACTGGTAATTGAGCACGCGGAAGATCGCGCCCTGGATGCGCTCGCGCAGCGCCGGATCGTCGGCCATGCCGGCATCGGCGCTGAGCTCGCTGACATAAAGCAGGGGCAGCGCCCGGCTCGTCGTCTGCTCGGCGCAGCCATAGGGGTAGCGGTCGAGCGTCATCAGCATCGACGGCACGTCGAAGGCCGACGATTGCGACACGCCGACGCTGACATGGGCGCCCTCCAGCAGGCTTGCCGCCAGAAGCTCCCTGTCGATGCGCAGCGAAGCGTTTGGCTTGAGGTCCACCACCATGCGGGTCGTCACCGGCAACTGGCCGGGCCGCACGGGCAGGGACAGCTCCTGTTCGACATTCAGCCCCTCGGCATTGGCAATCCGGACGGTCAGCCCGGCAGTGCCAGATGTCACCGGCATCAGCGGGATCTTCAGCGTCTGGCGCTTGCCGGGTTCCAGCGTGAGCTTCTGGGGCAGGGCGGCGTCACCGGTCGAGAGGTCGCCCGTCGTGTCGACCGACAGCGTGTAGTCGCCTGCCGGCGCATCGGTGTTGGCGATGTCGAGCGTCATCTCGGCGAAGTCGCCAGGGGCCATGAAACGCGGCATGCCGGCCGTCAGCACGATCGGATCGCGCACGATCACATCGCCCGTCGCGTGGCCGACCGCATCCTTGGTCCAGGCGACGCTCATGATGCGCACCGTGCCGTTGAACTGCGGGATGTCGAAGTCGACGGTCGTCTTGCCGTCGGCGTCGAGTTCGACGATGCCGGAGAAGAAGGCGACCAGCTTTTCCTTGGGCGGGCTGCCCTGCGAGGTCATGGCCGCACCGTCGCCGCCGGTGCGCAGCTTGCCCATGGCGCCCAGCGAGCCGTCGATCAGGCGGCCATAGAGGTCGCGCAGTTCAAGCCCCATCATGCGCTGGCCGAAATACCAGTTCTCGGGGTCGGGCACCTTGTAGTTGGTCAGGTTGAGGATGCCGACATCGACGGCGGCAACCGTCACATAAGCCTTGTCGCCTGCCTTGGCGCCGGTGACGGTGACCGGCACCGACAGCGCCTTGCGCGGCTCGGTCTTCTCGGGAAGGTCGAGCGCGATGTTCAGCTTCTTGTCGGCGGGGTCGACCGCCAGCCACTTCAGGCCGATGGCGCGAGCCGGCATGCGCGATTCCTGCGCCTCGCCGGGCCGGTAGAGCGTAGCAGTGACATAAGCGCCGGCGCCCCAGTCGTCGCCGACGGCGATGTCGACGGTGCCGCCTTCGGCCGGGATCGAGGCGTTGACGGTCTTCAAAAGCTTGTCGGCGCCGATGGTGACCAGAAGCTCGCCGGCAAAGCGCGGCGACACCTTGAGCTTGGCGACGTCGCCGGCCTTGTAGGTCGCCTTGTCGAGCGCCACTTCGAGGCCGTCGGGCGTCTCGGTCGAGGTTGCCGAGACATACCAGCCGGCGTCGAATTCGTAGCTCGTGGCCGGACCTGCGGGGTCGGCGGTTTCGACCTCGAGGCGGTAGCGGCCCCAGTCGACGGGCGTCGAGATGCTTGCCTCGCCTGCAGCGGTGAGGTCGACCTGACCCGACGCCACCGATTTGGTGAAGGTCACCGGCTCGTAGTTCCACGAATTGCCGGAGCGGTACCACTGGTAGTTCCGCTCGACCTTGACCAGCGACCACTGCGCGCCCTTGAGATCGGTGCGCTTGCCGTCGGGCTGGGCGGCGATCAGGCTGAACTTGGCGGTGCCGCCCTGGGGCACTTCGCCGCCGGAGAAGTCGGGGCGAATGCCGAGCATCGTGCCCTGCGGCAGGATGCCGATGTCGAGCTTCTTTTCGACGGCGCGGCCGCCGGTCTCGCGCATGCGCACGGTCAGGCCGGCATTGACCAGGCGGGTGGTCGAGGGCACCTGGCCCACCTCCACGGGGAAGGTCGCCTTGCCGTCGTCGCCGACGACAGGCAGGTCGTTCAGCGGAATGCGGGTCGCTTCGCCTTCCTGCTCGTCGGCGAGGCCGAAATAATAACCCTTGAAGCTGTCCCAGTCGCGCTTGGTCGACAGCGTCAGCTCGCCTTCGAGCGCAAGGCCTGCTGCGGGCGCGCCATAGAGGAAGCGGCCGTCGACGGTGGCTTCCGCCGTTTCACCCACCGCGATCTCCTTGCGGTCGGCGCTGAGGTCGAACTCGATGCGGTCGGGCACGAAGTCCTCGACCAAAAACATCTGGCTGGCGATGGCCGGCTGCTTGGGATCGGTGTGGATGGCGAGCGTCCAGGTGCCGCGCATGGCGGCGGTGGACAAGGCCAGGTCGACGGCGTGGCCGCCTGCATTGCCGCCCTGGCTGACGATGCGCCGGTCCTCGACGCCATCGGGACGGGTGAAGATGAAGGTCAGCGGCAGGCTGTCGGCGGCCTTGGCCGCGTCGTCGCGGGCAAGGGCTGCCGCATGCACGGTCTCGCCGACGCGGTAGATGCCGCGCTCGGTCCAGGCATAGACGTCGAGCGCGCCGGGCGCGGCACGGCCGGCGACGCCGCGGTCCGACAGGTCGAAGCCGGCGCGGGTCATGTCGAGGAAGACGAAATCGTCGCTGCCCTGGCTCGCCATCAGCACGGCCGGCGCCATGCCGCCGTCGCCGCGGGTCAGGCCGGCGGTGAAGGTGGCGCGGCCTTCGGCATCGGTCTTGGCCGTGCCCAGCACTTCGTTGTTGCGGGCCAGCAGGGTCAGTTCCGTGTCGGCGATCGGCCTGGCGGTCGCCAGCGAGCGGGCAAACACGTTCAGGCCGTCCTCGCCGGTGTAGGTCGACAGGCCGATGTCGGAGACGACGAACCACTGCGTCGCCTTGCTCGACCAGCTGTCGCTTTTGTCGTCGAGCGCCTGTGCCGTCAGTATGTAGACGCCGGGCTTGCGGTTGGGCAGGGCCTCGTCGACCGGGAAGGAGGTCGTCACTTCCTTGTTCAGCTCGTTGGCAATCGCCAGCTGGCCTTCCCAGACGGGGGTGCCCATCTGGTCGGAGATGTTGGAGAGATCATAACCGTCGAGCTGGCGCAGGAACTGGTAGCCGGACAGAAGCTGGGCCAGCGAGCGGTCGCCGACACGGTAGAGCTTCATGTCGGCCGCAGCCATGTTGACGGTGACGACGGGAATGCCGCGGCGGGCGGTCGAGGGCAATACGAAGCTGTCGCCGGTGAAGCGGGCCGACTGCGCCCGGTCCTGGACATAGACACTGAGCACGATCGGCGTGGTCAGCACCTCGCCGATTGCCGCCGGCAGGCCGGGACGGAAGGTGACGCGGTAGTGCTTGCCGTGCTCCAGACCCTCGACGCAGATCTGCTGGTCCTTGGCCTCGATGCCCTTGGGGGCCTGGTCATCGACGGTGACGAAAGGCGCATAGTCGACGCCCGTCTTGACCAGCGCTTCCGAGAACTGGGCGCAGACGCGCGGCGAGCTGGTGTCGGCATCGATGCTGTGCTCGACGACGCGGAAGCCTTTTCGTGCCTTCAAGTCTTCATATTCGGCGCGGACCGAAGCCGAATTGTCGAGCGCCAGGCTCGCTTCATAGGCCTGAAGGGAGGCGCGGAACATGTCGCGCTTGTCGAGCCCGCGCGCCAGAAGCGTCAGGCTTTCGGCCCGGTCGGCGGCCGTGCGCGACAGGAGATAGGCGTTGTAGGCGGTCGAGGTGCTGTCGCGCGGCAGGGTCGCCGTTTCGTCGCCGTTGTTGGGCGAGGCGATCTGCACGGCGCGGGCGAGCCTGATCCAGATCGCGGTGTCGTCGGGCAGGATGATGGCTGCGGCGCGGAACTTCTGCATCGCGGTCTGGCCGTCATTCGACTGCAGGGCGGTTTCGCCGGCGTCCGTCAGTGCTGCCAGCCCGAGGTCCGGGTTGACGACGCCATTGGCGGTCAGGCCGTTGCGGAACTGGCGGGCTTCCTCGACCATCGAGACCGGGAAGAAGGACAGCTCGGCCGGCGCGCCGATGTCGGGATCGCCGCTGATCGGCACGACCTTGCCGGCGACAGCACCGGCAAAGGGCTTGAGCACGGCGAAGTCGGACTTGAGGAAACACCACTTCGCCTTGGTGTTGTAGGTGAAGGCGCGGCAGGCCTGGTCGCCGAGACATGTCGTCTGGCACTGGTCGAGCGTGACGTTCTGCTCCGAGCGCAGGTCGAAGCCGAAATAGTCGCCATTGTCGCTGGTCACCACATGCCGGTTCTGCGCCATGGCGCCGAAGGTCCAGGCAAGAAGCAGAATCACCAACAATGGAAAAGCGCGCGCCGCACGTATCATCATACCCTCCGACAGCTCAGTCGCTGTTCTACCTGCGCTCAGGCTAGCGCATCGGCCCGGAAACCGGAATCGGTTTTCGGAAAGCGACGCGCAGATTCAATAGTTTAGAACGTTCTTGTGCGTCGCTTCGGACGCCCGGCCCCGGTCCCGCAAAGGCCATACGGAAGCCGGCGGGCACATGCCCGCCAAGGTTGTCGCTTGTTTCGGAAGCCATGCATGGTATTGCCCGACCATGCGGATCGCCCCCATGAATACACCCGCATCCCTATCCCGGCTGTCATTCATTCACCCAACGAAATCTGACATATCGATTGTGGCTGCTTTACGAAAACTCGAAAACTTCATTTCAATTTTAGGATTGGAGGTTAGTTTGGCTTGATGTTTGTGCGGCGTATGCGTGGATTCGACAGTTCTGTCAGCGCTCGCGTGCTTTGGCGCGCGGCGGCGGCAATGCTGTTGTCGACCACTCTGCTTGCCGTGCAGACCGAGCAGGCGATGGCCTTCAAGATCTTCGGCATCAGGCTCTGGGGCTCGGAGAACGAAGAGGACCCCGACGTCGTCGATCCGCTCGATTATGCCGTCACCTTCGAAGTGGTCGGCGCCGACGACGACCTCACCAAGGCGCTCCAAAACGCCTCGCTGCTGAAGGGCGAGGAAGACCGTCCGGTGTCCGGTTCGCTCGGCCTGCTCGCCAAGGCGCGCAACGACCGCGAGCGGCTGGTCGCCGCGCTGTTCTCCAATGCGCGCTATGACGGCGTCGTCAACATCTCGATCGCCGGCAAGGCGCTCGACGATCTCCAGCCGGACGCGGTCTTTTCCGGCCAGCAGCCGATCCCGGTCACGGTCACCATCAATCCCGGCTCAAAATTCACGCTCGGCGACATCGTGCTCAAGGGCGATGCGGCCGGCATCATGGGCGCCGACTACGGCCTGATCGCAGGCGGCGACGCCTCGTCCGACGCCATCCTCAAGGCCGAGGCAGGCATCGTGCGGCGGCTCAAGGAGGAGGGGCGTCCGCTCGCCACCGTCACCGGCCGCACCATCGTCGCCGACCATGCGACGACGACGCTCGACGTCACGCTCGATGTCGCCGCCGGACCGATTGCCGGTTATGGGCAGACCACCGTCGAGGGCACCGAGCTCGTCGACCGCGACTTCACAGTCTACATGACCGGGCTCGAGCCCGGCCGCACCTATTCGCCCAAGGAAATCGACGACGCCCGCAACCGCCTGCTCGGGCTCGAGGTGTTTTCCAGCGTGACGATTTCGGAAGCCGCAGCGCTCAACGCCGCCGGCCAGATCCCCATCGACGTGCGCGTCAGCGAGCGCAAGATGCGCTATTTCGGCGCCGGCGCGACCTTCTCCAACACCGAAGGGGCGGGCATCGAGGGGTACTGGGGCCACCGCAACCTGTTCGGACGCGCCGAGAAGCTGCGCATCGGCGGCTCCATCGGCCGCATCGGCGACGTCTCCGAAATCGGCAAGCTCAACTACAATGCCGGCATCATGTTCGAGAAACCGGGCGTCATCGGCCCGGCGTCGAAATTCTTTGCCAACGTCAAGGCGGTCGCCGAGCATCCCGACGCCTATGACCGCTTCTCCATCGCCGGCAATGTCGGCCTGGCCTACGAACTGACCAAGCAGCAGACCGTCTCGGGCTCGCTGGCGATCGACTATTCCAAGGTCGAGGACGCGCTCAATCCCGAAGGCAAGCGCTACCTGCTGGTCAGCCTGCCGCTGCAATATGTCTACGACAACCGCGACGACAAGCTGAACCCGACACGCGGCTTCCGTGCGCTCGCTTATGCCGAGCCGACCTATGACGCGCTCAACGGCAACATGTTCCTCAAGCTCAAGGGTGAGGGGTCGGCCTATTACGGCATCGATTCCAACAACCGCTTCGTGCTCGCCGGCCGCGTCGCCATGGGCTCGATCCTCGGCGCAGGCCTCGAGGACGTGCCTGCCGACCGGCGCTTCTATGCCGGCGGCGGCGGCTCGGTGCGCGGCTATTCCTACCAGGGTATCGGCCCGCACACCGACGGCAAGCCAACAGGCGGCCTGTCCTATGCCGAGACATCGGTCGAGATGCGTTATGCCTACAACGACAAGATCGGCATCGTGCCGTTCATCGATGCCGGCACCGTCTCGACCAGCCAGTTCCCCGACTTCGCCAAGGTGAAGGTCGGCGCCGGCATCGGCGTCCGCTATCTCACGCCTTTCGGCCCGCTGCGCGTCGACGTCGCCATGCCGCTCAATCCGGAACCGGGCGATCCGCGCTACGGCATCTATGCCGGCGTCGGCCAGGCCTTCTGATCCAATGGTCATGCTGAAGAAAATCCTGCGCGTTCTTGCCATCGCCCTTTTGGTGGTCGTGGCCCTTCTGGCCGGCGCGCTCGGCGTCTTCACGCTGACCTCCAAGGGCCGCGAAAACCTCGCCGGGCTGATCTCGACGGTTGCCTCGACCGAGGACCAGAAGATCAGGCTGAGCGGCCTCAACGGCATCTGGTCGGGCAACCTCACGCTCGACAACCTCGTCATCGAGGACAGGGAAGGGGCCTGGCTTGCCCTGCGCGGCGTCTCTGTCGACTGGTCGCCGCTGGCGCTGCTTACCCGCACCTTCCGCGCCGACCGCATCGCCGCCGACCGCATCGAGGTTGCGCGGCTGCCCAAGCCTGGCACCCAGCCGGCCAAGCCGAGCAGCGGCGGCCTGTCGCTGCCTGTCGCGCTCGACATCAGGCAGATCGACCTGCCCGAAATCGCGCTTGGCGAGGCGCTCGCAGGCACCGGCATCGCCGAACTCGCCGCCAAGGGCATGCTCAAGGCCGGCGGTTCGCCGCTCGGCATCGAGACCAGGCTCAACGTCGCCCGCAGCGACGGAAAGCAGGGCACCGTCGATGCCGACATCGCCTTTGCGCCGGATGAAAACCGGCTGACGCTCAACATTCGCGCCGACGAGCCGGCCGGCGGCATCATCGCCAACATCCTGAAGCTGCCCAACCAGCCGGCGGTCGAACTGGTGGTGTCGGGCGAGGGGCCTCTGGCCGACTGGAGCGGCAACGGCACCTTCGCCGTCGACGGCAATGTCATCACCCGCATCTCGGGCACGCACCAGCTGACCGACAAGGGCAATGTCATATCGGCCAAGGGCGACGGCGCGTTCGAGGATTTCCTGCCGGCGATGCTGAAGCCGCTTCTCGCCGGCAACACCACCTTCGACATCGCCGGCACCCGCACGACATCTGGTGGCATCGACATCGAGCGCGCCACGGTCGCCAGCACGGCGCTGACGGCCAATGCGGCGGGCTCGCTCAACCCCGAGGGCGCCGCCGACCTGTCGCTCGACGTCAAGGCCAATGAAGGCCCGATCGTGCTCAGCCTCGGCAGCGATGCCCAGCCGGTCACCGTCGCCGTCAACGCCGCCAGCCTGCGCGCCTTTGGCGACGGCAAGGTGCCGGCGGTCGATTTCAGCGCCTCGCTGGTGTCGGTCATCGCCGGCAACACCGAACTGCGCGACATCGCCGCCTCCGCCCATTCCGACGGCTTCGACATCGCCGACCGCAGCGGTCCGATTTCGATCAAGCTGGGCGCCGCCGAACTCAAGACCGATGTCGCAACGCTGGCACCGCTGGTCGCCGGCCGCGTCGCCGTCGACATGGCCGGTTCCGTCGGCAAGGATCAAGTCGTCGTCGACGAGGGCACAATCCGCAGCGATGCGCTCAACGGTTCGCTCAACGCCAGGCTCAACCTGGTCGACATGTCGCTGGAGCTCGGCCTCAAGGCCGACGTCGCCTCCAATGCGCTGCCGGCAGGCGTGCGCATCGCGCTGGCCGACCGCACCCAGTTCTCCGCCACCGCCAGCCGCGACGCCGAAGGCAGCTTCGCTGCCAACGCCATCGAGCTGACCTCAGGCGCGCTCAAGGCCCAGGGCACGGCGCGCGTAAAAGGCAGTGAGATCGACGCCGATCTCAAGGGCTCCTTCGCCGATGTCTCGCTGCTGTCGAAGGATGCCAAGGGCGCCATCGACTTCGCCCTGACCGCCAAGGGCGCGCGCACCGCGCCCGACGTGGCGCTGACCGTCACCAGCGATCGCATCGAGGCGGCGGCGCGCGAAATCACCGGGCTGAACCTGACCGCCACGGGCACGGTCGATCCGGCCAACCCGGCGGCCAATGTCGCGCTGTCGGGCAATGTCGCCGGCCAGAAGCTTGCCGGCAACGCCGTGCTCGCCACATCGGACGGCACCAGCCAGATCAAGGGCCTGTCGCTGTCGCTCGGCCAGAACAAGCTGTCGGGCGATCTCGTGCTCGACAAGGGTTTCGTGCCGATCGGCACCATCAACATCGACATGCCCGACATCGGTCCGCTGGCGGCACTCGCGCTGGAAAAGGCCGAGGGCGACATCCGCGGCCGCATCGATTTCACCCGTTCCGGCGACACCCCGCAGGTCAAGGTCGAGCTCAACACGGCACAGCTCAGGCGCGGCGACCTCGCCGCCAATTCGGTCGCCGTCAGCGCCGACGTGCTGAACTATCTCAAGGCGCCGGCCATCTCGGGTTCGGTCAAGGCCAGGTCGGTCACCTCGGGTAAGACGGTCATCTCCGGCATCGACGTCGATCTCAAGCGCGACGGCGAATGGACCGGCTTCTCCGGCGGCGCCACCGTCGCCGACATTCCGGCCAAGGCGTCGGGTCGCCTCAAGGTCGGCGGCGGCACCACCACCATCGAACTCGCCTCGGGCGAGGCTGTCATGCGCGGCATCAAGGCCGCCATCGCCCGGCCGACGACGGTCAAGATCGCGGGCGGCACCACCACGCTCGACAGGCTGGCGCTCAATCTCGGCGGCGGCACGGCAACCGTTTCGGGCACCGCAGGCACCGCCCTCAATCTCGATGTGGCGCTTGCCAATGTGCCGGCGTCGCTCGCCAATTCCTTCTCGCCGGGCCTCGGCGCTGCCGGCTCGATCTCGGGCACGGTCAAGGTTTCGGGTGCGGCCGCCAATCCGACCGTCGGCTATGACCTCAAGGTCGCGAATGCCGCGACCTCGCAGACCACGGGCGCCGGCTTCGGGCCGATGAACATCGCCTCCGACGGCACCTTTGCCGGCGGCAGGCTGACCTTCCAGTCTGCCATCACCGACGGGACGGGGCTTGCCCTGCGCGGCGGCGGCACCGTCGTCACCAATGCGCCTGTCGCGCTCGACCTCAATTTCTCCGGCCCCGTGCCCTTCGCGTTCCTGACCCGCACGCTGGCCGCGCAAGGCATGCAGCTGACCGGCACCGCCGATGTCAGTGTCCAGGTTCGCGGCCCGGCGTCCTCGCCGGTCATCGGCGGCAGCGTCCGCGCTTCGGGTGCGCGGCTTCTGGCAGCGCAGATGGGCCTCGCCATCAACGACATCAATCTCGACATCGCGATGGCGCAGGGCGTGGCGCGCATCAACCGCCTGACCGGCAATCTGTCGACCGGCGGCCAGCTCACCGCCAGCGGCACCGTCGGCACCGATGCCGCGCAGGGTTTTCCGGCCGACATTTCGATCAAGCTGACCGACGGCCGCTACACCGACGGCCGCGTCGTCACCGCCAATCTCGGCGGCGACATCGCCATCAAGGGGCCGATGCTCTCTGCGCCCGTGCTGTCGGGCACGATCAATCTCGCCCGCACCGTCATCAGCATTCCGGAAAAGTTCCCGGGCGCGCTGAGCGCGGTCGACGTCAAGCACAAGAACGCGCCGAAGGCCGTGATCGCCCAGCAGGACGCCATGCGCCCGGCCGAGAAGGCGAGCGGCGGCAGCGGCGCGCTGACCCTCGACATCACCGTCAACGCCCCGAACCAGATCTTCGTCCAAGGGCGCGGCCTCGACGCCGAGCTCGGCGGCTCGCTGCGCCTCACCGGCTCGTCGGCGTCGCCGCAGGCCATGGGTGAGTTCACGCTTCGGCGCGGTCGCCTGTCGATCCTCGGCAAGCGCCTCAACTTCACCTCCGGTTCGGTCGGCTTCGCCGGTTCGCTGGTGCCGACGATCAATTTCGCTGCCGAAACCACGGCAAGCGACGCCACCGTCACCATCGGCATCACGGGGCAGGCCAACAATCCGAAATTCTCCTTCTCGTCGGTGCCGGCGCTGCCGGAAGACGAGGTGCTGGCGCGCCTGATCTTCGGCCGCTCGATGTCCAATCTGTCGCCGCTGCAGATCGCCCAGCTTGCGGACGCGGCGGCACAGATGGCCGGCATCGGCGGCACCACGTCGCTGCTGTCGAGCCTGCGCGCCACGCTCGGCGTCGACGATCTGGACATCCGCACCAACGACAAGGGCGACACCTCGGTCGCTGTCGGAAAATACCTCAACGACCGCACCTATCTGTCCATCGAAAAGGGCGACCAGCCGGGCTCGGGCAAGGCCACGATCGACCTCAATGTCGGTCGCGGCGTCAAACTGCGTGGCCAGGCGACCGATGCGGGCGAGGCCAAGGGCGGCATCTTCTACGAAAAAGAATATTAGTATTCCGCCATATTGGCGTGCGCTTTAACACATTGAACACGCACATTTTTTGAGCGAGGCTTGGCGCAATTCAGTGCGGCCGTGCCGGCTCTCTAACGTTTGCTGACATTATTGCGACCCGTCCGTGGCCCTGTCGCCGGGGTCTGCGGCGTGCTCTGCTTACGTAGCGTCGAAGATTCAGATGAATCCGGCGAGCATTAGCGTTTTTGCGTCAATCCTGTCGGAATCACGCGAACTGCACCTCTCCCAAAATTGCAGACTTGGCTTCGGGAACGTCGACATCCAACCGTTTTGACAACGGCAATAGGATGCGGAATTGTAGCGTCAAAGACCAAAACAATGGGAGACGGAAATGACATTCTACAAAAGCAACTCCGACGTTGTGCCCGGCCACATCCGTGAGCTGGCGCGCGAGGTCGTCAACGGCAAGATGGACCGTCGCGAATTCCTGGCGATGGCGACCACCTTCGGCGCCAGTGCGGCAATGGCCTACGGCATGATCGGCCTCACCGTCCCGATGGAGGCCCAGGCGCAGGAAACCCCAACCAAGGGCGGCGTGCTCAAGGTCGCGCAGTGGATCAAGGATCCCAAGGATCCGCGCAAGGCCGACTGGTCCGAAATCGCCAATGCCGAGCGCCAGGCGCTCGAGCCGCTGGTCAAGTACACCGCCAAATACACCTTCGAGCCCTATCTGCTGGCAAGCTGGGAAGTGAATGACGACGCCACCGAATACGTCCTGCATGTCCGCCCTGGCGTGACCTGGTCGAACGGCGATCCGTTCACCGCCGACGACGTGATCTTCAACTTCACCCGCTGGGCCGACAAGAGTGCTGAAGGCAATTCGATGCCCGGCCGCCTCGGCAGCCTGGTCGACGAGAAGACGGGCAAGCTGCGCGAAGGCTCGATCGAGAAGGTCGACGACGCAACCGTCAAGCTCAAGCTGACCACCTCCGACATCGCCATCATTCCGAACCTGACCGACTATCCCGGCCTCATCGTCCACAAGACCTTCGACGAAAAGGGCGGCGACTTCAAAGCCTGCCCGATCGGCACCGGTCCGTTCGAGCTCGTTTCCTACGATGTCGGCCAGAAGGTGGTCTACAAGCGCCGCGAAGACAACAAGTGGTGGAATGGCGATGTCTATCTCGACGGCGTCGAGCTGATCGACTACGGCACCGATCCGGCCGCCATGGTCAGCGCCTTCGAGGCCAACGAAGTGCACACCAACTTCGAAACCTCGGCCGATTACGTGTCGATCCTCGACGGTCTCGGCCTGGTGAAGTCGGAAGTCGTCACCGCCGCCACCATCGTTGCGCGCACCAACGTCAACAACAAGCCTTATGACGACCAGAAGGTCCGTCAGGCCCTGCACAAGGCCGTCGACAACGCGGTCGTGCTGCAGCTCGGCTACGGCAATGCCGGCGCGGTCGCCGAAAACCACCACGTCGCGCCGATCCATCCTGAATATTTCGAGCTGCCGAAGCAGACCCGCGACATCGCAGCCGCCAAGAAGCTGATGGAAGAGTCCGGCCACGCCGACTTCGAGCACGAGCTGATCACGGTCGACGAGGACTGGCACAAGAACACCGGCGACGCCATCGCCGCGCAGATGCGCGAGGCCGGCATCAAGGTCAAGCGCACCGTTCTGCCCGGCTCGACCTTCTGGAACGACTGGACCAAGTACCCGTTCTCGATGACCAACTGGAACATGCGCCCGCTCGGCGTGCAGGTTCTGGCGCTGGCCTATCGCACCGGTGAAGCCTGGAACGAAAGCGCCTGGTCGAACCCGGAATGGGACAAGAAGCTCAACGCGGCGCTCGCGGTCGCCGACGTTGCCAAGCGCAAGGAACTGATGAAGGACATCGAGCAGACGCTGCAGGATTCCGGCATCATCATCCAGCCGTTCTGGCGCAAGCTCTACAACCACTCGGTCGCAGCGGTTCAGGGCGGGGGCATGCACCCGACCTTCGAACACGACTACGGCAAGGTGTGGCTCAAGGCGTAAGCCTGGGTGGCCAATCGGGGAGGGGCGACCTTCGCTCCTCTCCATTTCCGCAACAGGGTTGATCGCCACCACGGACCCCAAACCCATCAAGGCAGGGGACGCCAATGCTATCCTTCATAATGCGCCGCCTCGGCACCATGGCACTCACCATGCTGTGCCTGACGCTCGTGGTGTTCTTTCTCATCAATCTCGAGCCGAATCTGAAGAAGCTGGCGATCAGCCAGACCGAAATGCGCACCACCTCCGACCAGCTCGAAAGCTGGCTGCAGCGCAACGGCTATCGGCAGAACTTCTTCGTCCGCTACGGCCAATGGCTCGGCGTCGTCCAGAAGCAGCCCAATATCGACCCGGCCTCCGGCCAGGCGGTGCCGCGCTTCCGCTTCTGCAACGAGGCTGCGGTGCCGACCTATTCGGGCATCCTGCAGGGCGATTTCGGCTGCTCGACCAAGTTCAAGACACCTGTTGCGGTGAAGCTGTTCCCGGCCCTTGGCGCCACAGGCATCCTGATGTTCTGGGTGTTGGCGACGATGGTGCCGATAGCCCTTCTCATCGGCATCCTTGCCGGCATGCGTGAGGGCTCACGCACCGACCGGACCTTGTCCATCGCCTCGATCGCGACGACGGCGACGCCTGAATATGTCTCGGGCGTCATCTTCACCGTCATCTTCGCCTCGTGGCTCGGCTGGCTCAACGGCTCGGCCGCCTCCGCCAGCCAGGGCATCACTTTCTACAACTTCACCTTGCCGGTGATGACGCTCGCCATCTACGGCATCGGCTACATCGCCCGCATGACGCGCGCCTCGATGGTCGAGGTGATGACCCAGCAATATATCCGCACCGCGCGGCTGAAGGGCCTGAGCTTCTCCAGCGTCGTTATCAAGCATGCGCTGCGCAACGCGCTGATCGCGCCGTTTACCGTCATCATGCTGCAGTTTCCGTGGCTTTTGACCGGCGTCGTCATCGTCGAGGTGATGTTCCGCTACCAGGGCTTTGGCTACACGCTGGTCGAGGCCGCAGGGAATAACGACATCGACCTTCTGCTCGGCTGTTCGCTGGTCTCGGTGTTCATCGTTCTGATCACCCAGCTCATCTCCGACATTGGCTACGCCTACCTCAATCCACGCATCAGGGTTCAATAGGGAGCGCGCCGCATGCAGATCGAATTTATCGGCGCCTTCCAGATATTCCTGGGCGTGCTCGCCCGCTTCTGGCCGGTGTGGCTCGCCATGGCGATCGTCATGGGCATGAGCTTCAACTTCCGCCGCAAGCTCGGCCTCTATGGCCAGCTCTATGATTCAGGCGTCGGCATATCAGGCGTGCTGATTTGCTTCTTCTGGCTGTTCACGGCGATCTTTGCCGCCCGCATCGCGCCTTTCGATCCGCTCAGCCAGATCCCTGTCATGAAGGACGCACTGCCTGGCGCCATTGAGCCGGCATCCAAGCAGATCTACCTTTTCGGCGGCGACAAGCTCGCCCGCGACGTATTCTCACGCATGGTGTTCGGCAGCCAGATCGTGCTGATCATCGCGCCCGCGGCAACCGCCTTCGCCCTCATGGTCGGCATCACGCTTGGCCTGCCGGCGGGCTATTACGGCGGCCGGATCGATGCGATCCTGTCGTTCCTCGCCAACCTGGTGCTGGCCTTCCCGGTCATCCTTTTGTTCTACCTGCTGGTCACGCCCGGCATCATGGACACGCCGATCCCTTATGCGCTGGCGGGCGTGTTCTTCCTGTTTCCGATCATTTTCTTCACGGTGCTGTTTTACACGCGCTTCAAGGCGCGGCCGGAGCGGCTCTATCTGCTGGTCGGGCTCACGCTCGTCATCGGCGGCTGGATTTATGCCGGCCTCGTTTTCAACGCCGACCCGCTCGGCATCGTCGCCATTGACCCCAACCAGCTCAACATCTTCGTCGCCGTCGTCTTTGCCTCCAGCCCGGGCGTGTTCCGCATCGTCCGGGGTCTCACCATGGACATCAAGACGCGCGACTATGTCGCCGCCGCCCAGACCCGAGGCGAAAGCCCGTGGTACATCATGCTGTGGGAGATCCTGCCCAATGCGCGCGGGCCGCTGATCGTCGATGCCTGCCTGCGCATCGGCTACACCACCATCCTGCTCGGCACGCTCGGCTATTTCGGCCTCGGCCTCGCGCCCGAAAGCCCCGACTGGGGCACGGCGATCAAGGACGCCAGCCGCCTGCTGCGCTCCTTCATCCACCCCGCGCTGCCGCCGACGATCGCGCTGATGTCCTTCGTGCTCGGGCTGAACCTGCTTGCCGATGCGCTGCGCGAACAGTCGATGAAGGATTGAGGATGTCGGTGCGCTACGTTGCCCCCCTCTGTCCTGCCGGACATCTCCCCCACATGGGGGGAGATCAGCCGGCCGCGCTCTTGGCACCTGTCCTGCGACGTCGGGGATTGGCGAGAGCGGAGCTGACAGCCAATCTCCCCCCTCGTGGGGGAGATGTCCGGCAGGACAGAGGGGGGCGCGAAGGAACGCGACCTGAACCGGCAATGCGAGAAGGAGCGACCCATGAATGAGGCAGTTCGAACTCCCGCCGAACCCATCCTCGAGATCGAGAACCTCTCTATCTCGTTCTTCACCCGCGCCGGCGAAATCCCTGCCGTCATGGACTTTTCCTGCACCGTCATGCCCGGCGAGGCGATGGGCATCGTCGGCGAGAGCGGCTGCGGCAAGTCGACCGTGTCGCTCGGCATCATGCGCGACCTCTCCAATATCGGCCGGATCGTCGGCGGGCGCATCAAATTCCAAGGCAAGGACATGGGTGACATGTCCGACGACGAGCTGCGCTCCATCCGCGGCAACAAGATCGCCATGATCTACCAGGAGCCGATGGCCAGCCTGAACCCGGCGATGAAGGTCGGCCAGCAGCTGATGGAAGTGCCCATGATCCACGACAAGGTGTCGAAGGACGAGGCCTACAAGCGTGCGCTCGAAATGGTGCGCTCCGTCAAGCTGCCCGACCCCGAGCGCATGATGCGGTCATATCCGCACCAGCTCTCCGGCGGCCAGCAGCAGCGCATCGTCATTGCCATGGCGCTTTTGTCGAAACCGGCGCTGCTTTTGCTCGACGAGCCGACGACCGCACTCGACGTCACCGTCGAGGCCGGTATCGTCCAGCTGGTCAAGGGGCTGGGCAAGCAGTTCGGCACGTCGATGATCTTCGTGTCGCACAATCTCGGCCTGATCCTCGAGACCTGCGATCGCATCACCGTCATGTATTCGGGCGAGGCGGTCGAGTCCGGCTCGATCAAGGACGTGTTCGACCGCATGCGGCACCCCTATACGCAAGGGCTGTTCCGCTCGATCCCGCTGCCGGGTGCGGACAAGAATTCGCGCCCGCTGGTCGCCATTCCCGGCCAGCTGCCCTTGCCGCACCAGCGTCCCAAGGGCTGCAATTTCGGCCCGCGCTGCCACCATTTCGTCGAGGGGCTCTGCAACGCCGACGAGATCCCGATGATCCCGGTCACTGGGCATGACGGCCATGTCAGCCGCTGCGTGCGCTTCAACGAGATCGACTGGGCAGCGTTGCCACCCGGCGCCAAGAAGGCACAGGAGCCGGTCGAGCCTGGCGCGCCGGTGCTGAAGATCGAAGACCTCAAGAAATACTACCGCGTCGGCGGCAGCGAGGTGTTCGGCTCGAGCGAGGGCAGGGTGGTCAAGGCCAACGAGACCATCAGCTTCGAGGCGCGCGAATCCGAGACCGTCGCCATCGTCGGCGAATCCGGTTGCGGCAAGTCAACGCTTGCCAAGGTGCTGCTTGGTCTCGAGACCGCAAGCTCGGGCAAGGTGCTGCTCGGCAACAAGGAGATCCAGTCGACCGGCATCGAGGACCGCGACGTCGACACCGTCTCGTCGATCCAGATGGTGTTCCAGAACCCGTTCGACACGCTCAACCCAAGCCATTCGGTGGGCTCGCAGATCATCCGCACACTGGAAAAATTCAAGATCGGCAAAAATGCCGGCGAGCGCAAGCAGCGCATGCTGGAGCTGCTCGACCTGGTCAAGCTTCCACGCGCTTTCGCCGAACGCATGCCGCGCCAGCTGTCTGGTGGGCAGAAGCAGCGCATCGGCGTTGCCCGCGCCTTTGCCGGCAACGCACGTGTCGTGGTGGCCGACGAACCCGTCTCGGCGCTCGACGTGTCGGTGCAAGCGGCGGTCACCGAGCTTTTGATGGACATCCAGCGCAAGTCGAAGACGACGATGCTGTTCATCAGCCACGACCTCTCCGTCGTGCGTTACATCGCCGATCGCGTGGTGGTCATGTATCTCGGCCACATCGTCGAGCAGGGCACCACCGACCAGATATTCTCGCCGCCCTACCACCCCTATACCGAGGCGCTGCTCTCGGCGATCCCGATCGCCGACACGTCAGTGGTGAAGAAGCATATCGTGCTGGAGGGCGACATCCCCTCGGCGATGAACCCGCCGTCGGGCTGCCCGTTCCAGACCCGCTGCCGCTACAAGAGCCAAGTGCCGGGCAATCTCTGCGAGACCCAGGTGCCGCCGGTGCGCGAACTCGGCAGCGGCCACCAGATCAAATGCCACCTGCCGCCCAGCGCCTTCGACGCCATGGAGCCGGTCATCAGCCTGGGCAAGGGCGCGGCATAGGCTGTTTGCGATCTGACGCCGGAGGAGGGGCGGCGGTTCGGGGCGGTGTCAACGCCTGGACAGGATCGGCGCCAGGGCATCGAGCAGCGGTTCGGGCGAGACGGGCTCGCCGCCGGCTGTCCAGGAATTCTGGAACTCGGCAATCTCGATGCCGATGAGCTCATGCTCGGCAATCACTTGGCAGCAATCCCTGAGGTCGTCGAGCGACAATCCGCCGTCATGGACATAGTCGGTGGGCACGATGCCAGGGTTCAGGACATCGCAATCAAGATGCACGTAGACCGGCCGACCGGAGATCGCCGCGCGCAGGCGCGTCGCCAGATCGTCCCTGGGCTTGATGTGCGGGATGCCGCGAGCATCGATCAGGTCCTGCTCGAAGGGATCGATGTCGCGCTGGCCGACGAGCACGATCTGGTCGAGCCCGAAGCCCGAGCCTAGACCCGACTGCCAGAGCCCGGCTGGAGCCGCCAGCGCCAGCCCGCCCAGATAGCCCGTCGCCGAGGCTTCTGGCGTGTTCAGGTCGGCGTGGGAATCGAACCAGACTATACAAGCCGACGGATGATGCCTTGCCACGGCGGGAAGCGTGGCCAGCGAAACGGCGCACCGGCTGGTCGCCGCAACGGAGTAGGCGCCGCTTGAAAACACCTCGTTGAGCCGTGCCTGCATCGCCTGCAGCGCCGGCATCGCCGCGTCCAGCTCCTCGCGCCAGCCCACATTCAAAGCGGGCTGCGGCTTGCCGATGACGACGGGCAAGACGCCCGTGCGCTTCGCCAGGGCATCGCCGATGGCCTTGGCTCCCGGCATGGCAAGATCGTTGTGATCGCCCGCGCGCCCCTGGAACACCGTGTATGCCGCATGTGTTGCCACGCGTAGATCCTCGCTGCCGCGCCCCGATGCGCTCCGGTGCCATCAATCTTCATTTTCGGCGCTTATGGCAAGCACCCGCGACGGGCCGCGCGGGGCGTCATCCCGGAACCAGGAGGGAAGCAGGTTGGCAGGGACCCATCGACTGGACCGTCATCGAGCACGGCCGGGTCCTTGCCTTGACGTCTCGCCTGGGATGACGTGCGCGCACTTGCCTTCTCCCCCTGTGGGAGAAGGTGGATCGGCGCGCAGCGCCGAGACGGATGAGGGGTGCTGGAAGAAATGAGAGGGTGGAGAAGGAAATGCAGGAATGGCGCACAACCTCAAGGGTGGCGCTCCGTCCAGCACCCCTCATCCGTCGCCTTCGGCGACACCTTCTCCCACAAGGGGAGAAGGATGGCACTCGCGCAGCGCCGAGACGGATGGAAGAAATGAGAGGGCCGCACAAGGAAATGCTTGAATGGCGCACAACCTCAAGGGTGGCGCACCCCTCATCCGACCTCGCTTCGCTCGGCCACCTTCTCTCGCAAGGGGAGAAGGCAGCAACGTGCACCTCTTAGCTTATCTCACCGGCGCCAGCAGCGCGAAATGGGCACCTTGCGGGTCCTGGCATTGCACGATCCACTGGCCGCCGGGCACCTGCATCGGCCCCATCAGCGTCTTGCCGCCATTGTCGGTGACGCGACCGGTGGCAGCGTCGATCGCTTCGACGTTGAAGTAGAACTGCCAGGCCGGCACGGGCATCTGCTCGGGCTTGTTCATCATGCCGCCGATCATGCCTTGGCCGGCGTTGAACATCTGGTAGATGCCCATTTCGCCCATGTCGAACTGCTCGTCCTTGCCCCAGCCGAACTGGCTCGAATAGAAGTCGAGGGCCTTCTGCCAGTCGGTGGTGAAGAGTTCGTGCCAGCCGACATGTCCGAGCGTGTCCAGCGGCACCGCGGGCTGGTCGGGACCGTCAGGCTGCAGGAACATGAAAGCCGCGCCCTGCGGATCGGCGACGACGGCAAAGCGCCCGACACCGGGGATGTCGTCAGGCGCCCTGAAGACGGCGCCGCCGGCCTTTGTCAGCGAAGCCACCGAGGCGTCGACATCGCCGGTGTTGATGTAGCCGATCCAGGCGGGCGGCATGCCCATCTTCCTGGCCTCGTCAGGCAGGTTCATCAGGCCGCCGACGCCGCGGTCGCCAGCATGGACGACGACGTAGCGGGGCATGCCTGGTGTCTTGTCGAAAGGTTCGGCACGCCAGCCGACGACTGTTGTGTAGAAGGCCTCGGCGGCGTCGAGATCGGTCGTCATCAGTTCGTACCAGAAGAAGGATTGCGGGGTATGGGGCATGATCCGGCTCCCTTGCATTTGCTGCCGTCTTTGGTCGGCGCATCGATCGCCGTGGTGCGGCAGGACCATCATATGACGCGGACCCAGACGGAATTCCGACAGGATCGTAAAATTTACTGCGACGCAGCAAATACTCGGGACAAATCATGACAACAAAAGTCATGTTAATTTTGAGCGATTTCAACTACTTGGCTTGAAAATTGACCAATTGATAAAAAAATAGAAAGTGCTACGCTTCCTCAAAATCAATAAAAACTGGGGAACTGGAATGGCAGAAGGTCTTTTCAAGGAAGGCATAGTCGGCGGCCGCCTTGAGTCCGCTCAATACGCCGAGAATTTCTCCGACTTGCACCCGCCGCTCGACCATCACGAGGCGCTGGTCGAGTCCGATCGTTGCTATTTCTGCTACGATGCGCCGTGCATGCAGGCATGTCCGACATCGATCGACATCCCGATGTTCATCCGCCAGATCTCGACCGGCAATCCGCTGGGATCGGCCAAGACGATCTTCGACCAGAACATCCTCGGCGGCATGTGCGCCCGCGTCTGCCCGACCGAGACGCTGTGCGAAGAGGTCTGCGTGCGCGAAGTGGCCGAAGGCAAGCCGGTGCAGATCGGCCGCCTGCAGCGCTACGCCACCGACGTGGCGATGGAAGAGGGCAAGCAGTTCTACAAGCGCGCTGCTGCGACCGGCAAGAAGGTCGCCGTCGTCGGCGCCGGCCCGGCAGGTCTTGCCGCAGCCCACAGGCTCGCCCGCCATGGCCATGAGGTCACCATCCTCGAGGCCCGGCCCAAGGCCGGCGGCCTTAACGAATATGGCATTGCCGCCTACAAGAGCACCGACGACTTCGCCCAGGCGGAGGTCGACTATGTGACCGCCATCGGCGGCATCAAGACCGAGAACGGCAAGGCGCTCGGCCGCGACTATCATCTCGCCGATCTGACCGCGTCTTACGACGCCGTGTTCCTCGGTCTCGGCCTTGCCGGCGTCAACGCGCTGCGCGCCGAAGGCGAGGACGCCGAGGGCGTCGCCAACGCCGTCGACTTCATCTCGACCCTGCGCCAGGCCAGCGACCTTGCGAGCCTGCCGGTCGGACGCCGTGTCGTCGTCATCGGCGGCGGCATGACGGCGGTGGATGCCGCCGTCCAGTCCAAGCTGCTCGGCGCCGAGGAGGTGACGATCTGCTACCGCCGCGGCCAGGAGCACATGAACGCGTCGGTCTTCGAGCAGGATCTGGCGGCGGCCAACGGCGTCGTCATCCGCCACTGGCTGCAGCCCAAGAAGGTGGTCTCCGAAGGCGGCAAGGTCGTCGCCATCGAGCTCGAATACACCGCCCTGAAGGGCGACAAGCTGTCGGGCACCGGCGAGACCGTGCGGCTTGTGGCCGACCAGGTGTTCAAGGCCATCGGCCAGAGCTTCGAGGCGTCGACGCTCAATGGCAGCGGGCCGTCGGTTGCCATGGAAGGCGGCCGCATCAAGGTCGACGAGGAGGGGCGCACGTCGCTGGGCAAGGTCTGGGCCGGCGGCGACTGCATCTTCGGCGGCGACGATCTGACGGTTTCGGCGGTGGCGCAAGGCCGCGACGCAGCTGAATCCATCAACCGCGCCTTGATGAGCTAAGGGAGGCTGAGATGGCAGACATCAGAAATAATTTCGTCGGCATCAAGTCGCCCAACCCGTTCTGGCTGGCGTCCGCGCCGCCGACCGACAAGGCCTACAACGTCGTCCGCGCCTTCAAGGCGGGCTGGGGCGGCGTGGTGTGGAAGACGCTTGGCGAGGAAGGCCCGCCTGTCGTCAACGTCAACGGCCCGCGCTACGGCGCGATCTGGGGCGCGGACCGGCGCCTGCTCGGCCTCAACAACATCGAGCTGATCACCGACCGCGACCTGCAGACCAATCTGCGCGAGATCAAGCAGACCAAGATGGAGTGGCCCGACCGGGCCATCGTCGTGTCGCTGATGGTGCCTTGCGTCGAAGAGGCCTGGAAGGCGATCCTGCCTGTGGTCGAGGAGACCGGCGCCGACGGCATCGAGCTCAATTTCGGCTGCCCGCACGGCATGTCCGAACGCGGCATGGGCGCCGCCGTCGGTCAGGTGCCCGAATATATCGAGATGGTGGTGCGCTGGTGCAAACAAAACACCCGCATGCCAGTCATCACCAAGCTCACGCCCAACATCACCGACGTGCGCAAGCCGGCGCGGGCTGCCCTTGCCGGCGGCACCGATGCGGTGTCCTTGATCAACACCATCAACTCGATCACCGGCGTCGACCTCGACAGCTTCGCGCCACAGCCGACCATCGACGGCAAGGGCTCGCATGGCGGCTATTGCGGCCCGGCGGTCAAGCCGATCGCCATGAACATGGTGGCCGAGATCGCCCGCGATCCGGAAACCGCCGGCCTGCCGATCTCGGGCATCGGCGGCATCACCACCTGGCGCGATGCGGCTGAGTTCATGGCGCTGGGCGCCGGCAATGTGCAGGTCTGCACGGCGGCCATGACCTATGGCTTCAAGATCGTGCAGGAGATGATCGCCGGTCTCGAAAACTGGATGGACGAGAAGGGCCACCGTTCGCTCGACGACATCATCGGCCGCGCCACGCCCAATGTCACCGACTGGCAGTATCTCAACCTCAACTATGTCGCCAAGGCGCATATCGACCAGGACGCCTGCATCAAGTGCGGCCGCTGCCACATCGCCTGCGAGGACACCTCGCATCAGGCAATCACCAGCATGCTCGACGGTGTCAGGCATTTCGAGGTGATCGAAGAAGAGTGCGTCGGCTGCAATCTGTGCGTCAATGTCTGCCCGGTCGAGGGTTGCATCACCATGGAGCCGCTGGCCGTTGGCGCCATGGACAAGCGCACCGGCAAGCCCGTGTCGCCCAACTATGCCAACTGGACGACCCACCCCAACAACCCGATGGCCAAGGTGGCCGCCGAATAGGGCCTGCGTCCACCGTCATCAAGGCGCTAACGTCGATGGCTTGTTCTTCCCGCGGGGAGAGCAGGCCATCGGCGTTTTGGTGCCGCGGCGCGGCTTCCCGGCTTTGCAGGCAACTCGACAAAGGCGCGTGCTTGCCGATATCGTCTCGCCGCGAGGCTGGGCGAGGGGAGCGGGCAATGCGTCTGATCGTGGCGGGGGTGTTCATCGCGGCAAGTCTGGCAACAGGCGCGGCACTGGCCGACGATCTCAAGTCGCTGGACCTCGACGCGCTCGACAAGGCCGAGGTCGAGGACTTTCTCGGCAAATGGGAAATCCGCGACGAGAGCGGCGACAAGCGCTGCGATGTCGTGCTCAAGCGCGACACGACCATCGGCGGCATGGAGATCGAGGTCGACCCCGGCTGCGCCAAGGTTTTCCCTGTGATGGACGACATCGCCGCCTGGCGCCTCAAGGAGGGCTGGGCCATCGATCTTGTCGACGCCGTCAGGCAGATGCGCCTGCGCTTCGAGGTGCCCGACGTCACTTATGTCGCCATGCAGGACATCGATGGCATCTTCACCATCGAACAGCTGCCGAAGGACTGAGCGCCTGGCCGTTCTCTCCGGATTTTTCGCACAAGCCTATTGCGGATAATTCTTATCCACGATATGAAATATCCACGATTGAGGAGATGGCAATGAAGCTTGGTGACGGCGTGGAGGCGGCGATCCATTGTGCGGCGATGCTGGCTGGCATCGATGGCGACGGCACGCTGCCGGGCAATGCCATGGCGGAGGCTTTCGGCCTGTCGCCGAGCTACCTGCTCAAGCATCTCAAGGCGCTGACGGCGGCGAAGGTGCTGGAGTCGGTGCCGGGTCCCAATGGCGGTTACCGGCTGGCCCGGTCGGCCGACAAGATCACGCTGCTCGACATCGTACTCGCCATCGAGGGCAGGGAGCCGGCGTTCCGCTGCGGCGAGATCAGGCAGAAGGGCAGCTATGCGCTCGAGCCTTCGGCCTATGTAAAGCCCTGCGGCATCAACGTCGCCATGCTCAAGGCCGAGCGCGCCTATCGCACGGCACTCGGCGAGACGCGCCTGTCCGACATCGTCGCCGACTTCACCACCAACACCGACCAGCGCATCGTCGCCGCCAGCTGCGCCTTCGTGGCGCTGAACCAGCGGCCGCAGAAATCCAAGACACAAGCAAGAGGATGACACCATGAAGCAGAGGCTCAATTTCTTCGCTACCGCTCCCGAGCTGATGAAGCAGGTCGTGGCCCTGAACACGGCAATCAACGAATGCGGGCTGGAGCACAGCCTGCTCCACCTGATCAAGCTCAGGGCGTCGCAGATCAACGGCTGCTCCTATTGCGTCGACATGCACAGCCGCGAAGCCAAGGATGACGGCGAGACCGAGCAGCGCCTGTGGCTCGTCGCCGCCTGGAAGGAATCGCCGCTGTTCACCGACCGCGAGCGCATGGCCTTCGCCTGGACCGAGACGGTGACCAACATCGCCGACGCCGGCGTGCCGGCCGAGCTTTATGCGGAAGCGCTCGAGCATTTTTCGGCGGAAGAGCTGGTCAAGCTGACTGTGGCAGTCGGCATGATCAACACCTGGAACAGGCTGTGCGTGGCATTCCACGCCCTGCACCCTGTCGCCGCCGCCAAGGCCGCCTGACCCGACCAATCCCTCAAAATCACAAGCATTTTCAGCGGTCGCCGATGGCGGCCGCCCAAGGAGCTGTCATGTTCGAGACTGATATTTCGGCGCTGGCCGCCATCGGCCGCCTTTTGCTCGGCGGCGCCTTCGTCTTTGCCGGCCTGCGCAACATCGCCAATACCAAGCTTCTGTCGGGCATGATGACGGCGCGCGGCGTGCCGCAGGCGCGGCTCGTGCTTTGGGCCGGGATCGTGCTGCAAATCGTTGCCGGACTGATGCTGGCCATCGGCTTTCACGCGGTCTATGCGGCGGCAGCCCTGATCGTGTTCCTGATCGCGGGAACGCCGATGTTCAACAATTTCTGGGATCACCAGGGGCCGGACCGCGCCTCGCGAATCAATGGCGTGGTCAGCAATGTGGCGCTGGCAGGCAGTTTTCTGCTGGTCATCGCAGCGGGGAACTAGACTGGTTTCGCGGTGAAGAGGTTGATTCAGCATCGGCCACCAAGCTGCTCTTTCGTATATTCTTTTCCTGATTGCCGCGGATTTGGAATCCGCGGCATTTTCGTCTTCGCCAGAAGGAAAATCCCGGTGTCCGGACACGAAAACGCCTGCATCGGGACGCCTCTCATGTTTCAATGAATGCTGCGGCCTGTCCTGATCGGCGGGCCGCCAAGCCGACGGCGAAGATGAGATGCGCCATGACCAGAACTCCCAAGAAAAGCGAAACGCTGGAAATCCGGATCCCGCACGAGACCAAGCAGGCCCTGATGGCCCGCAGCCGGGCCGAGGGAAAGCCGGCCAGCGAGGTCGTGCGCAGTTTCATCGACGCCTATCTGGCCGAGGCGGCATGTCCAACCCCGACAGCATGGGAAAGAAACATGACCAGACTTCGCCTCTACGCACGGCCCTCGATGGCCCTGTTTGCCACATTCGTCGCGGTCGGCGGCGTCGGCCTCGCCGTGTCGCCGGCAACCGCGCTGCCCGACCTGCAGGCCGCATTCGAGAAACTGGATGTCGATGGCAACGGCGCGCTCAGCCCCGACGAATTCGGCGGCAAGCTGATCGGCAAATTCCAGAAAGGGCCTTCGGCCGCCGCCGAGCCGCCGGCAGCACCGAAGCCGGACAAGGCAGAGCCCGGCCTGATGTTCGTCATGCGCGTCGCTCCCGAAGCGGGCAGCAAGCCCGTGGCTCTGTCGGTGCGCGTGCCCGACAGCGGCGGCCGCCCGAAGGACCGTGCCGGCGAATTTTCGAAGATGGATCTCGACGGCGACGGCCGGCTGAGTTTCGGAGAATTCGAGGCGCATCATCGCGCGCTGGTCGACCGGGCGTTTGCCGCAGTCGATGCCGACAAGGACGGCTTCCTGTCGATTGCAGAGGTGGGTGGCGACAGTGAACGCCCGGCTGTCATCACCGCTTTCGATCGCGATGGCGATGGCCTGATATCGCGCGAGGAGTTCATGGCGCCGAGGGAATAGCGCACGAGCAGGGGCTCTGGCCGCGCCCGGCGCGGTCAGTCGCCCTTCGGCCGGAGGCCTTCGAGGAAAAGCTGTTCGAGAAACCGGGCCGCATCCTCGAAGCGGCCGTCGCCGCCGCGGTCCGAGCCGAGCACGGCGCGGACCTGGACGTCGAAATCGGCGTAGTGCTGGGTCGTTGCCCAGATGGCGAAGATCAGATGCCAGGGATCGGTCCTGGCGATCTTGCCTGATCGCATCCAGCCCTTGATGACCTCGACCTTTTCGTCGACGAGATCCTTCAGTTCGCCTTCGAGCATCGGCATGATGCGCGGCGCGCCCTGCAGGATCTCGTTGGCGAACAGCCGGCTTTCGCGCGGAAAGTCGCGCGCCATCTCGAGCTTGCGCCTGATGTAGCTCCTGAGCTCGGTCATCGGGTCACCGATGTTGTCGAACTCCTTGAGCGGCGCCAGCCAGGTTTCCAGCAGCCGGTGCATCAACGTTTCGTGGATGTCTTCCTTGCGGCGGAAATAATAGAGCAGATTGGGTTTCGACATGCCCGCCGCTTCGGCGATCTGGTCGATAGTCGAGCCCCTGAAGCCGTTGGCCGAGAACACCTCGAGTGCCGCTTCGAGAATGACTTCTCGCTTCTCCTGCTGGATGCGGGTGCGGCCGCGGGGTGTCGAGCCTTCCATGGTCACCACATGTCGTGTTGAGGGGGAAAAACCGAAGCGATCTGGACCAATCCGCTGGACCAGTTCTTGTCGAGCTGTGGAGCGCGCCCCGGACGCTTCATTTCCGATAGTAATCCCTTGACCGCCGATGCGGCGGTGCTAACGTTTGTCCAATCGGTCAAAAAATTGCGTAGCACGAAAGCGCGCCAAAGACCAAGCGTTGGCCAAACCTAACAGGGGAAGAAAGGGAGCTTGGTCCATGTCCGACAGGCTGAAAGTCACGCCTAACGATCTCAGTGCATTCTGGATGCCGTTCACCTCGAACCGGCAGTTCAAGCAGGCGCCGCGCATGATGGTTGCCGCCAAGGATATGCACTACACGTCCAGCGACGGACGCAAAATCCTCGACGGCACCGCGGGTCTGTGGTGCGTCAATGCCGGCCACTGCCGGCCCAAGATCACCGAGGCGATCCAGAAGCAGGCCGCAGAGCTCGACTATGCGCCGGCCTTCCAGATGGGCCACCCGATCGTCTTCGAACTGGCCAACCGCCTCGTCGACATCGCGCCCGAAGGCATGGACCATGTGTTCTTCACCAATTCCGGTTCGGAATCGGTCGACACCGCGCTGAAGATGGCGATCGCCTACCAGCGCGTGAAGGGCGAGGGCGCCCGCACCCGCCTCATCGGCCGCGAGCGCGGCTATCACGGCGTCAATTTCGGCGGCATCTCGGTGGGCGGCATCGTCACCAACCGCAAGATGTTCGGCACGCTTCTGGGCGGCGTCGACCACATGCCGCACACGCATCTGCCGGCCAAGAACGCCTTCACCAAGGGCGAGCCGGAATATGGCGTCGAGCTTGCCGACGAGCTGGAGCGCATCGTCACCCTGCATGACGCCTCGACCATCGCTGCCGTCATCGTCGAGCCGGTCGCCGGCTCCACCGGCGTGCTGATCCCGCCGAAGGGCTATCTGCAGCGCCTGCGCGACATCTGCACCAAGCACGGCATCCTGTTGATCTTCGACGAGGTCATCACCGGTTTCGGCCGTCTCGGCACGCCGTTTGCAGCCGACTATTTCGGCGTCGTCCCCGATATCATCACCACCGCCAAGGGCGTGTCGAACGGCGTCATCCCGATGGGCGCGGTGTTCGTGAAGAAGGAAATCCACGACGCCTTCATGAACGGCCCGGAACATCTCATCGAGTTCTTCCACGGCTACACCTATTCGGGCAACCCGATCGCCTCGGCCGCGGCACTTGCCACCCTCGACACCTACAAGGAAGAGGGACTTCTCACCCGCGGCGCAGAACTCGCGCCCTATTGGGAAGAGGCGCTGCATTCGCTCAAGGGCGAGCCGCATGTCATCGACGTGCGCAACATCGGCCTGATCGGCGCGATCGAGCTTCAGCCGATTGCCGGCGCTCCGACCAAGCGCGCGTTCTCGGCCTTCGTGAAGGCGTTCGAGCGCGGCGCGCTGATCCGCACCACCGGCGACATCATCGCGCTGTCGCCGCCGCTCATCATCACCAAGGGCCAGATCAACGAACTGATCGATCACGTCCGCGAAGTGCTGAGGATGATCGACTGACTTTTGTCCGCGCGTCCCTTGTGGGCGCGCGGACCATGGAGCCCGGACCCTGATGGCGCCGTCATCAGGGTCTTGCTCCGACAAGGACAGGAGTTCCGCTCCTTGCGGGCGGGGCTTCGGGCGAAAGCCCGACAACGGAAAGCCAGCGCCGGGAACCGCTGGGATTTCCGGGCAGAACAAAAGAATGAGAGGACGTCACCATGGCCGCCCCAGGCGAAAATCTGCGAATCAATTCAGACCGTTTGTGGGATTCGCTGATGGAGATGGCGAAGATCGGCCCCGGCATCGCCGGCGGCAACAATCGCCAGACGCTGACCGATGAGGACGGCGAGGGCCGCCACCTGTTCAAGAAGTGGTGCGACGAAGCCGGGCTCGCCATGGGCGTCGACGAGATGGGCACGATGTTTGCCCGCCGCGAGGGCACCGATCCCGAGGCGCTGCCCGTCTATGTCGGCAGCCATCTCGACACCCAGCCGACGGGCGGCAAGTTCGACGGCGTGCTGGGCGTGCTCGGCGGCCTCGAAGTGATCCGCAGCCTGAACGACCTGGGCATCAAGACCAAGCATCCCATCGTCGTGACCAACTGGACCAACGAGGAAGGCACCCGCTTTGCACCGGCCATGCTGGCGTCGGGCGTGTTTGCCGGCGTGCTCGGCCAGGACTGGGCTTACGAGCGCAAGGACGCGCATGGCAAGCTGTTCGGCGACGAGCTCGAGCGCATCGGCTGGAAGGGCACCGAGAAGGTCGGCGCCCGCAAGATGAAGGCCTTCTTCGAGCTGCATATCGAGCAGGGGCCGATCCTCGAGGACGAGGACATCGAGATCGGTGTCGTCACCCACGGCCAGGGCCTGAAGTGGCTGCAGGTGACGCTGACCGGCCGCGAGAGCCACACCGGCTCGACGCCGATGCCCAAGCGCCGCAATGCCGGCCTCGGCATGGCCAGAGTGACCGAGCTGGTGCACGAGATCGCCATGGACTACCAGCCCGACGCCGTCGGTGCCGTCGGCCACATGGAGGTCTATCCCAATTCGCGCAACATCATCGCCGGCCGCACCGTCTTCACCATCGACATCCGCTCGCCGGAGAAGGAGGTGCTGGATACGATGGATGCACGCATCCGCGAGGGCATCGCCACCATCTGCGAGGCGCTGGATATCTCCTATGAGATCGAGCAGGTCGGCCATTTCGACCCGGTCGCCTTCGACAAGGATTGCGTCAAGGCCGTGCGCGATGCCGCCGAACGGCTGGGCTACAGCCACCGCGACATCGTCTCGGGCGCCGGTCACGACGCCTGCTGGATCAACCGCGTGGCGCCGACGGCAATGGTGTTTTGCCCGTGCGTCGACGGTCTGAGCCACAACGAGGCCGAGGAGATCTATCCGGAATGGGCCGCCGCCGGCTGCGACGTGCTCTTCCATGCGGTGGTCGAGACCGCGGAGATCGTTGAGTGAGTTTTTCGACCGACATTGCCGCGCTGGCAGCCTTTTCCCTTGTTGGGGAAGGGCGGCTTGCGCCTTGCCTGCGCGGAGTGCCTGTCCTTACATGATCTGAACAATGCCGAAGCGCTCACAAGAAGCGCGGCAGAAATTGGGGAACTGAAATGAGCAAAGTCATCCGAAACGGCACCATCGTCACGGCCGACCGGACGTGGAAGGCCGATGTGCTGATCCAGCATGGCAAGATCGTCGCCATCGGCGAGAATTTGCATGCCGACCACGAGTTCGACGCCACCGGCTGCTACATCATGCCCGGCGGCATCGACCCGCACACCCATCTCGAAATGCCGTTCATGGGCACCTATTCGGCCGACGATTTCGAGAGCGGCACGCGTGCTGCACTCTCGGGTGGAACGACCATGGTGGTCGATTTTTGCCTGCCGTCGCCGGGGCAGTCGCTGCTCGAAGCGCTGCAGATGTGGGACAACAAGACGTCCAGGGCCTGCTCCGACTATTCGTTCCACATGGCGATCACCTGGTGGGGCGAGCAGGTGTTCAACGAGATGGCCCAGGTCGTCGACAAGGGCATCACCTCGTTCAAGCATTTCATGGCCTACAAGGGCGCGCTGATGGTCGACGACGACGAGATGTACTCGTCGTTCAAGCGCTGCGCCGAGCTCGGCGCGCTGCCCCTGGTCCATGCCGAGAACGGCGACGTGGTCGCCCAGCTGTCGGCCAAGCTTCTGGCCGAGGGCAATAACGGGCCCGAGGCGCATGCCTATTCGCGGCCGCCCGAGGTCGAGGGCGAGGCGACCAACCGCGCCATCATGATCGCCGACATGGTGGGCAGCCCGCTCTATGTCGTGCACACCTCCTGCGAGCAGGCGCATGAGGCGATCCGCCGGGCCCGGCAGAAGGGCATGCGCGTCTATGGCGAGCCGCTGATCCAGCATCTGGTGCTCGACGAGACCGAATATTTCAACAAGGATTGGGACCACGCCGCACGCCGGGTGATGAGCCCGCCCTTCCGCAACAAGCTGCACCAGGATTCCCTGTGGGCCGGCCTGCAGGCGGGTTCGCTGCAGGTGGTGGCAACCGACCATTGCTCGTTCACGACGGCGCAGAAGCGCACCGGCGTCGGCAACTTCACCAAGATCCCCAACGGCACCGGCGGCCTCGAGGACCGCATGCCTGTCTTGTGGACCAAGGGCGTCAACACCGGCCGGCTGACGATGAACGAGTTCGTGGCGGTGACCTCGACCAACATCGCCAAGATCCTCAACATGTATCCCAAGAAGGGCGCCATCGTCGAAGGCGCCGATGCCGACATCATCGTCTGGGATCCCAAGCGCAAGAAGACGATTGCGGCGAAGACCCAGCAGTCGGTCATCGACTACAACGTCTTCGAGGGCATCGAGGTGACCGGCCTGCCGCGCTTCGTCTTCACCCGCGGCGAGCTGGCGATCCAGGAGCACGAGGTCAAGGCCAATCCCGGCCACGGCGAGTTCGTCGCCCGCGAGCCGCATGCCGCGGTCAACCGGGCGCTGTCGCAGTGGAAGGAAATCACGGCGCCGCGCAAGGTCGAGCGCACGGGCATCCCGGCGACGGGCGTGTGATCAGGATGCGGCGGCTGGTCGAGACGGCCGCCGACGCATCGTCGCTGGTCCCGCCCGGAGAAGGCGGGACGCAGTTCATGAATTCGCCAAGGCGATTTTCAGGTACCGTGAAGGGATGGCGGCCGCGCAGCGCGGCAGCAGGACGCGCCGGGCACTGCGTGCCGGCGACAGGAAAAACATCCCGATCAAGTGGACGCTTCCCTCATCTTCGGAGAGGATGGCACTATGTGGGGTAAAGTCGGGCAATGCTCATGACAGTCAATCAAGCCACGGCGACAAGCGTCGAACAGAACGCCGTCGTCGAAGCCAGACAACTGGGGCTGACCTTCCAGACCAATGACGGCCCGGTACGGGCGCTTTCCAACGTCGACCTGACCATCAACAAAGGCGAGTTCGTCTCCTTCATCGGCCCTTCGGGCTGTGGCAAGACGACCTTCCTGCGTGTCATCGCCGATCTCGAAAAGCCGACCGAAGGCACCATCTCGATCAACGGCATGTCGCCCGAGCAGGCGCGCGAGGCACGGGCCTATGGTTATGTCTTCCAGGCGGCGGCGCTTCTGCCGTGGCGGACCATCGAGCGCAATGTCGGGCTGCCGCTCGAGATCATCGGCCTGCCCAGGGCCGAACAGCAGGAGCGCATCAAGCGCACCATGGATCTGGTCAATCTCTCGGGCTTCGAGAAGAAGTATCCCTGGCAGCTGTCCGGCGGCATGCAGCAGCGCGCTTCGATCGCGCGTGCGCTTGCCTTCGACGCCGACCTTTTGCTGATGGACGAGCCGTTCGGCGCGCTCGACGAGATCGTGCGCGACCATCTCAACGAGCAGTTGCTGCAGCTGTGGCGGCGGACCAACAAGACGATCTGCTTCGTCACCCACTCGATCCCGGAGGCGGTGTATCTGTCGACGCGCATCGTGGTGATGTCGCCGCGTCCAGGCCGCGTCACCGACGTGATCGAATCGACGCTGCCGAAGGAGCGGCCGCTCGACATCCGCGAAACGCCCGAGTTCCTGGCGATCGCGGCGCGCGTGCGCGACGGCCTCAGGGCCGGCCATTCCTACGAGGATTGAGCCGCATGGATCGCGTCAGAGACAAGATCATCCCGGTGCTGACAATCCTCGCAGCCCTCGTGGCCGTGTGGTACGTGGCAGCCGTGTTCATGAACACGCCGTTCCAGCGCGACCTCGACCGGCGCGCCGGCGAGACGCCCACGACGATGGAATTCATCGGCAAGACGCTGTCGCAGCCCAAGCCGACACTGCCGGCGCCGCACCAGGTGGCGCAGAACTTCTTCGAAAACACCTTCCTCAGGAAGGTCACCAGCAACCGGAGCCTCGTCTACCATGCATGGGTGACGCTGTCGTCGACGCTGCTGGGCTTTGCCTTCGGCACCGCACTCGGCATCCTGATCGCCGTCGGCATCGTGCATGTGCTGGCGCTCGACCGCAGCCTGATGCCGTGGATCATCGCCTCGCAGACCATCCCGATCCTTGCTGTGGCGCCGATGATCATCGTGGTGCTGGCGGCGATCGGCATCACCGGGCTGATCCCCAAGGCGCTGATCTCGACCTACCTGTCGTTCTTCCCCGTGGCTGTTGGCATGGTCAAGGGCCTGCGCTCGCCCGAGGTCATGCATCTCGACCTGATGCACACCTACAATGCGAGCGCGTCGCAGACCTTCTGGAAGCTGCGCGTGCCGGCGTCGGTGCCGTTCCTGTTCGCCTCGATGAAGGTGGCGGTGGCGGCGAGCCTCGTCGGGGCCATTGTCGGTGAGCTGCCGACGGGTGCGGTGGCCGGCATCGGCGCCAAGCTGCTTGCCGGCGCCTATTACAGCCAGACCATCGACATCTGGTCGGCGCTGGTCGCGGGCTCGGTGGTGGCGGCGATGCTGGTGGTGCTTGTCGGCATGGTCGGCAAGCTGGTCGAACGTTCCATGGGCGGGAGGCCGGCGTGATGCATTCCAAACCATCCTGGCAGGTCGGACTGGCTCTGGTGCTGTGCGCCATATCAATGGCGACGATGCCGATGCTGCGTCCCGAAGCTGCGGCACCGATGTCGAGCGGCACGACGTCGCTTGTCATCGGCCTGATTGCCTTGCTCGGCGTGGCCTCCTTCGCCATGGTTTCCGGCCTGGCCAGTGCGGCCCTGCTTTTCATTGGAGCGCATGGGGCTGCCTGGCTGCTGATTGCAGGCATATCGGGCAATGAAGGCATGGCGCGTCTGCCATATTTCCTGCTGCTTGCCGCCGCATGGCTGCTCGCCTGGCGGTGCGTCACCGTCCTGTCGGCGCTCAGGCCGACATCGCCGCAGGCAAAGACCTTTCTCAGGCTGCTGATCCCGGCGATCTTCGGCGCCTGGATCCTGATCATCTGGGAAGCGGTGACGCGCGGTGCGGGCATTCCGTTCATCCTGCTGCCGCCGCCAAGCTCGGTCGCGGCACGCATCGCAAGCTCGCTGCCCATCCTGGCGGCGGATGTTCAGCAGACGATCTTCAAGGCCGTTCTGTTCGGCTACATCGTCGGCTGCGGCGCGGGGTTCGTGGTGGCAATCCTCGCCGACAGGGTGGCGTTCCTGCGACGGGGCCTGCTGCCGATCGGCAACATGGTGTCGGCGCTGCCGATCATCGGCGTGGCGCCCATCATGGTGATGTGGTTCGGCTTCGACTGGCAGTCGAAGGCGGCCGTGGTCATCATCATGACCTTCTTCCCGATGCTGGTGAACACCGTTGCCGGTCTTGCCGCCTCGGGGCACATGGAGCGCGACCTGATGCGCACCTATGCGTCGAGTTACTGGCAGACGCTGTTCAAGCTCAGGCTGCCGGCGGCGGCACCCTTCATCTTCAACGCGCTGAAGATCAACTCGACGCTGGCGCTGATCGGCGCCATCGTCGCCGAGTTCTTCGGCACGCCTGTCGTCGGCATGGGCTTCCGCATCTCGACAGAGATCGGACGCATGAATGTCGACATGGTCTGGGCGGAGATCGCTGTTGCGGCTCTGGCCGGTTCCGTCTTCTATGGCGTGGTCGCACTCGCGGAGAGAGCTACCACATTCTGGCATCCGTCCGTCCGTGGTGGGCGGGCGTGACCTGAGCTCCTGGGCGGGGCCGCGGTCCAACTACAGAGGGAAAAGAAGAAATGAGAGGACTTGTAGTTTCTTTGATGGCCGGGGCGATGTCGCTTGCCGCGGCACAGGCGCTGGCGGCCGACAAGGTGACGCTGCAGCTGAAATGGGTGACGCAGTCGCAGTTCGGCGGCTATTACGTCGCCAAGGACAAGGGCTTCTATAAGGAAGAAGGCCTCGACGTCGACATCAAGCCTGGTGGCCCCGACATCGCGCCCGAACAGGTGATCGCCGGCGGCGGCGCCGACGTCATCGTCGACTGGATGGGCGGCGCACTCGCAGCCCGCGACAAGGGCGTGATGCTGGTCAACATCGCCCAGCCTTACAAGAAGGCCGGCATGGAGCTGGTCTGCCCGAAGGATGGGCCAGTCAAGTCCGAAGCCGACTTCAAGGGCAGGACGCTGGGCGTCTGGTTCTTCGGCAACGAATATCCGTTCTATGCCTGGATGAACAAGCTCGGCATTCCCACCGAAGGCGGCAAGGACGGCGTGACCGTGCTGAAGCAGAGCTTCGACGTGCAGCCGCTGATCCAGAAGCAGGCCGACTGCATCTCGGTCATGACCTATAACGAGTACTGGCAGTTGATCGACGCCGGCTACAAGCCGGAAGACCTCACCGTCTTCAACTACTCGGCGATGGGCGTCGACCTGCTCGAGGACGGCCTCTACGTGATGGAGGACAAGCTCAAGGACCCGGCCTTCGAAGACAAGATGGTTCGTTTCGTGCGCGCCTCGATGAAGGGCTGGAAATATGCCGTCGACAATCCTGACGAGGCAGCCGGCATCGTCGTCGAAAACGGCGGCCAGGACGAAAACCACCAGAAGCGCATGATGGGCGAAGTCGCCAAGCTGATCGACAATGCCGACGGCAAGCTGATCGAGGCAGCCTATGACCGCACCGCCAAGGCTCTGCTCGACCAGAAGATCATCACCAAGGAGCCTTCGGGCGCCTGGACGGCAACGATCACCGACAAGGCGATCAAGTAGCCTTTGCTACGTGATGGATGAGAAGGGGCGGGCGACCGCCCCTTTTTTCTTTGGGCGGTGAAGGCAGGCGTCCCCGAAGTTGCCTCAAGGGAAGCTTTCGAGCCACTGGGGGCAGCAGGGTGGCGGCAGGCGCCCTCGTGGGTCGACAGGCTCACCATGAGGGCTGCGGGCGGGGCTCCGTCGGTGCCTGGCGTCGCGCGCTACCTGGCCAGGGTGTAGAAAGTCAGCGCGCGGGGCTCGCCCTTGGAATAGTTCATGCCCTCGATGCTGCCGATCTCCTTGAGCGCATCCGCGCCGCCTGGGATGGCCGCGAGGAAGTGCTGGCTTTCGGCCGCCCCTACCACCGCGATGCCGCAGGCGGGGTCGGCCGTCAGTGCAGCGGCAGCGCCGGCGCCGTCGGTCAGCAAGGTCTGCGTTCCCGCGAGGAAGACGAGGCTGGGCTCGCCATATCCGGCTGAGATCAGCCTGGAGGTCGGGCACGGCTTCAGCTTTTCGAAACGCTGGGCGATCTCGGGGCTGAGCCACACCGGCTTGAGCGGCGGCAGCACCTTGGTGGTGAGCACGCCGAAGGCCGCGGCGGCGGCCGCGGCGGCAAAGGCTATGCGCTTGACCGGGTCCATGTCGTCGGGGGCGCCGATGCCGTAGCGGGCGGCAATCAGGACCAGCAGCGCGGCCAGCAGTCCCCACCAGGAGACGTAGCCGAGGAAATAGGGCGTGATGCCGAAGGCGATGGCCGCAAGGCCGATGCTGATGCCGAACATGCCGAAGGCGCAAACCTTGCGCAGCCACTGTTGCCAGCGGGCCAGCTCGATGTTGGCTGCTGACGCGTCTGTCAGGCTCCAGGCCATCAGCAGGATCATCGCCGGATAGGCCGGCAGGGCGTAGTGCGGCAGCTTGGTCGGGATCGCCTCGATGGCGAGCCAGTAGGGGATGTACCAGGCAAGGCAGAACAGCAGCCGCGGATCCTCACGGAAGCGGCGCAGCGCCTTGAGCCCGCCCTCAAGCGCCACCAGCGCGAAGGGCCACATGAACACCGAATAGGTGAGGAAATAATAGCCGGGCGGGAAGCCGTGCGATTCCTGGCCGGAGCCGACCTTCGACAGCAGGTCCTTGCCGACCGATTCCTGCCAGAACTCGGAGCCGGTCTTGATGGTGATGAGCACCAGCCAGGGGGCGGCGACGAGCAAGGTCAGCAAGAGGCCGGTGAAGGGCCGCAGCTTGCGCAGCCAGCCGCGGTCGCGATCGAAGATGACAAGCGCTGCGATGGTGAGCAGGCTGAGGAAGGGGATGACCGGACCCTTGATGAGCAGCGCCAGGCCTTGGGCGAACCAGAACAGCCAGTTGGCGCGGCTCTGGGGCCTGCCGGCCTTGTGGCCGAGATAGATGGCGGCAAGCGATCCCTGGGCCAGCAGGGCGGTGGCGAGCAGGGTCGCGTCGGTCTTGGCGATGCGCGCCTCGAAACCGAGCATCAGGATGCCCATGAGGCCGAGGCCGGCGATGAGGCCGGCTGATGGACCGAACATGCGGGTGCCGATGACGGTCAGCGCCAGCACCGAGAAAGTGGCCGCCAGGACCGAGATCAGCCGGTAGACCCAGATCGGCGCTTCGCTGCCCTGGCCGCTGACGAGGACGGCGGCCGACTGCAGCCAGTAGATGCCGGCGGGCTTCTTGTAGCGCGGCACGTCCTGGAAGCGGATGTCGACATAGTCGCCGGTCTCGACCATCTGCTTGGTGGCCTGAACGAAGCGCGACTCGTCGCGGTCGGTCGGCGGAAGCGTCGAAATGCCGGGAATGAAGGCAAACAGGCAGAGTGCCGCCAGCATCAGATAAGTGAGCGGGGCCAAGGCCTTGCGCGGTGTTTCCGAGAGATTGATTCCGGCAGCCGACATCAGTGGCTCACTCGGTCTCGGACATGGCGGCGCGGCGCTCGTTGGCGATGAGCCAGAGATTGCGGATGTAGATGAACAGGCCCAGCCCCTGGCCGGCGATGAAGACCGGGTCCTGGCGCTGGATGGCGTAGATCAAAAGCAGTGCGCCACCGCCGAGCGAGAAGAACCAGAAGGCTACAGGCACGACCGAGCGCTTGGCGCGCTCCGAGGCCAGCCATTGCACGACAAATCGCATGGTGAACATGCCCTGGGCGACGAAGCCGAGCAGGATCCAGCCGTCGAACTGCGCGATGAAGACGTCGTGCAGCCAGGTGCCGAGTTCGGAAATGAGGTTCATTGGCCCAGCTCCTGGACTGAAGGCACGACCTTGCGCCGGCGGCGCAGCCACCAGACGCCAGTGAGATCGAGGATGCCGCGCAGGCCGCGGTCGAGAATGCCGTAGTTGGACTTGCCGTGGATGCGCGAGCGGTCGACGACGTCGACATGGACGACGCCGCGGCCTTCGCGGATCACGAGTGCCGGCAAATAGCGATGCCAGCCGTCGAAATAGGGCAACTGGCGGAAGAGATTGGTGTGCACCGCCTTGAGGCCGCAGCCGGAATCGCGGGTGCCGTCGCGCAGGATGCGCTCGCGCAGGCCGTTGGCGAAACGCGACGACATCTGCTTGAGTTTGGTGTCGGTGCGCTTGAGGCGCTGGCCGGCGGCAATGCCGATAGCCGGGCCGGCGGCGACAAGCGCGTCGGCGAGTTTCGGCAGGTAGGCGGGATCGTTCTGGCCGTCGCCGTCCATGGTGACGACGATGTCGCCCTTGGCGGCGAAGACGCCCGAGCGGACCGCTGCGCTCTGGCCGGCCGAGCGGTCGTGCCTGACATGGCGGAGGCGGCCGGCGCTGCGCGCGAGCTCGGCCAGCACATCGGCGGTGCGATCGGTGGAGCCGTCGTCGACGACGATCACCTCATAGTCGCGCCCGGCCATGGCGGCGTGAACCTCGCCGACCAGGATCGGCAGGTTCTCAGCCTCGTTCTTGCACGGAATGACGATTGAAATCATCAGCTTGCCTGGGGAGAGTTGCGTCTACATTGCGAAATGCGCGGCCTCAATAGCATCAAAGCCGCGCATTTGCCACGACGCTTGCACTTTCCCTGGGGGCAAGGCTCAGCGCTTGTCCCTGATGTCGCTCAGCGTGCGCATCGGCGTGATCGCCTCCGGATCGAGCTTGATCTCGATGATCGACGGCTTGCCGCTGGCGCGGGCCCGCTCGAAGGCGGCGGCGAACTCGTCGGTCTCGTTCACCGTCTCGCCATGGCCGCCATAGGCGCGGGCAAGGGCTGCGAAATCCGGGTTCTTGAGATCGGTCGCCTCGACGCGGCCCGGATACTCACGCTCCTGGTGCATGCGGATGGTGCCGTAGATGCCGTTGTTGACGACGATCACGATGATCGGCAGGCCGTATTGCACGGCGGTGGCGAACTCCTGGCCGTTCATCATGAAGCAGCCGTCGCCGGCGAAGGCCACGACGACGCGATCCGGGAACAGGGCCTTGGCGGCGACTGCAGCCGGCGTGCCATAGCCCATCGAACCCGACGTCGGCGCGCCCTGCGTGGCGTAGCGGCGGAAGCGGTGGAAGCGGTGTACCCAGGTGGCGTAGTTGCCGGCGCCATTGGTGAGGATCGCGTCCTCGGGCAGCACCTTTTCCAGCCAGTTCATGATCGGGCCCATCTGGACCGTGCCCGGGCCGGTCAGCGGCGGCGTCGACCATTCGAGATAGGCCGCGTGCAGCGCCTTGGTGTTTTCGGCCCATGCCGGCTTTGCGGCCGGTTTGCGCTTGGCAAAGGCCTCGACGAAGGCCGCCGGCGACGCGTTGATGGCAATCGTCGGACGGTAGACGCGGCCAAGCTCATCGGCGTCGGCATGGATATGCACGAGCTTCTGGTCCGGGTAGGGGCTCTTGATCAGCGTGTAGTCTGATGACGGCATTTCGCCGAAGCGGCCGCCGACCAAAAGCACCACGTCGGCATCCTTGATCGCCTTGGCGATCTTCGGGTTGACGCCGATGCCGACGTCGCCGGCGTAGTTTTCATGGAGGTGGTCGAACAGCATCTGGCGGCGGAACGAGACGCCGACCGGCAGCGACCAGGCTTCCGAAATCTTCTTCATGCTTTCGACGGCTTCGGCATTCCAGCGCGTGCCGCCAAGGATGACGAAGGGGTTCCTGGCGCCCTTGAGCAGGGCCTCGAGCTTGTTCAGTTCCTCATCGCCGGGACGGGTCTCGACCTGCACGGCCGGCAGGGCGGCCGGGGCCTCGACGACGCTGGTCAGCATGTCCTCGGGCAGCGAGACGACGACGGGACCGGGACGGCCTGATGTTGCGACGGAGAAGGCGCGGGTCAGCAGCTCGGGAATGCGGGCGGCGTCGTCGATCTCGACGACCCATTTGGCAATGTCGCCGAAGAAGCGGCGATAGTTGACCTCCTGGAAGGCCTCGCGCTCCTTGGCGTGGCTCGCCACCTGGCCGATGAACAGGATCATCGGGATCGAGTCCTGCATGGCGATGTGCACGCCGGCCGACGCGTTGGTGGCGCCGGGGCCGCGGGTGACGAAGCAGATGCCGGGCTTGCCGGTGAGGCGGCCATGGCAGTCTGCCATCATGGCAGCGCCACCTTCCTGACGGCAGACGATGCTGCGGATCTTGGAATCATGCAGCGCGTCGAGCACGGCCAGGTAGGACTCGCCCGGCACGCAATACATGCGGTCGACGCCATTGGCTTCGAGTGCGTCGACGATCAGTTGTCCGCCGGTCTTCATTTTTCGTTCTTCTCCAGTTCGGCAAGGATTTCCGCGGTGTGTTCCCCGAGCCGCGGTGATGGTTTCTGATAGGCGAGAGGCGTTTCCGACATGACCATGGGCGCGCGCACCGAAGGCAGGGCGTTGCCGTGGCCGTCGTCGAGATCCATGCGCATGCCGCGGGCAATGGCCTGCGGGTCGGCGAAGGCCTGGCCGATATTGTTGATCGGGCTGGCCGGCACGCCGGCCTTTTCCAGCAAGGCGAGCAGCGCCTCGCGCTCGAAGCCGGCGAGGGCCGCGACCATCTTTTCGCGCAATGCGACGCGGTTGGCGACGCGGGCCGAGTTGGTGGCAAACAGCGGGTCGGCGGCGATGTCTTCGAGGCCGACGATGGCGCAGAATTTCTGGAACTGGCCGTCATTGCCGACGGCGAGGATGAAATGCCCATCCTTGACCGGCAGAACCTCATAGGGCGCGATGTTGGGGTGGGCATTGCCCATCTGCACCGGCGAATTGCCCGACACCAGATAGTTGAGGTTCTGGTTGGCGAGCACGGACATCTGGGTGTCGAACAGCGCCATGTCGACATGCTGGCCCTGGCCGGTGGCCTCGGCGTGGCGAAGGGCCGCCTGGATGGCAATGACCGAATAGAGACCGGTGAAGATGTCGGTGACGGCGACGCCGACCTTCTGCGGCTCGCCGCCTGCGGGGCCGGTGATCGACATCAGGCCCGACATGCCCTGGACGATGAAATCGTAGCCCGCGCGGGCGGCATAGGGCCCGTCCTGGCCGAAGCCGGTGATCGAGCAATAGACCAGCTTTGGGTTGATCTTCTTCAGGCTCTCATAATCGAGTCCGTATTTCTTGAGACCGCCGAGCTTGAAGTTCTCGATCAGCACGTCGGCATCGGCGACCAGCCTGCGCACGATCTCGGAGCCTTCGGGCGTCGAGAAGTCGAGCGCGATCGAGCGCTTGCCGCGATTGCAGGAGTGGTAATAGGCTGCCGACAGGTTCTCGCCGTCATGGCCGGTGACGAAGGGCGGACCCCATTTGCGGGTGTCGTCGCCGCCGTCGGGATTTTCCACCTTGATGACATCGGCGCCGAGATCGGCGAGCAGCTGACCTGCCCAGGGGCCGGCGAGGATGCGGGCGAGTTCGATGACACGGACGCCACGAAGGGGCGGATTGCTCATGAGGCACCAGAAACCATTGCAGTCGCGCCACGCTCTATCAGGAGTCCCCGGTCGCCGCCACCACGATGCTATGGACCAGTTGTCGCCGTCCGTTTGAGGGATAGAGCATCGAGCCAGCGGGCCAGATCGGCCATGATCATGTCCCGGTTCACCTCGTTGAGGCTTTCGTGGCGGGTCTCGGCATAAATCCTTGAAACAAGATTCGAAAAGCCCATCCGGCGCATGCGCGCAGCCAGTGCTTCAACCGCCTTGCCGCCATCCGTGGCAGGGTCGCGCTGGCCGCCGGCGAGATTGAAGGGCAGGTCCTTGCGGACGCCGGCGAAGTTGCGGTCGTCGGCGCCGGCGAAGACCAGTTCGAAGACATCGATCCACATCGACACCGACGCGTCCCAGCCGCAGAGCGGATCGGCGACATAGGCGTCGACTTCGGCCGGGTCGCGCGACAGCCAGTCGAAGTCGGTGCGGCGGTCGGCGATCTTTTTTGCCCAGTCGCCGAAGGTGAGCTTCGGCAGGATGCGGGAAGGCACGTCCGAGCCCAGCCGGAAACGTTCGAAGGCAAGGATCGCCTGGGCCAGTCGTCCAAGGATGCCGGCGGAGAAGTTGGCGTTCCAGATGGCGGCGGCAGCTACGCGGTCTGAATGGCGGAGCACGAAGTTGAGCGCGATCAGCCCGCCCATGGAATGGCCGAAGATGATGATGGGCAGGCCGGGATGGTCGGCGGCGATGCGGTCGTGGACGGCGAGAAGGTCTCCCAGGACCTTGTCGACGCCATCCTTGCCGGCGAAGCGGCCGGTGGGGGCATCGGGTGCGCGGGTCGAGCCATGGCCGCGATGGTCGTGGGCGTAGACATGGTAGCCATGGCCGGCGAGGAAATCGGCGAAGCGGGCATAACGCGCCGCATGCTCGGCCAGTCCATGGTTGATCTGGACGGCGGCGCGGGCCGGAACAGCGCTATGGCGGATATACAGATTGAGCTCGGCGCCGGTGGGCGAAGCGAGCGGGGTCACGATGTCGAAAGGCATTTTTTCTCCCCCTCAGGCAGGGACTGTTGGGGGACGCGGGTGCGGCCGTCAAGGCCGAGCGGGAGGCGCTTCACAGCAACTATGTCAGGAGGTGTCGGCGCCGGCCTTGTAGGCCAGGAGACAGCCCATATATTCCGCTAACCTTCCAGGGGCCGCTTGCCCTCGACACCTTTCCATTTCGCTGAAGTGATCGCCATGCAGCCGATTATCTCCGTTTCCAATCTGTCGAAGACCTATGCCTCAGGGTTTTCGGCGCTGAAGAACATCAATCTCGACATCCGGCGCGGCGAAATCTTCGCGCTGCTCGGACCCAACGGCGCCGGAAAGACGACGCTGATCAGCATCATCTGCGGCATCGTCAATCCGTCCGAGGGTCGGGTGCTGGCCGACGGCCATGACATCATCAAGGATTATCGCGCGGCGCGCTCGCGCATTGGGCTTGTGCCGCAGGAGCTGACCACCGACGCCTTCGAGACGGTGTGGGCGACCGTCAGCTTCAGCCGCGGGCTGTTCGGCAAGCCGGCCAATCCCGCCCATATCGAGAAGATCCTGAAGGATCTCTCCTTGTGGGAGAAGAAGGACAACAAGATCATGACGCTGTCGGGCGGCATGAAGCGGCGCGTGATGATCGCCAAGGCGCTGTCGCACGAACCTCAGATCCTGTTCCTCGACGAGCCGACCGCAGGCGTCGACGTCGAGCTTCGCCGCGACATGTGGGAGGTGGTGCGCCTGCTGCGCGAGACCGGCGTCACCATCATCCTGACCACCCATTATATCGAGGAAGCCGAGCAGATGGCCGACCGTGTCGGCGTGATCTCCAAGGGCGAGATCGTGCTGGTGGAGGAGAAGGCCGAGTTGATGCGCAAGCTTGGGCGCAAGCAGCTGACGCTGCAGTTGCAGGCACAGCTCGAAGCGTTGCCGGAGGCGCTGTCCAGCCACGGGCTGGAGCTGGCCGATGGCGGCCACGAGCTTGTCTATACCTATGACACGCAGGGCGAGCGCACGGGGATCACGGCGCTGCTCAAGGATCTCAACGACGCCGGCATCCGCTTCAAGGACCTGCAGACAAAGCAGAGCTCGCTCGAAGAGATCTTCGTCAATCTGGTGAGGGAACGGCGATGAATTTTCACGCGATCCGCGCAATCTATCTGTTCGAGATGGCGCGCACCTGGCGCACGCTGCTGCAGAGCATCGTCTCGCCCGTCATCTCGACGTCGCTCTACTTCGTCGTCTTCGGCGCTGCCATCGGCTCGCGCATCAGCGAGATCAACGGCATCAGCTACGGCGCCTTCATCGTGCCGGGGCTGATCATGCTGTCGCTATTGACGCAGAGCATCTCGAACGCCTCGTTCGGCATCTATTTCCCGAAATTCGTCGGCACCATCTACGAACTTCTGTCGGCGCCGGTGTCCTATATCGAGATCGTCATCTCCTATGTCGGGGCGGCGGCGTCGAAATCGATCCTGCTCGGCCTGATCATTCTGGCCACCGCCTCGCTGTTTGTGCCGCTGCACATCGAGCATCCGCTGGCGATGATCCTGTTTCTGGTGCTGACGGCGGTCACCTTCAGCCTGTTCGGCTTCATCATCGGCATCTGGGCCGGCAATTTCGAACAGCTGCAGCTGGTGCCGCTGCTGATCGTGACGCCGCTGACCTTCCTGGGCGGCAGCTTCTACTCCATCGACATGCTGCCGCCATTCTGGCGCACGGTGTCGCTGTTCAACCCGGTGGTCTATCTGGTGAGCGGCTTCCGCTGGAGCTTCTTCGGCGTGTCAGACGTCAATGTCGGCATCAGCCTGGGCATGACGCTCGTGTTCCTCGCCGCATGCCTCGTCACCGTCTGGTGGATCTTCAGGACCGGCTGGCGGATCAAGGCGTAAGGCTGATCGGCCTGGCCGCTGGTCAGGCCGACTTCAGCACCGCGACCGGGAGTTTCTGCATCGGCTTCTTGATGCGGAAATCGGCGGCGCGGGCAGGGCGGCCGATGTGGAAGCCCTGCACCTGGTCGATGCCGAACTCGCGCATCAGTTCCATCTGCTCTTCGGTCTCGACGCCTTCGACCAGGATCTTGTGGCCGCGGTTGCGCACCAGGCCGATGATGTCCTGAAGCATGGCCCGGCCGCGTGGGTCGGTGCAGTCGTGAAGGAACGAGCGGTCGATCTTGACCGTGTCGAAATCGATCAGGCGCAGCCATGACAGGCCGGCGAAGCCGGTGCCGAAATCGTCGAGCCAGATCCTGATGCCGAGCAGCTTCAGGTCGCTGATGCAGCGGAGGATGTCCGAGTGCATCTCCATTTCGAGGCCTTCGGTGATCTCGAAGGCCAGCCTGCGGCCGTCGACGCCGGTTTCCCCCAGAATGGCGGCAATCGAGGTGGCAAAACCCGGCGTCTTGAGCTGCATGGGCGAGACGTTGACGCTGACGACGTCGACATGGCCGCCGGCGAGAAGCTCCTGGCAGGCGGTGTGCACGGCCCAGCGACCGAGTTCGATGATCGCGCCTGTCCGCTCCGCCACCGGAATGAACAGGCTGGGCGGTACGGAGGTGCCGTCGAGCATCTTCAGGCGCATCAGCGTCTCGACGGCCTCGACGCGGCCGGTGATGACGTTCTGGATGGGCTGGTAGACCAGCGATACGAGTCTCTGCTCGATGGCGATCTTCAGCAGGGCCGCGATGTTTTCGCTTTCGTCGCTGCTCTGCGGGTCGTTCGGATCAAACAGCCAGGCGCAATTGCGGCCGCTGGCCTTGGCGAGGTAGAGCGCGCGGTCGGCTTCGTGGATGATCTTTTCGAGCTTGGCGCCGGTCTGGTTGCGGGTGAAGGCGGCGCCGACGCTGACGGTGACGATGGACATGCCGTCGCGACGGTAGTTGTGCTTGAGCGCCAGGTCCTCGACCGTGCTGCGGATGATTTCGGCCAGCTCGGCCACCTGCTCGCGGTCCGACAGGCGGGCGAGGGCGATGAATTCCTCGCCGCCGTAGCGGCCGATCGAGCCGTTATACTGGGCGATGGTCGTGCCGAGCGCGTCGGCGATCAGGGTCAGGCAGCGATCGCCTTCCTGATGGCCGTAGGAATCATTGTACTTCTTGAAGAAGTCGACATCGATGAGGATGGCGGCAAAGCCGGCGCCGAAACGCTGCCAGTCGTTCCAGTAATCCCTCAAGCGCTCGTCGACGGCGCGGCGGTTCTCCAGCCCGGTCAGCGGATCGGTTCGCGACAGCCGCAGCAGCGCATGGCCGCGCTCGGTCGCCTCCTTCTGCTGGGTCTTGGCCTCAAGCGCGTTCAGGAAGACGTGGTAGCGCTCGCGGTTCAGCTTCCAGTTCACGAAGGAGGTGAAGGCGAAGCAGGAGATATAGAAGGTGCCGAAGGCCAGCTGGTAGGGCGCATTTTCTGGAATGAGATAGAGGGCGACGAAGAAGATGCAGAGGATGATGCCCGACGAAATCACCGAAAGCCGGAAGTGGAAGCTGAAGAACAGGTTCGCTCCCATCATGAAGATGGCGCCGAAGATCATGTAATAAGACATGGTCTGGGCGAGATCGGTCATGACGGCAGGCAATAGCCAGCCGGCATAGCCTGTAATCAGCGCGGTGGCGCATGTCAGGTCGAGCCATTTGGTGTCGACCTCGCTGCGGATCTGGATTTCCAGAAGCAAAAGGACGCTGGCGCCGATCGCGAAGCGCGCGATGATCGTATAGGCGGCGACATCGGGGATCAAAAGGACGTCGGTGACCGAAAACAGCAGGTAGGTGATAACGGCGATCCACAGGCCCTGGCGCGTGTCCTTGCGGCGCGCGGCTGCCCCGGCCTGGCGGTACATGGCGCGCAACTCGGCATCCGACAGTTGGCGCGGGCCTTCGATGCCGGCGTCTGCCAGGTCTGCCAAAGTATGTGGCGTGCCTTGATCCATCGTCTCCTTTTCCGCGCTCAATGGGTCGTCCAGACGCATCTGTTGCGACGATGGACGTAGTTGCTCACCACTGACACGCAGCATTCCCCCAGTCCAAGAATACAACAATAACGTGCGGCTCTTACGGAATGCTACGCGCCGTCCACGAATTTTTAGTAAAATTGAATGAATGTTCCTAGGGGCGGCCGAAAGAAATATAAGCCGCACCTCATAAAAGTTTTGGCTGCCGCGAGATGAGAATTTTTGCCACTGGATAATGTCTCAAATCTCGATCATAAAATTAACGTCTCGTTAAGACTTGGGGTATCGCGTGAAACGTGTTGCATTTGACGGTGCTAGTCTCATCACTCCCGCGGCAATCGAAGCAGAGCTCGCTTCGACTTCAAAGAAATTCAAAGGTGAGAGCCTTCCAGTCGCCAAGGCGCATCTGGCGCTGCTTCTGAGCCTCGCCCAGCAGCGGTTCGAAAAAGGCAATGCTCCGGCCCGAATCATCCACGAACTGGCCGGGCAGTTGCACCAGGCGCGCGAGCGCTTTCCCGTCGATGTCTGGCAGGCGCTGATCCCGATCGCGCAGGAGCATCCGGTCGCCGAATACTTCCTGCAGGACCCGTTCACCCGCTGGTCGTTCGAAAAGCCACGGGGCTATTCCGGCGACGCCCAGCTGCTCGACTTCATCTATGGCCACAAGAGCGTCGACGCCGACGTGACTGGCTCGACCGAACTCGGGCGCGCGCTCTACGACTACACCAAGGACGCGTCGTCGTCGGTGGCGGTGCGCGAGCGGCGTGACCTTCTGACCAAATATGTCGACGAGATCGCGGCAGCGCACGGCGCCGACACCGAGATCCTGACCGTTGCCGCAGGCCACCTGCGCGAGGCGGACCGTTCGACGGCGCTCAGGGAAGGGCGCATCAAGCGATGGGTCGCGCTCGACCAGGACCCGATGAGCGTCGGCTCGATCACGCGCGATTTCACCGGCACCTGCGTCGAGACTGTCGACGGTTCGGTGCGCGGGATTTTGACCGACGCCTACAAGCTCGGTCATTTCGACTTTGCCTATTCGGCCGGTCTCTATGACTATCTGTCGGAAAAGGTGGCGGTGAAGCTGACGCGTAAATGCATGAAGATGCTGAAGCCGAACGGCACGCTGCTGTTTGCCAATTTCGCCCAGGACATCGTCGTCGACGGCTATATGGAGACCTTCATGAACTGGGCGCTGCTGCTGCGCTCGGAGGCCGACATGTGGAGCATCATCAACCACAGCGTCGACCGCAACGCGGTCGATGCCAGCGTGTTCTTCGGCGCCAACCGCAACATCGTCTACGGCGTCATCAAGAAGCGCGGCTAGCCTGGCCGGCGGCAGCTCCTGCCGGCCTACTCGGCCCATTCCTTGTCGGCGGTGAAGGCGATGGTCAGCCAGCGGTCGGGGCCTTCGTCGCCGATGGCATCGCCGATCTCGTCGCGCAGCCTGTCCCAGTCTTCGATTGCCTTCGGCGGCAGGCCCGGCGGCACGATGAAATAAAGCTCGACCTGTGACAGGCGCCCGATCCTGGCGACATAGGCCCGATAGGCGAGAAAGCCGTGCTTGGCGACGGTCGCGCGTGCGACCTCGTCGACATGAGCCTTGAGGGCGCCGGGCGTGATCAGCAAGATATCGGCGAAGGCCTGGCGCACGGTGCCCAACGGCATCGGGATGATGACCAGGCAGACCAGCGCCAGCACGGCGGGGTCGACATAGGGCGCGATCCATGCAAGGCCGGTGCCCTCGACAAGCAGGCCGCCGATGAAGGCTATAAGCAGTGCTGCGGTTATGCCGCCCGACATCATCCATGCGGTGGCATCGAGTGCGACGAAGTCGGACTGGATGGTGCGGTTGGCGCGTCGGCCGACATAAGCCATGATCAGGCAGGTGGCGAGGGTGACGACCGCATAGACGATGGCGTAGTCGAATTCGAGCTGGTGTCCGCCCGAAAGCAGGCTGCTGATGGCGTTGATCAGTGCGTAGACCGAAACGCTCATCAGCACGATGCCGTTCATGCCGAGCACGATCGGCTCCAGATGCCAGAAGCCGACGGAAAAGCGCTTGCGCAGCCGGCCTTTGCCGCTTTCGGTGGCGTAGCTGGTGATAAGGCGCGCGACCACCAGAGCCAGGATGGTCATCGAGGCATCGGCAAGCGAGTAGGCGCCGTCGAAGGCGATCGAGAACGATCCCGTCAGGATACCGAAGACGATGCCGAACAGGGCAACGACGAAGGTGACGGCGATGGAGAGCTTGAGGACTTGCGCTTCGGTGAGCATGGGGCTCCTTGGCGGAATGGGAGGCGTCGGGGGCTTTCGGGTACGACCCGTGTCGAGGGGCGGGATGATAGCTGCCGGTTTGGCGCAGACAAGGTTCTTGCCGGTCCTGTGCCGTGACGTCAGCGTCGGGCAACAGCCTCGTGGTGGCGTCTTGGCGCGGGCGAAGGCGGTGATAGTCTCGCCGTCGTCGAGCAGTGGAGCATGGTCGTGGCTGGTGATGAGATTGGCGGCTTCCCGCCTGAGACTTTAGAGTTCCTGCGTGGGATCGAAGACAACAACAGCAAGTCCTGGTTCGATGCCAGCCGCGATCTCTATGAGGCTGGCTATGTCGCGCCGGCCAAACGCTTTGTCGAAATCATCGGCCCGCGGCTTGTGACGATTTCGCCGACGGTGCGCTTCGATCCCAGGATCAACGGCTCGATTGCCCGCATCAATCGTGACGTCAGGTTCTCCAAGGACAAGCGGCCCTACAAGAACCATCTCGACGTCTGGTTCTGGCATGGCGACAAGAAAAGCTGGGATTGCCCCGGCTTCTACATGCGCATCGCCCCGAGCACGATTTTTCTCGGGACCGGCATGCACGGTTTTGAAAAGCCTGTCCTGGATGGGTTCAGGCGGGCGGTTACGGCAGATGCTTCCGGAAAGCGCCTGATGGCCGCGATCAATTCGATCGATGGCGCCTATCAGATTGGCGGCGAGACGCGCAAAAGCGTGCCGCGTGGGTGCGACCCTGATCATCCGCGCGCCAAACTGCTCAAGTTCGAGGGGCTTTATGCCGGAATCGAGCTGCCGGCCGCGGCTGCCGAGGCGCCCGATTTTGCCGAGCAGGCGCTTGCGCATTTCGCCGCGACATGGCCGATCGGACGGTGGCTGTTGGAGGAACTGGTACGTTCCTGAGGCAAATGGCGATTGCCGTTTGGGGTGGGATGGCCTACATAGCGCGCAAATCTCCGTTCACTTGAAGCAGGATACGCGCGCGTGGCTCGCCAGTTCATCTATCACATGTCGGGACTGACCAAGTCCTACGGCACCAAGAAGGTGCTGGATAACCTCAATCTGTCGTTCTACCCGGACGCCAAGATCGGCATCCTCGGCCCGAACGGCGCCGGTAAGTCGACCGTGCTCAAGATCATGGCCGGCCTCGACAAGGAATGGTCGGGCGAGGCCTGGCTGGCCGAAGGCGCCACTGTCGGTTACCTGGCCCAGGAGCCGCATCTCGATCCGGCCAAGACCGTGTTCGAGAACGTCATGGACGGCGTTGCCAAGAAGACCGCCATCATCGAGCGCTACAACGAGCTGATGATGAACTACTCGGACGAGACCGCCGACGAGGGCGCGCGTCTGCAGGACGAGATGGATCGTCTCAACCTCTGGGACCTGGAACAGCAGGTCGAGATGGCCATGGACGCGCTGCAGTGCCCGCCCGGCGATTCCGAAGTGACCCAGCTGTCGGGTGGTGAGCGCCGCCGCATCGCGCTGTGCCGCCTGCTGCTCGAGCAGCCCGACCTTCTGCTGCTCGACGAACCGACCAACCATCTGGACGCCGAGACCACGGCGTGGCTGGAAAAGCACCTGCGCGACTATCCGGGTTCGGTGCTGATCATCACCCACGATCGCTACTTCCTCGATAACGTCACCGGCTGGATCCTCGAGCTCGATCGCGGCCGCGGCATCCCCTACGAGGGCAACTACACCAAGTATCTCGACGCCAAGGCCAAGCGCCTGATCCAGGAAGGCCGAGAAGACGACTCGCGCCAGAAGGCGATCTGGCGTGAGCGCGAGTGGATCGCATCCTCGCCCAAGGCACGCCAGACCAAGTCCAAGGCGCGTATCAAGGCCTATGAGGAACTGGTCGAGCAGTCGCAGAACCGCAAGCCGACCGACACGCAGATCGTCATCCCGGCCGGCGAACGCCTCGGCAATGTGGTGATCGAGGTCGACAGCGTGAACAAGGGCTACGGCGACGAGCTGCTGATCGAAAACCTGAACTTCAAGCTGCCGCCCGGCGGCATCGTCGGCGTCATCGGCCCGAACGGCGCCGGCAAGACGACGCTGTTCAAGATGATCACCGGCCAGGAAACGCCCGATAGCGGCTCGATCCGTATCGGCGAGACCGTCAAGCTCGGTTATGTCGACCAGAGCCGCGACGCCCTCGACCCGACCAAGACCGTCTGGGAAGAGATTTCCGGCGGCGCCGAAGTCATCAAGCTCGGCAAGCACGAAGTGAACAGCCGCGCCTATTGCTCGTCGTTCAACTTCCGCGGCGGCGATCAGCAGCAGAAGGTCGGCAATCTGTCGGGTGGTCAGCGCAACCGCGTCCACCTCGCCAAGATGCTGAAGAACGGCGGCAACGTCCTGCTGCTCGACGAACCGACCAACGATCTCGACACCGAAACGCTGGGTGCGCTCGAAGACGCTCTGGAAGCCTATGCCGGCTGCGCCGTCATCATCTCCCACGATCGTATGTTCCTCGACCGCATGGCCACCCACATGCTCGCCTATGAGGGCGACGCGCATGTCGAGTGGTTCGAAGGCAACTTCGAAGAATACGAGAAGGACAAGATCCGTCGTCTCGGCGCGGAGGCTGCCGCCCCGCACCGGATGAGCCACAAGCGCCTGACGCGCTAAGGTTTTTGAAAACGCCCCGCCCAAAGCGGGGCGTTTTTGTTTTCAGGCATAGCTTCGGGAGTTTCCGACATGAAAGACTGGTCCGCCACGCAATATCTCAAATTCGAGGACGAGCGGACACGGCCGTCACGGGATCTCCTGGCGCAGATCCCGCTGGACCGGCCAAGGCGCGTGGTCGATATCGGCTGCGGTCCCGGCAATTCGACCGAGTTGCTGGTCGAGCGCTGGCCGGAGGCAAGAGTTTCAGGCTTCGACACGTCGCCCGACATGATCGAGCAGGCAAGGAAGCGGCTGCCCGGCGTCGATTTCCAGCTCGCCAATGCGCGCGACTGGACGCCGGACGAGCCGGTCGACGTCATCTTCGCCAACGCCGTGTTCCAGTGGCTGCCGGACCACCAGGCTATTCTGGCCCGGCTGATGGGGCTGCTTGCGCCGGGCGGCTACCTTGCGGTGCAGATGCCCGACAATATCGGCGAGCCGTCGCATGTGGCGATGCGCGAGACGGCGGCTTCGGTGCCGTTTGCGGCGAAGATCGCAGATGCCGCACGCGGAAGACTGCCGTCGGTGGCTTCCTATTACGACCTGCTTGTGCCGCTGTCGGCGCGGGTCGACATCTGGCACACGGTCTACAACCACCCGCTGGCGGACGCTGCCGCCATCGTCGAATGGGTCAAGGGCACGGGCCTCAAGCCCTTCGTCGATCCGCTGGAGGCGGACGAGCGCGAAGCCTATCTCGCCGCCTATACGGCGCGCATCGCCGCTGCCTATCCGCCTGCTGCCGACGGCAAGGTCCTGTTGCGCTTTCCCAGGCTGTTCATGGTGGCGCAGAGAGGATAAGGCAGGATAGCAGGCTAACTGTCACACAAGGCGTATTCGAACGCCGGCATGTGACGTAAACTGCGCGGTGGCGAGTCCGGTGAATACGGGGACAGGACGCGCCGGGAACCTTGCGGTTCCTTCTTGTTTGTTGGGGCGGGGTCCTTCGAAGGCAGATGGCCTCTGGGGGCCGTGCCCATGAGTTCATGCGGCGGACGGATTTTCATGCATCGCGTTATCATCAGTGGCATTGGCGTCGAAATTCCCGAGGCTACGATCAGCAATGACGAGCTGGTCGCGAGCTTCAATGCATGGGCCGACGGCGAGAACGCCAGGCGCGAAGCTGCCGGGCAGGAGCCGATCAAGAAATCGGACAGCGATTTCATCGTCTATGCTTCGGGCGTCAAGCAACGCCACGTGCACACGCTCGACGGCATCCTCGACCCTGAAAGGATGAGCCCGCGCATTCCGGCCCGCGCCGACGACGCGCTGTCGGTCGAGGCCGAGTTCGGTGTCGCCTCGGCCCGCAAGGCGCTCGATCATGCCGGGCTGACCGGCGCCGACATCGACATGGTGATCTGTGCCGCGTCGCACCAGCAGCGGCCCTATCCGGCAATCGCCATCGAGATCCAGAAGGAACTCGGCATAGAGGGCGCGGCGTTCGACATGAGCCTCGGCTGCTCGTCGGCGGCGGCAGCGCTGCATGTGGCCTTCAATCTCGTCCGTTCCGGCGGGCAGAAGCGCGTGCTGATCGTCACGCCGGAGATCATCACCGGCCATCTCAATTTCCGCGACCGGCAGACGCATTTCATTTTCGGCGATGCGTCGGTGGCGATGGTCATCGAGGCAATCGGGCCGAAGGAGACGCGGCCGGGCCGTTTCGAGATGCTGGACACGCGCAACTGGACGCAGTTCTCCAACAACATCCGCACCAATTTCGGCTTCCTGCTGCGCGCCGGGCAGGAAAACACCTCCGTCGTCGAGATGGAGGGCAACATGATCAAGCAGGTGGGCAACAAGGTGTTCAAGGAGGTGACACATGCCGCGCACCGCTTCATCACCGCTTTCCTCGCCGACCACGGCATGACGCCATCAGATATCAGGCGCTACTGGCTGCACCAGGCCAATGCGCGCATGAACGCGATGATCCTGAAGCTGGCGCTCGGTCACGAGGCCGACCACGACACCGCGCCGATGGTGCTGGAGCGGCTGGGCAATACGGCGGCCGCCGGCGCGATCATCGCGCTCAAGGAGAACCACGAGGATCTAAAGCCGGGCGACCATGGGCTGATCTGCGCCTTCGGCGCCGGCTATTCCATCGGTGGTGCGCTGGTCAGGATGATGTGAGGCTGCTGTGCCGGGCTGTGCGATCCATCATTTCGGATGATCGCTGGGATCAGGCTTATTGGCTGGATTTTCCGGCGGCTACGGAACAAAGCAGCAGTCTGAAACCGAGAGGCTAGAGATGCTCGACCCGACGATGCACAGGGAAGGCGAACCCGAGATTTTGCCGGGCAGAAAGCTCGCGGCGCGGGTTGCCGGCGTGTACACCGCGCCTGCGGACCATTTCGTCACGCAAGCGGTGGAGACGCTGCCGCTGAGCTTCGAGGGTATCGCGGGCGATTTCCATGCCGGACATACACGCCGCTCAGGCGGGCGCGAGCCGTGGTATCCACGCGGCACCGAGATGCGCAACGAACGCCAGCTGTCCATCGTGGCGCCGGACGAGATGGCGATCGTGGCCGAACGCATGGGCCTGGACGAGATCAAGCCGGAATGGATCGGCGCCAATCTGCTGCTCGACGGCGTGCCGATGCTGTCGATGCTGCCTTCGGGCACGATGCTGTTCTTCAAGGGCGGCGTGACCATCAAGATCGACGGCCAGAACGCGCCATGCCGCGTGGCCGGGCGCTCGATTGCCGAGCATGCGCGCATGGCTGATGGCGACGCCGGCTCGCTGCTGTTTCCGAAAGTGTCGCGCCGCCTGCGCGGGCTGGTCGCCTGGGTGGAAAAGCCAGGCGTGATCGCGGCCGGCGAAGAGGTTTCGGTGCGTGTGCCGGAGCAGTGGATCTACAGGGCGTAGCCATCAGCGCGGGAGGGTGCTGCCGGTGGTGACCGAGGCCGGGTTTGGCTTTCTGATCGTGGTGACCTTGTAGGCCTTTCCTGCCTTGTCGTAGGTCGTCCAGTCGCCGACCTGCACGCCGCCTGCAAAGTGGCCGGAGCGGAGCTTCGTGCCGTCCTTGCGAAACCACTCCCAATAGCCGTCGGCCTTGTCGTCGCTGAGCTGGCCGACGATCCAGAGGCTGCCATCCTTGTGATGGTGGCGGTAGGGCTCGGTACCTGCCGTCATGCGCTCGCTCCTCCGGAGCCATTAGAAAAGCAAAGATCGCGCAGGCGGGCAACGGTCCGAGGAGGCCTGCGACGTCTCAGACGTCTTCGTCGTCGGGGTCGAGCAGGCGGGTGGCGCGCCAGCGGGTGAGGGTGGCGTTGACCTGGTCGATGACGAAGAAGCGGGCGGAATCGCGGTCGTAGCCTTCCGACAAGAGCTTTTCGTAATCGGTATGGGCGTGGCGGACATGGGCGACGGTCGCCAGCCACACGGCGATCGACGGCGGCAGCGTCTTCATGTGCACGGCAAGCGCGTCGGCGCGGATCACCTCGGTGTCGGAGTAGGGCGCGAGCGGCAGGAGTGCTGTCAGCGCCTTGGCCACGGCGCGCTGGCGGCCGGTGGGGGCTGGCATTCAGGTGTCCTTGCTCGGGCGCGTGGCGTCGGCAATGGCGTCGACCGAGGCGAAATAGGGCTTCAGGTCGATGACAGGCGTGCCGTCGAGCGCGTCGATGGCGTCGAGCTCGACCGTCCCGTTGTCGATGTCGAGCGCGACGATGCGGGCGACATGCAGGCCGACGGGATTGGGTCGGGCCGGCGAGCGCAGGGCGAAAACGCCTTTCGCGTCAGACGCATGGCGCGGCTTCTGGACAATCAGATTCCGCGGCGCCTGTTCGAACCAGCTGAGCACGACGACATGGCTGAAGCCGGCGAGCCCGGCCAGACCGGCGCGGTAGGCAGCATTGACCGTCACGGTGGCTCCGCCGCCGCGCTCGCGGGCGGCATTCATGTTCTTGGGGCAGTCCTCGCGCAGCTTCCAGGGCGAGGCGATGCGGCCGACATAGGCGAGGCGGGCGTCGTCGGCATCAGTTGCCGGATCGCCCGGAAGTGCCACTTCGCCGTCGCGCTGTTCGAACATCTGCATGACACCTCCCACAGCCGCGCCATTTTCTTGCCCGCATGCGACATTGGGCGTTGCAATCGCTCGCTACGTCACATAAAGATATGTTTATGTCTTTTGGCGAGAACCAAAGCCGATGCATGTGACGCTCGACACCATGGTAGATACCTTGAAGGCGGCAGCCGAATCCAGCCGCCTTCGCATCCTGACGCTGCTTTCGCACGGCGACCTGACGGTCTCCGACCTTACGGAGATTCTCAGCCAGTCGCAGCCGCGCGTGTCGCGTCATCTCAAGCTGCTGCTCGAAGCGGGTCTGATCGACCGCTATCAGGAGGGCTCCTGGGCATTCTTCCGCCTGTCCGACGCCGACCAGGCGCGCGGCTTCGTGCAGGGCCTTGTCGCCGGCATCGACAAGGGCGACGGGCAGGTGAGGCGCGATCTCGAGCGGCTAGAGGACGTCAAGCGCAAGCGGCAGGAGAGGGCGGCGCATTATTTCAGCGCCAATGCGGCAAGCTGGGACGAGATCCGTTCGCTGCACGCCTCCGACCGTGCCGTCGAGGCCGCTCTCGTCAAGCTGGTCGGCAAGCGGCCGTTCCAGTCGATGCTCGATCTCGGCACCGGCACCGGCCGGCTGCTCGAGATATTTGCCCCGCTCTATCGCCGCGGCATAGGCATCGACATGTCGCGGGAGATGCTGGCGGTCGCGCGCGCCAATCTCGACAAGGCCGGCATCGCCAACGCCCAGGTTCGCCAGGGCGACATCTTCTCGCCGCCGGTGGAGCGCGACGCCTTCGATCTCGTCACCATCCACCAGGTGCTGCATTATCTCGACGATCCGGCCCGCGCCATCCAGGAGGCCGCGCGCCTGATGCGCCCGTCGGGACGGTTGGTGATCGTCGACTTCGCTCCCCACGGGCTCGACTTCCTGCGCTCCGAGCATGCGCATGCGCGCCTCGGCTTCTCCGACCGGCAGATCGAGGACTGGCTGTCCGATGCCGGTCTCGAGCTCGAAGAGACCCAGGAATTCGAACCGCGCGGCTCGTCCAAGGCGAGCCTGACCGTCAAACTCTGGCTGGCGCGCGACAGGCGCCTGCTGATCGCCGACCCCAATCCTGAACTCGCGAGGGAAACCGCCTGATGAACCAATTTCCGCTCTCCAGGCGCTCCGACATCGGCAACAAGATCCGTGTTTCCTTCGAGTTCTTCCCTCCCAAGAACGACGACATGGAAGCGCGCCTCTGGGACACGGTGACCCGGCTTGAGCCGCTGCGGCCGCAATTCGTGTCGGTGACCTATGGCGCCGGCGGTTCGACGCGCGAGCGCACGGCCCGCACGGTCAGGCGCATCCTTGAAGAATCGACGCTGACCCCGGCGGCGCACATGACTTGCGTCGACGCCTCGCGCGAGGAGGTCGACCAGGTTATCGCCGAGTTCGCCGCCATGGGCGTCAAGCGCTTCGTGGCGCTGCGCGGCGATCCCAAGGAGGGCGTTGGCGCCGCCTACCAGCCCTATCCCGGCGGCTATGCCAATGGCGCCGAGCTGGTCGGTGCGCTGAAGGCGCAGGGCGACTTCGACATCTCGGTGTCGGCCTATCCCGAGAAGCACCCTGAGAGCCCCGACTTCGTCACCGATTTCGATATGCTCAAGCGCAAGGTCGACAATGGCGCGACGCGCGCGATCACTCAGTTCTTCTTCGACAACGACCTCTACGAGCGTTACGTCGAGCGCGCCCGCAAGGCCGGCATCTACATTCCCATCGTGCCGGGCGTGCTGCCGATCCACAGCTTCACGCAGGTGGCCAACTTTTCCGCCCGCTGCGGCGCGCATGTGCCGAGCTGGCTGGCAGAGCGTTTCGAAGGCCTCGACAAGGACCCGCAGACGCATGCGCTGGTGGCTTCGGCGGTGGCGGTGGAGCAGGTGCTCGATCTGGTCGAGCGCGGCGTCAACGACTTCCACTTCTACACCATGAACCGCGCCGACCTGGTGGTGGCCGTGTGCCACATGATCGGCATTCGTCCGCAGCCGGCACTGCAGGGATCGGCCGCGGCCTGACCGGTCGGAAATGTCGGAATCAAAAAGGCCGGGAGGGTGATCCCGGCCTTTTCGAAAGCTTCCACCTTGGAGGTGCTTTGGTCTTCCGCCGTCAAGCGGCCTATGGAAGAACTCCGACAATAAGCGCGCCGATGAAGGCAAAGGCAGCGCAAATCATGACTGCATTGATTGACCTAGTCAGTCCCATGCATAGCCTCCTCTTTGCAAGCCACAGGCCGGAATCTAGGGGCATTTCGGTCACACGCAAGGAAAAAATGTGCTGCATTGCGACAGAATTATGAGAAATACGACACGTTTTTTGCTCTTAGCCGTTGGATTTACTTGGTAAATGCACCGGCAAGGGTTGTGGAGAAATTGTGGCTAATCGATTAGCCACGACCGCGCCGGGCGTCCCCATCCGGGCACGCAAGGTGGCGTTGCAGCAATCTGCTCCGGCACGAGTCCCCGCCGGAATCTCTGTTTGCCGAGTCAGGCGCCCACCGTGCCGCGGCGCTTGAACAGCCGCCCGTCGATGGTGACCAGTCCCAGCGCGATGAGCACCATGCCACCCAGTTCGAACGGTTCGAGACGCTCGCCCAGGAAGCTCACCGACAGGAGCATGGCGCTTGCCGGCACGATGAGCGTCACCAGCGACGTGTTGGTGGCGCCGGCCGAGGCCACCAGCTTGAAGAACAGGATATAGGCGAAAGCCGTGGCGACCAGCGCCAGCGCCAGCGTGGCCAGCCAGGCATTGCTGCTGGCTGCAATCAGGCCCGATGTGCCGTAGAGCGCCAGCACGAGCGGAACCATGATGATGGACGAGGCCGTCAGCTGGCCGGTGGCGATGATGGCGGGCGGAACGCCCCTCAGCCTGCGCGCCACCATCAAAGCGAGCGCATAGGAAAGCGAGGCGCCGACAAGGGCGAACTTGGCCCACACCGGGCCGCCGAGCCCGGCGACCATGCCCGGGCCGACCATGATGGCGGTGCCGGCGATGCCCAATCCGATGCCGGCCAGCTTGTTCCAGTTCAGCTTCTCATCGCTGGTGGCGATGTTGGCGATGATGAGGGTCCAGAACGGCGTGGTGGCGTTGAGAACCGAGGCGAGGCCGGCGCCGATCTCGGTCTGCCCGAGGCAGATCAGCGAAAACGGGATGACGTTGTTGAGCACCGCCAGGAAAAACAGCGTGCCCATATGGGGTATGGCGAGGCGGAAGGAGGGGCCGCGGAGCAAGAGGAACAGGTGAAGGGCGGCACCCGCGATCAGCACCCGGAACATCACCAGTTTCAACGGCGCGATCTCGGCGACCGCGATGTGCACGCAGAAGAACGACCCACCCCAGATGAGGCCCAGAAGCAGCAGCCTTGCCCAGTCACGTGCGCTCATTGCCGGTCCCTTCTTCGCTTCGTCACATTCAATCGCTATGCGCGATTCACCGATAGAGCCACCCGATTCAAAGAGCCTGACGCAACATTCCTGCCAAAACCCGCCCGGAAATCTGCTCAGGTTGCATCGCAGTCCGCTTGGGTTAGATTTCAGCCGGCACACGAGGAGCTTCCATGCAGCGATTCGAGAATGCACGCGAGGCAGCCCTCGCTCTCCGCCCCGATGCCCCGGTCTATTGCTTCCGGCCGGACGTGCTCAAGGCAGACGCTCGGGCCTTCATGGACATGTTTCCCGGCAAGACCGCCTATGCGGTGAAGACCAATGGCGAGCTGATCGTGCTGAAAGCCCTGGTGGAGGCCGGCGTTACGATGTTCGACGTGGCCTCGCCAGGCGAATTCGCGGCGGTGCGTGAGGTCTCCAAGGAGGCCGAGATGATCTACATGCATCCGGTCAAGGCGCAGTCGGACATCAGGCTGGCACTGGAGACCTACGGGATCCGCGTCATCGCCGTCGACCACGAGGACGAGATCAACAAGCTGAACCGGGTGGTGCGGGCGCTCGACATCGACCCGGGCGCGATCACCGTGTTCGTGCGCGTGCAGACCAAAGGGTCGGCGGCCTACGAACTGTCGAAGAAGTTCGGGGCAGGGCCGGCCAATGCCGTGGAACTTTGCGAGCGGCTCAACCGCAACGGCTACAAGGTCGGCCTGTGCTTCCATGTCGGCAGCCAGATCGAAGACCCCGACACCTATGAGCGGGCGCTGGCCTCGGTCGACTGGGTCCGCAACCGCGTGTCGTTCGATCTGGCCGGGCTCGATGTCGGCGGGGGCTTCCCGACCGAATACGGCCATGACCCCAACTCGAAGAAGCCGGCCATGCCCTCGATCGGCCAGATCATGTCGCGCTTTCGCGGCGACCTGAAGGAATATAATTTCGACGAGATGCCGCTGGTGGCCGAGCCGGGGCGGGTGATCGTGGCGCGCTGCCTGTCGCTGATCGTGCGCGTGCTGTTGCGCAAGGGCAGGCGGCTCTACATCAATGACGGCATCTGGGCGTCGCTGTCGGACTCATGGACCGGCAAGATCACGCTGCCGGCGCGCTTCATTCCCGATCCGGCGATCCGCACGCGCAACGGCGACGTCGGCAACATCGTGCCGTTCAAGGTGTGCGGGGCGACCTGCGATTCCGTCGACATCCTGTCGCGGCCATTCTGGCTGCCCGAGACCATCGACACCGGCGACTGGATCGAGATCGGCCATATCGGGGCCTACTCGCTGTCGCTCAGGACCCGTTTCAACGGCTTTTATCCCGACACCTTCGTCGAGGTGACGACGCCGTTCGACGAGGGCGACGCGCCGCAGGGCTTTGCCAGCCTGGAGACGATGGCGGCGGAGTGAGAGGGATAGGGAATAGGGAATAGGGAATAGGGAATAGTGAACAACGGGTCGTGGCTTGAATAGCCCTGGGTGCGTTCCGATCTACGCACCTCACTACTCACTACTCACTACTCACTACTCACTATTCGCTATTCGTATCAAGGCCTTACCTATGCATGTTTTCCTTCTCGGCGGCACCGGTTTCATCGGGCGCCATGTCCTGCAGCGTCTCATCGAAGGCGGCCATGAGGTGATCGGCCTTGCTCGCTCCGAAGCGTCGGCCGAACGTCTCGCGGCGGCAGGCGCTGTGCCGCTGCTCGGGGACCTGCGGACACCGCACGCATGGGTCGGCAAGCTTCCGCCCGTCGATGCCGTGATCCATGCGGCGGCCGATTTCGGCGACGACATGGGGCCGGTCGAGACGGCGTTGCTCGATGCGCTTTTGCCGGTGCTGGGCGTCATGCCGAAGCGGCCGCGCTTCGTCTATACCGGCGGCTGCTGGCTGTTTGGCGCGACGGGAGAGCGTGTGGCCACCGAAGACAGCGCTTTCGATCCGCTGCCGGCCTTCGGCTGGATGATCGACAACATGCGCCGCGTGCTGGAGGCGCCGGACGTCGAAGGCGTCGTCATTCATCCCGCGATGGTCTACTCCGGCGAAGGCGGCGTGTTTTCGTCGTTCATGGACGCTCTGCGCGAAGGCCATGCCGTCGACGTCATCGGCTCGCTCGATGTCGTCTGGCCGCTCGTCCATGCCGGCGACCTTGCCGATCTCTATCTGCTGGCCATGGAGCGGGCGCGGGCCGGATCCGTCTACAACGGCTCGGCCATATCAGGCCTGATCCAGGGCGCGATCATATCAGGCGTGGCGGATTACCTTGAGGTGGAACGCCGGGAGATGCGTGTCGTCAGCGTCGACGAGGCTGCGGAGCGGCTCGGCGAATGGGCGCGCGGCTATGCCATCAGCCAACAGCTGAGCGGTGACAAGGCGCGCGCCGAGCTTGGCTGGAAGCCGAAGCACGAGAGCGCCACGGCGTTGTTTTGAGAATGGCGAAGGGTGAATAGCGAGGTAGTGAATAGTGAATAGTGAATAGTGAATAGTGAATAGTGAATAGTGAGAAGTGGGAGTTTCCAACGGCAAGACGTTGTAATCCTTCCCTATTCCCTATTCCCTATTCCCTATTCCCTATTCCCTATTCCCTATTCCCTCAGAGATCCGCCAGCAGCTCGTCCGTCGGCCAGCCGTCGACCGGCAGCTTGAGGCGCATCTGTTCCTGGCGGATGGCTTCGCGGGTGTTGGTGCCGAGAATCCCGTCGATACCGCCGACGTCATAACCCTTGTCGTGGAGCTTCTGCTGCAGGGCCTTCATGGCATCGCCGGTGAGGCCTGCGTCCGGGTTGCCACGGTCGAAGGCGGGCTGGCCGGCGAGGCGGGCAGCGAGGTGGGCCGCCGTCAGCGTGTAGGTCGCCGACTGGTTCCATTCGAGATAGACGTCGTAGTTTTCGTAGGTGAGGAAGGCCGGGCCCTTGCGGCCCATCGGCAGCACCACGCCGGCCTTCAGGCCGTTGTCCTGCAGGGCAGATCCGTCGCGGTTGGTGATGCCCATCTTGGCCCAGTCGGCCAGCGGCAGCTTGTTGGTGCGGCCCGTCAGCGCCCAGTCCATCTCGGCGGGCACGCGGATTTCCTGGACCCAGGGCTCGCCGCGCTTCCAGCCGCGGGATTCGATCTTGCGGGCGGTGGTCAGGATGACGTCGGCCGGGCTGTTGCGCAGGTCGACGACACCGTCGCCGTCGCCGTCGACGCCGCGCGCCAGATAGTCCGACGGCAGGATCTGGGTCTGGCCGATTTCGCCGGCCCAGGCGCCCTGGACGTCGGCCGGCAGCACGTTGCGGTCGATCAGGGTGAGCAGCGGCACGATCTGCGGCCGAAACAGATCCGGGCGGCGGCAGTCATGGCCAAGCGTGACGAGCGCGTTGAGCGAATTGAAATTGCCCTGGACGGCGCCGAAATCGGTCTCGAGCGCCCAGAAGGCTGCGACCACGGGGCCAGGCACGCCGTAATCCTGTTCGCCCTTGGCGAAGTAGCTGCCGTATTTCTGCAGGTTTGCAGCACCATGCTTCAGCCGGTAGTCGCTGATCATGCGCTCGGAGAACTGGGTGAAGGTCTGCGAGAACACGCCCTGGGCGCGGTCGCGGTCGAGCACCTTCTGGTCGAGCGTCGCATTGGCGAGTGCCGACAGGCCCTTTTCGCCGACGCCGGCGGCGCGGGCCTCGTTGGCGAGGTTCTGTTTCCAGGTGGCGAAGTCGTCGCCGCATTCCAGGGCTGCCGCAGGCGCGCCCTGGGGGACGGCAGCGGTGTCCTGGGCCGCCGCGGGCAGGGCGGCGGTGGCAAAAAGGATGGCGATCAGCGCCTTGCTCGGCAGTCTCATTGGGCAGGTCTCCTGCTTGGCCCGTCACGTCGAGCTTGGTGCCTTCGCAAAATGGCGAAATCAGGCTGACGGCCAAGTCATTGTCTTTGCCGGCCTTCTACAGAACCGGCGCGAGGGCCGCACCCCCTCTTCTTGTCGCATCTGCCATGCGAAATGTGCAGCCCGGCGGTGCAGACCGGGCGTCTGGAGTGCTACTTCGTGTTGGCGGCCAGCCACTTCTTCCAGTGGGCTTCGGTGCCGTTGAACACGTTGATGTCGGCATTGCCCCTGATGCCCGGCACGACGCCGGTTCCGGTGTACTGCCAGAAGGTGAAGGGGTGGCTGCCATATCGCGAAGACGGATGGCCGGCGACCGAGCGCAGCCAGTAAGGATAGCCGCGGAACGTCGACAGCTCGTTGTCCTCGAAGAAGTCGATCGAGGTGTAGATGACCGGCTTCTTGCCATAGTGCTTTTCGACGATGTCGAGGAAGATCTTCATCTCGCTGCGCACGGTGGCGGCTGCCGGCCTCAGCTTGCAGCTCGGCGATTGCGGGTTCCATTCCATGTCGAGGATGGGCGGCAGCGACGAACGCTCGTTGGGCACGTTCTGGATGAACCAGCGCGCCTGTTCGGCGGCAGGGCGGCAGAAATAGTAGAAATGATAGGCGCCGCGCGGCACACCGGCCGACTTGGTGGCGCGCCAATGCTCGTCGAAATAGTCGTCGACGCGGTCGCCGCCCTCGGTCGCCTTGATGAAGGCAAAGGAGATGCCGCTGTCCTTGGCCTGCGGCCAGTCGATCGAGGTCTGGTATTTTGAGACGTCGGTGCCGTGGACGGCATAGGTCCAGGGCGCGCCGCTCTCCCACTGATGCGGGTCGCTGTCCTCGAAGCGCGGGTTCTTGACCGACACGTTGGACGCCGTGACCGTCGAGTTGCCGACGGGGGCGAGCGACAGCGTGTCCGCCGTCGAGCAGGCGCTGAGGAAGGCAAGCAGCAAGAGGGCCGAAGCGCGGCGCATCACGTCTCCCAGGGACCGGCACGGCCGATCGGAACGAGCATCTAAGGAGCCGACCTTGCGGTCAGGCAGATTTGTGATGGATCGCGGCTATATCCCACGCGGCCGCATATCCCCTCCCTGTCTTCGCCGATCATGGTTGATAAAGGGTTGATCGTGCTCGACAGCCTTCCCGATTTGCGTGAGGAATGACGGCAATTCCATGGCGAAAGCATGGTTCCCGGCGGAGGAAGCAATGCGCATTGTTGGCAAGATTATCAAATGGTTTGCGGCCCTCATTGTCCTTGCGGTCGTCGCATTGGCCGGCTGGCTCTATTTCGCGCCGCCGGCGCTGATCCGCGTCGGCTCGGGTTACGCGGCCAAGATCGTCTGTTCCAACGTCTTTGTTGCAGGGCGCGATGCCGGCCAGGTGCTGGCCGACGATGTGCAGGCGCCGGGCCATCCGCTGCTTCGGCTGATGCAGGTCACCGTCGACAAGGAGGCGGGCACGGTGCGGGCAGGGCTGTTCGGCGTCTTCGGCCGGGGGCTTGCGGTTGCCCATGAAGGCGCCGGCTGCACGAGCGTTCCCGACGGCGACATAGCTGCGGCCAAGCTGGGCGCCGTGCCGGCGGCACCTGCCGCCGACAAGGACGCGCTGTGGCCCGAAGGCGAGAAGGTGGAGCCGTCGCAGGCGCCCGAGATCAACGCCATCCTCGACGATGCCGCACTGGCCGGACCGGGCGTGCGAGCCGTCGTCGTGGTCCAGAACGGGCGCATCGTCGGCGAACGCTACGCCGAGGGGTTCAGCGCTGAGACACCGCTGCTCGGCTGGTCGATGACCAAGACGGTAACGGCGGCAATTATCGGCACGCTGGTCGGCGACGGCAGGATGGCGGTCGACAAGACCGGCCTGCGCGATGCCTGGAAAGGCGACGGCCGGGCGGCGATCAGCCTCGCCGACCTGATGGCGATGTCGAGCGGGCTGGAATTCAACGAGGACTATGGCGACGTCACCGACGTTACCCGCATGCTTTATCTCGAACCCGACATGGCCGGGTTTGCCGGGGGCAAGCCGCTGACAGGTGAGGTCGGCAAGGTGTTTTCCTATTCGAGCGGCACGACGGTGCTTTTGTCGCGCCTGTGGCAGGATGCGGTGGCCGACCCGGCCAAGGCGCTGGCCTGGCCGCGGGAGCGGCTATTCGGGCCGCTCGGCATGTCGAGCGCCATCCTCGAGGCGGATGCGCGCGGCACCTTTGCCGGCTCGTCCTACATGTATGCGACCGCTCATGACTGGGCCCGCTTCGGCCAGTTCCTGCTGCAGGACGGTGTCTGGAACGGCACGCGCATCCTGCCCGAGGGCTATGTCCAGTGGATGCGCGAAAAGGCGCCGGCCGCCCCGATTGGCGAATATGGCCGCGGGCAATTGTGGCTGCAGGGGCCGGAAGGCGGCACGCCAGCGGGGCAGAACCCCGACACCGGCTTCAACCTGCCGGCGGATACCTTCTGGATGCAGGGCCATGACGGACAGACGGTGGCGATTGCGCCATCGGCCAATCTGGTGGTGGTCAGGCTCGGGCTGACGCCGTCAAAGCTGCACTACAAGCCGCAGGCGATGCTTTCCGCATTGATCAACGCGGTGCGCTAAGTTGACAGCAACGGTCGTTGAGGGGTCGCAACAGGTGATCGTCGAATGCGGATTGGCAAGTTCCGCATTCGACGTCGTATCCCAAGGCATTCGCCCTATTGCTCGCGCGCCTGCCGTTTCTTGCGCCAGGGTGCGTCTGCCTGCCAGTCGCCGGCCATGATGCAGCCATATGGCAGCACCTCGTCGACGACTTCCGCCAGGCCGTAGCGCTCGATCTGGCGTCGCACGGCGCTGGCGTTCTTGTAGGCGCTTGGCAACTCCGAAATGTCGGTTCTTCCGGTGAAGAAGCGGGCGTCGATCCCCTTCGTCTCCGCAGCGAAGATTTCGGCGTCGCTCCGCCCGGCCTGCTGTCGCTTGTGCTGGGTGCGCGAGTAGTTGCGTCCCGCTCCGTGCGGCGAGAAGCCGAGTCCGTTGTCGGCATTCTTGCCGCGCACGATCAGCACTGGCTCCGCCATGTTGAGCGGAATCAGCGTCAGGTCGGTGGCATCGTGCGCCCACCCGTCAAAGGCCGGTGTCGCGCCCTTGCCGTGGTAGAACAGGCCATCCGAGCGGCGGAAGACAAAGTTGTGTTCGTTCCAGAACCGGTCGGAGACCCGCGCCGACAATTTTTCGGCCGCCATGTCGTGGATGACCAGATGGTTGCCCTTGGTCCATTCGCGAATGGCCTGCAAAGCGTCCCAGTAGAGATCGCCTTCTGCCGTGTCGGCCGGAATCCAGGCGTTCTGCGGCAGGGTTTCCGGCGATTTTTCCTGGCGCACCGCTTCGGCGATCCTCATGCCTTTGGTGTAAAGACGTGCGCCTGGCGCACGCGAGCCGTGATGCGTCACCAGCGCGGTCTCGCCGGTCGATTTGATCGTGCCGACAAAGGCGAAATGGTTGCCGTCGCCCTGCGTCCCGAAATGTTCGATCGCCGCACTCGTCGCGTCGCTCAACAGCCTGTTGGCTGCGAAGCGCTCGAGGATCGCTGCATCCGGGCGCAGTTGCTGGCCACGCGGACGTCCGCCCGGCCCGAAATGCGTGATCGCGTGCGCAGCGTCGAGCAATGCCGCCGGAGCCACGCCGGGAAACACCGAGATGGCCATGGAGCAGCAGATGTCGGCCGAGTGCATGCCCGGATGTATGGCTTCAGACACGGCAATGCCGCCGACCGGAATGGTGCCCAGCGGTCCCGCCGGGCAGGCATCGGGCATGATCGCGCCGGCGCGCACCACCGGGGTGCGCATCAGCGCCTGCATGCTGGCGGCGACAGCGTCGATGTTTGCCTGCTCATCGGGCGTTTCAGCCTCGATGTTGAGGTGAAACGGGATCGCGCCGGACGCGTGCAAAGGCACAGTCGGCGGCGGCGCGAAGCCGAGCGCGGTCTGGAGGGCGTCGGCATGCGATCCCCCCTTGTCCAGCAGTTCGTTGGCTGCGGCGAGGGCCGGCGCGAACCATTTGCCCTGGCGCATGCCGGCGTCGATCAAATCCTGTCCGCTCAATACTTCTTTCATGTCAGTTGCTTTCAAACTGGCCGCGGCTGCGGCCGAATTGCATCAAGACGACACGCGGATGCTCCGGAAAGGAATGTTCAGCCTTTCGGCGCCCGCTCGGCGGGCCGCATCTGCGTTATGGTCTCACTTTCATTCGCTCATTTGCCAGCACAGCAGTCGACAATCATTTGCCGGACTTCCGCCTGTCCGGGAAGGACAGGCGGGGTGGGATCGAACCACCCAGCGCCAGATGTAGTCCGGCAGGCATTCGACTTGCTGTGCATCGACTGGCGACAAGAGCGGCAGGACAAAACTGAGCTACTTTCGTTTCCCAGGGCGTCAAACTGCCTTGGGATCGAAGGGGTGGCTTGAACACCCGACCTCCCGACGTCTTTCGACGTGGGTGCTCTATCCTGTAGTCCGGCCTGCATTCGCCAATTCGGTTCGGGCGCGGCGACAAAGTATGATGAAACCCCGGGGTCCCGCTCGTGCCAGAGAGCGCATGCAACTGGTGAGGAGTCGAACCTCACGGATTTCCCGATTGGTGCTGTAGTTCCATCCGGCATTCGCCGCGTCCGTGTTTTCAAAATGTGACGACATTTTCAGAGTGTGACGACAAGGGATTATGAAACACTACTTCTGCTCTACCGCTGAGCTACGGCCCCATGGTGTCGGGACCGGCGGGGATCGAACCCGCGACACGAAGTGTTGAATGTAGTTCCAAAGGCATTCGTCACGCGTCTGTTTTCTTCCTTTCTCGTTGCCGTTGGCGGCCCGGATACGCTGGGCATGACGACAAGGGTGATGAAACAACCACCTTATGGTGGCACCTGCTCTATCCACTGAGCTACGGGTCCATGGTGGAGGACCCGACGGGATTCGAACCCGCGACCTGGAGGTTTCAGCCTGTAGTTCCATCGGCATTCGTCACGCCCGTGTTGCGTGCTCCCGGCGACTGCCGCCGCCGGGAGCCTGATCAAAGTTCGGTGGCGTCGATCGTCCGGACCCAGTGGTCCGGATCGCCATTCGACGCCAGCATGGTGCCGATCACCGCAAAGACCTGGTCGGAGAAGCCCCCGATGTTGAGCACATCCGGTCCTCCCCAGGCCTGGGTCGTGACGTTCGGCTGGATATCGATGCAGACCAGCTTGGCATCAGGATTATCCTGCTTCAGCAGTTCTGCATCGTTGCCGTGCCGTGATGGGTTCGTGCCCGATCGTCCAGCCAGGACTCGTTGTCGGATACGAACACCACCAGATCGACCTTGGCCCGCTGCTTCACCAGCCTGGCAAGCGGCGCCGAACAGTTTGTTGCGCCACCGCCGATCGCCGCGAGCTTCTGTGCGTTGGTCATCACCGTATCGCGAGCGTTGAGGTGGATGTTCACCACATCGCCTTCGAAGGGCAGGACCTTGGCGTTCGGGTTGCGCCGCAGCAGCGCGGCGGCCACCAGGGCAGCCACATCGATGCAGCGCACCGCCGTCGTCGAGCCTTTGCGGTATCCGGTCACGGGAGACCCCATGGAACCGGAGACGTCCGGGCAGATGACGACATTGCCCTCGATGCTCGGAACGTTGGCAATCGCCAGTTCCATGGCATCCTGCAATGCGTCCCTGATTACCGACGGCACGCCTTCAACGAGATTGTTGAACGCCACCATCAACTGGTAGGGGAACACCCGCGACCGGCTTATCTCACCTTCGTTGCTCAGGCGCCTGGCCAGCTTTTCCGCGAACCCTTCCACCTCGAACACGCCGTTGCGCGCAAAGGTGTTAAGGTTCTGCCGCAGCATCTGCCAGCCGGCCGTTTCCGCGATCTGTACCCAGTGCTCCCTGGTCAGCGGCACCGAAGTCAGCATCTGGAACGGTACAGCCGGCAAGGGCTGCGAGGGGTCACGCTTGAACGCCTCGAAAGCCTTCGCCACGTCAGGCAATGCGTCGACATCGTGCGGCTTGCCGATGAGGTAGCCATAAAGAGCCTCACGCGATGCCGAGACCGGCTTCGGGTGAACCATCTTGATGACGTCTGCCAATGACGGGTCGTTGCCGACGGCCGCACGCATGATTTCGACGTCGGCGGCCTGCTCCAGCCATTTCTGCACCAGCCGCTTGGGACGCGTGCCCAAGGACTTGCGCCCCGTCGCTCCGGACCGCATGACCTGCACGAAGTTGCGCAGCATCTTGCCGTTCCTGACGATGCGACCGAAGGCGCGCTCGAACTCGTTGCCCTGCATCTGTGACAGGACGGCGAGAAGCAGAGCGGGCATGTCCTTCATGTAGCCGCGTTCGAAAGCATGCACGGCAGTCTTGGCCAGAAAGTCCGGCTCGACCTGCCAGGCAAGCTTGAGAACCTCGTCCAGCTGCTCCCGCGCATCGGCATAGAAGGTCGCGTTGAACGTTCCCGTCGATGCCAGCTGTGCCAGCGCCTGGTGCGGCGTCAGGCCATAGGCCTGGGCGCCCTCATGATTCCTGGCGTCGGCGCGCGGGAGCAGCTTTCCCGCTATCGTCGCAAACACGGATTTGTTTGCCATCTCTTTCATCCTTCTGTTCACGCAAACCACATTTCAAGTCGCGTGCCAGTTTTCAAAAGATGGGCGTTTTTGGCTGAAGATTTTTTCTAACTAGTTGAAAATAAACAAAACAAATTTTTGATGCGGCGAATGCCAAGCGAACTGGTTGTTGGAGGTGGTGATATGATGATATGTATTTGGATAAGCAGTTAGACAAATGGATAAGAGATGCGGCGTCGTGTAGCCATCGGAATTCTCGGAACCACGCTTGACGTCGGCGGCCGCGAGGATCGCTGGCAGCGCTGGCGCCCCACCGTGGCGCTGTGCCAGCAGCAGGGGCTGTTCATCGATCGGCTCGAACTGGTCCACGATGCCCATTCGGCAGGGCTGGCCAGGCAGGTCATTGCCGATATCGGACAGGTGTCGCCTGCGACGGAAGTCCGGCAGCATGTGATTGCCATGAAGGACCCCTGGGATTTCAGCGAGGTCTATACCGGCCTGCGTGAATTCGCTCATGCCTATCCGTTCGATCCGGAGCGAGAGGACTATCTCGTCAACATCACCACCGGCACGCATGTGGCGCAGATATGCTGGTTCCTCTTGACCGAGGCGCGGTTCATTCCAGGGCGGCTGCTGCAGTTGTCGCCGCCCAGGCGGGGAGAGCCGAAGGTGGACTACGCCGGCGACCATTCGATCATCGATCTCGACCTGTCGCGCTACGACGCGATTGCGACGCGTTTCCAGGCGGAACGAAACGAGGCGACTTCCTTTCTGAAATCCGGCATCGCCACCCGCAATGCCGCTTTCAACCAGATGATCGAACGGATCGAGAAGGTGACGATCCGTTCGCGGGCGCCGGTGCTGCTGACGGGGCCGACGGGAGCAGGCAAATCGCAGCTGGCCAGGCGCATCTACGAGCTGAAGCAGGCGCAACGGCAAGTTTCGGGCGCCTTCATCGAGGTCAATTGCGCCACGCTGCGCGGCGATCAGGCGATGTCCACTCTTTTCGGCCACGTCAAAGGCGCGTTCACGGGCGCGCACAACGAGCGGGCGGGCTTGATGAAGTCGGCCGACAAGGGGGTGTTGTTTCTCGACGAGATCGGCGAACTCGGGCTGGATGAGCAGGCGATGTGCCTGCGCGCCATTGAGGAAAAGCGTTTCCTGGCGGTTGGTGCCGACAAGGACACGACATCCGATTTCCAACTGCTGGCCGGAACCAACAGGGATCTTTCGATCGGTGTCCGCGAAGGCCGTTTCCGCGAGGATCTCTTCGCCCGTCTCAATCTCTGGACGTTTCAATTGCCTGGGCTTGCCGACCGCAAGGAGGACATCGAACCCAATCTGGACTTCGAACTGCGCCGGTTCAGCCAGCGCGAGGGACAGAATGTGACTTTCAACAAGGAGGCCCGCGCGCTGTATCTGGCCTTCGCCATGGCGCCGGAAGCTTCCTGGAGAGCGAATTTTCGCGACCTGTCGGCTTCAGTCACCCGTATGGCGACGCTGGCGCCGCAGGGCCGGATCGATGAAGAGACGGTTCGCGACGAGATCGCCGGCCTCAGCGGATTGTGGCGCGCCGGTTCAGGCATCGATGCGTCGGATGATATGTTGCGGGAGGTGCTGGGGGCGGATGATGCGGATCGTCTCGATCTGTTCGATCGCGCGCAGTTGGCGGCGGTGCTGAAGGTCTGTCGTGAAAGCAGTTCGCTCAGCGCCGCCGGCCGCGAATTGTTCGCGCAGTCGCGCAAGCTGAAGACCAGCGGCAACGATGCCGACAGGCTGCGCAAATATCTTATGCGCTTCGGCTTGAGCTTCGAGGCAGTCGCTTCTTCCCGGCGCTGATCAACCCGACGTGCCAAGCGGCAGCTTCGGCGCGCCGATGACGGCGAGCCAGGCGTAGCCGCGATAGAGCCGGGTGAAGCGGAAGTCGCGTCCGGCTTCGCGCGCCTGGCGCGAGGCCTCCTCGGCCAGCGTCTCGCGGGGGGTGACGTGGAATTTGGCGAGCCAGCGGCGCAGCAGGCTGCGGAACCAGCCTGGCAGCCGCTCCTGCTGGCCGAAATCGACGATGTGCAGCGAGCCATCGGTGGCAGCGAGACCGGCGGCGATCGTGCGCTCCCAGCCGGGGATCATCGACAGCGAGTAGGACACGAACACGCGGTCGAAGCTTTTCCTGGCAAACAGCGCCTCGGCGTCGAAGGCGGTGGCGTCTGCCTGGGCGAGAGTGATCCTGTCCTGCAGGCCGGCCTTGGCGATTGCGGCGCGGGCGGTGGCCAGCATCTCGACCGAGATGTCGAGCCCGTGGAAATGCGCCTCGGGATAGCGGCGGGCCGCGAGGATCAGGTTGCGGCCGGTGCCGCAGCCAAGCTCGAGAACGGTGCCGCCAGGCGGCGGCGCGAGTTCCCCAATCATGCGGTCGCGGCCAAGCAGGTAATATTTGCGGGTCAGGTCGTAGATATGACGCTGATGCCGGTAGACCTGGTCCATCAGGCCGGAATGGCCGACCGAAAGTTCGGGCGCGCTCATGCCGGCTTCTTCACATAGAGATGGAAGCCGCCATAGATCGCCGAGCGGTCGCGGGCAGTGTAGTGCAGCGACTGGTCGGCCTCGTAGTGCCACTGGCCGAGCAGGGCAGGCGACAGGCGGCCGGGCAGCAGGCTGGGCTCGGCGGCTGTGCGGAAGATGACGCGGGCACCTGTTGCTGCGGTGCGGGTGATCTCGGTCCACAGCGCGTTGAGCTGGGCGTCGCTCATCCAGTCCTGGGCGTCGAGAAGCACGTAGCGGTCGACGGAGCCGGCGTCCTTGGCTGCGAGATGCTCGGTGAAGTTGGCGTGGTGGACTGCCACGCGATCGGCATTGGCGCGGATCGTTGCGTAGTTCGCCTGATCGAGATAGGCGGGCAGGGCTGCCTCGCCCGGCTTGGGATAACGACGGGCAAAAGCCTGCCAGGCGAAATAATTGTCTTCCAGGGGGAAATCGCAGGCGAGTTTTTCGAGCCGCGCCCTGAGCACGCCGGCCATCGAGCCGTCGCCCGAGGTCAGCAGCGAGTCATATTGTGCCGGCGGAATGCCGAGGCCGAAAAGCGAAGACTTGCGCGAGGTGACGAAGCGCAGCAGGCGGCGCTCGAACACCGGCGCCAGCCTTTCGTCGAAGAAGCGGCGCTGCTCGGCGCGGCCGCGGGCGATCATGATCTCTGCCGGGTTGACGCCGTAGAGCTTGGCGACGCGATGGCCGGCGGCGATGAACAGGCCGAGCAGGCCGGTCTTGTAGAAATTGCCGTCGAAGGTGGCGATGCGGCGCTTGCCGCGCCAGTTGCGGCTTTCCCAATAGGTGCGGCTCGCCGCGTCGAGATTGGGGGCGATGAAGCGGTCATAGGCATGGGAATTGTGGCCGATGCCGGCCTCGCCGAAGAAGCGGAACAGATCGGCCTGCGAGGGCAGGTGGCGAACAGCTGCCAGCTTCATCTTGTTCAGCGCGATGTGGGCGCCGTTGAGGTCGACGGCGTCGATACTGGCCGGCGAGCGGGTCAGATAAGCGAGGATGTTGCAGCCGCCCGAGGCGATGGTGACGATGCGGTGGCCCTCGGCGAGTTGCATGGCCTCCATGTCGACATCGGGGTCTTCCCAGATCTGCGGATAGACCAGGCCCGAGAACAAAAGGGCGAAGAGGCGCTCGGACAGGCCTTCCTTCGAAAGTGCGCGGTTCTGGTAGACCGCCTTTCCAACTTTCTTGCCGCGACGAAAGACAAGTTCTCCGGAAACGTCGGTCATGGAAATGCGATTCCCCGCTTCGTTGTTGGGCGCAGCGGGTAACGCACCGGCATGACAGCGCGGTGACGGGCGGATGACGCCGCTGCGACATACTTCGATCGGGGCTTCGACCGGGACCCGATCCGGGCCCTGATGTGACATGGCGATACCGAACGTGAAGCAACCCATCCGGAGCCGGAGCATTCTTTCCCCGACGGCCCGCCTGTCGGGCGCATCAGCGAAGGAGATAGATCATGAAGAAACTCATTCTCGCGTCGGCCGCCGCCGTGGCACTTCTGACCGTTGCCGCATGCAGCGACAGCAGCACCGACAAGACGACGACGCAGAGCGTCGAGCAGCCTTCAGCGACACAGCCCGCGCCGATGACGCCGGCGCCGGCGACGCCTGAGGCAGCCAAGCCGCCGGCAACCGACAACACGACCACGCAGAGCATCACGCCTGCGCCGGATAGCGGTTCAAGCAGCATGCAGGAGGGCGGACAGATGCAGCCCAAGCCGGTCGAGCCGGCAGCCCCCGCACAATAATTCGGCGGGAGGAGGAGAGGCCGGAGCAGACGCTCCGGCCTCTTTCATTTGGGCTGGCCCCTTTGATTGCCGGGCCTCTTAGATTGGCCCGGCTGATTGGGATGTCAGCGCGAAACGCGCGCGCGCCTGCCAAGGGCAACGATGGCAATGACGCCCAGGGCGAACAGCAGCGTATGTGCGCCGACATGTTCGCCAAGCAGGAAGGCGGAGATGGCCAGCGTGACAAAGGACTGCAGCAGCTGGACCTGGCTGACGCGGGCAATGCCGCCCATGCCGAGGCCGACGTTCCAGGCGAAGAAGCCGAGGAACATCGAGCCGAAGCTCAGATAAAAGAACGAAAATGCCTGTGCCGGAGAAGCATTGGCGAATTCGGGATGCCAGCTCCACAGCGCTCCGGGGATCGAGATCGGCGCTGTCAGGATCAGCGACCAGCAGATGACCTCCCAACCGGGCATGCGGCGCGACAGCTTGCCTGACACGACATAACCAAGGCTCGCCGACAGCGCCGCGAGGAACAGGAACAGGTCGCCGCTCGAAAGCTGCATGCCGTTGTCGCTGACGGCGAAGGTGACGACGAGGGCAGCGCCTGCGACACCGCAAATCCAGAACAACGGCGATGGCCGCTCGCCGCCGATGATGGCGGCAAAGATGCTGGTGGTCAGCGGAAGGACGCCGAGAACCACCCCGCCATGCGAGGCGGGCACCGTCTGCAAGGCGATGGATGAGAAGATCGGGAAGCCGAAGACCAGAAGCAGGCCGGCAAGGAACAATGCCGGCGCATCGCTCTTCGGAAACCGCTTGCGCAGGATCAGGAGCAGCAGGGCCGCGGCGAGCGAGGCCATGGCGGCGCGGCCATGGGTGACGAACCATGGCGAAAAATTCGTCAGGGCGACGCGCGTCGCAGGCAAGGTGCCGCCGAAGATGACGACGCCGAGCGTGCCAAGCGCCAGGCCGATCGTTTCGCGCGATACGGTTGAACCGGTTTCAATGGTGTTGCGTGCGTCCATGGCGCAAGGGTTAGCGGGCCTCGGCCCACACGTCGCGGAATTTCCGTTGGTCCAGAATTTTGGTCCAGATCTACTTCGGTCGGATCTGCTTCGGCCAGATCGTTTTCAGAGTGTTGCCGACAAAAGTTATGCCTGCTGCACAAAGTCGTCTCGCAATTGCGAAGGTTTCATCCTAAGAAGCGGCCATGTCGATTTGGGACCGTCTCGGCGATTTCATTGCGCGTATCTCGGTGTCTGCCGCCAACGGCGTCGCCGATGTCGTGGAGGCCGTGCGCACCGTATTCTCGGGCGATGCGGAAACGCGCCGCCGGGTGGCGTTTTCCGTGGCGATGATCGCCCTGTCAGCCAAGATGGCGAAGGCCGACGGCGTGGTCTCGCAGGCCGAGATCAGGGCCTTCTACGAAATATTCGCGGTGCCGCCGGAGCATGCGCGCGATGTGGCGCGGCTCTACGAGATCGCCCAGCAGGACGTCGCCGGCTTCGAGTTCTATGCCGAGCGCATGGCCAAGCTCTGCGGTTCCGGGCACGCCAATTGCGGCATGCTGGAAGACATTCTCGACGGGCTGTTCCATATCGCCAAGGCCGATGGGCTGATGCATCAGTGCGAAGGCTCGTTCCTGCACAAGGTGTCGCAGATCTTCCGCATCGACGAGGTGCATTACCAGACGATCCTGGCGCGTCATCTCGATCTCGGCGACGCCGACCCGTATCGCGTGCTGGGCATCGAACGCGGCAAATCCTTCGAGGACGTGCGCAAGCACTATCGCAAGCTGGTTGCCAACAACCATCCCGACAAGCTGATCGCGCGCGGCCTGCCCGAAGAGTTCATCCGCATCGCAACGACCCGCATTGCTGCGATCAACGCCGCCTACGAGATGATCGAAAGGGGGCTCCGGCACGCATGAGCGGTTTCCTGCCCGATCATCCGCATGCCGAGGTGAGGGTTTCGCCCAACTTCGGGCAGCGGCGCGACGGCATGAAGCCCGACATGATCGTGCTGCACTATACCGGCATGGAGACCGGTGACGGCGCCGAGGCCTGGTTGTGCAATCCGGCAAGCGAGGTGTCGTCGCACTATCTCGTCCACGAGGATGGGCGCATCGTGCAGATGGTGCGCGAGAGCGACCGTGCCTGGCATGCCGGCAAAAGCTCGTGGCGGGGCCTGACCGACGTGAATTCGGCGTCGGTCGGCATCGAGATCGTCAATCCGGGACATACGCTCGGCTACCGCCGCTTTCCCAAGCGGCAAATGACGGCGGTGGCAACGCTCTGCCAGGGCATCATTGCCCGCCATGCGATCGTGCCGGAACGTGTCCTTGCCCACTCGGATGTGGCGCTCGGCCGCAAAATCGACCCGGGCGAGCTGTTCCCGTGGCGCTCACTGCATGGTTCGGGCATCGGTCATTGGGTCGCACCTTCGCCGCGTCGCGGGCACGACACGCTGCGTGCCGGCGATGCCGGGGATGCGGTCGAAGAGCTGCAATCGATGCTCGCACTCTATGGCTATGGTGTCGAAATCACCGGCCAGTTCGACCCGCAGACAGAGGTAACTATCCAAGCTTTTCAACGACATTTCCGGACAAGCTGCGTTGACGGCGTGGCCGATCGGTCGACGATTTCGACGCTGCGCCGGCTGCTTGCCGCGCTCCCGGATGGGCTTGACGACTAATTCAGGTTGATTCGACAAGGTTACAACCTGTCATTCAATGTGAATTGCCTGGACATTTTTCCCGCCAGTTCCCCCGGCAAATGCATCGCCGTGCAAGGCGCCGGCTAATCCTGCCAACGCTCCGAAGAGAGCTCCCGGCGTCAGGAAGGGATGCTGCGCGATCATTTCGCGCGGCCTGTCGAGAACAAGGATAACATGAAGTATCTGACCGTTGTTGCGGTGGCTGTTGCCGCCGGCCTGACTTCTTTTGCCGCAAACGCCCAGGGCGGCGCTGTCAAGGCCTCGAAGACGATCATCACCCAGAGCAAAAAGACCGCCAAGATCGAAGAGAAGAAGGCAGACGAATGCCCCTATCTGTTTGGCTGCTCCAAAAAGGCTGAAATCGACACGTTCACCACGGCGTCAATCGCCGGCAAGGGTGCCAGGAACATCAAGGACCAGGCCCAAAAGGCTGCGAACGCCGCCACGGCGACCAAGGCAACCGGCAAGCCTTATGGCGAGATCGTTGCCCGTTACGCATCCGCCTATGGCGTTCCGGTTTCGCTGGCGCATGCCGTCATCAGCGTCGAGAGCAATTATCGCCCGAACACACGCGGCCGGGCCGGTGAAATCGGCCTGATGCAGATCAAGCCGGCGACGGCGCGCATGATGGGTTACAGCGGCTCGTCCAAGGGCCTGTTCAACCCGGAAACCAACATCAAGTTCGGCATGCTCTATCTTGCCAAGGCGCATGAACTGAGCGGCGGCACCACTTGCGGAACGATCCTGAAGTACAATGCCGGTCATGGCGCCAAGCGCATGAACCCGGTTTCCGCCGCCTATTGCAAGAAGGTCCAGGCCCGCATCGGCGGCTAGAGTATGGTGCGTCCGCATGGACGCCTGAAGGATGCTCTACATGCTTGCGACTACGCATCGTGCTTTCCGAAAATCGGTTCCGATTTTCGGGCCGATGCGGCGATACCCGATGGAGCCTGGCGGCTCGTGCGACAGGCGAACGTTTTCGTTTGCCTTTTGCCGCGCGAACCCTTTTATACGCCCTGCCAGCTGGCCGGGCGGCCGCACGCGCAATTGCCGAAAGGCAGCGTGTGAGGAAAGTCCGGGCTCCATGGATACACGGTGCCGGTTAATGGCCGGCGGGGGCGACCCCAGGGAAAGTGCCACAGAAAGCAAACCGCCGCGGTTTCCGCGGTAAGGGTGAAAGGGTGGGGTAAGAGCCCACCGCGCGACTGGCAACAGGAGCGGCACGGTAAACCCCACCGGGAGCAAAACCGAATAGGGGTGGTGCGAGGGGAAACCCTCAGGGCTGTTTCCGGCTCACCGCCCGGGTAGGTTGCGTGAGGCGCATGGCAACATGCGTCCAAGAAGAATGGCCGCCACGTTTCCGCGCCGCAAGGTGCGGGGGCCATACAGAACCCGGCTTATAGGCCAGCTGGCGCTGCCTTTTTGCTGTCTGTTCAGGGCGTTCGAGCGCTTTTCGCGCATGTCGAATCAAGCGCCGAGCCGGCGTTCGGCCGGCGACGTGAAGGCGGTGCGATTTGATCGCACCATCTCTTCCGACAGGAGATGCCTGGCCGACGTCAATCGCCCAGCCGGTCCAGCGACGCCTTCATTGCCGCCCAGAGTTCCTCCACCGGCTCGCAGCCGACCGCCAGCCTGACGAAGCCGGGGGTGACGGCGTCGCCGCGACGCAGCCGGCGTTCGGCGACGGTGTGCACGCCACCGAAAGAGGTGGCTGCGTGCATCAGGTCGCAATTGTTGATGAAATCCTCCGCCCGCTCTTCCGAGCCCAGGTCGAAGCTGATGAGGAAGCCGAAGCGGTCCATCTGGACGCGCGCCAGATTGTGCGAGGGATCGCCTTCGAGGCCCGGGAAACGCAAGGCGCCGACGGCAGGGTGGGCCTTGAGGCGCGGGGCAAGGATTTCCGCCGACGAGCACATGCGGTCGAAGCGCAGTTCCAGTGTCTCCAGGCCGCGATGCACGAGCCAGGCTTCGAAGGGGCCGGGGATGCCGCCGGCATTCTGCCGCCATTCGGTGACGGCGGCGATGATGTCGGGGTTGCGGCTGGCGACATGGCCGAACAGCACGTCGGAATGACCGTTTGGCGCCTTGGTGTCGGCGGCCACGACGATGTCGGCGCCGAGGTCGAGAGGGCGCTGGCCGAACGGCGTCATGGTGGTGTTGTCGACGATGAGCTGGCCGCCTGCCGCATGCACTGCGGCGGCAACCGCTTCGATGTCGCAGATGTCGAGCGTCGGGTTGGACGGGCTTTCGATGAAGACGAGGCGATAACCATCGAAGCTGCCATCGAGAAAGGTCGCCGTCGGGCGGATGTCGGTCTTGACCCCGAATGCGCCGAGGAAGCGGTCGGCCAGGATGCGTGTCGTGTGATAGCCATCCGAGGCGACAAGGATGCGGTCGCCGGTCTTGAGCAGGGCGAAGAAAACAGCCGAAATTGCACCCATTCCTGAAGGAAAGGCAACGCAGGGCGCGCCTTCGAGGTGGCCGAGCATCTCTTCGGTGGCCGACCAGTTGGCGTTGCTGAAGCGTCCATACTGGTTATGACCGGTGGCGTCGCCGGGTGCGTGGTAGATCGAGGCCATGGTCAGCGGAACCGGGATCGGATCGCCGACCTCAAGCTTCGAGCGGCGCAGGTGGGCAAGGGTTGCGGCGCGGGCCTTCATGGTCTCGGACATGATCTGCGATCTCTCCCTGGCAGTCAGAAGACGCCTCAACGCTAGGCCCCAGGTGCTTGCGCGGCAAGACGAAAAGCCACTCCTGCATTGTGCCACGTAAGACTTCGTTAGCCTTAAGGGATCATAAAAATCGGGATGCCGTGAAAGGCCCCGAAAGGTCGGTTGCGACGTCGTTGTGTGCCCAGTTCCCGTTGACGCCCATATCACCCCATGTTATCCCAAATCGGTAACCATGATTTCGTTTCAGTAAAGGGTAGGGCGTTCGCCGGACCGGCAGCCGCGGCGGCTGCGGGTCGCGACCTATTTGTTGACTGCGGGGACTTTCAGGGCTGGCGATTTTGGCCGAACCATCAGGGTTCGGCCGTGACGACGAGGGGCGCGGCCGCAACGGCCGGATCAAGCGATGGACCGGTTTCTCTCGAGTGCGGTGAACAGGATCGATGCGAAGGGGCGGGTCTCCGTTCCGGCGCATTTCCGTGCCGTATTGCAGAAGCGCGGCTACCAGGAGCTCTATGCGCTGCGGGCGCTGGACGTTCCGGCGCTGGATGTCGGCGGGCTCGATCTTCTCGACCGCTACGAGCAGCGCATCGCGCAAGAGGACCCATTCCTGCAGACGGCGGACGACATGTCCTTCTTCGTGCATGGCGACAGCACTTTCCTGAAACTCGATCAGGATGGGCGTATTTCGGTCTCGGATTTCCTGCGGGAACATACGGGTATCACGACGGACGTGGCCTTTGTCGGCCGCGGACAGTTTTTTCAGATGTGGGAGCCGGAACGGCTGCGCACCCATGGTGCGGAAGTTCGCGCCCGGCTTTTGAAGCTTCGGCAGGGGACGAAGCCTGGGGAGCAACCGGAATGATGGCAGGTCACGGCGACGACCATCACGCTGACGGCGGACCGACCCGCCACATTCCGGTTCTCCTCGCCGAAGTCCTTGCGGCACTTCATCCGGTCGAGGGCGAAGTGCATGTCGATGGCACTTTCGGCGCGGGCGGCTACACCAAGGCGATCCTGCAGGCTGGCGCTTCTGTTGTCGCCATCGATCGCGACCCCGATGCCATTGTCGCGGGCAGGGCGCTTGAAAGCCAGTCGGGCGGCAAGCTCAGGCTGGTCCAGGCGCCGTTCTCCAGTCTCGACGAGCATGTCGACCAGGTCGACGGCGTCGTGCTCGACATCGGCGTTTCGTCCATGCAGCTCGACCAGGCCGAGCGCGGCTTTTCCTTCCGCGCCGACGGCCCGCTCGACATGCGCATGGCACAGGCCGGCGCCAGCGCTGCCGACGTGGTCAATCGCTTCAAGTCAGGCGATCTGGCGCGTATCTTCGGCTTCCTCGGCGAGGAGCGTCATGCCGGCCGCATCGCCCGCATGATCGAAAGCCGCCGCGAGAAAAAGCCGTTCGAGCGCACGCTCGACCTGGCCGACGCCATCGAGACGCATATCGGCCGCGCCCCCAAGGACAAGATCCATCCGGCGACGCGCGTTTTCCAGGCTTTGCGCATCTACGTCAATGACGAGTTGGGCGAACTGGCGCGGGCGCTGTTTGCCGCCGAGCGCGCGCTCAAGCCCGGCGGGCGCCTTGTCGTCGTGACCTTCCATTCGCTCGAGGACCGCATCGTCAAGCGCTTCATCACCGACCGTTCGAGCGCGCCGTCGCGTTCGCGCTACATGCCGGAACTCGAGGCGATCGCCACCACCTTCACCAAGGCTGGCGGGGCGGTGGGCCCAAGCGATGCCGAGACGGCCGTCAACCCGCGTGCCCGTTCCGCCAAGCTGCGGGCTGCGGTGCGCACCGCCGTTGCGCCGCGCGGCGAGGATTTTTCCATCTTCGGACTTCCGAAGCTCCCCGACGTCGGCCAGTCGGGAGAAAGGTGAACCATGTTCCGTACCAGCGACATAATCCTGATCGCCGCGATGGTCGGGGCTGCGGCCTTCACCTACCAGACCAAGCATGAGGCCGAGAACCGGCTCGAGGCGGTGCGCAAGATCGAGGCGCAGATCCGCTACGAGGAAGACACCATCGACCTGCTCAAGGCCGACTGGAGCCTTCTGACCCAGCCGGCGCGGCTTCAGAAGCTGGCCCAGGCCTATCAATCGGAGTTGAAGCTGGACCCGGTGGATGCGCGCCAGATCGTCAATCTCAAGGACCTGCCGGTTCGTGAGCTGACGATCGAGGACCTGACCCGAGAGGGCGGCATGGCCGCCGCAGGCACCGACCAGACCGTTACCGGAGGCATCGCTCGATGATCGGCTTGTTCGGCAAGAAGCGCAGCAAGGCCAAGGCCGAAACCGCGATCGTCGTCGACAGCGCCCGCAAGGCGACTGGCGGGCGCACGCGCAACCGCGTCATCATGACGATGGCCGTGTTCTTCGGCATCTATGCCACCATCGCCGGGCGTCTCGTCTATCTCGGCATGCTCGACCCCGATACATCGGCCGGGCCGGAATCCCGCATCACCGCCTCGCGCCCCGACATCGTCGACCGCAACGGCGAGGTTCTTGCCACCGACATCAAGACGGCCTCGCTGTTTGCCGAGCCGCGCCGCATCGTCGACGCCGACGAGGCCATCGAAAAGCTGTCGACGGTGCTGCCCGACCTCAATGTCGAGCAGACCTACAACAAGCTGAAGAGCGGTACGGGCTTCGTCTGGCTGAAGCGCCAGCTGACACCGAAGCAGCAAGCCGAGATCATGGCGCTCGGCATTCCCGGCATCGCGTTCCGCACCGAAAAGCGCCGCTTCTATCCGGGCGGCGAAACGACGTCCTACATCGTCGGCCTGACCAATATCGACAACAAGGGCATTTCCGGTCTCGAGAAGTATATCGACGACCAGGGCCTTGCCGACCTGCAGGCTTCGGGCCTTGCGGTTGCCAAGGACCTCAAGCCTGTCCGTCTGTCGATCGACCTGCGCGTCCAGCACATCGTGCGCGACGAGATCCAGGCGGCGATGGAAAAGTACCGCGCCGTGGCTGCCGGTGCTGTCGTGATCAACGTCAAGACAGGCGAAATCCTCGCCATGGGCTCGGTGCCGGACTTCGATCCGAACAATCCGTTCAACGCCCAGGACAAGGATAGGCTGAACCGCATGTCGGCCGGCCTGTTCGAGATGGGCTCGACGATCAAGAGCTTCACCACGGCGATGGCGCTGGATTCGGGCAAGATGTCGCTCAACAGCACCGTCGATGCCAGCCGTCCGCTGACAATCGGTCGCCAGACCATCCGCGACTTCCACGGCAAGGGCCGCGTGCTGACGGTGCCGGAAGTGTTCATCTTCTCGTCCAACATCGGTTCGGCCAAGGAAGCCGACGTCGTCGGCATCGAGGGACACCGCGAGTTCCTCAAGCGTCTGGGCCTGCTCGATCGCCTGCAGACCGAACTTCCGGAATCGGCGCGTCCCACCGAGCCGAAGGTCTGGAAGAAGGTGCACTCGATCACCGCTGCGTTCGGCCACGGCTTCTCGACGACGCCGCTGCAGACGGCAGCGGGTGCGGTCGCGCTGATGAATGGCGGCCGCTACATGATCCCGACCTTCCTGCCGCGCACCCTGGAAGAGGCGATGGCCGTCTCGACCAAGGTGGTGAGCGACCAGACCAGCGCCGACATGCGCTATCTCTATAACCTGAACGCGACGGCTCCCGGCGGCTCCGGCAAGCGCGGCACGGTTCCGGGCTACCGCGTCGGCGGCAAGACCGGAACGGCGGAAAAGGTGGTCAACGGGCGCTATTCGAAGGAAAAGAACTTCAACGCCTTCCTCGCCGCCTTCCCGATGGACGATCCCCAGTATCTGGTGCTGACCATCATCGACGAACCGAAGATGGAAGGGTCCACCCGTTCGGCCACGGCCGGCTTCACTGCCGCGCCGATGGTGTCCAACATTATCCGGCGTTCGGCGTCCCTGCTTGGCGTAAAGCCAGAATTCGGCCAAGAAGGTGCGGCAACGCTGGCTTCCTACCCTTGATTCCATGGGCGCGCCTGCGGGGCGCGCCAATTGTTTGTAGCGAACGGACCTCAATGAAACTGATAGACCTTGCCGGTGTCCTGCCTGTCGATGGGCTCAATCCCAACGATGTAGAGGTGAGCGGGGTGTCGTCGGATTCCAGGCAAGTCGTGCCCGGAACCGTGTTTTTTGCCGTTGCCGGCAGCAAGGCCGATGGCGCCGCCTATGCCGGGGATGCCGCCAAGCGCGGTGCGCTGGCCGTCGTGGCTGCCAGGGGCGCCGAGCTCGGCTCCATCGGCGTGCCGGTGATTTCGGTCGACGATCCGCGCCAGGCGCTGGCGCTCAGCGCCGCCAAGTTCTTTGGCCGCCAGCCCGAAACCATGGTGGCCGTGACCGGCACCAGCGGCAAGACGTCGGTCGCAGCCTTCACCCGCCAGATCTGGGAGCAGGCGGGTTATGCCGCCGCCAGCATCGGCACGACGGGCGTCGTGGCGCCGGGCCGCAACGAATACGGCCAGCTGACGACGCCGGATCCGGTGGCGCTGCACAGGCTGTTGGCCGAACTTGCCAATGCAGGCGTGACCCATGCCTCGATGGAGGCTTCAAGCCACGGCCTCGACCAGCGCCGGCTGGATGGCGTTCAGCTCGCCGCGGCAGGCTTCACCAATCTCGGCCGCGACCACATGGATTACCATCCGACGGTCGAGGACTACCATCGCGCCAAGCTGCGCCTGTTCGACACGTTGCTGCCCAAGGGCGCGCCGGCGGTGATCTTTGCCGACGACGCCTGGTCGCAGCCGACGGTCGACGCGGCCCGCGCCGCAGGTCTCAAGGTGCTGACGGTCGGACGTCATGGCGATTTCCTCAGCCTCAAGCGCGTCGAGCACGAACGCCATCGCCAGCGCGCCGAAATCGCATGCGGTGGCACGATCTATGAAATCGACCTGCCGCTGGCCGGCGACTTCCAGGTTGCCAATTCGCTCGTGGCGGCAGGTCTCGCGATTGCGACCGGCACCCACGTCGCCAAGGCGCTGTCGGCGCTCGAGCATCTCAAGGGGGCGCCTGGCCGTCTCGACCTCGTCGGCACCACGTCTTCGGGCGCGCCCGTCTATGTCGACTACGCCCACAAGCCCGATGCGCTGGAGAATGTGCTCGCCTCGGTGCGGCCGTTCACGACCGGCCGTGTCGTCGTGGTGTTCGGCTGCGGCGGCGACCGCGACCGCGGCAAGCGGCCGATCATGGGCGAGATCGCGACCCGACTGGCCGACATCACGATCGTCACCGACGACAATCCGCGCTCCGAGGTGCCCGAGACCATCCGCGCCGCCATCATGGCTGCAGCACCCGGCGCCATCGAGATCGGCGACCGCCGCAAGGCGATCCATGAGGCGGTGGCGCTGCTGCGCGAGGGCGACACGCTGATCGTGGCCGGCAAGGGCCATGAAGAGGGCCAGACCGTCGGCTCCGAGACGCTGCATTTCTCCGACCATGAAGAAGTGCGCAAGGCGCTCGGAGACGCTGCATGAGCCTGCTCTGGACCTCCGAGGCTCTCGTCGAGGCGACGGGCGGCAGGCCGCTGGGCCAGATGCCCGAGGGCATATCGGGCATTTCCATCGACAGCCGCACGCTGAAGCCGGGTGAAGCGTTCTTCGCCATCAAAGGTGAGGCGATGGACGGCCACGACTTCGCCACTGCAGCCGTCAAGGCCGGGGCAGGGCTGCTGATCGTCGCCGAAGGCAAGCTGCCGGCACTGGGGCGGCTGACCGCGCCGATGATCGTGGTGCCCGACGTGCTGGTCGCGCTCGAAAAGCTCGGCATCGCCGCGCGGGCGCGCTCGGGGGCCCGGATCGTCGCCGTCACAGGTTCGGTCGGCAAGACCAGCACCAAGGAAGCCCTGCGCCACGGGCTGTCCTCGGTCGGCAAGGTGCATGCCTCGGTTGCGTCGTTCAACAACCATTGGGGTGTGCCGCTGACGCTGGCGCGCATGCCCGCCGACAGCGACTACGCCGTGTTCGAGATCGGCATGAACCATCCGGGCGAGATCAGCCCGCTGGTGCGCATGGTCCGCCCGCATGTCGCGATCGTCACCTTGATTGCCGCAGCGCATCTCGGCTTCTTCCGCAGTCTCGACGAGATCGCCAAGGCCAAGGCCGAGATCTTCGAAGGCGTCGAACCTGGCGGTGCTGTGCTGCTCAACCGCGACGACGGCCGCTTCAAATTGCTCGAAAAGCTGGCCCAGACTGCCGGCGTCGAGGATATTCTCGGCTTCGGCGAGGATGCGAAGGCCGAGTATCGGCTGCTGAAATGCACGCTCGAGGCCGATCACTCGATGATCGTCGCCCGTATCGGCGGCCGCGATATCCAGGCCCGCATCGGCGCACCCGGCCGCCATATCGTCCAGAATGCGCTGGCCGTGCTCGGTGCGGCGCATCTGTGCGGCGCCGACGTGCCGACGGTGGCGACCGCACTCGCTTCGATGTCGGCCGAAAGCGGGCGCGGCAAGCGCCACCTGCTGCAACTGCCCGACGGGCCGGTCACGCTGATCGACGAAAGCTACAACGCCAATCCGGCTTCGATGAAGGCTGCGATCGAGCTTCTGGACGCCACGCCGGTGTCCGGAAACGGCCGCCGCATCGCTGTGCTCGGCGACATGCTGGAGCTGGGCGACCATTCGGCCAAGTTGCATTCTGGCCTCGCCGACCTTATCAGCTCAACGCGCACCGACCTTGTGCTCATGGCCGGGCCTGAAATGAAGGCGCTCGCCGATACGCTGCCCGAGGGGATCAGGGCCGAGTATCGCAGCGGTGTCGAGGAACTGAAGCCGCTTCTGCTCGAAACGCTTCGGCCCGGCGATGCCGTCATGATCAAGTCGTCGAAAGGCATCGGCTTTTCGCGCCTGGTCGAGGCGATGATCAAGACTTTCCCGGCTCATGCCGGCAACACCACACAGACCTGACCGGGTCTCGGGGGACGGATACGCATGCTAACTTTGCTTGTCGATTTCGCGGACAAGGTGTCGTTCTTCAACGTCTTCCGCTACATCACCTTCAGGACCGGCGGCGCGCTGATCACCTCGGCGCTGATCGTCTTCATCTTCGGGCCGGCGATCATCAACGCGCTGCGCCTGCGGCAGGGCAAGGGCCAGCCGATCCGCGCCGACGGCCCGCAGACCCATTTCAAGAAAGCCGGTACACCGACCATGGGCGGCCTGATGATCCTTTGCGGCATCATCGGCTCGACGCTTTTGTGGGCCAACATCGCCTCCGTCTATGTCTGGGTGGTGCTGTTCGTCACGCTCGGCTTCGGCGCCATCGGTTTTTATGACGACTATCTCAAGGTCACCAAGCAGTCGCATCTCGGCCTGTCCGGCAAGGCGCGCCTGGGCATCGAATTCGTGATCGCCGGCATCGCCGCCTGGATCATCATGCACAACGGCCAGGCGCCGTTCTCGTCGTCGCTGACCTTCCCCTTCATCAAGGACCTGCTGCTCAATCTCGGCTGGTTCTTCATTCCGTTCTCCTGCTTCGTCATCGTCGGCGCCGGCAACGCGGTGAACCTGACCGACGGCCTCGACGGTCTCGCCATCGTGCCGATCATGATCGCGGCAGCATCCTTCGGCGTGATCGCCTACCTCTCGGGTAACGCCGTCTTCGCCGAATATCTGCAAATCCACTTCGTGCCCGGCACCGGTGAGCTGGCCGTCATTCTGGGCGCGGTCATCGGTGCGGGCCTCGGCTTCCTGTGGTTCAACGCGCCGCCCGCCGCCATCTTCATGGGCGACACCGGCTCGCTCGCACTCGGCGGCCTCATCGGCACGGTTGCGGTCGCCACCAAGCATGAGATCGTCATGGCCATCGTCGGCGGCCTGTTCGTGATGGAGGCGCTGTCGGTCATCATCCAGGTCAGCTTCTTCAAGATGACCGGCCGGCGCGTCTTCCTGATGGCGCCGATCCACCACCATTTCGAGAAGCTGGGGTGGACCGAAAGCCAGGTCGTCATCCGCTTCTGGATCATCGCCGTCATCCTGGCGCTGATCGGTCTTTCCACCCTCAAGCTGCGCTGAGGCCCGCCATGATCCCCGCCACCTCATTTCAGGGCAAGCGAGTAGCGCTCTTCGGGCTGGGCGGGTCGGGGATTGCGACAGCGCGTGCGCTCGCGGCCGGCGGCGCCGATATCGTGGCGTGGGACGACAATCCCGAAAGCGTGGCCAAGGCAGCGAGCGAAGGCATCGCCACCGCCGACCTGCGCGGCATCGAATGGGCCGGCATCGCCTCCTTCGTGCTGTCGCCCGGCGTGCCGCTGACCCACCCCAAGCCGCACTGGACCGTCGAACTTGCGCGCGGGGCCGGCGTCGAAGTCATCGGCGACATCGAACTGTTTGCGCGCGAACGCATCGCCACTGCCCCGACAGCGCCGTTCATTGCCATCACCGGCACCAACGGCAAGTCGACGACCACGGCACTGACGGCGCACATCCTGCAGTCGGCCGGCCGCGACACGCAGATGGGCGGCAATATCGGCCGCGCCGTCATGACGCTCGATCCGCCTGAGGCCGACCGCCATTATGTCGTCGAGTGCTCGTCCTACCAGATCGACCTTGCGCCATCGATCAATCCGACGGCGGGCATCCTGCTCAACCTTACGCCCGACCATCTCGACCGGCACGGCACCATGCAGCACTATGCTTCGATCAAGGAGCGGCTGGTGGCGGGCAGCGACACCGCCATCATCGGCGTCGACGACGTCTATTGCGCCCAGATCGCCGACAGGCTGGAGCGGGTGGGCAAGGATGTGGTCCGCATTTCCAAGCGCCTGCCGCTGACCGACGGTTATTTCGCCGACGGCACCGACATCATGGAAGCGATCGACGGCCGCTACAGCCGCATCGCCTTCCTCGAAGGCATCGGCTCGCTGCGCGGCCAGCACAACGCCCAGAACGCGCTCGCAGCCATTGTCGCCTGCCTGAAGGTCGGTCTCGACCTTGGCGAGATCCAGGCCGGGCTGGAAAGCTTCCCAGGCCTTGCCCATCGCATGGAGCAGGTCGGGCGCAAGGGGCACGTGCTGTTCGTCAACGATTCCAAGGCGACCAATGCGGATGCGGCGGCACCCGCGCTGTCGAGCTTCCCGCGCGTCTACTGGATCGCCGGCGGGCTGCCCAAGGAGGGCGGTATCGAGCCGCTGCGCAGTTTCTTCCCGCGCATCGCGCGGGCCTATCTGATCGGCGAGGCGGCACCGGCCTTTGCGGCGACGCTCGGCGAGGCGGCACCTTACGAGATTTCGGGCACGCTGGCGGCTGCGGTCGAGCATGCCGCCGAGGATGCGGCCAAGGACGACAGCGGCGAGGCGGTGGTTCTGCTCTCGCCGGCCTGCGCCAGCTTCGACCAGTTCAAGAACTTCGAAATTCGCGGCGAAGCCTTCAGGCAAGCTGTGAATGCTATTGATGGCGTCAGCGCTATCGGAGGGGCAAGGTAATGGCTAGCCGTCTCGACAGAAGTCCCGTCGCACTGTGGTGGTGGACGGTCGATCGCTGGTTCCTGGCGGCGTTCCTGTCGCTGATGGGGCTGGGCATCGTGCTTTCATTCGCCGCAAGCCCTGCGGTCGCCGAGCGCATCGGCCTCGGCAGCTTCCACTTCGCCACGCGCCAGATCATCTTCACGTTGCCGGCGGCGGCGGTGATGATCGCAGTGTCGTTCCTCGATTCCCGGCAGATCAGGCGCATGGCGCTGGTCATGCTCGGCATCATGCTGGTGATGATGGTGGCGGTGCTGTTCATCGGCGTCGAGGTCAAGGGCGCGCGGCGCTGGGTGTCGCTCGCCGGCGTCTCGATCCAGCCGTCGGAGTTCCTTAAGCCGGCGTTCGTCGTCATCTGCGCCTGGCTGTTTGCCGAACATGACCGCCAGCCCGACATTCCCGGCAATCTGTTTGCCATGATCCTGCTCGGCCTCGTCGTTGCGCTGCTGGTGGCGCAGCCCGATCTTGGCCAGACCATGCTGGTGCTCGGCACCTGGGGCGTGATGTTCTTCATGGCCGGCATGTCGTGGTTCTGGATCATCGCGCTCGGCATGACCGGCGTCGGCGGCCTGGCTGCGGCCTACACCATCTTCCCGCATGTCGCTGGCCGCATCGACCGTTTCGTCACCGGCGAGGGCGACACCTTCCAGGTCGACATGGGCCGCGATGCCATCATCAATGGCGGCTGGTTCGGCGTCGGGCCGGGCGAGGGCACGGTCAAGCGGGTCATCCCCGACAGCCATGCCGACTTCGTGTTCTCGGTGGCCGGCGAAGAGTTCGGCATCATCCTGTGCCTGATCATCATGGCGATCTTCGCCTTCATCGTGCTGCGCGGCCTGCGCACGGCACTGCGCGAGCATGACGACTTCACCCGTTATGCGGTTGCCGGCCTCGTTGTCGTCTTCGGCCTGCAGTCGGTCATCAATATGGGCGTGAACCTGCAGCTGATGCCGGCCAAGGGCATGACGCTGCCCTTCATCTCCTATGGCGGCTCGTCGCTGATCGCCATCGCCATCTCGATGGGCATGGTGCTGGCGCTGACCCGCAAGAAGCCGGAGAAGTTCCGCCCGACCGGCTACGCGTCCATGCAGCGAAACCCGCTGCCAGCCGAGTAAGATATGACCAAAGGTACCATCATGCTTGCCGCCGGCGGGACCGGCGGCCATCTGTTTCCGGCCGAAGCGCTGGCGCATGAGCTTGCGTCGCGCGGCTGGCAAGTGCATCTCGCCACCGACGACCGGGCCGAGCGTTTCGCCGGCAAGTTTCCGGCTGCGGCGATCCATCCGATCAAGTCCTCGACCATCGGCTCCAAGAACCCGATTGCGCTGGCGCGCGCGTTCTGGAGCATCTGGAGCGGCGTGCGCCAGGCATCCCAGGTGATCGCCAGAATCAAGCCTTCGGTCGTCATCGGCTTTGGCGGCTACCCGACCCTGCCGCCGCTCTATGCTGCGACCCGGCGCGGCGTGCCTGCCATGGTGCATGAGCAGAATGCGGTGATGGGCCGCGCCAACAAGGCGCTGGCCAGCAAGGTCGACGCCATTGCCGGCGGCTTCCTGCCCGAGAATGCGGGCGCCAACAGCGCCAAGATCGTCGTGACGGGCAACCCGGTGCGCCCGGCGGTTATCGAGGCCGCGAAGAAGCCCTACGTGGCTTCCGGCGGCATGGACCAGTTCAACCTCTTGGTCTTCGGCGGCAGCCAGGGCGCCCAGTTCTTCTCCGAGGCCATGCCGGCGGCGATCGCGCTGCTGCCGGAGGAGCAGCGCCAGCGGCTGCACGTCACCCAGCAGGCGCGCAAGGAAGATGCCGACAAGGTCAAGGCAGCCTATGCCGAGCTCGGCATCGCCGCCGACGTGTCGCCTTTCTTCACCGACATGGCTGAGCGCATGGCCGCAGCCCAGCTGGTGATCTCGCGCTCGGGTGCGTCGACCGTTTCCGAGATTTCGGTCATCGGCCGCCCGGCGCTGCTGGTGCCATATCCTTATGCGCTCGACCACGACCAGGCAGCCAATGCCGCGCGGCTGGCTGCGGCCGGCGGCGGCGAAGTGCACCCGCAGGCGACGCTTTCGGCCCAGCGCATCGCCGAGCTTTTGGGCGACGCGATGAGCGATCCGACGCGGCTTTCGACCATGGCCGCTGCCGCAAAGTCAGTCGGCAAGGCGGATGCCACTAGGTTGCTCGCCGACCTCGCAGAGGCTATTGCGTCCAAAAAGTCCGTTTCGGAATTCAAGAAGGGAGTGCGGTCATGAAGATGCCGCAGACCATCGGCCTCGTGCATTTCATCGGCATTGGCGGCATCGGCATGAGCGGCATCGCCGAGGTGCTGCACAATCTCGGCTACAAGGTGCAGGGCTCCGACCAGTCCGACAGCGCCAATGTGCAGCGCCTGCGCGCCAAGGGCATCGAGTGCTTTGTCGGCCACAAGGCCGAGAACCTGGGCGACGCCGAAGTGATCGTGGTTTCGACCGCGATCAAAAAGTCCAATCCGGAACTGATCGCTGCGCGGGAAAAACTGCTGCCTGTCGTGCGCCGCGCCGAAATGCTGGCTGAGCTGATGCGCTTCCGCAATGCGGTCGCCATCGGCGGCACCCACGGCAAGACGACGACGACCTCGATGGTGGCGACGCTGCTCGACGCCGGCGGTCTCGATCCGACGGTCATCAATGGCGGCATCATCAACGCCTATGGCACCAATGCCCGCATGGGCGAGGGCGAGTGGATGGTGGTCGAGGCCGACGAGAGCGACGGCACCTTCCTCAAGCTGCCTGCCGACATTGCAGTGGTCACCAACATCGACCCCGAGCATCTCGACCACTACGGCACCTTCGACAAGGTGCGCGAGGCGTTCCGCCAGTTCGTCGAGAACGTGCCGTTCTACGGCTTCGGCGTCATGTGCACCGACCATCCCGAGGTGCAGGCGCTGGTCAGCCATATCGAGGACCGCCGCGTCATCACCTATGGCGAAAACACCCAGGCCGACGTGCGTTTCACCAACCACCGCATGGATGGCGCCGTCTCGGTCTTCGACGTGGTGGTCCGCAACCGCAAGTCGGCGTCGTCGACTGTCATCGAGGGCCTGCGCCTGCCGATGCCGGGCCGCCACAACGTCTCCAATGCCACGGCTGCCATCGCGGTCGCCACCGAACTCGGCATTTCGGCCGAGGCGGTGAAGCGCGGGCTGTCGTCCTTCGGCGGCGTCAAGCGCCGCTTCACCCACACGGGCTCGTGGAACGGCGTCGAGGTGTTCGACGACTACGGCCACCATCCGGTCGAGATCAAGGCTGTGCTGCGCGCCGCGCGCGAGGCGACCAAGGGCCGCGTCATAGCCATTGCCCAGCCGCATCGCTTCACCCGCTTGCGCGATCTGTTCGACGACTTCTCGGCCTGCTTCAACGACGCCGACACGGTCATGGTCGCGCCCGTTTATGCAGCCGGCGAGGACGCCATCGACGGCATCAATTCCGAGTCGCTTGTGGCGCGCATCCGTGCGGGCGGCCATCGTGACGCCCGCCATATCGAGGGCCCGGCCGCGATTGCGCCCGTGGTGCGCGATCTGGCCAGGCCTGGCGATTTCGTCGTCTTCCTGGGCGCCGGCAACATCACCCAGTGGGCCTATGCGTTGCCGGGCGAACTGTCAGGGGGCGGGGCGTGACCGGCGGAGGCGAGGCGCTGATCGCAAAGCTCGGGGATCGTCTATCGAGCCTGCGCGGGCGGCTGACGCCCAATGCCGAGATGGAAAAGATCACCTGGTTCCGCGCCGGCGGCATCGCCGACGCGCTGTTCCAGCCGGCCGACGAGGAAGACCTCGCCGATTTCCTGAGGGCGGTGCCCGAGGAGATCCCGGTTCTGGTCGTCGGCATCGGCTCCAACCTGTTGGTGCGCGAAGGCGGCATTCCCGGCTTCGTGGTGCGCCTCTCGGCCAAGGGGTTCGGCGAAGCGACCGCGATCTCGTCGACGGGAATCACGGCGGGTGCTGCGACGCCCGACAAGCGCGTGGCCGCGCTTGCCCATGACAGCGGCATCGGCGGCTTCCATTTCTATCATGGCATCCCCGGCGCCATCGGCGGGGCGCTGCGCATGAATGCGGGCGCCAACGGCGTCGAGACGCGTGAGCGTGTCGTCGAAGTCCGTGCGCTCGACCGCAAGGGCAAGCTGCATGTGCTGTCGAATGCCGACATGGGCTACAGCTATCGCCATTCGTCGGCCGCTGCCGACCTGATCTTCACCTCGGCGACCTTCGAGGGATATGCCGAGGACAAGGACGCCATCAAGGCGGCGATGGATGCGGTCCAGCATCATCGCGAGACGGTGCAGCCGATCCGCGAAAAGACCGGCGGCTCGACCTTCAAGAACCCGGAGGGCACTTCGGCCTGGAAGGAAATCGACAAGGCCGGCTGCCGCGGGCTGATGATCGGCGGCGCGCAGATGTCGCCGATGCACTGCAACTTCATGATCAATACGGGCACGGCCACCGGCTACGATCTCGAATATCTCGGCGAGACGGTGCGCAGCCGCGTGCTTGAGAATTCGGGCATTCGCCTGCAGTGGGAAATCAAGCGCATCGGCCAGTTCAAGCCGGGCCACGAAGTGCAGGAATTTTTGGGGCAAATGCTGTAGGCGGCATCCGCCTCACGGCATCGCGATAGCCATTTTCGAAGCCCTCGGTGCGCCTGCGCCGGGGGCTTCTTGCTGTCTGGTCTTCGCTGGCTGCCGTTGCTCCGGAGGCTCAGTAGATTCGCCCCGTGGTCATGAAATCGCAGCGATTTTCAATCGGTGCTTGCCACGGAATCAAGTCTCTGATTCTCTGACCTAAAGCGTTTCCTGATTTGAGTCGCGTAACGCGTAACCCGCGTTTTCATCCGGAAGGTCAACTTCCGGAGGGCTGAGATTCAGTCTTTGGAATCAGGGTGTTGTGCTTGGCATTGAGAGGGGATTTCCGGGGATGAAGTCGAAGCACGTTGCTGTCTTGATGGGTGGATTCTCGTCTGAGCGGCCCGTGTCCCTTTCGTCGGGGAATGCCTGTGCGAACGAGCTGGAAAGCGTGGGCTACAAGGTCACGCGGGTCGATGTCGGTCGCGATGTCGGCGAAGTGCTTGCGGCGCTCAAGCCCGATGTCGCCTTCAATGCCCTGCATGGTCCGTTCGGCGAGGACGGCACGATCCAGGGCGTCCTTGAATTCCTTGCCATTCCTTACACCCATTCTGGCGTTCTGGCCTCGGCGCTCGCCATGCACAAGGAGCAGGCCAAGAAGGTCGCCAGGGCGGCCGGCATTTCGGTGGCCGAATCGAGGGTTCTCGATCGCTTCACCATCCGCAACGAACATCCAATGAAGCCGCCCTATGTGGTCAAGCCGGTTGCCGAGGGGTCGAGCTTCGGCGTGGTGATCGTGAAGGAGGATCAGTCGCATCCGCCGCAAATCATCTCGTCGCCCGAGTGGCGCTATGGCGAGACTGTCATGGTCGAGCGCTACATCCATGGGCGGGAGCTGACCTGCGCGGTGATGGGCGATGTGGCTCTCGGGGTGTGCGAGATCGTGCCGACAGGGCATTCCTTCTACGACTACGATTCAAAATATGTTCCCGGCGGCTCAAAGCACGAATGCCCCGCGAAAGTTTCACCGAATATTTACCAAAAAATACAAACACTGGCGCTCAAGGCTCACCAAGCGATCGGGTGCCGGGGCGTTTCCCGGTCTGACTTCCGGTACGACGACCGCCATTCCGAAAATGGAGAGGTCGTCTGGCTGGAAATCAATACGCAACCCGGGATGACGCCCACGTCGCTGGTGCCGGAAATCGCTGCCCAGGCTGGGCATTCGTTTGGTGATTTGTTGAGTTGGATGGTGGAGGACGCTTCTTGTTTGCGTTGAAGTCGGGATACGGCAGGGAGGTGCGCGGCGCGAAGTCCGGCGTCTTCGGGCTGTCCCTGTCTGCGGAGCACTTTGTGCTGCCGCGGCTGCTGCGCAAGCCTGTTCGCATTCTGGCGCGCTTCGGGCGCGGCGAGTTCACGCCGCCGCCTTATGCCGCGTCGATGCTGACTGCGTCGTTCCTGGCCGCAAGCTCGCTTTATGGCGCCTATCTGGGCGGTCACATGCCTGCGATGGTGCAGGGGGTGACGGCCCGCAGCGGTTTCGCCGTCGACCAGATCAAGGTTTCCGGGAATCGCGAGACCTCCGAGATCGACATCCTCGACAAGCTGGAGCTCGATGGCTGGACGTCGCTGGTCGGCTTCAATCCCGAGAGTGCGCGCGAGCGCATCGTTTCGCTGCCGTGGGTGCGCGAAGCAGCCGTCCGCAAGGTCTATCCGAACACGATCGAGGTCCGCGTTGACGAGCGCGACGCTTTTGCCATCTGGCAGCATGGCAGCCAGCTCAGCGTCATCGAGAAGGATGGCGCGGTGATCGCGCCTTATGTCGGCGGTCGTCAGGCGATGCTGCCGCTGGTCGTCGGCCTGGGCGCCGCGGAAGGTGCTGCCGCTTTTGTTGCCAAGGTCCAGGCTTATCCCGAGCTGGCGTCGCGGGTGCGTGGCTATATCCGCGTCGGCGAGCGCCGTTGGGACATGCGTCTCGACAACGGCATCACCGTCAAGCTGCCCGAGACCCAGGTCGAGGCAGCCCTTGCCGATCTCGTTGCGCTCGACAAGAGCGATGCGCTTCTGACCCGCGACATCGCGGCGGTGGACATGCGTTTTACGGACAGGCTCGTCGTGCAGCTGACGCCCGAGGCGATGGAACGTCGCCAGGACGAGCTGAAAGCCAAGCCGAAGGTCGTCAAGGCGGCGACGGGGAAGAGAATATGAGCTGGTTGGGTGGTCAGAAAGATCCGGCTTCGCGCCGCTCGGGCATCCTGACGGTGCTCGACGTCGGTTCGAACAAGGTCTGCTGCGTGGTGGCCAAGCTGAAGCCGGCCGAGGGCAGCCAGCTGCTCAAGGGGCGTACGCACCAGGCCCAGGTCATCGGCATCGGCCACCAGAAGTCGCAGGGCGTGAAGTCGGGCGTCGTCGTCGATCTCGACCGTGCCGAGCATGCCATCCGCCTGGCTGTCGATGCCGCCGAGCGCATGGCCGGGCTGACCGCGGATTCCCTGATCGTCAATCTCTCCGCCGGCCGCATCAAGAGCGAATCCTTCACCGCCACGATCAATCTCGGCGGGCATGAGGTCGAGGAAGCCGACGTCAAGCGCGTGCTGTCGGCCGGCGCCAAGCAGGCGCTGCGCGCCGAGCGCGAGGTCATCCATTCGCTGCCTATCGCCTTCTCGCTCGATGCCGAGCGCGGCGTGCGCGATCCGCGCGGCATGGTCGGCGACACGCTTGGCGTCGACATGCATGTGCTGACGGGCGATTCCGCGCCGCTGCGCAATCTCGAGCTCTGCATCAACCGTTCGCACCTCTCCGTCGAGCAGATGGTGGCGACGCCCTATGCCAGCGGCCTTGCCGCGCTCGTCGACGACGAGCTGGAAATGGGCGCTGCCTGCATCGACATGGGCGGCGGCACCACGACGCTGTCGGTCTTCTCGGAAGGCCGCTTCGTTCATGCCGACGGGGTTCCTGTCGGCGGCAACCATGTGACGATGGACCTCGCCAAGGGGCTGTCGACCCGTCTCGACGATGCCGAGCGGCTCAAGGTCATGCATGGCTCGGCTCTGCCCGGCAGCACCGACGACCGCGACCTGATCAGCATCCAGCCGATCGGCGTCGACGACAATGAAGTGCCGCTTCAGATCCCGCGTTCGGTGATGACGCGCATCATCCGCGCCCGCATCGACGAGACGCTGGAGCTTTTGCGCGACCGTCTCAACAAGTCCGGCTACGGCAACGCCATCGGCAAGCGCGTGGTGCTCACCGGTGGCGCCAGCCAGCTGGTCGGCCTGCCGGAGGCCGCGCGACGCATTCTCGGCCGCAACGTTCGCATCGGCCGCCCGCTCGGCGTGGCGGGCCTGCCGGAGGCGGCCAAGGGGCCAGCCTTCGCGACGGCGGTCGGGCTTCTGATCTACCCGCAGATGGTGGGCATCGAGAGCCAGTCGGCGAAGGGGATGTCCGGTTACAGGGCGACCGGGACGGGCGGAAGACTGCATCGCATGAGTCAGTGGTTGAAAGACAGTTTTTAGAAATTGACGGGGTCAGCCCCATAGAAGGCCGCACGGCGAAGCGGCTTCAAAGGCAAAAAGGACGAGGACTATGACGATCAATCTCAAGAAGCCGGACATCACCGAGCTCAAGCCACGCATCACCGTGTTCGGTGTCGGCGGTGGCGGCGGCAACGCGGTCAACAACATGATCACCGCCGGCCTGCGCGGCGTCGAGTTCGTGGTGGCGAACACCGACGCTCAGGCTTTGACGATGTCGAAGGCCGAGCGCCTCATCCAGCTCGGCGCGCATGTCACCGAGGGCCTGGGTGCCGGTTCGCAGCCCGAGGTCGGCCGCGCGGCCGCCGAGGAGTGCATCGACGAGATCATCGATCACCTGTCCAACACCCACATGTGCTTCGTCACCGCCGGCATGGGCGGCGGCACCGGCACGGGTGCTGCTCCGGTCGTGGCCCGCGCCGCGCGCGAAAAAGGCATCCTGACCGTCGGCGTCGTCACCAAGCCGTTCCACTTCGAAGGCCAGCGCCGCATGAAGACGGCCGACTACGGCATCGAAGAGCTGCAGAAGTGCGTCGACACGCTGATCGTCATCCCGAACCAGAACCTCTTCCGCCTCGCCAATGACAAGACGACCTTCGCGGACGCCTTCGCCATGGCAGACCAGGTGCTCTATTCTGGCGTCGCCTGCATCACCGACCTGATGGTCAAGGAAGGCCTGATCAACCTCGACTTCGCCGACGTCCGTTCGGTGATGCGCGAGATGGGCAAGGCCATGATGGGCACCGGCGAAGCTTCGGGCGAGGGCCGCGCAATGGCCGCTGCCGAGGCTGCGATCGCCAATCCGCTGCTCGACGAAACCTCGATGAAGGGTGCGCGGGGCCTGCTGATCTCGATCACCGGTGGTCGCGACCTGACCCTGTTCGAAGTCGACGAAGCTGCGACCCGCATCCGCGAGGAGGTCGACCAGGACGCCAACATCATCCTGGGCGCCACCTTCGATGAAGACCTCGAGGGCGTCATCCGCGTGTCGGTGGTTGCCACCGGCATCGACAAGACCGCCGCCGACATGGCAGCAGCGCCGATCTCCATCCGTCAGGCGCCGAAGCCCACCCAGCAGCAGCGTCCGGCCGAAGTGCGCCCGGCACCGCAGCAGGCCGCTCCGGTCGAGCAGCCGCGCATGGAAGTTCGCACCAACGACCCGATCGCCGAGGCCATCCGCCTCGCCGAGGCCAACGCAGCCGCCATGGCGCAGCCGCGTGCCGCCGCTCCGGCCGAGGATTTCCGCCCGCAGAGCAAGCTGTTTGCAGCTCCGGCGGCCCAGCCGCAGCCTCAGCCGCAGGCCTACCAGCCTGCTCCGCAGCAGTTCCACCAGCCGGCTCCGCAGCCGGTGGTGCAGCAGCAGGCGCAGCATCGTGAAATGATGCAGCCGGCTCCTGTCGCCCCGCGCATGCCGCGCGTCGAGGACTTCCCGCCGATGGTGAAGGCCGAGGTGGCAGCCAAGGCGCAGCCGGTCGACCATGAAGAGCGCGGCCCGATGGGCCTGCTGAAGCGCCTGACGAGCGGCCTGACCCGCCGCGAGGAAGAGCCGGCACGCCTCCAGCCTGCCCAGCCGCGCGAGCCGAAGCTGCGCCAGCCGGCCCCGGAACAGCGCCGCACGGTCAGCCAGGAGTCGCAGCTTTACGCGCCGCGCCGCGGCCAGCTCGACGACCAGGGCCGTCTTGCTCCGCAGGCCCGGACTCAGGAAGACGACCAGCTGGAGATTCCGGCATTCCTGCGCCGGCAAGCGAACTGATCTGTGAACGACCGGTAACACGGTTTGAAAGGCGGGCGTCTCGACGTCCGCCTTTTGCTCTGAAAAGATCATTTAAAACATGAGCTTGTCGGAGCGAGTCGAAGTGGCCTCGCAGTTACACGGAGTAAGAAACCGTGATTTGGAGTCTACCATCCGGAAGACTATCTTCGCGCCGTCTGGTGCATTCGACCGGGAGTCGGTCTCGGCCTTCGGACGATGCAGTAGCCAGATTTGAAATCTCGAGGCGCCTTTCGCCAGTTCTGACGAACGCATGGCGCCTCAAATTCGGCCGGACGGGTGCAAAGGGGATGAGGCCCCGTCCATCAGAGCCGAGAAGGGCCTGTCGCCGTAGAGCGATAGAACAGGCCTGATGTGGACGGGCATATGGGGATCGACTTGCAGGATTTTCAGACAACACTCAAATCGCGCGCGACCCTCTCTGGGATCGGCGTGCATAGCGGTAAGCCCGTGTCCATCCATTTCCTGCCGGCGGATGCCGACACGGGTGTGGTTTTCCACGTTGATGGCCAAGAGTTCCGCGCAATTGTGTCAGAAGTGGGTGCAACGGATCTTTGCACCTTGCTCGGCGATCCCGCCGGCGTTCATGTCGCCACGATCGAGCACCTTATGGCCGCACTGTTCGGCCTCGGCATCGACAATCTGGTGATCGAGGTCGAGGGCGCGGAAATTCCGATTCTCGACGGCAGTGCTGCGCAGTTCGTCGAAGCCATCGACCAGGCCGGCATCGAAACGCTCGACGTCAAGCGCCGCTATATCCGCGTGCTGAAGCCGGTGCGAATCGAAAGCGGCGCCTCCTGGGCCGAGTTCCGCCCCTATGGCGGCACGCGCTTCGAGGTCGAGATCGATTTCGAAAGCCCGGCCATCGGCCGTCAGTCCTTTGCCTCCGACATCAACGACGACATCTTCCGCAAGGAGATTTCGCGGGCCCGTACCTTCGGCTTCATGAAGGACGTCGAGCGCCTGTGGGCAGCCGGCTATGCGCTCGGCTCGTCGCTGGAGAATTCGGTTGTCATCGGCGATGACGACCACATCATCAACATGGAAGGCCTGCGCTTCTCCAACGAGTTCGTGCGTCACAAGACGCTGGACGCGATGGGCGACCTGGCGCTTGCCGGCGCGCGCTTCATCGGCTGCTTCCGCTCCTATCGCGGCGGCCACAGGCTCAACGCGTCTGCCCTGCGTCGCCTGCTTTCCGATCGTTCGGCCTTCGAAATCGTCGAGACGTCGCGTCGCGAGCGCGGTCGTTCGGCCGAACTCATCGCCGTCAGCGCGGCTGTCCACGCGCCCTGGATGCTCTGATCGCAGCCTTGCGGGGAAGGGTGGTGTGACCTTGTTGCACCACTCGACCGGCGAAATGGCATGCGCGTTCACGTGCCACAAAATTGCGCGATTGGCCGCTGATAGCGTTGCCCGGCACGGCCAGTTGTGATCTATGGCCAGTGCCTAAAAGCGAAACAGCGCCGAAGGGGCGGAACTCAGTGATGTCATTGATACGAGCCGATCGATCGAAATTGCGCGTGACGCCTCTTGCTGTGGCGCTGTCGCTCGTCATTCCGACGCTTGCGCTCTCCGGTTGCATGTCTGGTGAAGCCGACGTCGATCTGGCGACCTATGTCGAACAGACCGAGCCGGCCGACGTGCTCTACAATCAGGGTCTTGCCAACCTCAATGCCGGCCGCCTGAAAGAGGCCAGCCGCAAGTTCGAGGCGGTCGACCGTCAGCATCCCTATTCCGAGTGGGCCCGCAAATCGATGGTGATGGGCGCTTTCGCCAGCTATCGCCAGGGCTCCTATGAAGAAGCGATCAATTCGGCGAAGCGTTATCTCGCGCTCTACCCCTCGACCGACGACGCCGCCTACGCCCAGTACATCATCGGCCTGAGCTACTTCCGACAGATTCGCGACGTCACGCAGGATCAGAAGGAAGCACGCCGTACCATCGAGGCGATGCAGGAAGTGGTGCAGCGCTGGCCGGCGTCGGAATATGTCGACGACGCCAACGCCAAGATCCGCTTTGCCCGCGACCAGCTCGCCGGCAAGGAGATGCAGATCGGCCGCTATTATCTCGAGCGCCGCGAGTTCATCGCTTCCGCCAAGCGGTTCCGCAACGTGGTCGAGAACTACTCGAACACGCGTCACATCGAAGAAGCGCTTGCCCGTCTGGTCGAGACCTATTACGCGATGGGCCTGACCTCGGAAGCGCAGACGGCAGCTGCCGTGCTCGGCCAGAACTATCCTGACAGCCAGTGGTACAAGGATTCCTACAAGCTGTTGCAGACCAACGGCCTGCAGCCGCGCGAGAATGCCGGCTCGTGGATTTCCAAGGCCGGGAAACTGTTCTCCGGCGCCTGACACCAAATCGATGCTCTCCAGACTGTCGATCCGCGATATCGTCCTGATCGAACGGCTGGATATCGATTTCACGCCAGGCCTTTCCGTGCTGACCGGTGAGACCGGCGCCGGCAAATCCATCCTTCTCGACGCATTGTCGCTCGCGCTTGGCGCGCGCGGCGATGCTTCGCTTGTCCGCCACGGCACCAACCAGGGGCAGGTCACGGCCGTCTTCGACGTGCCGCGCAACCACCCGGTGCGCACGCTGCTGGCCGACAATGCCATCGAAGACGACGGCGACGTCATCCTGAAGCGCGTGCAGACGGCCGACGGGCGCACCCGTGTGTTCGTCAACGACCAGCCGTCGAGCGTGACGCTGATGCGCGACATCGGCCGCGCGCTGGTCGAAATCCATGGCCAGCATGACGACCGTGCCCTTGTGGACGCCGGTGCGCATCGCGACGTGCTCGATTCCTTCGGCGGCCATGTCGGCGAGGCCAGGGCGACGGCCGAGGCATGGAAATTGTGGCGCGGTGCCGAGCAGGAGCTTTCGCGCCATCGCGCCCGGGTGGAGGCTGCCGCCCGCGAGGCCGAATATCTGCGCGCTTCGGTGACCGAGCTCTCCAAGCTCGACCCGCAACCGGGCGAAGAGAGCGAACTGGCCGAATTGCGCGCTGCGATGATGCGTGTCGAAAAGATCGCGTCGGAAATCCAGGATGCGCAGGACGTGCTGTCGGGCTCGTCTTCGCCGCTGCCGCAGCTTGCGAGCCTGTTGCGGCGCCTGCAGCGCAAGGCGGCCGAGGTGCCGGGCCTGCTCGACGACGTCGTAAAGTCGCTCGACGAGGCGATGATTTCGCTCGATGCGGCGCAGTCGGGCGTCGATGCCGCACTCAGAGCCACCGAATACGATCCGCAGCGGCTGGAAAAGGCGGAAGAACGGCTGTTTGCCCTGCGCGCTGCCGCCCGCAAGCACAATGTCGCTGTCGACGACCTGGCCAAGCTGCGCGACACGATGGTTGCCGACCTTGCCGATCTCGATGCCGGCGAGGGGCGCCTGAAGACCCTGGAAGAACAGGCGCGCGCCACACGCGAGGCCTATGACCGGATCGCCGCGAACCTGTCCGAATTGCGCAAGGTGGCTGCCGAGAGCCTGCGCAAGACCGTCATGGCCGAGCTGCCGGAGCTGAAGCTCGAGCGTGCCGAATTCCTTGTCGAGATGTCGAGCGAGACCGACAATCGCATGCAGGAAGGCATCGATCAGGTCGAGTTCTGGGTGCGCACCAATCCCGGTACGCGGGCCGGCCCGATGATGAAAGTGGCTTCGGGCGGCGAGCTGTCGCGCTTCCTCTTGGCGCTCAAGGTGGCGCTTGCCGATCGTGGTTCGGCCCCGACGCTGGTCTTCGACGAAATCGATACGGGCGTGGGCGGTGCCGTGGCCGACGCCATCGGCCAGCGGCTGGCGCGGCTCTCGGGGCGTGTGCAGGTGCTGTCGGTGACGCATGCGCCGCAGGTGGCGGCGCGGGCGTCGACGCATTTCCTGATCTCCAAGAAGGGCAACACCGACAAGGTGGCCACCGGCATCCACGAGATGGACCGTCTGGCGCGGCAGGAAGAGATCGCCCGCATGCTCTCTGGCGCGACCATCACCGAGGAGGCGCGCGCCGCGGCCGAGCGCCTGCTGCGCGAGAACACGGCCGCTGCTTCCTGACTTGCCCAAAGGCTGGTTCCTGATGTCAGGAGCCTTTGCGACTCTGCTGATTTGACGTGGAATTCGCTGGGGGCGGCTCCCGCGCCGACGCATCCTGATTTATGGTGCCGGCCATTAGAGCATCCTTTGTGCGTCCGTACGGACGCTCAAAGGATGCTCTAACTTATTGAGTCTGCGCATCGTGCTTTCCGAGAATCGGGTCCGATTTTCGGGCCGACGCGCCAAGATGGAGTGCACCATGTCCGAAAAGCCGGTCGAATCGCTGAGCGAGGCCGAGGCCGCGTCCGAGCTGGAACGGCTGGCGCTGGAGATCGCCGGGCATGACCTGCGCTATCATGCCGAGGATGCGCCGACCATCTCGGACGCGGATTATGACGCGCTACGCCGCCGCAACCTCGCCATCGAACAGCGCTTCCCCAATCTGGTGCGCGAGGATTCGCCGTCGAAGTCGGTCGGTGCGGCCGTCTCCGAAAAATTCGGCAAGGTTACCCATGTCGTGCCGATGCTGTCGCTCGACAACGCCTTTGCCGACGAGGATGTCGGCGAATTCGTCGGCCGCATCAGGCGCTTTCTCAGGCTCGGCGCGAGCGAGCCCGTGGCGATCACCGCCGAGCCCAAGATCGACGGCCTGTCGCTGTCGATCCGCTACGAGAACGGGCGGCTGGTGACGGCCGCGACGCGTGGCGACGGGCAGGTGGGCGAAAACGTCACCGCCAACGCCCGCACCATCGCCGACATCCCCAACGTGCTGTCGGGAGACTTTCCCGCGGTGCTGGAGGTGCGTGGCGAGGTCTATATGAGCCACGCCGATTTCGCCGAGCTCAACCGGCGCAACGAGGAGGCGGGCAAGCAGATATTTGCCAATCCGCGCAATGCCGCCGCCGGTTCGCTCCGCCAGCTCGACACTTCGATCACCGCAAGCCGGCCACTGCGTTTCTTCGCTTATGCCTGGGGCGAGGTGAGCGACATGCCCGCCGACACGCAGATGGGCATGGTGCAGGCGTTCGGCAGCTACGGCTTCAAGATCAATCCGCTGATGAAGGTGTTCGACAGCGTCGACGGGCTTTTGTCGCAATACCGGATGATCGAGGCCAACCGTGCCGGGCTCGGCTACGACATCGACGGCGTGGTCTACAAGGTCGACCGGCTCGATCTGCAGCAGCGCCTTGGCTTCGTGTCGCGCAGCCCGCGCTGGGCGATTGCGCACAAGTTCCCGGCCGAGAAGGCGACGACGACGCTGCTCGGCATCGACATCCAGGTCGGCCGCACCGGTTCGCTGACGCCGGTGGCCAGGCTGCAGCCGGTGACGGTGGGCGGCGTGGTCGTGACCAACGCCACGCTGCACAATGAGGATTACATCAAGGGCATCGGCAACAGCGGCCAGCCGATCCGCGAGGGGCGCGACATCCGCGTCGGCGACACCGTCATCGTCCAGCGGGCAGGGGACGTCATCCCGCAGATCCTCGACGTCGTTGTGGAGAAGCGGCCGGCGAATGCCACAGCGTACCTGTTCCCGACCCGCTGCCCGGCCTGTGACAGCCATGCCGTGCGCGAGGAGGGCGAGGTGGTGCGCCGCTGCACCGGCGGCCTGATCTGCCCGGCGCAGGCGGTGGAGCGGCTGCGCCATTTCGTGTCGCGCAACGCTTTCGACATCGAGGGCCTGGGCGAAAAGCAGATCGAGTTCTTCTTCCAGTCGCAGGATCCGTCGCTGCATATCGGCTCGCCTGCCGACATCTTCACGCTCAGGAAGCGACAGGAAGGCTCGCTGACCAAGCTCGAGAACATCGACGGTTTCGGTGCGACCTCGGCCCGCAAGCTCTATGCTGCAATCGACGACCGCCGCCAGGTCGAGTTCTCGCGCTTCCTGTTTGCGCTCGGCATCCGCCATATCGGCGAGACCAATGCCAAGCGGCTGGCGCGCCACTACATCAGCTTCGACGCGTTCCGAACCGCCGGCACGGCGGCGGTGATGCCCGAGGGCAAGGGCGACAAGGGCAATGCCGCCTGGCAGGAACTGACCGGGATCAACGGCATCGGCACCATCGTTGCGGAAGCCGTGGTCGAGTTCTTCGCCGAAGAGCACAACAGGCAGGTGGTGGAGGCATTGCTGGCCGAGGTCGTTCCGCTCGACGAGGAGCGCATCGGCGACGTGTCGTCGCCGGTTTCGGGCAAGACGGTGGTCTTCACCGGTTCGCTGGAGAAGATGTCGCGCGACGAGGCCAAGGCCATGGCCGAGAAGCTGGGCGCCAAGGTTGCCGGATCTGTGTCGAAGAAGACCGATCTTGTGGTGGCGGGGCCGGGCGCCGGCTCGAAGCTGAAAACGGCAAGTGAACTCGGCATCGAGGTCATCACTGAAGACCAGTGGTTTGAACGCGTCGGGCAGGTGGGCTGACCGACTTCATGCGTGCACTGGCCATCGATTTCGAAACTGCCAACGAGCAGCGCAGCAGCCCGTGTTCGGTTGGGCTCGCCTGGATTGAAGACGGCGCGGTCATCCGCGTCGAGGAACGGCTTGTCAGGCCCAGGGACATGCGTTTTTCGCGCTTCAACATCGCGGTCCACGGCATACGCCCTGCAGATGTCGAGGATGCCGCCGAGTTTCCCGAGGTGATGGAGGAGTTCGAGGCTGATCTTTCGGACACGCTCGTCATTGCCCACAACGCGTCGTTCGACATGAGTGTTCTGAGGGCCAGCTATCAGCTCTATGGCGTCACCTGTCCCGACATCGACTATGTCTGCACACTCAAGATGGCGAAGGTGGTGTGGCGAGAGCTTGCCTCGCACCGGCTCAACGAGGTGTCGCGCCATATCGACTTCTCGTTCAAGCACCACAATGCGGCCGAGGATGCCCATGCTTGCGGCGAGGTGGCGCTGGCGGCGGCGCGCAAGCTCAACGTGTCGTCGTTGCGTGACCTTCCGATCAAGCTCGAGATGACGACGGGACGCCTTCACGCCGGCGGCTACACGCCTTGCTCGGTCAAGCCGGCAACCAGAACGGCCCGGAAGAGCTGAGTTTCGCTGAAGCCTTGGCTCAAGCGAATTGATGTGACAGCGCCCTCAGGCTGACCTATTCAGTGCCTCTTTTCAGGGAGGCTTGAAGCGTGAGCGATCGTCTGGCGCAGTTTGCGCGCGGTGCCCGGATGAGTGTGCCGGTGGTGGTCGCTTCGGGGCCCTTTGCCGTGCTGTTCGGCGCGCTTGCCGTGGACAACGGCTTCACGGTCGGCGAGGCCACCTTGATGAGCGCCACGATCTTCGGCGGCGCGAGCCAGCTGGTCGGCATCGAGCTGTTCGGCCAGCACGTCGCGCCATGGTTGATCGTGCTGTCGATCTTTGCGGTCAACTTCCGCCACGTGCTCTATTCGGCTGCCATCGGCCCGCACATCGCCCACTGGCCCTGGGTCCAGCAGGCGATCGCCTATTTCTTCCTGACCGATCCGCAATATGCAGAGGCCGAGCGCATCCGCGAGCAGGGCAACAAGGTCGGCTTCGTCTGGTACATGGGCATGGCCCTGACGCTCTATACGTGCTGGGTGGTGGAAAGCTGCATCGGCGCGCTGTTCGGCCGGCTCATCCCCGACACCCATGCGCTGGGCCTCGACTTCCTGTTGCCGATCTATTTCCTGGGCATCGTCATGAGCTTCCGCAACCGGCCGCGCTGGCTGCCGATCGTGATCGCCAGCGCCATCGCCTCGATGGTCGCCTACAAGACCGTGGGCTCGCCCTGGCATGTCTCGCTCGGCGCGCTCGCCGGCGTGCTGTTTGCCGCGGCAATGCCTGTCCGCATGGCAAAGGCCAACTCATGAGCACGACATTCTGGATCATCATTGCCAGCGCGGTGGCGACCTACCTGACGCGCGTCGGCGGCCATCTGGTGCTGTCGCGCTTCGAACGGCTGCATCCGCGCGTAGAGGCCGGGCTCAATGCGGTGCCGGCAGCGGTGCTGACGACGCTTGTGGCGCCGGCCACATTGTCGGCCGGGCCGGCTGAACTGGCGGCACTTGCGGTCGCGGCAGTCGTTTCGCTGCGCAGCGGGCTGATGGCGATGTTCCTGGCGGGAGCCGTGACCCTGATCGCGCTGCGGCACTTTATCGGCTGATCCAGCGGACTGTGCCGCCGCCTTCCTAAAGCGGCCGGCAAACCACCGGCCCCAGATGAGGCCGGCAGCAAATCACTCGGTTAGTGAATGGGCGTCGTCGCCTTTTCCAGCCAGGCCAGCGTTTCGCCGTCCAGCATCGGCCCGATCTCCATCAAAACCCGCGCGTGATAGGCGTTGAGCCAGTCGAGCTCGTCGCGGGTCAAAAGGTCGGTGCGCAGCAGGCGCTGATCGAAGGGCGCCAGCGTCAGCGTCTCGAAGCCGTGCATGGCGATGTCGCCGCCCGGCAACTCGTCGGGGCGCGTCACCAGGATCAGGTTCTCCAGCCGGATGCCGTAGTGGCCTTCCTTGTAGTAGCCGGGCTCGTTGGACAGGATCATGCCCGACAGCAGCTTTTCCATGCCGGTCTTGGCGATGCGCTGCGGGCCTTCGTGGACAGCGAGATAGGAGCCGACGCCGTGGCCGGTGCCGTGGGCGAAATCGAGACCATGACGCCACAGCGCCATGCGGGCGAGCGCGTCGATGTCGGCGCCGCGCGTGCCCGCGGGAAACCGCACCGTCGAGATGGCGATCAGGCCCTTGAGCACGAGCGTGAAGCGTTCGCGCATTTCCTCCGTAGGCTTGCCGACCGGCACGGTGCGGGTGATGTCGGTGGTGCCGTCCTGATATTGCGCGCCCGAATCGAGCAGGAACAGCTCGCCGTCGGCCAGCACCCGGCTGGTCTGACGCGAGACGCGGTAATGCATGATCGCGCCGTTGGGGCCGGCGCCCGAGATGGTGTCGAAGGACACGTCGCGCAGCGGCATCTGGGTTTCCTCGCCGGTGAGGCGACGGGCCTCCTCAAGCCTGGTGACGACAGCGATCTCGTCGATGCTGCCGGGCGTCTGGCTATCGAGCCAGCACAGCAGCTTGGCGACGGCCGCACCGTCGCGACGATGGGCGGCGCGGGAGCCGGCGATCTCGGCGCTGTTCTTGGTGGCGCGGGGCAGGCGGGCAGGGTCCGCCGCCAGCACGAGCGAGCCGCCATTGTCCTCGATCAGGGCGCGCAGCCTGTCGGCGGCGAGAGCCGGGTCGAGCGCGATCTGCGCACCGGAGCGGGCGAGGGCGGCGATGTCGGCCTCGAGCTCGGCGGGCGCCTTGATGTCGGCAAGCTGGGTCAGATAGGCCTCTTCGGTGCGGCCGAGCTTGCGCTTGTCGAGATAGACGGCATGCGAGCCGTCGGCCGCAAGCACGGCAAAGCCGAGCGCCAGCGGCGTGTGGGGCACGTCGCCGCCACGGATGTTGAAGGTCCAGGCCAGCGACGATGGGTCGGTGAGCACGGCGTGGGTTGCGCCTTCGGCCGAGATGGCCGCGGCGAGGCGCTTGAGCTTGTCCTTGGCGAGCTCGCCGGCAAAAGTTTCCGGATGGATCTCGACCTTGGCGTGCGGCGCCTCCGGCTGGTCCTGCCAGACGGCGTCGATGGGGTTTTCGGTCAGCGGCACCAGCGTTGCGCCGACCTTTTCAGCCGAGGCCTTCAGCGCCTTGACGTCGCCGATGGTGTGCAGCCACGGGTCGAAGCCCAGGCGGGTGCCCTTGGCGAGGTTTTCGCGGATCCAAAGGGCAGGCGGGGTCTCGATCAGGCTCTCGATGGTGAAGATGCCGAGATCGACCTGGTCGCGCACCTGCAGCGTGTAGCGGCCGTCGACGAAGACATAGGCGCTGTTGGCAAGCACGATGGCGACACCCGCCGAGCCGGAGAAGCCGGTCAGCCACTTCAGGCGCTCGGAACGGGCGGCGACATACTCGCCCTGGTGCTCGTCGGCGCGGGGCACGATGAAGCCGTCGATGCCGTTCTGCTTCATCCACTGACGGAGCAGGGCGACGCGCGGTTTGCCGACGCTTGGGTCGCCGGCCGATTCAAAGGACTGGAACATGGTTGTTTCCCGGGAGAGCTTGATTGTCGGCGACGTTATCGTCGCGTGCATAGACTGGCAACGCCGCCGGCTTGGGCCAGCGGCGGCTGTCTCTGCGAGGACACGAAAACGGCGTCAGTTCTTGAGGTGGATCGTGACCCAGCCTTCCCTGTGGAAGGTCTCGATGTGGCGGAAGCCTGCCGCCACATAGGCTTCGAGCACCGCGTCATGCTGGCGGTCGAGGATGCCGGACAGCACCAGCGAACCGTTGGCGGCCAGATGCGCTGCCATCTCGGGCGCGAGCAGGATCAGCGGCTGTGCCAGGATGTTGGCGACGATCAGCGCGAAGGGGCCGCGTGCGGCGAAGATCGGGTCGTCGAAACCTTCGGCCGTTGCCGTCTCGACATGAGCCTCGACGCCGTTGAGGCGGACATTGGCGGCAGCGACATCGGTGGCGACCGGATCGATGTCGGTGGCGAGAACCGGGATCGGCGCCAGCTTGGCGACCGCGATTGCCAGCACAGCACTGCCGGTGCCGAGGTCGAGCGCGTTGACCGGCGTCTCCGTGGTTACGACCTTCTCGATCATCTCCAGGCAGCCGGCCGTCGTGCCGTGGTGGCCGGTGCCGAAGGCAAGGCCAGCCTCGATCTCGATGGCGATCTGGCCAGGGCGCACGTCCTCGCGATCGTGACCGCCATGGACGATGAAGCGTCCGGCCTCGACCGGCTTCAGGCCTTCGAGCGACTTCGCCACCCAGTCGACATCGGGCAGCACCTCGCGGCCAAGCGGGCCCTTGTGGCCCGCCTCGGCAACCACCTCGGCCATGCGACGGGCGATGTCCTCGACCTCGCCGTCGGCATAGAGCGACACCTCGTGGATGTCGCGGTCCTCGTCGACCTCGATCACGGCGATCGGCCAGCCATCTTCCTCGAAGGCGGTTTCGAGGGCGGCGAAGATGCGGTTGGCGGCTTCGCGGCCGGTGGTGATGTGCAGCCGTGTCTGGGTCATGTCGGGTCCGAAAGGTCAGCCTTCGTTGGCAAGCCGCTTGAGCTTGGCAAGCGCGGCGGTTGGGTTTTCCTCATAGGCGATGGTGCCGAAGAAATCACCCTTGCTGTTGAGCAAAAGCACCGAGGCCGTGTGGTCCATGGTGTAGTCGCCACCTTCGGTCGGCACCTTCTTGGAATAGATGCCGAAAGCCTTGGTCATGGCGGCGATCTTTTCCGGCGTGCCGGTGATGCCGGTGATGCGGTCGGAGACGTTGGTGACGTAGCTGTTCATCACTTCGGCCGTGTCGCGCTCGGGGTCGACCGAGACGAAATAGGCGCGGATGTTCTTGCCTTCGTCGCCGAGCTGCTTGAGCCAGCCGTCGAGTTCGAACAGCGTCGTCGGGCAGACCTCGGGGCAATGGGTGAAGCCGAAGAACACCGCGCTCGGCTGGCCACGGAAGGCCGCCTCGGTGATTTCCTGGCCCTTCTGGTCGACGAGCACGAAGGGCGCGCCAAAGGCCTGGGCCGTGTTCTGCTTCTGGTACCAGTCGAAGGTCAGCCAGCCGACGCCGGCTGCCATGAGGACCAGAATGCCGGCAAGGATCGTGCGCATCATCGGGGGAGGGTTCTTTCGGTTTGGGGTGTCGGCGAAATCAGAAGCACCAGGACATGCCGGCGTCGACGAGCGACATGAAGATTCCGCCCGCCTTGTCCAGCCAGGAGGCGAAGGCAAGGCCCGAGGCGGCCGCAAACGCTGCCGCGCCGAGCGCGAGCCACGCGGTCGTCGAGAGCGATATCGGCTGAGCCTGTTTCATCGCTCCTTCATAGCGCGGCGCGGGCTTTGCCAAAAGTGACATGTTGACGCCGCCTCTGTGCTTGGGAACACCATTTCGCGAGCGTGACGAAGACTTGCGCCTTGCAACCGGCGACTGGCGGACCCAAGTTCTGACTGCATCAGATCCCAGGAGGTTACCATGCGGCTCAGCCTTTTCGTCCTTGCCACCGCAGTTGCAGTTGGCGCCACAGCTCCGGCGTTGGCCGAACAGGTGGGCGAGGTCGGCGTCGACTGGCTCGGCAACGACATCCTCGTCGAGGCGATCAAGGACCCCAAGGTCGAGGGCGTGACGTGCCATGTCTCCTATTTCGACCGCGGCGTGATCGACCGGCTGCAGAAGGGCAACTGGTTCGAAAACCCGTCGGACACGGCGATCTCGTGCCAGCAGACCGGGCCGATCACCATCGGCGACATCAGCCTCAAGCAGGGCGGCGAGGAGGTGTTCAAGCAGGGCATCAGCCTGATCTGGAAAGAGCAGGTGGTGAACCGCATCTACGACAAGCAGAACGAGACGCTGATCTATCTCGCCCATTCGCGCCAGGTGCAGAACGGCTCGGCCAAGATGTCGATGACGACGGTGCCGCTGTACAACCAGAACGTCACCTGGACCAAGGGCAAGCCGCAGTAGCTTGCAGCGCGTGTGGGGCGGGCGTAAACCCGCCTCATGAACGATCAAGCCGACCTTCGCTTCAAGGATGACGAACCGCGCATCCACCCGACATCAGAGCTGAAAGGCTGCCGGCTCGGCCGCCATGTCGCCATCGGCGAACGCGTGGTGCTGCGCGAAGTCGTTGTCGGCGACTACTCCTATTTCGAGCGCCATTCGGAGGCGATCTACACCACCATCGGCAAGTTCTGCTCGATCGCGGCCAACACGCGGATCAATGCGCTCGACCACCCGATGGAGCGGCTGACGACGCACAAGGTGAGCTACCGGCCGAACGAATATTTCCGCTATCTCGGCGTCGACGGCGCTTTCCGCGAGCGCCGCAGGGCAAAACCCGTCAGCATCGGGCACGATGTCTGGATCGGCCACGGCGCGGTGATCATGCCCGGCGTCAGCGTCGGCAATGGCGCGGTCGTCGGCGCCAACGCGGTGGTGACCCGTGACGTCGCCCCGTTCGAGGTTTTTGCCGGCGTGCCGGCGAAGCGGCTGAAGATGCGTTTTCCGACAGAGGTTGTCGCCCGCATCGAGGCGCTTGCCTGGTGGGACTGGCCGGCAGAGCGCCTGTTCGAGGCCATTCCCGACATGCAGACGCTGCCGATCGAGGCGTTTCTGGACCGCTGGGGCTAGGCTGTCTGCGGCCGCGCCCCAGCCATCGTCTGTGGAGGTGCGTATGGCTGATATCCGCATCAAGCGTGTCTATGAGGCGCCGTCGCCCGACGACGGCTTGCGCGTGCTCGTCGACCGCGTCTGGCCGCGCGGCGTCAGCAAGCAGGCGGCTGCGGTCGATCTCTGGATGAAGGAGATCGCGCCTTCGACCGAACTCCGAAAGTGGTTCGGCCATGAGCCAGCGCGCTGGGATGAGTTTCGCTCACGCTACCTCGCCGAGCTCGATGGCCAGCACGCGCAACTCGAAGCGTTGCGGGCCCATGCCGGCAAGCGGCCGTTGACGCTGGTCTATTCGGCCCGCGACGAGACCCATAACCAGGCCGTCGTTCTCAGGGAGGCGCTGGCGGCATTGTGACCGATGGCCTGGGTGGAACCAGAGCCGCTATCAGGCGGTTTTTCCTGCGTCACGAGGAAATGCCGCGATGTTCGAGCGCCTGTTCACCCGCATTGCCAACAAGGTTGCCTTTGCCGCCGGCACGCCGCTGTCGTTCCTGCTGTGCTGCCTGGTTATCCTGGTCTGGGCGGTGACAGGGCCGCTGTTCAACTTTTCCGATACCTGGCAACTGATCATCAACACCGGCACGACGATCGTGACCTTCCTGATGGTGTTTCTCATCCAGAACACCCAGAACCGCGACGGTGCCGCCATCCAGGCCAAGCTCGACGAGCTGATCCGCGTCGGCGATGCGCGCAACCTCCTGATCGGCATCGAGCATCTGACCGAGAGCGAGGTCGAGGACATCAGGAGGAAATGCGAGGAAGCAGTGAAACGCAATCGGCGGACGAGGGAATAGGCGATGCGGCCGCCTGCATTGTGACTGCAGGTTGACGATCGCGCCTTGCGGGCACAAGATCATGGTGGGGTTTGGGTGCGTTGTGACTGACTGGTTGAAGATTCTCAGCGAACAGGCCGAGACCGGCGCGCAGATGGCGCGCGAGGTGCCAGCCACGCTCGCCAGCCCCGACATCAGCCGCGACCAGGTGAAGAAGCTGTTTGCCGCGCTTGAGCAGCAGGCCGAGTTCGTCGAAAAACTCAGGCAGGTGCTCGAGGCCAACGATTTCGAACCCGAGGTGCTGGTCGCAGCCGAAGCGCTGGAAGATCAGTATGCCGAACTGGCCGCTTCCGCTGCCGAGCGGTTGCGTGACATGCGTGCCGGAGCACACCCAGTGCCCGGCCAATAGCTGTTAGTGACGCCGCCACAGCAGCCCGACAAGGCGGGCCGCTGCTGGTCACGCCCTTTGGATCGACGAAATTCTAATTTGGCGGCGCGCCCTTGTGGATCACTTTCTTGATTTCGGCGCGGAAGGCCGGTGTGTCCTGAGCACTGTGGACGGAAACCGCATGCTGGACGGCAGCGTTGATCAGTTCGTCCTCGCTGTCGGCCGAAATGGCAACCGTGCACTTCATTTCACTGGGGTATTCACGGCAGTCGATATACTGGCGCATCGTCATCGCCTCCCTGCGTGAGCAAATTTAGTGCAAACTAATATTATTCCTGCCCATGCAAGGCGGCAACCGATAAGTGGCCGGCGAACAATCGTTGCCGGCTGCGCCTCACGCCGCCGGCAGCCTGATCTCGAAGCGCGCGCCCCTGTCTGCGTCCGACAGCCGGATCGTTCCGTCATGGGCGTTGAGAAGCGTCCTCACGATGCCGAGACCCAGGCCGGTCCCGCCGCTCTCGCGCCTTGTGGTGAAGAAGGGCTCGAAGATGCGTCCGCGATTGTTCGACGACACGCCATGGCCGTCGTCGGCGGCAGCGATGATGACGATGCCGCCTGAACCGCTCGCGTCCAGCACAAGGCGGCTGGCGCCGTGATGCAGCGAGTTGTCGACGAGATTGGAAAGGATCGCCGCTCCGCTTTCAGGCGAGATGGCAAAGCGCGTGTCGGCGCCTGAAGCGATCGAAACATCGACGCCTTCGACAGGGGCGAGGTGGCCGAGAATTTCGGCAAGTGACGTGTTCTGGCCGGACAGGCCGGGACTGTCGGCGCGGGCCAGTTCGATCAGGCGGCGAACCAGGCGGTTCAACCGGTCGGTGTCGGCGACGATGTTGTCGAGGAAGCGTATCCGCGTGGCCGGGTCCATCTCGTCGCCAGCGTCGCGCAGCAGCTCGGCAGCGCCCTGGATGGCCGTCAGCGGCGATTTCAGCTCATGAGAGACATGTGTGGCGAAGGTGCGGATCGTGTCGGAGCGCGCCTGCAGCTTGCGCGCCATGTCGAGGAAGGCCTTCGACAGTTCCGCCATCTCGCGGGTGCCATGATGGGCAAGCGGGCGGGCAGCGTCGATTTCGCCTTCGGCGATGCGCGCCGTCCGCTCCATCAGATCGTGCATGGGGCGGGTTATGGTGCGGATGAAGACGAAGGCGATCAGCAGGGTGACGCCGACGACCGTGGCGGATGCGGCGATGGCGCCTTGCGACACAAGTGCCGCGCCGGCGTCCGCGCCGAAGCGCTGTTCATAAATCTGGAAGCAGAACAGCCCGACCAGCGGCAGCGCCATCACGGTCATCAAGATGGCCAGCACGACGAGGCCGACCGGCGGGCGCCATTTGTCGGTCACGCGCCGCACCGTCCGAGCCGGAAACCCACGCCATGAACGGTCTCGATCACGTCGCTGCAGCCCGACATGGCAAACTTGGCGCGGATGTTCCTGATATGGCTGTCCACGGTGCGCTCGGAGATGTGGATGTTGGCGGCATGGCTGGCCTCGATCAGCTGATTGCGCTTCAGCACATGCGCCGGCCTGACCATCAGCGCCTTGACGATGGTGAACTCGGTAGCCGTGAGATCGAGGCCGCGATTGTCGAAGCTGACCGCCCGTCTCAGCGAATCGAGCGCAAGGCGGCCGTGGGCGAGGCATTGGGGCGATGCATCTTCGATCGGGGCCGGACGGGCCCGGCGCAGGATGACGTTGACGCGCGCCACCAGTTCCCTGGGGCTGAACGGCTTGGTGACGTAGTCGTCGCCGCCCATCTCGAGGCCGAGGATTCGGTCGATTTCTTCGTCGCGGGCCGAGAGGAACAACACCGGCACGTCGGAGGTGCGCCGGAGCCTTCGGCACAGTTCCAGCCCATCCATTTCGGGCATGCCGACATCGAGCACGATCAGGTCGGGCATGCGGCGTTCGATGCGTGCCAGTGCAGCCATGCCGTCGGCCACCGGCTCGGTCTCCATGCCAGCCTTGTCGAGGGCAAAGCAGATCACGTCTCGGATATGAGGGTCGTCGTCGACGACGAGGATGTGTCGGGACATTGCCGTCACCGCGGAGCATTCATGGTGGGAAGGAGCGGTTGCCCGAGATGGCGGGCGAGCCGGTGATTGCGGAAACTCCAGGCGCGCCAGTTCTGCTGGTCGATGCGGAAACGGTCCGCTTCGCGCCAACGTGCCCAGAAGCTTGCCGTCATGTCTGCCCCCATGCTGTTCGAGCGTTTGTAGGCCAGATCGATCGCGGGGATCGCGGCAGGCCCAAGCGACTGCAAGTAAGACCAGTCCAATTCAGATCCCTCGCCAGACATTTCACGACTATGGGTGACGTTGTAGTGCGCGATGATTGCGGCGAAGTTGACGAAACAGCAGGTGTAAAGAACAGCCGAAAGCGTCAGCATGTTGGCGCCAAGCAACCATTCGTTCGACTTATCGAGCATGATGCGGGCGACGATCAGCACGATGCCCATCGCCACCAGCCCCATCCAGATGAAGGCGGCAACGCGCCAGTAGGTCAGCGAATAGATGCCGACATAGAGATCGAGCCGCAGGATCGACGAAATCACCAGCACGACGTTCTGCGCCGACCAGAGATAGACGAGGCTGCGGACGCGACGGTCGGCCGACGTCGGGCTGCCGGGGCGCAGGGCGGCAAGCACGAAGACTGCGGCAAGCAGGGCGGTGACGATCAGGGCATAGGCGCCGCGATGCGCGTAGGTTGCGTAGGTCATGCCGGCGGGCAGTTCCACGCCGCCCCAGAGATAGGCGCCGTCGAGCACTGTCTGTACGGCAAACAAGAGGTTGAACACGACGAGGGCGCGCAGGATCGCGGCCGTGCCGAATATCGCCTGTTGCAGAGTGGTGGCCGGCCTGCCGTCTTGGTCGGGTGTGGCTGTTCCCACAGTGGAAGAGACGTACCTGCGGGACCAACGCGGCAATCGCGGCCGGAGGAAGCCCCAGACGAGCCCGATCACGATAAGCCAGAAGGCGAGACGCCAGATGTCGAGAAGCTCGAGGATTGCCCTGAGGTCGATAAGCGATATCCAGTAGCCGATGACGGGATTGGCGATGCCGAAGAGCGTGATGAACACGCCCCCCAGCGCAACAGTGAGCGTCCATGCCGCTAGACTTGCAAAGCGCACGCCCTTGTCGGTCCTGGTCAATTTCCGGAGGCGCGGGATGTCGTGCAGCAAGCTGAAGGGGATGGTCACGAGAAAGCCGGCGACGAGCCTGAGGACGTTTGTCGAGCCTGATCGCAGGCGTGCCGAGATCGAGAGGGCAAAGACAGAAAGACCTATCGTCGAAACTGCTGCCGAAAGCGGGCTGACATTTTCGGCAAGCGGCATGACGGCTGCGCCAGCGATCGCCAGCTTGACCAGGAGCGAACCGGGGTAGGGGGATCTCGGATGGAGGGCGATCACGGCTGCGGCGACAAGGCTCGCGAAGATGAACAGGGAGATGCCGAGGGGCTGTCTGAACAGCAGGAAATCGGCTGCCAGCGTCAGCAGCAGAACGATGCCGATCCTGGTGGATAGAGCTGCCTGAGACAGAGAGAGGTTCATGCGCTGCGCTCCATCTCGCAGTCATGGCGTTCTGTCAGTTGGACCCTGGAAAGCGGAATGACCGCGGCAGGTGTTTGGGGGCGGGCTGGATCAGCCAGCCACCAGGCTTCCGAAAGGAGCCTTCTGGGCAGTTGCCGGGGCGTGCGGGAAGCGATGTCTGATGTCGTTTGCATGCGGCATCTGTGCCGCCGCATCGGGCACGCATGGTGGCCGGAACGAGGAGATGTTCAGGAGTTTCGTGCAGATTTCCTGCAGAGGGCGGCACTGGATGGCAAAGGGGCCTGAGCGGCTTGCTCAGATCGGGTTCACGAAGCCGTCCAGCACCTTTTTCTGGCCGGCCTTGTCGAAGTCGATGGTCAGCTTGTTGCCGTCGATGGCCGAGATGTTGCCGTTGCCGAATTTCTGGTGGAAGACCCGGTCGCCGACCTTGAAGCGCGACGGTTCCGTCGAGACCGACTTGGCGACCAGCTCGCCGTCGATGGTGCGGCCCTTGACCGAGCCGCGGCCGGCGCCGAAGCCGGAATCGGTCTCGCCATAACCGATGCGCTCGACCGAATGGCCGGAGCGAGACCCCCAGTTACGGTCGGTGGCTTCGGTGCGGTTCTGCTGTGCCCGCTGCCAGCCGGGCGTGGCATAGGTGTTGGAGAAGGATTTCTGGCCGACATCGTCGAAACGCGACGCGCCGTAAGGATTGCGGCCGCCGCCGCCATAACCGCCATATGAATTGCCGGCATCCGCCACTTCGACATGCGCCTCGGGCAGTTCGTCGAGGAAACGCGAAGGGATCGTCGACTGCCACAGTCCGTGGATGCGGCGGTTGGAGACGAACCACAGATGCAGGTTCTTCTTGGCGCGGGTCAGGCCGACATAGGCGAGGCGGCGTTCTTCCTCCAGGCCCGAGCGGCCGCCCTCGTCAAGCGCGCGCTGGTGCGGGAACAGGCCTTCTTCCCAGCCGGGCAGGAACACGGTCTCGAATTCGAGACCCTTGGCCGAATGCAGGGTCATGATCGAGACGGCGTCGAGCTGCTCGTCCTGCTCGGCGTCCATGACGAGCGCGACATGCTCGAGGAAGGAACGCAGCGACTCGTATTCCTCCATGGAGCGGATGAGCTCCTTGAGGTTTTCGAGCCGGCCCGGCGCTTCGGCCGAGCGGTCGTTCTTCCACATGTCGGTGTAGCCGCTCTCTTCGAGAATGATCTCGGCGAGTTCGGTGTGCGGGGTGTTGTCGAGCGCCTTCTGCCAGCGTTCGAAATTGGCCGCGACCTCGCGAAGGGCTGCGCGCGGCTTGGGCTTGAGCTCGTCACTTTCGGCAAGCTGGGCGGCCGCCTGCAGCATCGGCATGCCGAGTGCGCGGGCAGTGTCGTGGATCTGACGAATGGTGGCTTCGCCGAGGCCGCGCTTGGGCACGTTGACGATGCGCTCGAAGGCAAGGTCGTCGGCCCCCTGGGCCACGACCCGGAAATAAGCCATGGCGTCGCGGATTTCCTGGCGCTCGTAGAAGCGCGGGCCGCCGATGACGCGGTAGTTGAGGCCAAGCGTGACGAAGCGGTCTTCGAACTCGCGCATCTGGAACGAGGCGCGGACGAGGATCGCCATGTCGTTGAGATTGTGCTTCTGGCGCTGCAGCTGCTCGATCGTCTCGCCGACGGCGCGGGCTTCCTCTTCTGAATCCCAGGCGGCGTGGACGTTGACCTTGGCGTCGTCGGGGTCGGCCTGTTCTGTGAACAGCGTCTTGCCGAGACGGCCCTCATTGTGGGCGATCAGATGGGCGGCAGCACCCAGGATATGGGCGGTCGAGCGGTAGTTGCGCTCGAGCCGGATGACGACGGCGCCCGGAAAATCCTTGTCGAAGCGCAGGATGTTGTCGACCTCGGCGCCGCGCCAGCCATAGATCGACTGGTCGTCGTCGCCGACGCAGCAGACGTTTTTTTGCCCCGGAGCGCCGGTCTCCTGGGCAAGCAGCCGCAGCCACATGTACTGGGCGGTGTTGGTGTCCTGGTACTCGTCGACCAGGATGTATTTGAAGCGCTTGTGGTATTCCTTGAGCACGTCAGGATAGGCGCGGAAGATGCGGATCGGGTGGCACAGAAGGTCGCCGAAATCGCAGGCATTCAGCGTCTGCAGCCGGTCCTGATAGGCCTTGTAGAGCTCGCGGCCCTTGCCGTTGGCGAAGGAACGGGCGTCGCCTTCCGGAATCTCGGAGGGGCCAAGGCCTTTGTTCTTCCAGCCGTCGATCATCATGGCGAACTGGCGCGCCGGCCAGCGCTTGTCGTCGAGGCCTTCGGCCTGGATCAGCTGCTTGATCAGGCGGATGACGTCGTCGGTGTCCAAGATGGTGAAGTCGGAGCGCAGGCCGGCAAGCTCGGCATGGCGGCGCAGCATTTTGACGCCGATTGAGTGGAAGGTGCCGAGCCACGGCATGCCTTCGACCGCCTCGCCGACAAGGTGGCCGATGCGCTGCTTCATCTCGCGCGCCGCCTTGTTGGTGAAGGTGACGGCCAGCACCTGGCTGGGCCAGGCGCGGCCCTGGCTGAGGATATGGGCGATGCGGGTGGTGAGCACGCGCGTCTTGCCGGTGCCGGCACCCGCAAGCACGAGAACCGGGCCCTCCGTCGTCTCAACGGCCAGGCGCTGCTCGGGGTTCAGGCCCTTGAGGTAATCGGGAGCCGACGGCGCCTGACGGGCAGCCATGGCGCGCGCGGCGATACCGCTGGGCGCAGCTGTGCCGGCAGCCCGGGGCGGCATCCCGCCGGGCTCGTCGAAAAAGGGCATGTCGTCCGGAAAGTCTGACATTTGCCCCGAATGTAGTGATTCGGGGCGGAAAGGCCAGCCGTGTCTCTGTTTTGTTCCCTCGCTCCACCATCTTGACATGTGATTTAATGTTAAACTAAGTAGTTTAATGATAAACTATATGGAGGCTGGGCATGGTGCCGCGGCGGAAATTCATGGCGTTGGCAGGCGGCAGCTTGATCCTGGCGGCGGGCGGTCTGGCGCTTTGGGCGACGACCCGCGATCCAGCGCAGGCGCGGGCTGCGTGGGCGGTTGCCGGCCATGGCGGCAGAGACCCGCGCCGCCGCGCGCTGTCCTTTGCCATCCTCGCGCCCAATCCGCACAACCGCCAGCCATGGATCGCCGACCTGTCGGTCGTCGACGAAATCACGCTGTATTGCGATCCCGAGCGCCGCTTGCCCGAGACCGACCCTTTCGACCGGCAGATCACCATCGGGCTTGGCTGCTTCCTTGAGCTGCTCAGCCAGGCAGCGGCTGCCGATGGACATCGGGCCGAGGTCACGCTGTTTCCTGATGGCGAGCCGCAGCCGCGGCTCGACGGGCGGCCAGTGGCGCGAATCCGCCTCGTCGCCGATGCGAATGCGGTTGCGGACCCGCTGTTCGGGCAGGTTCTTGTCCGCCGTTCGAACAAGGAGGCCTATGATACGGCGCGAAGCGTCGCCGCAGCGGATCTTGAACGGGTCGCCAAGGCTGCGCGGACCAGCGCCGTTTCCTGGACGAACGATGCAGGACAGGTCGCCGAATTGCGCGGCATTGCCTGGGAGGCGATGTTCACGGAGTTGAAAAACCCGCCGACCTTCAAGGAAAGCGTTGACCTCATGCGCATCGGAAAGGCCGAGATAGAGGCCAATCCCGACGGGATCGACCTGTCAGGGGCGTTCATCGAGGCGTTGGCCTTTTCAGGCCTGCTGTCGCGCGAGGTGATACTGGACACCAGTTCCACCGCGTTTCAGCAGCAACTGCCGATCCTCAAGGAACCTTTCGAAACGGCCATGGCGTTCCTGTGGCTCTCGACATCGGGCAACAGTCGTGCCGATCAGATCGCCGCGGGGAGGGACCATGTCCGGCTCAACCTGGCAGCGACCGCCGCGGGACTGTCGATGCAGCCGTTCAGCCAGGCCCTGCAGGAGTTCGCACTGATGCAGCCGCATTATGAGAGGATGCGCAATGCGCTGGGGATCAGTCCGGGTGATACGCTGCAAATGTTCGTTCGGCTCGGCTATGGTCCTGAAATCGTCGCCAGCCCGCGCTGGCAGGCGGAGACCCGGATCAGGAACGGATGACGGAAGAGACCAACCCGGCGGAGCAGGCCTTCCGGTTCATGGCGGAGATCGCCATCATCTCGCAGCTTTCGGGCGCGGCGTTGGAAAAGCTGATGCCTGAGGGGATGACCATGTCGCAGTTCGGCGTGCTCAACCATCTGTGCAGGCTCGGCGGCGAATGGAGCCCGGTCCGGCTCGCCAATGCCATGCAGGTCACCAAGGCCGCAATGACCAACACGCTCGGCCATCTCTCGGGCAAGGGGCTGGTCGTGATCCGCCCCGACGACAGCGACGGCCGGGCCAAGCTCGTCTCGGTGACCGCTGATGGCATGAAGGCACGCGATGCAACGGTGATGGCGCTGACGCCGGAACTTGCTGCACTTGTCGATGGCGTGTCGGCAGAGACGCTTGCCGAAGCGGTCCCGCTGCTCGAGCGCGTGCGAAGGTTTTTGGACCAGCGCCGCGCCTGACGGTCTTGACCGGAAATCAGATGCACGGCTAGCTTGCCGCACGGCATGATGTGGCCGGCAGCTCGCGCCCCGACAAGGGTATGGCGAACACATCGGACGCTTCCGTCACCTGATCCCGTGGGATGGTGAGAGCATCGGCAATGCGGGCACTGATGGGATTTCTCGCCACATCCAGAGGATCGGAAGATCATGCGAACCTATCGTGACGCAAAGGCGATGGCGAAAGCCATGCGCGAGGCGCTTGCCCAAAAGAACCTCGATGTCAGCCACAGCGAGGCGCTGGAAATCGTCGCCCGCCAGTTCGGCGTCGACAACTGGAACATCCTGTCGAGCAAGCTGGACAAGGCGGAAGAGCCCACGGCCGGTGTTGTGAGTTTCACCCAGCCGGTGCCGATCTTCCGCATCTTCGACGAGGACAAGGCGAGGGGCTTTTATGAAGGCTTTCTCGACTGCACGATCGACTGGGAGCATCGCTTCCATCCCGGCGCGCCGCTTTACTGCCAGGTGTCGCGCGGAGGCTTGAGGCTGCACCTGTCGGAGCATTCCGGCGACGCCAGCCCCGGCGCGACCGCCGTCTGCTACATGAAGGGCGTCGAAGCCTTCCAGAAAGGGCTGGTCGCCAAGGACTACAAGTACAACCGCCCTGGCCTGGAGCACCAGGAATGGGGGCTGGAGTGCCAGGTGATCGACCCGTTCGGCAATCGCATCCGCTTCATGGAAAGCCGGGACTGAGCCGCTTTTGACCGAGCTGCTTTCGAAACGCGCCCGCGCTGCTTTCGGCGCGGGCGCGCAGAACTTCACGCAACCGTGACACCAACTACATTTGCATACGCTAAACTCGCCGCCTGAAGTCGAAGACAGGGAGCGAGACATGACAGGACCTGCCATCACCCAGGCGATGATCGATGCCTATGACGAATACACCCATCTGACGCTCGACCGGCGTGGCTTCATGGAGAAGCTGACCAGGCTGGCGGGCTCCGGCGCGGCAGCGGCCGTCATCGTGCCCATGCTCGCCGCCAACCAGGCGCGTGCGGCAATCGTCGCCGATGACGACAAGCGGCTGAAGGCCGAGGACATCACCTATCCGGGCGCCGCCGGCGAGATGAAGGGCTATCTGGTCCATCCTGCCGACCAGTCGGGCAAGCTGCCGGCGGTCATCGTCATCCATGAGAATCGCGGCCTGAACCCGCATATTCGCGACGTGGCGCGGCGACTGGCGCTCGAAGGCTTCGTCGCGCTGGCGCCCGACTTCCTGTCGCCGCAGGGCGGAACGCCTGCCGATGAGGATAAGGCGCGTGAGATGTTCGGTTCGATGGACGCGGCGCAGACGATCGCCAATGGCGTGGCGACGGTGGCCTTCCTCAAGACCAATGAGCTGTCCAACGGCAAGGTTGGCGCGGTCGGCTTCTGCTGGGGCGGCGGCCTGGTCAACACGCTGGCGGTCAATGCGCCGGAGCTTTCGGCCGGCGTCGCCTATTACGGCGCCCAGCCCAAGGACGAGGCTGACATTGCCAGGATCAAGGCGGCGCTGATGCTGCATTATGCCGGCAAGGACGAGCGCATCAACGCCGGCATCGATGCTTACAAGGCGGCGCTCGAGAAGGCCGGCAAGGAGTTTCAGGTCTTCGTCTACGATGGCGCCCAGCACGCCTTCAACAACGACACGTCGGAAGCACGCTATGACAAGGCGGCGGCCGATCTCGCCTGGGGACGAACGGTCGCGTTCCTGAAGGACAAGCTGGGATAGGGTAACTCCAGGAAAACTGCGCAGCGGTTTCCGTCCGGAATTGCGCAAAACAAAGAGATAGCGGGTTTCGAAGATTCGAAGAAAAGCGGAAACGCTCCAGGGCGTTTTCCGCGTCTGATCCGGCGCCCGGTCCACGAGAAAGCCCGCGCACAAGGCGCGGGCTTTTCCGTTTGGCTGATGTCAGAGGCCAAAATGCCCCTTGAGTGCGGGCACCGCTTCAACGAGGCCGTTGACGGCGGTGGGGCCGGCGGCTGCCTTGGCCTGGCTGATCAGGGTCTCGCCCGCCTGCTCGATCTGGCTCGTGTCGAGACCGAGCGATTGCAGTTGCGAGAAGCCGTTGACCATGGCGCCGGCCTTTTCGCCGAGCAGGCCGCCAAGCGCCGAGCTCAAGCTGCCGAACAGGCCGCCCTGGCCGCCGGAAGCAGCCATGACGTCGTTGTTGTGGGCGAGGTCGTCGGCGCCGGGTATCTTCGAGAAGATCCCGGCACTGGCCACCCCGCCGGACTCATGTTCGATCACCGAAAGCAGCATGCCGACGGCCTTCTCGGCCACGGCTGGATCGACACCGATCTGGGTCGCTACGGAATCGACGATGTCCTGCGCATTCATGCCTTGCCTCCTTAGCCCTGGGCCTTCAGCTTGGCGTTGCACTGGCTCCAGAATTGCGGCCACTTGGCGCCTGCAGGCAGCGTGCCTGCGGACTTCTCGCTCTGCCATTCGGTCGAGCACTCATGGATGCGCTGGCGGAAGGCGACTTCACCCGGCGACAGCGGCTTGCCGTTGGCCGAGGTGGCGGGCATGGCCTGCTTGGCCGAAGCGACGGTGGGTTCGGCCGGCATCGTGGCATCGGATTTGTCGTTCTTGATGCTGGCGCTGCAGCTTGACAGGAAGTCGGGCCACTTCTGGCTGCCGAGCGTGCCGGCCGTCTTGGCCGCCTGATATTGCTGGCTGCAGATCTGCTGGGTGCTCTGATGGCCGGCTGTGTTGCCTGAGGCGGCCGATGCGGACTTGGTGGTTGCTGACTTGGTGGTTGCTGACTTGGTGGTGCTGGTGTTGGTGTTTGCCGGCGCCATGGCATTGGTCTGCTTCTTGGCGGGGGCAGTTGCGGGCGCTGCGTTTGTGTTCATCGCGGCGCTGCACTTGGACAGGAACTCAGGCCATTTCTCGCCATTCAGCGTGTTGGCCTTCTTGGCGGCCTGGTATTGCTGGCTGCAGGCCTTGGTGGTCGATTGCGCCGCCGACGGGTTGGCGGCGAAGCCTGGCGTGGCGAGCGCCACGAAGGCCACCCCCGTCAGGCCGAACGCACATGAAGTTACAAGCCTGGAAAAGCTCATTGTCTCGTCCTCCTTGCGGACAAAGCTGCGCCCCCCGGGACGAACCATCCGTCCCGACCAGAAACGAGCTCATGGAGGCATCGGAATGCGCCAGTGGATCGCCTGAGAATGGGCGAAGACGCTGCGTGCATGGCGAAGCCAGCGCGGCCATGCTTCGCCTCGATTGTGGCGGCACTCTCGGGGCCGCGGCACATGACAAAAATTTAATATTTCGGAAAGGTTAGGCCCTGCGCGGGCGCGAATTCAGGCGACGCCGCGCTTGGACCGCGCCTGGCGCAGGATGACCCGCCAGCGCAGCATCTCGATCGGGATCGGCTCGTTGTTGTTGGCGATCTCGAAGATCTCGTTGTTGAGGTTGCGGAGCGAACGCCAGAAGTCGTAGTCGCTGATGCGCGGATCGCAGGCGAGCTTGCTGGCAGTCGCTTCGATGTCAGTGTGCATGCCTTGCCTCAGAGACGTCCGGTGCCCGCCGCGACTCAACTTCGCCTGCGTGGAAGTGTCGGAGCGGGGCGCGGTCCAGGCAACGAACCGACGGCTGCAAAGCATGTTTATGAACAGGTAACGTTAATCCTGGCGGCCTGATGTGGCCGTCAGGCCACTATGCCGGCTTGCGCTTGATGCCGATCGAGCGGCCGGCCCGTTCTGGCATGGGCAGGGCCGCATGGGCGGCGCGCATGGCATCGAGATTGGCCATGATGTCCCCAGGGAAGGGGGCGACCTTGGGGCCGGTCATGTCGACATGCAGCGCGAGATATTCCGATGTCGCCGCCAGCCAGCCATCGACATGGCGCAGCTCCTGATAGACGCGCAGGCGCTTGTCGTCATGGTCGAGCAGATGGAAGGTCGCTGTGACCAGGTGCTCGAGATGCAGCTCCTGCACGTAGCAGACATGAACTTCCGCCGTGTAGATGGTGAGTTTCCTGTCGCGGACGTAAGCTGCGCCCATGCCGAGCGCATCGAGCGCCTCGTCGCTGCAGCGGTCGAACAGCACGTTGTAATAGGCCATGTTGAGATGGCCGTTATAGTCGATCCAGCCTTTCTCGATCTCCATGACGCTTGAGACGAATGGCACTGGCATGGACGATCCTCTTCGACTTGGCCTTTGGTGGCGCTGGACAAACCACCGATGCTGGCAGATTACCGGAGCATAAGGTGCCGGCAAGGCGCCAGGCTGTTCCAATCGCGGAGGAAAACATGGCTCTGAGCGACCTGAGGGCGATGGTCCGGAACGAGGAGGGCATTGCCACGGCGCTCGGCATCCTCAAGCAGAAATTCGGCGAGCGCTTCCAGACCGGCCAGTCGATCCGCGAGCAGCACGGCCACACCACCACCTACCTGCCCAACCAGATGCCCGATGGCGTGATGTTTGCCGAAAGCACCGCAGATGTGCAGGACGTGGTGCGCGTCTGCGCGCAACATCGTGTGCCGGTGATTGCCTTCGGCACGGGCACGTCGCTCGAAGGTCATGTCAACGCGCCGGCCGGCGGCATCTCGGTCGATACGTCGCGCATGGACAAGGTCCTGTCCGTCAATGCCGAAGACCTCGACTGTACGGTCGAGGCGGGTGTGACGCGCGAGGCGCTGAACACGCATCTGCGCGCCACCGGCCTGTTCTTCCCCATCGATCCCGGTGCCAATGCCAGCCTCGGCGGCATGGCTGCGACACGGGCCTCCGGCACCAATGCGGTGCGCTACGGAACGATGCGCGAGAACGTGCTGTCGCTCAGGGCCGTCATGGCCGACGGCAGCGAGGTTACGACCTCGCATCGTGCCCGGAAGAGTTCGGCCGGTTACGACCTGACACGGCTTTTGGTGGGGTCGGAAGGCACGCTCGGCATCATCACCGAGGTGACGCTCAAGCTGCAGGGCATTCCGCAGGCGATTTCGGGCGGTGTCTGCCCGTTCCCGTCCGTCGAGGCAGCGTGCCAGGCTGTCATCGCCACCATCCAGATGGGCATTCCGGTGGCGCGCATCGAACTGGTCAACGCGCTGCAGATGCGGGCGATGAAGACCTACTCCAAGCTCGACTATCCCGAGAGCCCCTGCCTGTTCCTCGAATTCCACGGCTCGGATACCGGGGTGGCCGAGCAGGCGGAAACGTTCGGCGAGATCGCGGCAGAGTTCGGCGGCGGGCCGTTTCTGTGGACCAAGGTCGCCGAGGAGCGCGCCAAGCTGTGGAAGGCGCGGCACGACGCCTACTGGGCGTCGCAGACGCTGCGTCCGGGGGCGCGGGCGCTGTCGACGGATGCCTGCGTGCCGATCTCCAGGCTGGCCGAATGCATTGCCGAGACCGAGGCCGATATCGAGCGGCTGGGTCTTATCGCACCCATCGTCGGCCATGTCGGCGACGGCAATTTCCACACGCTGGTGCTGATGGACCCCAACGACGCGGCCGACATCGGCAAGGCCGAGGAGTTCGTCAAGCGGCTGGCCGAACGGGCGATATCGATGGACGGCACCTCGACCGGAGAGCATGGCATCGGCCAGGGCAAGATGGGGCTGATGGAGCGCGAGCACGGTCATGGCGTCGAGGTGATGCGGGCGATCAAGAGGGCGCTCGACCCGCTCGACATCATGAACCCGGGCAAGATACTGCCTGCGGCTCGGTAGGGGCGTTGACCCGCTGACGCCGGCTTGCTAGTGCGGCGCCGTCCAACAAGGAATCTTATGCGCAGAGACTTCAATCGCTGAAGCGTCGGCACATGCCGATGACGGCCTCACGGCCGAACGGGTGCTCGCACCCATCTCTGAAAAGCATATTCCAAGGACAAATCCATGAAACACGTTCACGGCGCGACGATCCGCGCCTATTCCCCAACCGATTGCGATCGCCTGGCCGACATCTGGCTCGAGGCATCGCGCGTCGGCCATCCTTTCCTGTCCGAAGCCGACTTGCTGGACCAGCAGGTCAAGGTCAGGAACATCTACCTGCCGCAGGCCGAGAACTGGGTGATCGAACTGGACGGCAAGCCGGCCGGCTTCATCGGCCTGATCGACGACTTCATCGGCGGCCTGTTCATCGGCCCTTCGGCACATGGTCTCGGGTTGGGCAAGGCGCTGGTGCTGCATGTGGCAGGGCTCAAGGGCGCGCTCGACGTCGAGGTCTACGCCGACAATGATGCGGCGGTCGGTTTTTACCGGCGCCTCGGCTTTGCCGAGACGCTGAGGCATGCCCAGGACGACGAGGGAAGACCGCTCGAGGTGTTCCGCATGCACCGGCCGGCTTGACCGTGCCATAGTTCGGGCGGACAGTCCGGTTGCCTCCCTGCGAGGCAACCGGATGGTCAAGGCCCGGACAATCAAGGCGAGGACATCGACATGGCGGTTTCGCAAAAGCAGGAACAACGGCTGCTCACCAAGGACGAACTGGAACTGGTGCAAAAGTCGCGCCACCCAGGCGTGCAGGAGCTTTCGGACAAGGAGCTGCGCGACGTGACCAAGCTGTTGCGCGAGCGGCGCGACAAGGTCCAGTCGGACGCGCATCGCATGCGCCGCGAGATGCGCGGCAAGGCAGCCCCCAAGGGCGCCCAGCCGGTGACCAAGGATCACGGCACCAAGGCCAAGCTCAGCGTGCTGGCGATGGGCATGAGGCGCCTGAACGGCGAGCAGGAGCGCCGGCGCCAGCTGGGCGCGCGCATCGCGCTGGTCGAGAATGCCCGTCACGCGCTGGCGCTGACCAAGGAGAAAAAGACGGCGAAGGCCGACGATTTCAACACGCGGCAGGCGCATCAGGGCATGCGGGCGGTGGAGAACACCAAGGCGAAAAGCCTCGTCAGGCCGATGGAGCGCGGGCGCTTGCGCAAGGCGGCGGCGGTGGCACAGGCCAAGCGCGACGCACGCTGACGGCTGTTGCAAACTCTACCCTGCCGGTCATCTGACGCAGCTTTCTCCGCTTCCGGTGCTCACGGACCTCGATGTCCGCTGCGCTCCGGTTCTCGAAAGCCACGCCATATGCCACGGCAGGGCGAGTTATCAAACAGCCGCCCGAGCTTCGTTTCGTGTCGCCAATCCGGCATTCGAAGCGCATTTCTCTGTACAGGTGTCGCGCGGCGTTGACGTGCCGGAGCGCACAGCCCAACATGTCACCAAATGACCACGCTCCTGCGGTTAAAAGCCTGGGACACTAACCTGTTTGCCCCGAGGCAATGCTCGCTCGCCTGTTCGTGATTTTTGGTGGCCTGTTCGTGCTGGCGCTTTGTGCGGCGCTGGTGGGGCCGTATTTTATCGACTGGTCGGGCTACAAGGCCGATTTCGAGCGCGAGGCAAGCGTCATTCTCGGCCGCAAGGTGACGGTGCAGGGCGATGTGACGGCGCGCATCCTGCCGTTTCCGTCGGTGACCTTTTCCGACGTCGCCGTGGGCGGCGGCACCAATGGCGAGCCGGCGATGACCGTGGAGACCTTCTCCATGGACTCCGAACTGGCGCCGTTCCTGCGCGGCGAGTTCCTGATCTTCGACATGCGGCTGGTCCGCCCGGTCGCCACCATCGACGTCGCTGCCGATGGCACCGTCGACTGGGCGATACGCCCCTCGACGCCCTTCGATGCAAGGCAGATATCGATCGAGAAGCTGACGATCAGCGACGGGCAGGTCACGCTGCGCCACGAGGTCAGCGGGCGCGAGCATGTGCTTTCCGGCATCGACATGGCCGTCTCCGCCAAGGCGCTGACGGGGCCGTGGCGGATCGACGGGACGGTGAAGGTCGACGGCATGCCGACGCAGCTGTCGGCGTCGACGGGTGCGCTTGAGCCGACCGGCCAGATGCGGCTGAGGGTACGCGCCACGCCGGAGCGTTTTGGCGTCGTGCTCGACAGCGACGGCAATGTCAGCATGGAAAAGGGGCGAGGGCTCTATTCCGGCAGCTTCACGCTGCTGGAGAACCGGGCGGAGCCGCAGGGACAAGCTGCCGCCGACGCCGCGAAGGCGCCTGCCAAACCCGTCGACCCCGGCTTCCGCGTCAAGGGCAAGTTCGCGCTCGACAATGCCAGGCTCGGCATCGAGGAATTCCGCTTCGAGACGGGACCGCTCGAAGATCCCTATACCGCCGACGGTACAGCCGAGATCGACCTCGGCGCCACACCGCGCTTTTCGGTTTCGACCAAGGGCGCGCAGGTGCGCTTCGACGAAGCTGTCGGCGGCGAGACCGGTGGGGCCGGGCTGTCGGTGTCCGAGCGGCTGACGGCGCTGGAAAAGACGCTGGTGGCGTTGCCCCGGCCAACCATACCCGGCACCGTCGACGTCGACCTGCCGGCGATCGTTGCCGGCGACACGACGGTACGCGACGTCAGGCTGAAGGCCGAACCTTCTGATACCGGGTGGGAACTCAAGTCGCTGGCAGCGACCTTGCCGGGCCGGGCGCGGCTGGAGGCGGAAGGCTTCCTGCATACCAAGGATTCGCTCGGCTTCGACGGACAGCTGCTCCTGGCGGTGGGCCAGCCCTCCGGTTTCGCCGCCTGGGTGGCGAAGGACATCGACGAGGCGGTGCGCCGGCTGCCGGCTGCGGGGTTCAAGGCCAAGGTTGCGCTGACGCGCGAGCAGCAGCGCCTCGACGACATCGAATTGATCCTCGGCAAGGCGAGGTTCACCGGCGAACTCGACAGTCTGCAGCCAGGTGACGCCCGTGCTTCGGTGACGATGAAGCTCGACGGCAGCGAACTCGATCTCGAAGGCATGCGCGCCTTTGCTTCGCTTTTCGTCACCGACCAAGGCGCCAACCGCTTCGCGGACACGGACCTCGACCTCGCGGTCAAGGCCGGGCCGGTGAATTTTGCCGGGCTCAGCGCCGATACGCTCGATACCGCGCTCAGGCTTCGGGAAGGCGTGCTGGAGATCGACCGGCTTTCGGTGGGTGGGCTTGCCGGCGCGTCGCTGAGCGCAACCGGCAAGATCAAGGATTTTCCCAAGGCCCCGACCGGCAATCTCGACGCATCCATCGTTGCCGTGGACCTTGCGCCGCTGGTGTCGCTTGCCGCCCGGCAATGGCCCGACAATCGCGTGCTGAGCGGGCTTGCCACGCGTTCGGCCGCATATCCCGATCTGCTGACCGACGCCCGCATCGACTTCGTTGCAAGTGCCGCTGAAAACGGCGACGGATCGGCCGGCCTGGCGCTCAGCGCCAAGGGCGAGGCGGGCGGTTCCGATCTTCTGGCGACGTTGTCGGCGCCTGCCTATTCCGGCGTGCCGGAAGCGACCGATATCAAGCTCAACCTCTCGGCGCACAACAACGACGCCACGGCGCTTCTCGCCCTGGCCGGCCTGCCTGTCCTGCCGCTGGGCATGACGGGGCAGGGCGAACTTGAGATCGCAGCGACTGGCGCGGCGCGGAGCGGCCTCGACGTCACCGCCAGCATGGCCGGCGAGGACGCATCGGCCGGTTTTGCCGGAACGATGACCCTGCGTGACGATGTGGCGAGCCTGCGCGGCCGGGCGACCCTGCAGGCGGCCGATATCGAACCCTGGCTGATGACGACGGGCGTTTCGGTTCCCGGCATGGGCACGGGCACCGCGGTGGAACTTGCCGCCGACGCCGATCTGTCCCAAGGGCAGCTGGCGCTTGGCAAGCTGACGGGCACCCTCAATGAACGCGCGTTTGCGGGCGATCTCAAGGCGACGCTGGCCGAGGGCGTGCCGCATCTCGCCGGCTCGCTCAAGGTCGATGAGCTGGATCTGAGGCCATTCGCCGAGATGCTGCTGGGCGCCAATGCGCTGGCTGTCGAGGGGCGCGGCTGGCCGAAAACCGCCTTTGCCTCGAAGTCGGTTGTGCCGTTCAACGCCGAACTGGACATTGTTGCCGGTCTATTGGCAGCCGAGCCGCTGGCGGTGGTGAACGACGCGTCGCTCGGCCTCAAGATCGACGGGCAGTCGCTCAGGCTGTCCAACGTCAAGGGAAAGATCTTCGGCGGCAGCCTCGAGGGGCTGGCCGAACTCAAGAACAATGACGGCACGGGACTCCTGACCAGCCAGCTCAAGCTCGACGGCGCCGACGTCTCGGCCATTCCTGCTGCGGCCAATCTTGGCGGGAAGGGCAGTTTTTCGGCCAGCCTGTCGGGCAGCGGCAAGTCGGTCGAGGGGCTGGTGGCGTCGCTGTCAGGCTCGGGAACGGCTGTCGTGGACGGCCTTGTGGTGCCGGGCTTCAACCCCGATGCCTTCGGGTCGCTGATTGCCAAGGCCGATGCGTTGGGACGGGATGTCAATGCGGCGCGGGTGGCGGAGTTCGCCCCTGCCATCGCCGGCGACGGCAGCTTCAGCGCCGATCAGGCCGATGTCGCCTTCACCCTGGCCGCCGGCATCCTGCGGGCACCGCCTCTCACACTCAAGAATTCCTCGGCCACGCTGACGGCGGATCTGCGCGCCGATCTCAACGCCGGCACCGTAGCTGGCGCCGGCGGCATCGCCTATGCCCCCGGCAAGGAAGAGGTCAAGGGCTCCGAACCGACGCTCAATTTCCGGCTCGAAGGCAGTCCCGAGGCGACGACGCTTACCTTCGACAGCGCGCCGCTGGCGCAGTTCCTGACCCAGCGGGCGCTGGAGAAGGAGCAGGCCCGCGTCGAGGCGATGCAGGCGGTTCTGCTCGAAAAGCAGCGGTTGCGGCGCGAAGCCCGTTATTTCGCGGCCCAGCAGGCCGAACGCGAGCGCATCGCCGAAGAGGCGCGTCTCGCCGAGGAGGCCCGCATCAAGGCCGAGCAGGAGGCGAAGGCCGCGGCTGAAGCGGCCCGCCTGCAGGCCGAAGAAGAAGCCCGTGCCGCCGAAGCGGCGGCCAAAGCCAAGGCCGAGGCGGACGCAGCAGCCGAGAAGGCGCGGCTTGCAGCGGAAGAGACGGCGCGCCACGAAGCAGAGGCCAGGGCGAGGCAGGAAGCCGAGGCAGCGGCGAGGCGAGCCGCCGAGGCCAAGCTGGAGGCCGAACAGAAGGCCAGGCAGGCTGAAGAGGACAAGGCAAGGCGCGATGCCGAGGCTGCCAAGCCCGAACCTGCATCGGAGATCGAACGCGCGCCGCTGCCCGAGGCGCGGCCGCTGGACATGCCGGCAGCGCCTGCCGAGCCGACAACTGCACCCGATCCGGCGCCGGTGAAAAAGAAGCTCGAACCGCTCAGTCTCGACGAATTCCTCAAGTCGCTCGAGCCACAGTAAGGCCGCGCGGCATCTGCATTCGGTGCCAAGCAATGCCTGTCGATGCAACAACCGTCAGCGCTGAAATCCAGAGCAATTCCAGGAAAAGTGCGCAGCGGTTTTCCGTCGGGAACTGCGTAAAACTAAAACAGAGAGCTAGAGGGATTCCGCGATTCGAAGAAAAGCGGAAGCGCGCTAGTCGGTGGCGACCTCATTGATCCTGGCCAACGTTCCCAACTTTGCCTGTTCGAGCACGAAGAGGCGGAGGGCGGAGGAGAGATTGGCGTCGCGCGGGCGGTTGGCGTCGACTTCGGCGACGAGGCCGGCGAGCGTCATTTCGCGCCTTGCCGCGATGGCCAAAAGATCGTCGTAAAAGGGTTTTTCAAGCGAGTAGCTGGTGCGGTGGCCGCGGATGCTCACCGAACGCTTTGCGACAAGGCTCATGATTTGTGGTCTTGGGGCTTGTCGTCCCGGGGCTTGTCGACCTGAGGCTTGTCGAGCTGGGGCTCGCCGTCTTCGAGCTTGCGGTCGCGGCGATGGGCGTCGACGAATTTTTCGGCCTGTTCGACGGTGAGCCTGTCACGCTGCTTTTCGGCCTTGGTGCGGCCGTGGAGCGCGCGATTCTGTTCGGCCTGGGCCTCGCGATCGCTGCGCGCCTTCTGCTTCTTGAACTGGCGGAGATTGACGATGTCGGCCATGGCGACCGCCCAGGGCTACTTCTTGCGGAAGGCGTCGAGCGAGACGACCTCGGCGCCCTTGCCGGGTGCAGCCTCGTCCTGGGCTTCCTTGCTTTCCTCGGTGGCTGCGGCCTTCTTCTTCGATTCCGACTTGCGCTCGGCCGGCTTGACCACGGCCACCGGCTCGGCCGGAGCCGGCTCGACTTCGGCAGTGTCGGTCTTGACCTCGAACTCGAGCTCGAAGTTGACCGAAGGGTCGTAGAAGCCGCGCACGGCGGAGAAGGGGATTTCGAGCTTCTCGGGGATATCGGAGAAGGAGAGACCCACTTCGAAGCCGGTGTCGGTGACCTTGAGGTCCCAGTACTGGAACTGGATGACGATGGTCATCTGCTCCGGATAGCGCTCGCGCAGGCGGCTGGAGATGCGCACGCCCGGCGCGCCGGTCATGAAGGTGATGAAGAAATGATGGTTGCCCGGCAATCCTGTTCGCGCGACTTCCGCCAGGACCTTGCGCATAACGCCGCGCAGTGCCTCCTGGGCGAGAATGTCATAGCGGATCTGGTCTTCGGCCATAGGACAGTACGGGTCCGATTGAATCGTTCCCTTACCTGTAATCAAGCTTGAGGCCGGCGTAAACCGGATATAGCGCCGTATTGAAGCTTGGTCAGGTCGCGATCGGGCGAGGCTTGCCATAGGCGCGCAGGAAGCAGCGCACGGCATTGGTGGCGGCTGCCTCGAGCTGCTCCTCGGAGACGGTGTCGCCGAAGATCAATGCCATCTGCAGATCGGCATTGACGAGCGCCAGGAACTGGCGCGCGGCGACATCGGGATCGTCGAGATCGAGCCAGCCGGCAAGCGTCAGGCGGGCGAAACGGGCGGCAAGAGCGGCCCAGGTCTTGGCCGGGCCCTGGTCACGCCAGCCGGCGAACAGTTCGGGATAACGCTCGCCCTCGGTCTGCAACAGCTTGCGCAGGAACTTGCCGTCGCGGTTGCACAGGCAGTTCTGGTTGAGCCTGACCGCAAAGGCGATGAGCTCTGCCTCCAGGTCGACAGGCTTGTCGGGGAACGTTGCAAGCGTATCGAAGACGCCTGCATTGATGCGCTCGGTGATCTCGCGAACCACCGCGACCAGAAGGTTCTCCTTGTCGCCATGGTGATTGTAGACCGTCTGACGGGACACGCCGGCTTCGGCGGCGATCAGGTCGATATTGGCACCCGCAAAGCCTTCCCGGCAAAAGACACGGGCCGCCGCGTCAAGGATCGACAGCCGCTTGGCCGAATGGCTGCGCAGCGTGGAAATGTCAGGAGCAGTCGCTTGTGTCATCATTTTTATATACAGGTGATTGACGATTTGGACAAGCATGTCTAAAAATCTGGACGCAATCGAGTTTCGGGTCGGGAGGAGTCGTAAACTCGCATTGCCGAACGTCCTTGGATTGCGTGTCGCAGCTGCGACCGAAACCAGACCGAAAGAATCACGCCATGACACCCCAATTCCTCCGCGTAGCGGTCGTGCTCGGCCTTTTGTCGGCCATCGGCCCATTCGCCATCGACATGTATCTTCCGGCGCTGCCGACCATCGGCGCCGATCTCAATGCCGGCACCGCTGCCGTGCAGATGAGCCTTCTGGTGTTCTTCCTGTCCATGGGATTGGCGCAGATCGTCGTCGGCCCGATCTCCGACATGATCGGCCGCAAGGCGCCGCTCTATATCGGCCTCGTGATGTTCGCCATCGGCGCCGTCGGCGCGGCGGTGGCCCCCAACATCGAATGGCTGATCGCCTTCCGCTTCCTGCAGGGCCTCGGTGCCTCGGCCGGCATGGTTGTGCCGCGCGCCATCGTGCGTGACCTGCACACCGGAACCGAAGCCGCGCGCCTGATGTCGCTGCTCATGCTCGTCTTCAGCGTGTCGCCCATTCTCGCGCCTTTGATCGGCAGCCTGATCATCGAAAGCCTCGGCTGGCGTGCCGTGTTCTGGACGGTGACGGGTGCCGCGGTGCTGGCGGTCATCCTTCTGGCAACGTCGCTCAGGGAAACGCGCCCAGCCGATCATCGAGCCGAAAGCTCGATCCGCAGTGCGCTCGTCGGCTACCGCTTCCTGCTCGGCGACCGCAATTTCCTCGGACTGACCGCGATCGGCGGTTTTGGCATCGCCAGCTTCTTCGTCTATCTCGCCAACTCGTCCTTCATCCTGATCGACCACTACGGGCTGTCGCCGTCGATCTACAGCGTGTTCTTCTCGATCAATGCGGTCGCCTTCATCGGCATGTCGCAGCTGACGGGCTGGCTTACCGAACGCTTCGGGCTGAAGCGCGTGGTGCGGGTGGCCGTCGTCGGCTACGCCACGATGATGGTGGTGCTGCTCGCCGTCTTCGCCTCGGGCGTCGACCGTCTCGACGTGCTCGCTGTGCTGCTGTTCGTCGGTTACGGCTTCCTTGGCCTGGTCATCCCGACGACGTCGGTTCTGGCAATGGAAGAGCACGGCGAGATCGCAGGTACCGCCTCGGCCCTGATGGGTACGCTGCATTTTGCCATCGGCGCAGCCGCCATGGCGGTGGCCGGCCTGTTCTTCGACGGCACGCCGCTGCCGATGGTCGCAGGCATCACGATCTCGGCCGTCATCGCGTTCGGGCTCGCCCAGGTGACGCTCGGCCGTGGCCGCAACGTCGCCGAAGTGCCGGCCGAATAGGTTTTTGGGGCCGGGCGCACGCCCGGCCCCAAGTCATCAGGCCGTCGTCTCGTGGCGCCTGTCTGCGCGGCTGGCCCAACAACTCGCGGCCGACTTCACCCAGCCTTGATATCGTCTTGTTTACCTATGGGCCGGTAAGTCTCCGCAAGACCACCGGAAGTAGCGACGACGCCAGAGGCCCGCGGAAAATCTTGAAATTCATCCCTTCCGCCCTGCTGCTGCTGTTTGCAGCGACGTTCTTTTGCGTATGGCTGCTGGAGCGCCGCCGGCGGCACCTGCTGTTTTTCGCGCTTGCGTTCGCGGCGGTCGGCGGCGGCACCATCGTGCAGTTCGCCCTGTGGCCGCCCGATATCGGCTACAACACCATCGTCTCCGCCATGCTTTACGCCGCAGGCCCGCTGCTTCTGGTGGAGGGCGTGCTTGCGCGTTCCGGCAGATCGATGCCGCTGGCCCTGCATGCAGCCTGGTTTGCCGCGATCGTCGGCCTGCTGTGCTATTTCTACTATGTCGACAACAACCTCCAGATCCGCGTCTATGCCCTCAATATCGGCATGGGCTGCATCATCCTGAGCGGCGCCTGGAAGTTGCGCGACCTGGTGCGCGGCAATGTCATCGACCGGGCCATGGTCTGGCTGCTGTTTTGGCTGGGGATCACCTTCTTCGTGCGCGTGCTGCTCGACAAGAGCTCGATCCCTTCCGACAACATCGGTGCGTTCTTCGAATCCGAGTTCTGGATCTGGGCGCAGTTCAGCATGTCGGTGCTCGGCGCGGCCAGCGGGCTGGGGCTGCTGGTGGTGGCCTGCGCCGACATCGTGCTGGCATTGAAAGCCGAACGCGACACCGACCCGCTCACCGGGCTGCTGAACCGCCGTGGCCTGCAAGGGCGGGAGGCGCGCCTGCACCCTGTCGGCAGGCACAAGCCGCTCAGCATCGTTGCCTGCGACATCGATCGCTTCAAGGGCATCAACGACCGCTTCGGGCATGCCGCCGGCGACGTGGTTCTGGCGAGCTTCGCCGGCATCATCAGGCGCAGCCTGGGCAAGGGCGACGTGGCGGCGCGCACCGGCGGCGAAGAGTTCGTCATGGTGCTGAAGGACAGAACCGTCGACGACGCATTTACCTTGACCGAGCGGCTGCGGCGCGAGATCGCCGGCTTGAGTTTTGCCGAACTGCCCGCCGATTTCAGGGTGACCTGCAGCTTCGGCATCGCGCAATTCCATCCGGGCGAAGATCTTTGGGAGGCCATCGCCCGCGCCGACAAGATCCTCTATGCAGCCAAGCGCGGCGGCCGCAACCGCACCTTTGCCGAGGGCGTGCAACTGCCGAGCGCTGCCTGACCAGGCTGCGCCTGCTCCAGAACGCAGCGCAGACGTCCGTCATGGCCTGATCGATCTGCGGTGTTCAGGCAGCGCCTTTACAGTCCGATCTCGGCGAGGACAAAGCGCAGCCGTTCTTCGACCGATGCCTTGGCCAGTGGTACGATCTCATAGCCGAACTCGGCGTAGATCCGCACACACGCGTCATGGGTGGTGACTGCTTCCCGAAATGACTGCTTCCTCTCGCCGTCATTGGCAAAGATCTCCGGCCATGGCGGCGCGATGAAGACCTTGGGGTTGTAGCGGAACCGTTCCGCCGCAGTCCGGAAGTGTGCCGGTGCCGACATGCCCATCATCCGATGATATCCGGCAAGTTCCGTAATGCCGCGGTCGAAGAAGACCGGGCCTTCCTTGCCCAGCGCCTGGCGGTAGGACTGCATGTCGAAGGCAAGCATTATTTCGGCGAACAGGGCAGGGTCGTTCTGGTGGGTGGCTGGCCCGCCGATGGCAGTCTGGTCCCGGATGATGGCCCGGCCGGCCTCGACTGTCGTGGCGAAACCCAGGCTGCCGAGCGCCTCGATCAGCGTGGTTTTGCCTGATCCGGGGCCGCCAGAAAGCACGAAGAAGCGGTCGCTGTCGCGATGCATTTTGGTCTCCAGAGATGAGGTTGAGGGCGCGCGTCGACTGTGGCTCGCACGCAAAGGCGTGCACCAGCCTGCACGGCAATCGGACGTGCATGGCATGGCCGGGCGACCGGAAGGTCCGCCAGGGTCGAAGCGAAAGGTAGCGAGGGGGGAGAAGTGGAGGTTTCTGTTGCCAGGTACCTCCGAACCCCGCCTAGAAGTGCGAACCGCTAGGACTTAATTTGAAGCTATCGCACCGCATTAAGCAGCGAGACGTGCTTCCGCATAGTTGTCGTTGGCAACTATAAGTTTAGCCCGATAACGGTGGTACAATGCCGAGCAAAAGTCCGATCTTTACACCCTCGTCGATCCTATTTCGCCCCCAGCAAAAACCGTCGCTCTATTGCACGACGACTTTTGGTGGAGGCGCCGGGTACCGCCCCCGGGTCCGAATGGCTTATTTCATCGGCAGTTTATCGCCATAGTCAGTCAAGCTGACGGTGCGAATATAAGGATGTGCCGCCCAAAAGGGAAGGGCGGAAAGCCGCCTAACCTATCCATCCGCAACAGATTTATGATGCCACGCGAACTCCGAGGGTTGACTCGCGCTCTGCGCGAACAGAAGCTCCCAACGCTGGGGAAAGCTTGCATTGCGCATGAACCGGTCAAGGCCGGCAGTCCCCGCGGGAGATGACGTCAATCTGTCGACGAGGGGAATACTCATGAGCGACTATCTTGCAGACGTGAAGAAGTACGATGCCGGCGCCAAGGAAGAGGCGGTGACCAAGATCGTCAAGCATCTCGGCATCGCGTTGCGCAACCGCGATTCCTCGCTGGTCTCCTGCACCGATCCCAAGGAACTCGACCGGGTGAAAGCCGGCAGGATCGCCAAGAAGCTCGGCGTCGAGGATGCCAAAAAGGCCGATGGCGCACTGGAGAAGGTCTGCAAGGCCATGTCGGCCGACCACACCAAGAACCGCGTCACCTTCTACTATCTGGTCGCCAAGGAGCTCGGGAAGCTCGGCGCGATCTGATCCCTGATTTTTTGCCGATCGAACCCTGAAAACCGGGCCGAATTTCGGTCCGGTCTCTGGTGGTTCAGGCCGGGCGGCGCAATGAGCTGCCCGATTTGCCTGCTTTCCCGCTGATCGTTGCGCCGTCCGGGCGCGGTGTGCCGCTGTCTTTGGCGCGTGCCCGCGTCAATGCGTCTGGGGACAGGCCGCGCTTTCGTTTCCAGAGCCGGCCCACTCGGCTATGATCTGGAAATCGACGAATCGAGCCCGACCGATGCGCCAGTATCTCGACCTTCTCAGCCGTGTCATGGAAAACGGTTCCGATCGCGGCGACCGGACCGGCACCGGCACGCGCTCGGTGTTCGGCTACCAGATGCGTTTCGACCTGGGACAAGGCTTTCCCGTCCTCACCACCAAGAAGCTGCACCTGAAATCGATCATCCACGAACTGCTGTGGTTTCTGGCCGGCGACACCAACATCAAGTACCTCAAGGACAATGGCGTTTCGATCTGGGACGAATGGGCCGACGAAAATGGCGACCTCGGCCCGGTCTATGGCAAGCAGTGGCGCTCGTGGCCGACGCGAAACGGCGGCGAAATCGACCAGATTGCCAACCTTTTGGTGCAGATCAGGAAGAACCCGAACTCGCGCCGGCTGATCGTCTCGGCCTGGAACCCGGAAGAGGTGGACGCGATGGCGCTGCCGCCGTGCCACTGCCTGTTCCAGTTCTACGTCTCCGACGGCAGGCTTTCGTGCCAGCTCTACCAGCGCTCGGCCGACATCTTCCTTGGCGTGCCGTTCAACATCGCGTCCTACGCGCTGCTGACGATGATGGTGGCGCAGGTGACGGGGCTGAAGCCGGGCGATTTTGTCCATACGCTTGGCGACGCGCACATCTACCACAATCATTTCGACCAGGCGCGCGAGCAGCTCGGGCGCACGCCGAAGGCACTGCCGACGATGTGGATCAATCCTGAAATAACCGACCTGTTTGCCTTCCGCTTCGAGGATTTCCGGCTGGAAAACTACGTCGCCGACGCCTCCATCCGCGCGCCAATCGCGGTTTGATCCGGGACAGCTAAAGTTCGCGCAGCCGTTGCGGCGCGTCGGCGTTGCCGATCGCGCGGGTCAGCTGGATCGCCAGCACGATGGATGCGATCAGCAGCAGCAGGACAAGGGCCAGATAGGCGAAGGGCACCGACAGCGCTTGCGCTGGAGGGTCGAACACGCCGGTCAAGAGCTTGACCAGCATCCAGGCGATCGTCAGTCCCGACAACAGCCCGAAAACCAGCCCGCCGACGGCCACCAGCAATCCTTCGCCCCAGAGGAACGCCGCGAGCTGGTGGGGCTTGGCGCCGATCGCCGAAAGAATGGCAAAGCTGCGCCGCCTGTCGAGAAAGCCTAGGCCGAGCATCAGGCCAGCGGCGGCGACGGCGAGGGCGAGGGCGAAGCTGAGTTCGATCGTCGTCAGGCTCGACAGATCGACCGCCGTCAGGCTGGAGCTGATGAGATGGGCGGCCGAGCCGACGTCCCTGACTTTGAGCGCAGGGTCGCCGGCCAGCGCAGCCGAAGCTTCGCCGGCCAGTTCCGTCGGATCGCCCTTGGCGCGCATCAGCACATATTCGCTGGCGTCCGAACCGGTCGCTTCCGCGACATAGGCAGCGTTGGCGACCAAAAAGGAGTCCCTGGGTGCTGTCGGGAATTCGCGCACCACGCCGATGAAGGTGAACGGCAGTTGATGGTACTGGTGGTCGGATGCATTGAGGAGCCGGAGATTGATGGTGTCGCCGACCGAAAGCTGGAAGTCCTGCACGGTTTCTTCCGAGACCAGCACGCCGTTCGGCGTTTCGGCGAGGCGGGCGAGGATGTTGGCGGCCTTGCCGCCGGCAAAATAGGCGTCGGGAAAATCGGTGGCGTCGTCGATGGACACCGGGTCGATGCCGTAGAGATCCTGAAGGTCGTTGCCGACATAGGCAAAGCGGTGCTGCATCGGCTGGACAGCGTCGGCGGAGGGCAGGGCGGCGAGCTGGTCCAGCCTCGCCCCTGCCGGGTGCGCCTCGGTTCCGAACACCGTGACGTCGGCGCCGTTCGTAAGCTCCGCGTCGACCCTCGCTTGGGCATTGTAGGTGGTGTTGAAGACCGCGGTCGAGACGGCAAAGGAGACGGCAAGCGCGGTCATGGCAATGCCCGCGGTGATGCGCGCCACCTGATGCGACAGGGCCGCGGCGACAATGGTCGAGAGCGTGCCGGCCGCCGGCCTGACCAGGGTCTTCAGCAGCACGCCGTTGGCGGTGATGATTCGGGCCGAGACGCGGACGGCGAGGAGCGCCGAGCCGATCCAGAACAGGGCCGGCGCGATGAAGGCGTTGTAGTCGACCGCGGTGGCAGCCACGCCCTCGGGCGCGAGCACAACCTGGTAGCCGGTGCTCGCCGACTGCCAGAACAGCACAAGTGCCGCGCACAACAGCAGCACGTCGAGCCAGAGACGCGCCCACAGGGGCCGGGCGGTGCGGCTGACGACGCGGCGCGATGCGCTGACGCTCGCCATGCGGCTGTCGCGCCAGGCGGGGTAGAGGAAGCTTGCCAGCGCAAGCAGCAGGCCTGTGAGGATGGACAGGCCCATCGCCCCTATGCCGAACCCTGCATCGCCGCCAAGCCGCAACCTTGCAAACAGCAATGCCAATCCGAGCCCGAGCGCAATGCCGATGCCGCCGACGAGCAGCGCTTCGGCAGAGGCGAGCATGAGGATGCGGCGCAGGCTCGCACCGCGAACCCGCAGAAGCACCTGTTCGGCTCGACGCCTGTCTGCGCCGGCTGAACTGACGGCTACCGTGAGCAGGCAGGCCAAGGCGATACCGGGAATGCCGAGAAACAGGAACAGCACTGCGGCATAAAGCGAATCGCCCCTGACGGCATCGAGCCGTGCGCCGAGATTGTTGGCAACGAGCGCCTGTCCGGCGACCCTGGCTTCCAGATTGCGCGCGGCACCGGTGACCGATGTCCAGGCATCGCTCGGGCGCACCGGCAGCGTCGTCCGGTCGAGCCGCACATGCAGCTGGGTGCGTGTGGTATCCGGCCGCGCGGTCTGCTGCGGACCGAACACGCGCTGCCATTGACCTGATGGCAGGACGAGCACGTTGTCGGGCGGTGCCTGAGGGGCGGCCTGGGGTGGCAGGCCGACGCTTTGGAACAGGGCGTCGGCGTCGGGCAGCTCGATGATGCCATCGATCTTCACGTCGACAGGGGGCAGGGCCACGCGCTTGATGCTGACGATATCACCCGGCGCAACATGCAGGTTGGCAGCGGTCTGCTGCGCGGCCAGAACGCCGTCGAGCCGGCCGGAAAGCAACCGTACTTCCTCAGGAAAGTCCTTGAGATAACCGTCGTCGAAGGCGATCGCCTTGCCGGGGCCGGTGGTTTGCACCGTGCCGCCGGCGCTGGCCTCCAGCCCGTCGACATTGGCATAGGACACCTGCTGGATGGCCGTGGTGCCGGCGGATGTGGTGATCGCGTTTCGAACGGCTGCGAGGTCCGCGTCCGGCGCCAGCTGAACCTGCCAGTCGACAGGCACGGCGGTCACGGCGCGCCGCGTCATCGAACTGCTGCTGTCGGCAAGAAAGGCCGCAAGCGAGGCGAGCAGAGCGACCGTCACCGCGATGCCGGCGGCGACACCGGCGAGGCGTCCGAACCGACGGCGCAGCAGGCCGAGCAGCCAAAGGCGGGTCACGCGCGCCTCCGTTCCGGTTCGACCGGGTGCGAAAGCCGGCCATGGTCGAGCAACCAGCGCTGGCTCATGCGTTCGGCCACCGCCTCGTCATGCGTGGCGATGAGCAGTGCGGTACCGGTCTTGCGCAGAACGTCGATGGTAAGGTCGATGAAATGCCTGGAGGTTGCGCTGTCGAGCTGGCCTGTCGGCTCATCGGCCAGCACCAGCCGCGGGCCGGCTGCAAGCGCACGCGCCATGGCGACACGCTGCGCCTGACCGCCAGAAAGCTCCTCGGGAAGCTTTTGGGCGAGGGCCGAAAGTTCGAAGCGCTCGAGCATGGCTGCTGCCTTTGCATCGATGTCGTCGTTGCGCTCCAGCAGAACCAGCGGAAGGCCGACATTCTGCAGGACCGTGAGCGCCGGAAACAGGCTCGGCGTCTGGAATACCAGGCCGACCTTGCCGGGCCGCAGCGACGAGCGCGGCCCAAGCGCGGGCCAGGCGACCGCGCCGAGCGTCGGGCTGTCGAGGCCGCCGAGGATATGGAGAAGCGTGCTCTTGCCGCTGCCCGAAGCGCCGACCAGCGCAATGCGGTCGCCGGCGTCGATCTGGCAGCTGACGTCGGAAAGCACGGTCAGGGCGTCGTCGCTGCCGTCGGCGAAACTCCTGGAGATGCCGGACGCGGTGACGAGGGGATCAAACATTGTCGATGCGCCCGTCCGCGAGATGGATGATGCGGTCGGCCCGTGCGGCAAGGGAAGCGCTATGGGTGGCGACGAGCGTTGTCTTGCCGGCGGCGCGGCGCGCCTCGAAATATTCGAGCAGGCGCTCCTCGGCCACGCGGTCGATCTCGGCGGTAGGCTCGTCGGCCACCAGCACCGGCGGATCGGCGGCAAGTGCTGCCGCAAGTCCGGCGCGCGCGGTCTCGCCGCCGGAAAGCTGCGCCGGATAGGCGCGTTCGCGATGCGACAGGCCGACTGCCTGCAGCAGGGCGGTGAGCCTTTCCCTGTCCTTGCGCCCCGACAGCAGCATCGACAGCAGGATGTTTTCGCGCACCGTCAGGTGCTGGAAGAGATTTCCCGACTGAAGCAGGATGCCGAAGTTTTCGGCGCGGATCGTGGCCCGGTCGGCTTCGGGGCGGCGTGTCATCAGACGGTCGCGGACGGTGACGTAACCTCCATCCGGTTCGTCGAGACCGGTAAGGCAGGCGAGAAGCGTCGACTTGCCGCTGCCGGAGGGGCCCATCACCGAGACCATCTCGCCGGTCGACAGGAACAGGCTGACGCCGCGCAGCGCCGCAATCTCGTCGTCGCCGACATGGTAGAAGCGGTAGAGTTCGTGCGCCTCCAGAACACTCATGTCAGCGCCATTGGAACGATTCCGACATCAGCTTCCATTGATCGACATTGTCGGCGCCAAACGGGGCGTAGAGCTTGAGCGCCACGAGCTTGCTGTCCTTGAAATAGAGAAAGCGCTGGTTTTCGAGCCGCACCTGCTTGTTGGTCACCTGGTTGGGCATGGAATTGGAGCTGTAAGCGATGCGGATGGCGTTGCCGGCCGGCAGCTTGACTGCCTTCACGCCGCCGATCTGCACGGCGCGCTCTTCCTTTTCGAGAATGGGCAGATAGTCCTTGCGGACGCTGTCGACTGTGGGCGGCTGGGTGGCGTCGCTGCGCGTGACCACGACGCCGTCCAGCTTGTCGACGAAACTGGCGCCTGTTGGAAGATCGGTGCGCGCCCAGCCTTCGGGCACCTTCAGGGCGTAGCCGTCCTTTGAGGTGTAGTCGATGAAGACCTGGCTGTCGGGAATGTCACCGGGCGGGTTCTTTTCGGCGGCAACGGGCTTTTCGGCTGCGCTCGCCCCTGATGCAGGGACCGCCGCAGCCGTCGCGATTGCCAACAGAGCGAGCGTGCTCGACAGAACCGCCATCCGGAGCATTGCTGAAACTCCTCACCTTGCGACAGCGACCACCGCGCATTTTCATCATGCCAGTGCGAGGTTACCGAGGCTTCGCGGCCGCCATACGCTTTCGTAAGGTTGGCGAGCTCCATCGCGTTGGACTGCCTGCGGGGGATCGACTAGAGCTTGGGGTGCAGGCACGGCTTGCCGGATGGCTGCCTGCCGAAAGCGGGAGAGGGCGCAACTATGTCGAAAGACGGGACGTGGGAAATGCGGTCGGGGCTTCTGGCGGCGAGCCTGCTTGCGGCCCTTCCGGCCTTCGCCAACGACACGACGGCAAAACTCAGCGCCGGCGGACTGATACTCGGCCGCAACGACCTGATCGCCATGGAGAGCGAGGACCTGTTCATCTCCGCGGACAAGGTGACGGTCGACTATGTGTTCCGCAACAATTCGGACAGCGATGTCGAGACGCTGGTGGCGTTTCCGATGCCCGACATCGAGGGCAGCCCCTATGCCAATGTCGATATCCCTGTCGATGCGTCCGACAATTTCCTCGGCTTCTCCGTGTCGATCGACGGGCGGGAGGTCAAGCCGGAGCTGCAGCATTCGGCCTATGCCGTTGGCATCGACATCGGCAAGGAGCTCGACGCCAAAGGCGTTCCCTATTTCCCGTTCGGCGATGCGACGCTGAAGGCGCTGGAGACGCTCTCGCCGGAGGTGGCCGCCGACTGGCAGGAACGCGGTCTCATCACCGTCAACGAATATGACGAGGGTTCGGGCATGAAGAGCGTGCGCGAGCCACTCTGGCAGTTGCGCTCGGCCTATTGGTGGAAGGCCAGCTTTCCGGCCGGCAAGCCTGTGAAGGTGGCGCACAGCTACAAGCCGAGCGTCGGCGGCACGGCCGGCGTGAGTTTCTATATGGACGGCAAGTTCCAGGGCCAATACGACGACTACAAGCGCAAATATTGCCTCGACGACGGCTTCGAACGCGCGATCACGAATGCGGCAAAGGCCGCCGCCGACGGTTATCCGCCCTACACCGAGACCTGGCTTTCCTATGTGCTGACATCAGGCGGCAACTGGGCGCTGGGCACCATCGGCAAGTTCAGGCTGACCATCGACAAGGGCGATCCGGCCAACATCGTCAGCTTCTGCGGCACTGGCGTGAAGAAGACCGGCCCGACGACCTTCGAGATGACGGCGCAGGATTTTAATCCCGAGCGCGATATCGATATTCTGATCCTGCAGCCCTACGATACCGGCCAATGAACGGCCGGGCGTAGATTCGCCCTGACAGGGAAGCGCGTCCGATGGAAGTTGCGATCTATGTGGCGATTGCCGAGAACGGCGTGATCGGGCGCGACAATGGCTTGCCGTGGAGACTGTCGAGCGATCTCAAGCGCTTCAAGGCCGACACGATGGGCAAGCCGATCGTGATGGGCCGCAAGACCTGGGAGAGCTTTCCCAAGCGGCCGCTGCCGGGTCGATTGAACATCGTCGTTACGCGCGACACGAATTTCCGCGCCGAAGGCGCCGAGGTGGTGCATTCGCTGCAGGATGCCATCACCCTGGCAACCGCGCGTGGTCGCTGCATGCCCGATGCCAATGACATCTGTGTGATCGGCGGCGGCGAAATCTATCGCCAGGCGTTGCCGCTGGCCGACCGGCTGCATGTCACCCATGTGATGGCTTCGCCCGACGGCGACACGCGCTTTCCCGAAATCGATCCCGAGATCTGGGCGGTCGAAAGCTCGGAGGATTTTCCATCAGGTGAAAAAGACAGCCATGCGACACGCTACACAGTTTATCGCAAGCGTCCCGTCACGCATTAAGTGTGTACTCATACATCTGTAGTGAAAAGCTCGGGTGCATCCCGTGGTCGCGTTGAAAGCGCGTGATTGCATCCCTATAAATGGTGTCGGTAAATAAGCGGCCGTCTCAGGCGCGGCCGTCATTGTTTCGCAGTTGAAAGGACATTCATGCCCTGGAACAATCAAAATGGAGGCGGCGGCGGCCCGTGGGGCGGCGGCAGCGGCGGCGGGGGCGGTGGCCCCTGGGGACAAGGGCCGCGGCCGAGCGGACCTCCCGGATCTCCTCCCGATCTCGAGGACATCATTCGCAAGGGCCAGGACCGGCTCAAGCGCGCCTTGCCGGGCGGCGGCGGCTCCAGTGCAGCCCTGTTCGGCCTGATCGCGGTCGGTCTGGTGGCGCTGTGGGCCTATCAGGCCGTCTACACCGTGCAGCCGGACGAGCTTGCGGTGGAACTGCGCTTCGGCAAGCCGAAGGAACAGCTGTCGCAGCCGGGCCTGCACTTCCACTGGTGGCCAATGGAAACCGTGGAAAAGGTCAACACCGCTGAAAAGCTGGTCAATATCGGCGAAGTCCGAGGCACTGCGTCTTCGGGCCTGATGCTGTCGGGCGACCAGAACATCGTCGACGTCAAGTTCTCGGTGGCCTATCAGGTCGCCAATCCGACGGCCTATCTGTTCAATGTCGCCGATCCCGACGTGATGGTGCGCCAGGTGGCCGAAAGCGCGATGCGCGAAGTGGTCGGCCGTCGTCCGGCGCAGGACGTGTTCCGCGACGACCGCCAGGGCATTGCCGGCAACGTTCGCGACATCATCCAGCAGACGCTCGACAGCTATGGCACCGGCATGACGGTCAACGCTATCTCGATCGAGGACGCAGCGCCGCCGCGCGAAGTGGCCGATGCGTTCGACGAGGTGCAGCGCGCCGAGCAGGACGAAGACCGTTTCGTGGAGGAGTCCAACCAGTACTCCAACCAGAAGCTCGGTCAGGCACGCGGTGAGGCAGCGCAGGTCCGCGAAGATGCGGCCGCCTACAAGAACCGTGTCGTTCAGGAAGCACAGGGTGAGGCCCAGCGCTTCATCTCGGTCTATGACGAATATGCCAAGGCGCCTGACGTGACCCGCAAGCGCCTTTACCTCGAGACGATGGAGAAGGTGCTTCAGGGCTCCGGCAAGGTGATCGTCGAGCAAGGCAACGGTCAGGGTGTTGTGCCCTATCTGCCGCTGCCCGAACTGCAGAAGCGCGCTCCGGCGGCGGGAGGCAACTGATGTCCAATCGTCTTCCCATCATCGGCATCTTCTTTGCCATCATCCTGTTCCTGCTCTGGTCGTCGATCTTCGTGGTCAACGCCCGCCAGCAGGCGATCGTGCTGCGTTTCGGCGAGATCGTCGACGTCAAGACCGAGCCCGGCATCTACTTCAAGGCGCCGTTCTCGATGTTTGAGGCCGACAACATCCAGATCATCGAGGACCGCGTCATGCGCCTCGACCTCGACGACATCCGCGTCCAGGTCTCGGGCGGCAAGTTCTACGATGTGGACGCCTTCGTGGCCTACCGCATCAACGACGCCCGCAAGTTCCGCTCGGCGGTCTCGGGTAGCGTGGAACTGGCCGAACAGCGCCTGCGCACGCGTCTCGACGCAGCGCTGCGCCGGGTCTATGGCGTGCGCGGCTTCGAGTCGGCCCTGTCGGAAGAGCGTGCATCGATGATGCGCGACGTGCGCGACCAGCTGCAGCCCGACGCCAACGCGCTCGGCCTGCAGGTCGAGGATGTCCGCATCCGCCGCACCGACCTGACCGCCGAAGTGTCGCAGCAGACCTACGACCGCATGAAGGCGGAACGTCTGGCCGAAGCCGAAAGGCTGCGCGCCCGTGGCCGCGAAGCAGCGCAGCGTATCCGCGCCCGTGCTGACCGCGAGGTCGTCGAGATCGTCGCCGAGGCACAGAAGGAGTCCGAGATCCTGCGCGGTCAGGGCGAAGCCGAGCGCAACTCCGTGTTCGCCGACGCCTTCAAGCGCGATCCTGAGTTCTTCGACTTCTACCGGTCGATGAGTGCCTATGGCACCGCGCTCGACGCCAACGGCACCACCATGGTGCTGTCGCCGGAGTCGGAGTTCTTCCGCTACTTCCGCAGCCCAGACGGCGGTGCGGCTCCTGCCGCGCCCAAGGTAACGCCCGCCCCGCAGGCCGGCGCTGCCGCTCCCAGCACCAGCAACTGACGGTGCAGGATCTGATCGTCGCCATAGGCCTCGTTCTCGTCATCGAGGGCGTCGTCTATGGCGGCTTTCCCGCCCAGATGAAGCGGCTCGCGGCCCAGATGGCCGACATCCCTGACAATGCATTGCGCCTGTTCGGCCTGATGGCGATTGCCATCGGCGTCGGCATCGTCTGGCTCATCAGGGGATAACGGATGATTTATTCCCTTCCGATAGCAATGGTCGCAAACAGGCCTTATTTGTTTCCATCATGACGCTTCGCGTCCGGACGGCCCGGCGCGATCAACGCCAATGCAGCCCGGGAGGCTTCCCTGATGAATTCCACAACCCTTTTGCGCGCCATGCGAAAGGCTTCTCTGGCTGCAACGACGGCGCTGATGATCGGCGCGGTGGCGGCACCGACCTTCGTTGCCCCGGCTTTTGCGCAAGGGCCTGAATCCGTCGCCGACCTCGCCGAAGGGCTTTTGGGCGCGGTGGTCAACATCTCGACGTCGCAGACGGTGAAGAGCGGCGACGGCGACAACGAAAATGCCGTGCCGGTGCCGCAGCTGCCGGAGGGCGCACCGTTCCAGGACTTCTTCGACGACTTCTTCAAGAAGCGCGACGGCCAGGACGGCGCCGCACCGCAGAAGGTGCAGTCGCTCGGCTCGGGCTTCATAGTCGATGCCGAGCAGGGCATCGTGGTCACCAACAACCACGTCATCGCCGATGCCGACGAGATCGAGGTCAATTTCTCCGACGGCTCGAAGCTGAAGGCGACGCTCATCGGCACCGATACCAAGACCGACATCGCCGTGCTCAAGATCGATCCGAAGGCCAAGAAGCTGACGGCGGTGAAGTTCGGCGATTCCAACAAGATGCGCATCGGCGACTGGGTTATGGCGATCGGCAACCCGTTCGGCCTTGGCGGCACGGTGACGCTGGGCATCGTGTCGGCGCGCAACCGCGACATCAATTCCGGCCCCTATGACGACTTCATCCAGACTGACGCGGCGATCAATCGCGGCAATTCGGGCGGCCCGCTGTTCAACATGTACGGCGAGGTGATCGGCATCAACACGGCGATCATTTCGCCGTCGGGCGGCTCCATCGGCATCGGCTTCTCGATCCCGTCGGAGATTGCGGCCGGCGTGGTCGATCAGCTCCGGCAGTTCGGCGAGACCCGCCGCGGCTGGCTGGGCGTTCGCATCCAGCCGGTGACCGACGACATCGCCGAGAGCCTTGGCATGACGTCGGCCAAGGGCGCGCTGGTTGCCGGCATCATCAAGGGCGGACCGGTTGACAACGGGGCGATCCAGCCTGGTGATGTGGTCATCAAGTTCGATGGCAAGGACATCGTCGAGATGCGCGACCTGCCGCGCGTCGTGGCCGAGAGCCCCGTCGGCAAGGCCGTCGACGTGGTCGTCGTGCGCAAGGGCGTCGAGCAGACCGTCAAGGTGACGCTCGGCCGCCTCGAGGACGGCGAGAAGCTGGCCGAGGGCGAAACCGGCAAGCCGGGCGAGGGAGCCGACAAGGGCGCCGAAGTGGCCGCGGTCAGCGTGCTCGGCATGACGCTTGGCGAACTCAACGACGACACGCGCGCCAAATTCGGCATTGCCGGAGACGTGGCCGGTGTCGTGGTGACGGCGGTTGCCAAGGATTCGGCAGCGGCCGAGCGCGGCATCGTCGCCGGCGAGGTCATCACCGAGATCGGCCAGGAAGAGATGAAGTCGCCCAAACAGGTCACCGACCGCATTGCGGCGCTGAAGGAGCAGGGGCGCAAGAACGCGCTCTTGATGCTGGCGTCCAAGACGGGCGAGCTGAGGTTCGTGACGCTTCGGATGGATTGAGGCCGGCGGCAATTCGCCTGCCTCGGCAGATCGCCGGGGCTGGCCTTCCTGCGTGGAAAAGAAAAAGGCGGCTAGTTGGCCGCCTTTTTTCTTGATCGCCAGTCGTCGCGCGACAGGCGGTAGTAGACATGACGCTTGAGATGGGCGTCGGCGACCCTGGGATGATCGAAATCGCGCGCCGGGTCGTTGCTCATGCCCAGCCGCTTCATCACCGATGTCGAGCGGTCATTGTTCCACACCGCGAACGAGACGACCTCGTCGAGGCCGAGCCGGTCAAAGCAGAATTCGAGCCAGGCTTCGGCAGCTTCGGTGACGTAGCCCTTGCCCCAAAACTCGGGAGCCAGGCGCCAGCCGATCTCGATCGTGCCCTTGGACATGAAGGGCTCGAGATCGGTCGGGTTGATGCCGACAAAGCCGATGCATTGGCCCGTCTCCGCGATCTCGACCGCCGTAAAGCCAAAGCCGTCGCGGTCGATGTTGCCGCGCAGCTTGTCAAAAAGCGCGTCGCTCTCGGCTCTGTTGCGGCGAATGCCGAAGAACTCCATCACCAGGTTGTCGGAGTTGATGCGATGAAAGAGCTCGCGGTCGCGCTCCCCCCAGTTGCGCAGGATCAGGCGATCGGTGCGGATCGGCAGCATCAGGCGAACTCGGCGCGGCTGTAGCCCTGCAGGTAGAGCAGGGCGGTGAGGTCCGCATGGTCGATGCGGATTTTTGCCTGGGCTGCCACCGACGGCTTGGCGTGGAGTGCGACACCGGAGCCGGCAAGGCGGATCATGTCGAGGTCGTTGGCGCCGTCGCCGACCGCGATTGCGTCATCTGGGCTGAGGCCCAGGCGTGCGGAAATCTCGTTGAGCGCCACCGCCTTCGCGGCGCGGCCGAGGATCGGCTCGGAAACCTGGCCGGTCAGCCGCCCGTCTGCCTCGATCAGGTGGTTGGCGCGGTTCTCGTCGAAACCGAGCATGGCTGCGATGCGCGAGGTGAAGACGTCGAAGCCACCCGACACCAGCGCCGAATAGCCGCCATGGGCCTTCATGGTGGCGACCAGTGTCCCGCCGCCGGAGGTGAGCGTCAGCCGGTTCCTGATGATGCTGTCTATGACCGAGGCATCGAGCCCGGCAAGCAGGGCGACGCGTTCGCGCAGGGCAGGCTCGAAGGCGATCTCGCCGTTCATCGAGCGTGCGGTGATATCGGCGACGCGATCCTTGACGCCGATCTCGTCGGCCAGTTCGTCGATGCATTCCTGTTCGATCATGGTCGAGTCCATGTCGGCGATCAGGATCTTTTTCCTACGTGTCGCGTTGTCCTGAACGGCGAAATCGATGGGTTCGCCATCCAGAGCCGAAGCCAGAGCCTGGCTTGCCGCTTCCGCCGCAAGGCCCGATGGCAGGGCGATGTCGCAGGCGATGCCGTCTGCAAGCCAGACAATGCCGCTTGCGCCGAGGGCGCGAGAGGCCTTATCGGCAAGGGACGGCTGCAGCAGTGCGCGGTCGGGATGGGAAATCAGCGTGGCGACGAGCGGCATCGAAAATTCCGGCAAGAACGAGGGGCGCATCAAGAACGCGACCCTGATAGCCGGGCCTACCGCCAGCGGCAAGTCGGCGCTGGCGCTTAAGCTGGCCGAACGTGACGGCGGCGTGATCGTGAACGCCGATTCCATGCAGGTCTATGGCGTGCTGAACGTGCTGACCGCGAGACCCGGGGCCGATGAGTTGACGCGCGTTCGTCATTTCCTTTACGGCCATGTCTCGCCGGCGACGGCCTATTCGACCGGTTCGTGGCTTCGTGACGTGGCCGTGCTCGCCGACAGCGGGCTGTTCGACGAGCACCGGCCGGTCTTTGTCGGCGGAACCGGCCTCTATTTCCGGGCGCTGGCCGAAGGCATTTCAGAGATGCCCGAAATCCCCACTGAAATACGCGACCGCTGGCGCTGGCGCCTCAATGAGGAAGGCGCGCCCAGGCTGCACCGTCTCCTGATGAGGGTCGACAGCGAGGTTGCGATGCGGCTCAAGGCCAGCGACGGCCAGCGCATCGTGCGGGCGCTCGAAGTTCTCCAGGCCTCGGGACGGTCGATTCTCAAATGGCAGGCCGACCGCGGCCATCCGATGATCGATCTCGCCACCGCGCGTTTCATCGTCATCGAGCCGGAGCGGCAGGAACTGGTCCGGCGCATCGACATGCGTTTCGACAAGATGATCGAGGCAGGCGCCCTGGACGAGGTCAAGGCGATCACGGCGATGCGCCTTGCGCCCGAGCTGCCGGCGATGAAGGCCATCGGTGTGCGCGAGCTGGCAAGTGCCATGGCCGGCGAGATGAGTTTCGACGAGGCCATCGAGCGGGCGAAGATCGCCACAAGGCAATATTCGAAACGCCAATCGACCTGGTTCCGCAACCAGTTCGGCCCGGAATGGCGCCGCATCGGCGGCGAGGTCGGTCGTCCGGGCGGGCTGGCCGACGACTGACGGTGCATTCCGGCCGAGCCTTGGCGTTGGCATTTGCAGCTGCCGATTAACGGTCCGTAAGGCGCGGCATGGCATAAAAGCTGGTGGGGTTTGACCAGGGTGGCCATGCGCTTTCACAAGGCTGAAACCGCGTTTTTCGTCTTTATCGCGCTGATTTTGACGGCAGCGCTGGCGATTTTCTATGGCTGGAGCCTGCTGCACGGGCCGGCGGAGCAGCTCTACATGCCCGGCCGGGTCGCTGCCATCGAGCAGCTGCAGGTGCTGCTGCTGGCGGTCATGCTGCTTCTGGCCGGCACGCTGGTGTTTGGGCTGTTCTTCATTTTTCCGCAAATCCGCACACAGGTGAAGGAAGGCGGCAAGCTGCGCGAGATGACGGCGTCGCTCAGCGCGCGCTCGCGCAATCTCGAGCAGGCAGCGCTGACCGATGGCCTGACGGGCATGCAGAACCGGCGTTATTTCGACGACGCGCTCAAGGAATATCTGGGCGAATTCCGTCGCATCGGAAAACCGGTCGGCCTGATGATCCTCGACCTCGATCATTTCAAGCTGGTCAACGACACCTATGGCCATGACGTCGGCGACGAGGTGCTGCGCTCGGTCGGCAAATGCCTGAAGAACATGACCCGCTATCACGACGTGGTGGCGCGGCTGGGCGGCGAGGAATTTGCCATCGTTGCGCCCAATATGGACCTGGAGCTGCTGCAGCGCTTTGCCGAGCGCATGCGCAAGGCAATCGCCTCGCTTGCCATCGATGCGGGCACAGCCCAACTCAATGTGACGTCGAGCGTCGGGCTTGCATTGTGGGACCGCGAGGAGAGCGCCGAGGATTTCTACCGGCGTGCCGACAAGCAGCTTTACGAAGCCAAGCGGCAGGGTCGCAACCGCGTCTGCGCCTGACGCGGCCATGCGTGCCTCCGGCACAGATCCAAACTGGAATGTTACGTAAGGCTGGCGAGCCGACTTAGTCGGCTGACGAGCGTCTTAACCCAATATGCCGTTGATCAGCATGTGACGGTCGCCGACCGGTCTCACCCGCAGCGGCAGTCCGGCCTGCCGTATTTGGGTCTCGACCTCTTCGATCGTGAAAGCCGCGCACAGCGAGTTGTAAAAATCTTCCTTGAGAATTGGATGCTCGTCGGGCGCCACTGACTCAACGATGTTGCGCGCGTCTTTTTGCGTGGCTGGCCTGATCAGGTCCATCACATGAACAGCTGCCCCCTGCCGTCCCAATCGCCGCGCTTCGCGCCACAGCACCATCGGGTCAGGGAGGTGGTGCAGAAGGTCCTTTGAGAGGATCGCATCGAAATCATGCTCACGCAGCGCCAATCCTGGGATGTACCCCTGCATCACCACAATGCGGGCTTCGTGGCCCGCCGCACGCACTGCCTGGGTCGCCAGCTCGATCATCGCCGCGGAGCCATCGACCGCGGTTATGCGGATATCAGGGCACGCCTCGGCCAGCCTCAACATTACATCGCAGGGGCCACAGCCGAGGTCGATGACATCGTTCAAGGCCCGCGGATTGTTCGCCAGCAGATGATCGACGAACAGCTGATTTGAACTGGCGAAGTCGGCATTCGCATAGGCGAGGGACTGCTCGGCATCAGCCATGATCTCAGGCTCGAGAGTTCTCTGCATGGGACACCCCGGTTTCGAACGAACGGCAATGGTATCTCGCGTGACAGATAGTACTGTCAGCGGTCCGCTGTGACAAATGGGCGGGAATATGCCCTGGTTGGCGATGCCGCCGAAACCCGGCGCCACGTGGTCTTGCGGACCATCGCGTTGGGGCCATGGGCGTGAACCCGGCCAGCGCAAACGAGCTTCCGGTCAGGGGCGATTGCCGCCCGTTGCGCGTCCAAGCCGCAAAGTGCTCAACGGTTCAGCCAATCCGCTTCATGGAGCGCCCGGCTAGGACGTGGGGCCGGGCGTCCTTCCAACCTGCAAGCAAGGCTGTCAGCCGCTGCTGCGTCCGCCGAAAGTGGTCGGGCGCAGGCCGAAGCGGGTGTCGAAATCGCCGTCGGGCTCGGGCCTGGACGGCGGCTTGCGGTAGTCGCTGTCGCCGGCCTGGCGCTGGACATCGACGGTTTCGGCAAAACCCAAGGCCGCCTGCGGCTTTGGAACATTGCGCAGGCGCTCGACGATCATGGCCAGATCGACGTCGTTGCCGTCGCCGCCGGGGGCTTCGGCGGCGCGCTTCTGGGTGCCGGGGATCAGGTTGGGCGGCAGCTTCTCGAACTTCAGCCGCATGGTCGTCGCCACGCCTTCGCCAAAGGCGATCGCCTCGCGCTGGCCCATCGACGACAGGAACGACAGGGTCGAGGCGGAAGAATCGGCGATGGCCGAGCGGATGATCGCCTGGTCCTGCTCGTTGGCGAGGCGCATGGCGAAAACGGTCGAGCACTGCGACAGGATCGTCGGGTCGAGTTCACCCGGGCGCTGGGTGACGACGCCGAGGTAGCAGCCATATTTGCGGCCTTCCTTGGCGATGCGCGACAGTGCATGGCGGGTGGGCGCGAAGCCGAGACGATGGTCGGCCGGCATGTAGCGGTGGGCTTCTTCGCAGAGCAGCAGAAGCTTGAGCTTGCCTTCGCTCCACAGCGCGAGGTCGAAGGCGAGGCGCGCCAGCACCGAACAGACCGAATTGACGACCTCGGAGGGCAGGCCGGCCATTTCGAAGCAGGTGACCGGGCGCCCCTGGGTCGGAACGCGGAAGATGTTGCCTATGGTTTCGTGGATCGTGTCCTCGATCAGGCGCGAATGGAACATGAAGCGGTAGCGCGGGTCGGACAGCGCCGATTCGATGCGCGTCCGCAGCGACTTCAGGATCGGGCGCTCATTCTTGGATTCGAGCATGCCCATGCGATCGTCGATCTGCTTGATGAGATCGGCGATGCGATAAGGCACCGGCGTGTCGGCGGTCAGCGCGTCGACGCCGCGGCGCAGGAAGGCGCCGCCATTGGGGTTTCTGTAGAGGTTCTTGGCGACCGGGATGAGGTCGCGCAGCGCGTCGATCTCTTCTGCATCGGTCTCGCGGCCGCGGAACAGGACTTCGGCGAATTCCTCCAGCTTGAACAGCCAGAAGGGCAGGTCGAGCGAGTTGGTGTCGACCTTGACGCAATATTCGGGCAGCGAGGCCGCGAACTCGTTGTGCGGGTCGAGGATCAGCACGCGCAGGTCGGGGCGCTCGGCGATCATCTTGCGCATGAGCAGCGACACGGCGGTCGACTTGCCGACGCCGGTCGTGCCGACCACGGCGAAGTGGCGGGCGAGCGTCTCGTCGATGGCAATGCAGGCATCGATGTTCTCGTCCTGCGACAACTGGCCGATGGTGACGGCATGGCGGCCGGCGAGATCGTAGACGGCCTGCAGGTCGCGGCTGCGGATGCGGTGGGCGACGGCGCCGACATAAGGATAGGTGGTGATGCCGCGGTCGAAGACCGGTCGCTTTTCGGTTCCGAGGTCACGGACCTCGCCGATGAGTTCGACGCTGACTTCGATGGGGTTGTCGCCCTGCGGGCTCCAGGAACGGTCTGCCTTGCCGATGGAATAGACGAGCCCGATGGTGCGGGACCCGCCCAGATTGATCGAGATCATGCGGCCGACGGCCCAGAGCCCCGATGCCGCCGCGCCGCCGCTTTCGGCATAGGCGCTGATGACGGCGCGGGCGCCGTCGCACTGCACGACGTGGCCGAGAATGCGCGCATCGTCCTGGAGCGGATCGCGGCGCTCCTGCGACGTGGCTTCGCCTGCTGCTGCCTGGCGTTCGACGTACATGCTGAGATCTTCCCCAATTCCCTTGTCGGACCTTAGCGCGGCGCGGTTAAGGGCGGGTGAGGTCGGATGGTGTCGCAAAGGTTAAGCGGATGCGGAAAATTCGAACGACGAGGTTCGGCTGACGCTGCGGAAAAATCTGCGCCGCTCAGGTTGACAGTGGGGCTTTTTGCGCATTAACGTCCGCCCCCATGAATACGACACTCATTCTCGTAGTAGGATTGCGCATGGGCAAGGCGGTGTAACCGCCGGGCGAAATCCCCCATGCGCAGATGCAAAGGCTCCCTCGGGGGCCTTTTTTATTGCCCGAAACAGGACTAACAGAGCAGCAACCGCCAAGTACGGCGAAGGAAAGACGGAACGGACCGATGAGCGGACATAGTGACAGCGGACGGCGCGAAATGACTGGCGCCGAGATGGTGGTTCAGGCGCTGAAGGACAACGGCGTCAAGCACCTCTTCGGCTATCCGGGCGGCGCGGTCCTTCCGATCTATGACGAGCTGTTCCAGCAGGACGACGTCCAGCACATCCTCGTGCGCCACGAGCAGGGCGCAGGCCATGCCGCCGAGGGCTATGCGCGCTCGACCGGCAAGGCAGGCGTGATGCTGGTGACGTCGGGTCCGGGCGCCACCAATGCGGTGACGCCGCTGCAGGACGCGCTGATGGACTCGATCCCGCTGGTCTGCATCACCGGCCAGGTGCCGACGACGCTGATCGGTTCCGACGCCTTCCAGGAGTGCGACACCGTCGGCATCACCCGTCCCTGCACCAAGCACAACTGGCTGGTGAAGGACGTCAACGACCTGGCCGGCATCCTGCACGAGGCCTTCCATGTCGCCACCACAGGCCGTCCGGGCCCGGTCGTGGTCGACATCCCCAAGGACGTGCAGTTTGCCAAGGGCATCTACACGCCGCCACAGACCGCGCCGCGCACCTCCTACCAGCCCAAGGTCCAGGGTGACCTCGAGAGGATCAAGGAGGCGGTCGCGCTGATGGCCACCGCCAAGCGGCCTGTCATCTATTCCGGCGGCGGCGTGGTGAATTCGGGAACCGAGGCCAGCCATCTGTTGCGCGAACTGGTCGACCTGACCGGCTTCCCCATCACCTCGACGCTGATGGGCCTGGGCGCCTATCCGGCTTCGGGCAAGAACTGGCTCGGCATGCTGGGCATGCATGGCAGCTACGAAGCCAACATGGCGATGCATGATTGCGACGTCATGGTGTGCATCGGCGCGCGCTTCGACGACCGTATCACCGGCCGCCTCAACGCGTTTTCGCCGAACTCGAAGAAGATCCACATCGACATCGATCCGTCGTCGATCAACAAGAACGTGCGCGCCGACGTGCCGATCCTCGGCGATGTCGGCCGCGTGCTCGAAGACATGGTGCGGTTGTGGCGGGCGACCGCCAAGGCCGACAAGAAGGCGCTGTATCCGTGGTGGGAACAGATCGCCAAGTGGCGCGCGCGCGACAGCTACGCCTACAAGGCAAACAGCGAAGTGATCATGCCGCAATATGCGATCCAGCGGCTCTACGAGAACACCAAGCACCTGGACACCTACATCACGACCGAGGTCGGCCAGCACCAGATGTGGGCTGCCCAGCATTACGGCTTCGAGAAGCCGAACCGCTGGATGACGTCAGGCGGCCTGGGCACGATGGGCTACGGCCTGCCGGCGGCGCTCGGCGTGCAGATCGCGCACCCTGAATCGCTTGTCATCGACATTGCCGGCGATGCTTCGGTGCAGATGTGCATCCAGGAGATGAGTGCAGCACTTCAGTATGATGCGCCGATCAAGGTGTTCATCCTCAACAACTCCTACATGGGCATGGTGCGCCAATGGCAGCAGCTGCTGCACGGCAACCGCCTGTCGCATTCCTACACCGAGGCGATGCCCGACTTCGTCAAGCTGGCCGAGGCCTATGGCGGCCACGGCATCCGCTGCGACAAGCCGGACGAGCTGGACGATGCGATCAAGGAGATGATTTCGGTGAAGAAGCCGGTGATCTTCGACTGCCGCGTGGCAACGCTTGCCAACTGCTTCCCGATGATCCCGTCGGGCAAGGCGCATAACGAGATGCTGCTACCTGATGAGGCGACCGACGAGGCGGTGGCGAATGCCATCGACGCCAAGGGCCGCGAACTGGTGTGACGAACCAAGTGCGGCCTTCCGGGGAGGGCCGCACGATCAACGAGTTGGCGCAAAAGCCTCAGATCGAGATTCATTCATGAACGCACAGCTACAAGCCACCGGTTCGGCCTATTTCATCGCCAAGGAAACGGCGCTGCCGGAAAATCACACATTGTCGGTGCTGGTCGACAACGAGCCGGGCGTGCTCGCCCGCGTCATCGGCCTGTTTTCGGGCCGCGGCTACAACATCGAAAGCCTGACGGTCTCCGAGACCGAGCACGAGAAGCACCTCTCGCGCATCACCATCGTGACGCGCGGCACGCCGCATGTGCTCGAGCAGATCAAGCACCAGCTCGAGCGCATCGTGCCGGTGCACCGCGTGGTCGACCTGTCGGTGCGCGCCGCCGAACTCGGCCAGGAGCGGCCGCTGGAGCGCGAGCTGGCGCTGGTCAAGGTTGCCGGCACCGGCGACGCCCGGGTCGAGGCATTGCGCCTGGCAGATGCTTTCCGCGCCAGTGTGATCGATGCCAACACCGAGCACTTCATCTTCGAGATCACCGGCAAGGTGTCCAAGATCGAGCAGTTCATCGCCATCATGAAGCCGCTCGGCCTGGTCGAAGTCTGCCGCACCGGCGTGGCAGCAATGAACCGCGGCCCGCAGGCGATGTGATTTCGTCGACGCCATGCAAATGAAAAAGCCGCCGATGCAATGCACGGCGGCTTTTTTTCTTTTTAGTACTGGCTCCTGTCCAGTTCAGAAGCCGACGTTCTCGTTGATGTAGAAGGTGTTGAGCAGCGAGACGCGCGGGCGTTCGATGGGCGTCTTGATCTTCGGGCGGCCGTGCCAGCTCATCTTCATCAGCGAGTGATAGGCCTTCAGCACGACGAAGGCGTAGCCGACATTGGGCAGGAAGGGCAGGGTCTTGACCGGCTCGAGCCCGTAGGAGCCGACATTCAGCAGGCCCTTCAGCGAGGCCTGGTAGAGCGTCGTGCCAAGCTCGCGCTGGCTCTCGTCGGCCGGGCAGTAGAGCTGCATGGTGACGACCTTCTTGCGCGCGTCGGGGTGCGGCTTGATCTGGTAGCCGTCCTTGTCGCTGTAGAGCACGGGCTTGGCCACCAGCCGGAGCTCGTCGACGCTTTTGAACTTGTCGCCGCGGGCACGGATTTCCAGGCCTTCATGAAGCTGATGGCGGATGGCGCTCTCGACTTCGCTTGACGTCAGCGTTTCCGACACCGCCGCCCACATGTCGCGCAGCTCGGCATCCACCTTGCCGATATTGTCGCCATAGAGCCGCAACGCCATGCGGGTGGCGTCGCCCGTGATCGGGTCATAGCCTTCGGTCGGGATCGATTTGATCAGGTCGGCGTAAAAATCGCGCGGGAAAAAATCGCGAAAGAAGATGTGTGGGAAGGGCAGGGAGAAACGGTCGGCCGCCTCGATGCTCGCCACGGCATGGGCGATGAGTTCGCGCGTAAGGCTGCTGGGCTCGGTCTTGGCGAGTGCTGACATTTCTCTTCCCCTTGAGAATGTTCGATCGTCCGCTTGCTGGCGAACTGGTGCAATGAAACCCTGGATAGGTATTCGGCTAAGGGGTTCGCTTACGCCGTGTCCTGGCCGCGGTCAATATGGAAGCCTGTGCCGAACGATAGGTGCAGCGTGCCCGGCTTCGCCGACCCAGAACGTGCCGAAACACGCGGAATCTTGTTGATCCGGCTCAATAAGGACAGTATTGCTGACATAATAATCCCGGGAGGAGGAAAAGGTGACCTACGACGCGTTCCTCGCATTGCTGGTCTATGCCTTCGTGACCTCGATCACGCCGGGGCCGAACAATTTCATGCTGCTCGCCTCGGGCGTGAATTTCGGCTTCCTGCGGACCATTCCGCATATGCTGGGCATCGGCTTCGGCTTTCTGTCGCTGCTGCTCGGTGTCGGCTTCGGGCTAGGGGCTGTGCTGACGGCCTTTCCGGCACTGCACACCGTGCTCAAGATCGCCGGTGGCGCTTACCTGCTCTATCTCGCCTGGCGCATCGGCATGTCGCGCTCGCTCGGCAAGGACGGCGATGTGAAGGCTCGGCCGATGACCTTCATCGAGGCGTCCGCCTTCCAATGGATCAATCCCAAGGCGTGGGTGATGGCGGTCACCGCAATGGCCGTCTACACCAATCCGGACGCGCCGTTCCTGTCGGTGCTGTTGATCTCGGGTGCCTTTGCCTTGGTCAATCTGCCGAGCGTTTCGAGCTGGGCCGGCTTCGGCATGGCCCTGCGTGGTTTCCTTGCCGATCCGGTGCGGCTGAAATGGTTCAACATCGCCATGGGCCTGCTTTTGGCCGCGACGCTCTGGCCGATGCTCAAGTAATCAGAAAAACTCGATCGCCGGCCTCGTAGCGCGCTGGCATCGCCTTGCCTGTGCCGGCGGACGAGCGGGCGATGTTTCGCGGCCGAGAGGCTGACGCGACATTTTTAGTTGGTCCCGTGGCTCTTGGGCCGGGTGATGCTGGCCCAAGTCAGCCGCTTGCCCGGTGTGCCGCGCGGGCATAACCTTCGGCCCATGTCGCACGATCATCATCACGACCACGATCACCATCATGACAACGAACTGGACCCGATGGCAGCTCGGGTGCGGGCGCTGGAGACGATCCTGACCCGAAAGGGGTTGATCGACCCGGCGGCGATCGACGTCATTGTCGACACCTACGAGACCAAGGTCGGCCCGCGCAACGGTGCGCGCGTCGTGGCGAGGGCGTGGTCCGATCCCGAATTCGGCGACTGGCTGAAGCGCGACGCCACCGCGGCCATCGCGTCGCTCGGTTATACGGGGCGGCAGGGCGAGCATATGCAGGCCGTGTTCAACACCGACGCGACGCACAATCTCGTCGTCTGCACGCTGTGCTCCTGTTATCCGTGGTCGGTGCTGGGGTTGCCGCCGGTCTGGTACAAGGCGCCCCCATATCGCAGCCGGGCGGTCATCGACCCGCGCGGCGTGCTCGAGGAATTCGGGCTCTCGCTGCCCCGGGACAAAAAGATCCGCGTCTGGGATTCGACTGCCGAGCTGCGATATCTCGTCGTGCCGCAGCGGCCCGAGGGCACCGACGGCTGGAGCGAGGAACGGCTCGCCGATCTGGTGACGCGCGATTCCATGATCGGCACCGGCGTAGCCAGGGAGGCTGCATGAACGGGCCGCACGATCTCGGCGGGCAGATGGGGTTCGGCCCCGTCGCGCCCGAGAAGGACGAGCCTTATTTCCACGCCGAATGGGAAAAGCGCGCGCTTGGCGTGACGCTGACGGCCGGCGCTATGGGGGCCTGGAACATCGACGAAAGCCGGCACGCCAGGGAATCTTTGCACCCGGCCGATTATTATTCATCCAGCTATTACGAGATCTGGATCAAGGCGCTGGAAACCCTGCTCAAGCGGCACGCCTTTGTCACCGCCAACGATCTGGCCGCCGGCGACGCTGTCGACCCGGCGGCAACGCCAAAGCGGGTGCTGAAGGCTGAGAATGTGCCGGCTGCGCTTGCCAAGGGCGGCCCTTGCGACCGGCCGGTAGCGGAACCTCAGCGGTTTGCGGCCGGCCAGCGCGTGCGCACGAGGAACTTCCATCCGACTGGTCACACCCGCCTGCCGCGTTACGCCCGCGGCAAGGAAGGCGTGATCGACGCAGTGCGCGAAGGTTTTGTATTTCCCGACAGCAATGCCCCCGGCCAGGGCGAAAACCCTGAATGGGTCTACACGGTGGTGTTTTCGGCGCAGGAATTGTGGGGCGAAGGCGCCGATCCGACGCTGGAGGTCAGCATCGATGCCTGGGAGAGCTATCTTGAACCGGCCTGAAGTGCGGCTGACAGTCGGGGATGGCGGGATCGATGCGCCGGTCTTTGCGGAGCCTTGGCAAGCCGAAGCCTTCGCCATGGTGGTTGCGTTGCACGAGCGCGGTGTCTTCAGCTGGGCCGAATGGGCCGAGCGGCTGTCGGCGGAGGTGAAGCGGCCCGACGCGGCGGCTGATGGCAGCGACTATTACGAGCGCTGGCTGGCCGCGCTCGAGGGCCTGCTGGCCGACAAGGGTTTTGCCGGACGCGACGAGGTCGATATCGTTGCCGCCGCCTGGGAACGGGCAGCACACGCAACGCCGCACGGTCAGCCGATCCTGCTGGCGAACGATCCGGAAAGCCTTTGATTTCGTAATGAATGCGGTGGCTTCTGCTCGCCTAGAGCGGCCGCCACATCCGGTGCACGGTATGGGTTTTCCGGCCGATCTCGAAACCGGAAAAGCTCCGGATCAGGTGAAATCCCTCGCGCTCCCAAAAGCTGCGTCCGCGCACATTTTCCTCGAGGACCGCGATCAGAAGTCGTTTTGCGTTGCGCGCTTTTGCAATGGCTTCGATGTGTTCGAGGAAAATGCGGCCGAGGCCCAGTCCTCGTCTTTGCGGGGCAAACAACAGCAGCCCGAGATACGCGTCGTCAGTCTCGGGATAACCGAAGGCCAGATCAGCGATCGCGACAAGCTCGCCGTCAGGCATGAACATGCCGAGCTTGCACGATGCCGCGAGATCGCCGCCCGGCGGGCAATCGGAGAAGAACTGGTCAACCGTCGTCCCGGAAGGGGCCGAGCCGGTTTCCAGCAGGACGAAATCGGCTGCCCGCTCGTACAATCCCAACACAGCCTGGCTATCGTCCCTTGCAGCCAATCTGCGGATTTGAGGGAGGTCGGTATCAATTGGCACAATATGTTCCCACATCGGTGGGCGACTGCGGCGCGGCCCGAAGCTGATCGGGCGGGTCTTGACGGGTGTAACAAAGTGGCAATGTCCAGGTGAGTACATTCTAGTCTCGACCATGGGGGCACAATGTTTGCACGGCGCTGCATCCTCTTTGCCACTTTTTCCGCTTTTTGCGTGGTGTCGATTTTTCTGGCTCCGGCACATGCTGTCGCGGCGTCGGTTTTCCTTGAGGACCAGACCTGGACCGAACTGCGCGATCGCATCGACGCAGGCACGACCAGCATCATCATCCCGATCGGTGGCACCGAGCAGAACGGCCCCGCCATGGCGCTGGGCAAGCACAATGTGCGCGTGAAGTTTCTGGCCGAGAAGATCGCCGAGCGACTGGGCAACGCATTGGTGGCGCCCGTCATCTCCTATGTGCCGGAAGGGACCATCGATCCGCCGACGGCCCATATGAAGTTTCCAGGCACGATCACGATCAGCGACAAGACCTTCGAGCAACTGCTTGAATCCGCAGCCCGCAGTTTCAAGCTCCATGGCTTCAAGACGATTATCCTGATCGGCGATCACGGCAGCTACCAGGACAATGAACGCGCGGTGGCCGATCGCCTGAACGGCGAATGGCGCAAGACACCAGTCCGCGTTTTTGCGGCGCTCGAATATTACAGGATCACCCAGGGCGCCTATGTGCAGCAGCTCCTGGCTGCCGGTGCCAAACAGTCCGAACTCGGCAAGCATGCGGGTTTGGCCGACACCTCGCTGATGCTCGCCATCGATCCGTCCATGGTGCGCCAGGACCGTATCGCTGGCGGGGCGAAATTCGGTGCGGCCGATGGCGTCTACGATGGCGACCCGACGCGCTCGTCGGCCGCATTCGGCCAGCTTGGCGTCGACCTGATCGTTGCGGGAACGGTCGAGGCAATCAACAACTTCATTGCAAAGCAGCCAAAATGACCGGAGCGCTCAAGCTTCTTTCGGCAGTCTTCGCACCGTCGCTGGTGTTGGTGATGTTGTCGGCAACCACCGTCTCGGCCGGCTCGTGTCCCGAAGACTGCAGCGAGCCGCCGGCATCGCCGGTGCCGATCAACATCTACAGCCAGACGACGCCGGATCATCTGAGCCCGGTGACGAAGGACGCGCTGCCGCGGGTCTATGTGCCCAACCACTCGTCCAACAGCGTGTCGGTGATCGACATGGTGACGCTGAAGGAGGTCGACCGGTTCACGGTCGGGCTGCAGCCGCAGCACATTGTCCCGTCATGGGACCTGAAGACGCTGTGGATCGCCAACAACGCCAGCCGCACGAAAAAGGGCAGCCTGACGCCGCTCGACCCAAAAACCGGCAAGCCGGGCACCGCCATTCCGGTGAACGATCCCTACAACATGTATTTCCTGCCCGATGGCAGCTCGGCGATCGTCGTCGACGAAGCGGTGAAACAGCTGGATTTGCGCGATCCGCAGACCATGGCGCTGAAGTCGGTCATCCCGACGCCGACCTGCCACGGCATCAATCACGCCGATTTTGCCGCCGACAACAGCTACGCCATATTCACCTGCGAATTCGGCGGCGGTGGCCTGGTGAAGGTCGATCTGCAAAACCAGAAGGTCCTTGGCAGCCTGACCTTGTCCAAGAAAGGCATGCCGCAGGACATCAGGCTTTCGCCCGACGGCAAGGTTTTTTACGTCGCCGACATGATGAATGACGGTGTCTTCCTGATCGACGGCGACAGCTTCACCGAGATCGGCTTCATTGCCACCGGCGTTGGAACACACGGCTTTGCGGTCAGCCGCGACGGAACACGGCTTTACGTCTCCAATCGCGGTACCCACCACATGGATCAGTCCCATCCAAAGGGACCAGGCAGCGTTTCTGTCATCGATTTCGCCACGCGTACGGTCGTTGCGCAATGGCCCATACCGGGCGGAGGCAGCCCCGACATGGGCAATGTCAGCGCCGACGGAAAACAACTGTGGCTGTCCGGCCGCTTCGACAGCGAAGTGTACATGTTCGACACCACGACAGGTGCCGTTGTGAAGGTTCCCGTCGGCGCCGAACCCCATGGCCTGACGGTGTGGCCACAACCCGGCAGATACTCCCAGGGACATACGGGCAACATGCGCTGAGCGCGTACTGGCTGCCATGCGGTGTCGCGCTGGCCGTTGAAGGGCTGCGACTTTCCCGGACGGATTTGCCCAAATGGCCAAATCCCTTGCCCTTGGCGGCCGAATCCTGTCAGTCAAACCTATGGAATTCTCACCTCAGCAGGACGAAGCGCTGCAGGCCGTGGCGCGCTGGCTCAAATCCGGAAAGCCGCAGGTTTTCCGCCTGTTCGGTTATGCCGGCACCGGCAAGACGACCTTGGCGCGCTATTTCGCCGAGCATGTCGATGGCCAGGTGCAGTTCGCCGCCTTCACCGGCAAGGCGGCCCAGGTGCTGCGCTCGAAGGGCGCCACCAACGCGCGCACCATTCATTCGCTGATCTACCGGCCCAAGGGTGAAGAGGCGATAGCCGACGAGGCGACCGGCAAGACGTCGATGTCGCCGACCTTTTCGCTCAACCGGCAGAGCCCCATCGCCAAGGCCAAGCTGGTGGTCATCGACGAGTGTTCGATGGTCGACGAGCAGCTTGGGCGCGATCTCCTGACCTTCGGAACGCCGGTGCTGGTGCTGGGCGATCCGGCGCAGCTGCCGCCGATCTCGGGCGGCGGCTTCTTCACCGAGCACGAGCCCGACTTCCTCTTGACCGAAATCCATCGTCAGGCGCGCGACAATCCGATCCTGAGGCTGGCGCTCGACGTGCGCGAGGGCCGTGAGTTCATGCGCGGCGACTATGGCACCGCCCAGGTGATCGGCAAGGAAGACGTGACCCAGGATCTGGTGCTCGACGCCGACCAGGTGCTCGTCGGCACCAACAGAACGCGCAAGCGCTACAATCAGCGACTGCGCGAGCTGAAGGGCTTTACCGCCGGCTATCCGCAGGCGGGCGACAAGCTGGTGTGCCTGCGCAACGACCCGGCCAAGGGCCTGCTCAACGGTTCGTTGTGGAAGGTCATGACGTCGTCGCGTGAGACGGTGAAGCCGGGCATCAATCTTCTGGTCGCACCGGAAGAGGACGATCCGGATCGCGGCGTCGCCAAGATCAAGCTGTTGAAGCAGACATTCGAGAACCCCGACGAGGACATCCCCTGGGGCACCAAGAAGCGCTACGACGATTTCGACTATGGCTACGCGCTGACGGTGCACAAGGCGCAGGGCTCGCAGTGGAACAATGTCGTGCTGTTCGACGAAAGCTGGGCCTTCAAGGACACGCGTCAGCGCTGGCTCTACACGGCGATCACGCGTGCGGCAGAGCGGCTGACCATCGTGCGCTAGCGATTGAGTTGAGGCCGACCTGAGTGGCCTCAGGCAACGATTTCGAAATACACCGCGGTGGCGTCGTCGGACACTTTGAAGCGTGGGAAACGCTTGCCGTCGGGGTCTTCGATCCGCTCGATGTGGCGCAGTTCCTGCAAGAGCTGGGCGAGACCGGCATTGCCGGCCGTGCGGACGAATTCAGCGACGCCGTAGCGGTCGTACTGGTCGACAAGGGCAGCAAAACCGTCGGAGCACAGCAGGCCGCGGGCGGGCAGGGTTACGGCCAGTTGCTCGCTGACGACATGATCGGCGGCATCAGGTTCGGTTCCCAGCGTCCATACCGAACCGCCTGGTCGGTTGTAGGCGGCGCGGCGGCGGCGCAGCTCGTCGCGCACGACGGGCGCGTCGGCGAGCGCCTGATGCGTTGCAAAACCGCCGGACTGGGCGATCGCCTTGCGTGCACCGTCGCGTTCATAAGCATGGGCGCTCTTGATGGCGCTGGTGTCGAATTGCCGTCCGGCGGCGTCGACCAGGAAAAGGCGGCAGTCGCCGAGGCCATGGGTGATCACGGCATCGTCTTCGATGCGAAGCATCTGGAACCCCGCGACCGGCATGTTCCATGGCTCGATCGGCAAGGCGTGGGCTGCCTCATGCACCACATTGAAGGCGCGCTGGTTGAGCTCGCGCACGACATCGGCAAGCTCGCGGCCGTCGCGAACCAGCTCTTCGAAGGTGCTTCTGGCGAAGCGGGCAAGCCAGGCGGCATCAGAACCGTGGAGGCCGACGATGCTGTTGCCGCCGAGGCCGGTGGCTCCGTCGATGACGAAGGCGCAATTGGCGTTGCCGCCGGCGCTGTCTTCATTCGGGCGCGATGCGGAGCCGGGGGCGGTGATGGAATCGATGATGCGAATGCTTGGCATGATGACCGATGTCTGGCCGGTACCGGTGACCGGATTGTGACGACAGCCTGGTCGGCTGGACTTACCCGGCCATCCCGATTTCCCTGGTGCGCGATGCAGGGTTGTAGTCGGCGTGGTTTGTGCCAGATTGGCGTGAGCCAACGATCGGCGGTCGCCAATGGACAGCAGCGAGTTTCAGCAAGTCATCGGTCTCGGTCAGAACTGCCGCTCCAAGTTTTGGATCAGGCAGGCATTTGGCCGGGAGGTATCGAAAAGAGGCGTGTTCGATTGGCAGGTTACGCCGACCGACACCGTGATCGAGTATTTCCGCCGCGATTTCGTCGGCATGTTCGAGCGTGAGGATCTCGCCATCCGCAATGGCATCGTCTTCAATCGCCGCTTCGGGACGACGCACAACCACGAGTTTCCCAAAGGCCTGTCGGACGGGGGGCTGGACGCTCTCTATCCTGTCGCCCGGCAAAAGCACGATGCCTGGTGCGCGGTGACGAAGAACGCGCTGCGCAGCAATCTGTCTGCGCTTGTCGTGCTGGGCATGCCGGTCACTCCCATCCAGGAGCAGACGATTTCCGGCCTGCTGGCCCAGGCAAATCGACAGAGACCGTTCCTGCTGCTCGCCTCTCCTGAGGGCGACGTGGGTGGGGACTGGAGCGGCAATCAGGATGTGTGGACGAAGCATCTTGCCGGGTTTCGCATCGTGCCGCCCTTGTCGATCAGGCTCGCCAACCAGTTGCGCCGGCTCCGCAAGAACATCCGCTATCTCAAACCCCGCCGCTATCGTGGCGTAGGCCTTCGCGACCAAGAGCGGGTCGAGTTCTCCTAAAGCAATTTCAGGAAAAGTGCGCAGCGGTTTTTCCGTCCGGAATTGCGAAAAAACAAAGAGATAGAGCGCTTTCGCGATTCGAAGAAAAGCGAAAATGCTCTAGACGTGCATTCCAAAGGACGCTCTGACTGTCAGATGTCGTCTGCCGGCTTCGCTCCCAGCCATTCCCAGGCCTTGGCTTCGTCGGCGGCGGCAAAATGTTTCGTTTCGATCGACGTCAGCGGCGCGATGAGCCCGACCATGGGGCCCATCCAGGCCGGGCCGCCGACCAGCGCATAGCGGCGGATATGCTGGAACGCCTTGAGCTTGCCCTTGAAGGTGTCGGGGTTGAACAGCGTCGACCAGTCGAAGCCGTCATAGCCCGATGCGCGCAGCAAGACGTCGATCTTGTCGTGGCCCTGATAAGCCGCGTCGAGCAGGCCAAACGCGTTCTCGACATCGGCATTGGTGAAGTGACCGACGATCTCGAAACCGAAGACGTCACTCTTGTCGGTGTCGATGCGCCGAAAGACGGGAGGGGCGTCCATTGAGCTCATGCGAATTTCCTCTTGATACCAGTGGTTTGGCACGGCGGCGGCGATGCGTTGCAGCGCTTTGATACTGGAACACACAAAAGCGCTCTCTGTTCCCATCCAAGGCGTGCTAGGTGCTTGAATTCAGTGAACCGATGCGAGCTGCCGATGCCTGCCAAGCTGTCCGTCAACGTCAACGCCATCGCCATGTTGCGCAACCGTCGCGACCTGCCGTGGCCGAGCGTCACTGGGCTCGGCCGCATCGCGCTTGCCGCCGGCGCCCATGGGCTGACGGTGCATCCGCGCCCCGACCAGCGGCATGTCCGCTTTTCCGACCTGCCCGAGATCAGGGCCCTGATCGATGATGAGTTTCCCAAGGCCGAGTTCAACATAGAGGGCTATCCGACCGAGGATTTCCTGCAGCTCGTCGAGAAGCACCAGCCGGAGCAGGTGACGCTCGTTCCCGACGATCCGACGCAGGCAACCTCCGATCATGGCTGGGACTTCGTTGCCCAGGGCGCATTCCTCAAGCCTGTCGTCGCCCGACTGAAGAAGGGCGGCTTCAGGGTGTCGCTGTTTTCCGATGCCGATCTGGCAGGGGTGAATGCTGCGCGCGATACGGGCGCGGACCGGATCGAATTGTTCACCGGCCCCTATGGCGCCTGCCATTCCGACCGGAGCCAGGCAGCCAGGGAATTGGACCTGCTCGGCAAGACGGCCGATGCGGCGATGGCCGCCGGGCTTGCTGTCAATGCCGGCCATGACCTCGTCGTCGACAATCTGCCCGCACTCATCCACCGCGTTCCCAGGCTGGCGGAAGTGTCGATCGGACACGGCTTGACGGCGGACGCGCTGGAGCATGGCATGGCAAACACGATCAAGCGGTATCTGAAAGCCTGCGGATGGTGACGAGCCTTGCGTTTTTCGCATAGATCGAACATCAGCTGTCACAAAACGGCTGTTGCTTTTGCGATACAGCAAGCGTAGAGCCCCGCGGCTTCACGGAGAGTCGTTCATGGCCGATGCCGGCGCTGGCAAAGCGGAAACAGGCGGGCAGGCGGTCCAGAAGGACGGCCATTCCCAGGATATCAGGATTCTTGTCATCGGTGCGCTGGGTGTCGTCTTCGGCGACATCGGCACGAGCCCGATCTACGCATTTCGCGAAGCGCTGGTTGCCTCGTCGTCGGGCGGGCAGGTGGCTTCGCGCGAAGATATCCTCGGCGTGCTGTCGCTCATCATCTGGGCACTGACGATCATCGTCACGATCAAATACGTCATGTTCGTGCTGCGCGCCCACAACCGCGGCGAGGGCGGTACGCTGTCGCTGATGGCGCTGGCGCGGCGCAGCCTGCCCAAGCACTCGGGAATAATCCTGGCGCTCGGCATGGTCGGCGCGTCGCTGTTTTACGGCGATGCGGTGATCACGCCGGCGATCTCGGTGCTGTCGGCGGTAGAAGGCCTGAAGGTGGTGACACCTGCCTTCGATCCTTATGTCGTGCCGTTGACGCTGATGATTCTGGCCGTCGTCTTTGCGGTGCAGCGCTTCGGCACCGGCGGCGTGGCGATCGTGTTTGGGCCGGTGACGCTGATCTGGTTCATCGCCATCGGCTATTCGGGCGTCGTCCACATCGCCGACGACCCCGAGATCCTGCTTGCCGTCAACCCGATCTACATCGTCCAGTTCCTGATGGATCAGCCGGAGGTGTCGTTCGTCACCATCGGCGCGATCTTCCTGGCGGTGACGGGCGCGGAAGCGCTTTATGCCGACCTTGGCCATTTCGGCCGCCGTCCGATCGTGCTGGCCTGGCTGATCATCGTTTTCCCCTGCCTGCTGCTCAATTACGCAGGGCAGGGCGCCTATGTGCTGTCGCATGGCGGCACAGTCGGCCATCCCTTCTTCGAGATGAACGAGGGCTGGATGCTGGTGCCGATGGTGCTACTGGCGACCGCAGCAACCGTCATCGCCAGCCAGGCGGTGATCAGCGGCGCCTATTCGCTGACCCGCCAGGCGGTGCAGCTCAACATGCTGCCGCGCCTTGCCATCCTGCACACGTCGGAGACGACGCTGGGCCAGATCTACATGCCGCGCGTCAATCTGCTGCTGGCCCTGGTGGTGATGCTCCTGGTCGTCGGCTTCGGCGAGTCGAGCAAGTTGGCTGCGGCCTACGGCATCTCGGTGACCGGCAACATGCTGGTGACGACGCTGCTGCTGTCGATCGTGATGCTGCGTATCTGGCGCTGGCCGCTCTTTGCCGTCATTGCCGTCATCACCGTCTTCGGGCTGATCGACGTCGGCTTCTTCCTGTCCAACATCGTCAAGGTGCATGAAGGCGGCTGGGCGTCGCTGCTGGTGGCCTTTGCCATCGTCATCGTCATGTGGACCTGGGTGCGCGGCAGCCGCTATCTGTTCGACAAGACGCGCAAGAACGAGATTCCGCTGAACTTCCTGGCGGAAAACCTGAGCAAGAAGAAGCCGCAGCTCGTTCCGGGTACGGCGGTGTTCCTGACCAGCGATCCCGACAGCGCGCCCACAGCGCTGATGCACAGCCTCAAGCACTACAAGGTGCTGCACGAGCAGAACGTGATCCTGTCTGTCGTAACCGCCCAGCAGCCCATCGTGCCCGACAGCGAGCGGGTGAAGATGGAGCAGGTCAACGACCTGTTCATGCGGGTCAAGCTGAAGTTCGGCTATATGGAGCAGCCCAACATCCCGAAGGCGCTGGCCATCTGCCGCAAGCAGGGCTGGAAGTTCGATATCATGACGACGTCGTTCTTCCTGTCGCGGCGCTCGCTGAAGGCATCGCCCAATTCGGGCATGCCGGGATGGCAGGACAGGCTGTTCATCGGACTGGCGCGAACGGCCGCCGATGCGACCGAATACTTCCAGATCCCGACCGGGCGCGTGGTCGAGGTCGGCACCCAGGTCTCGATCTAGAGCGCTGTGCGTCCATTCGGACGCGCAGAGGACGTTCTACATTCGGACGCGCAGAGGACGTTCTAACTCTTGGAAGCTGGGCATCGTGCTTTCCGAAAATCGGTTCCGATTTTCGGGCCGATGCGTCGGCGGGGCAAAGTGAAGCATTGCCAAAGATCTGCTCGCCCGTGACTGTCCGATACGGGCGGACGCAAACATGAACGGCAGAAAACTTCACATCGCAATCGCCGGCGCTGGTCCTGCAGGGCTGGCGGCGGCACTCTACCTTAGGCGCGATGGTCACAAGCTGACCGTCTTCGAGCGCTTTGCCGAGCCGAAGGCGCTGGGATCCGGGCTGATCCTGCAGCCGACCGGGCTGAGCGTGCTCGACGACCTCGGGCTTCTCCGCGAAATCCTGGAATTGGGCAGCCGCATCGACAGGCTGCATGGCACCGACGCCGAGAGCGGGCGCACGGTGCTGGACGTTCGTTACGATGCCCGCAGCGGCGGCCGTTTCGGTCTGGCCGTGCATCGCGCGGCGTTGTTCGGCGTGCTCTATCGCGCGGCTCGGCATGAGAAAATCGAGATCGTCACCGACGTCGAACTGGAACGGGTCGACATTGGCGATAAACCGCGACTGCTCGACGCGAGCGGGCGGGCTGTCGGAACGTTCGATCTCGTCGTCGACGCAACCGGCGCGCGTTCGAGGCTGCGCGGCAGCGCCGGGCTGACCGATCAGCCCAGGCCGCTCGAATATGGTGCATTCTGGGCTTCGCTCGCCTGGCGTGGCGAAGGATTTCACCCGAATGCACTTATCCAGCGCTACCGCCGCGCCAGCGTCATGATCGGGGTGTTGCCGATAGGTCGCGCGGAACCAGGCGGGCTCGACATGGCGGCGTTCTTCTGGAGCCTGAAGCCAAACGAGGCCGAGCGGGTTCGCACGGAAGGGCTCGGCGCCTGGAAAAGGCGGGTCGCGTCTTTGTGGCCGGAATGTTCTGCCTATCTCGACCAGATCGACGATTTCAACCAGCTGACTTTGGCGCGCTACGGCCATCATACGCTGGCAAATCCGGCGGCACGGGGCTTTGCCGTCATTGGCGATGCCGCCCATTCGACCAGCCCTCAGCTGGGGCAGGGCGCGAACATGGCCTTGCTCGATGCCGCAGCCCTTGCCCATGCGCTCCGTCAGCAAGGTGAGGTCGATGTGGCGCTCTCTGCCTATGCGCGGTCCCGCCGAGCCCATATCAGGCTTTTCCAGGCACTCTCGCTTGCGTTCACGCCGTTCTACCAGTCGGATGCGGTGCTGTTGCCGTTCCTGCGTGACAGGCTGGTGGCGACGGTGGCCAAGGTGCCGCCTGCGCCGCAGCTGCTGGCCTCGATCGTTGCCGGCACGCTGGTCGATCCTTTTGCCGCGATCGGGCTCACGGAAGCCGATTGGCTCGGCCTCGCGAAAGAGGTCGAGATCCCGGCTTGAGCCGTCATGCGGTTGTGGCTACGCTGCGGCATATCAACCGAGGGGCGTGTCATGACGGGCTCGATTTCGCGTGGAATGCGCCAGCTGCTTGCGGCGATGATGCTGGTCGCCGCGGGCTGCGTGCCCGCGCTGGCCGATGCGACGGTGCCGACGGCAGACATCGAGGGCTCCGCCGACAACGCGCTTGCCAAGCGTTATGACGGTTCGTTCATCGTCTACTACCAGAAGCTCGACTACACGGATTTTTCGGTGCCGATGGCCGCGCTGAAAGCCGATGCCGACCCCGACAAGCGCGACAAGAACAACAACCGGGTGTTCAGGCCGGAGAAGGCGGAAGAGGTCGAGGGTACGCTGACGCGCATCTTCTACGTTCTGCCCGATGGCCGTTCGCCGCTCGAAGTGCTGCGCAACTACCAGGACGTGGTGCAGGCGGCCGGCGGCGAGGTGGCGTTCGAGTGCAAGAAGGAGGAGTGCGGCGGCGACGCCTCGCGCTCGGCCTCGAGCGGCGGCGGCGACATGAGCCTGATGATGAATTTCTTCTATGACAGCGACCTGGGCGTCGAGGCATTCTCGAATGCCGCCTGCGCGGCGTCGTCAGGGGTCGCCGACCAGCGCTATTTCAGCGCCAAGGTACCGCGCGACGCCGGCGATGCATTCGTGACGGTGCAGACCTTCCAACTGCTTGACGATCTCTACTGCAAGGAACTGAACGGGCGCACCATCGCCATGGTTCATGTGGTCGAGCCCAAGGCGCGCGACAAGAAGATGGTGCTGGTGGAAGCCGCCAAGATGGCGGATTCGCTTTCGACAAGCGGCGGCATTTCGCTCTACGGCATTTTCTTCGATACCGACAAGGCTGACATCAAGCCGGAGTCGGAGCCGACGCTGAAGGAGATCGCCAAGCTTCTGGGCGACAATCCGGCACTGGCCGTGGCCGTTGTCGGGCACACCGACAACCAGGGCAAGTTCGACTACAACATCGACCTGTCCAATCGCCGGGCGGCGGCGGTGAAGTCGGCGCTGGTGTCGCAATATGGCATCGACGCTGGACGGCTGACCGCAGCGGGCGCCGGCATGATGGCGCCGGTCGCGACCAACGACAATGACGAGGGACGGGCCAAGAACCGGCGCGTGGCACTGGTCAAGCTGAACTGACCTGCGGCGTCGCCGGATCCGTTGTGCGGCAGCGGACCCAGGCCCAGGTGAAATTGCAATCGAGGATGCGGTCGGAGCAATTCCAGGAAAGGTGAAGCGGTCTTCCATCAGGAATTGCGTCTGATCCAAGAGGGGGCCAGATGAAGGACGACGACCAGCTGGTGCGGCAGGGGCTGCGTGGTCTTCACGCCATGTCGGCGTTTTTCATCGGGTTTTTCGTGCTTTTGCACATGACCAACCATCTCGTCGGTCTGGGCGGGCAGGAGACGCACATCGCCTTCATGGCACAGGCGCGGCAGATCTATCGGCAGCCATATGTCGAAGTGGCGTTGGTCGGCCTCATCCTGTGGCAGGTCGGCAGCGGACTGTTCATGCTCGCGCGCAACCTGACCAGGATCAAGGGAGTGGCCGCGTGGGCTCAGGCCCTGTCAGGCGGTTATCTCGCGCTGTTCTTGCTTGTTCATGTCACGGCCGTCATCGCCGGACGTGCCGCCTTTGGCCTCGACACCGATTTTCGTTATGCGGCCGCGGGATTTTTCGCGGCACCCTGGCACTGGTTCTTTGCGCCGTATTATTTCCTCGGCGTTCTCGCGCTGTTCGTCCACGTCGGCTGCGCGGCCTATTGGAACGTCGGCGCGAGCCGGCCGATGCTGGGCGCAACCCTGCTCGGCGGCTTTGCCGGGCTGGGCGCGCTGTTTGCGGGGCTGATAGTCATGGCGCTGTCGGGGGCACTGTTCCCGGTCGCCATCCCCGCGCATTATCTTGCGCCCTACGGACAGTAGGCTGCTTGGCCTCGGTCGCCGGTAGGGCGCAGAAGGCCTGTGTGCACCAGGCGTCGGCGCGGGCGTGGCCGAAGCCCCGCCGATCAGGGAATGATCCGGCGCTGGCGCAGCTCGCCGAAGGTGCGCATGAACATCTCCTCAGTGTCGACGAATTCGTGGAAGCCGAAGCGGCGCGCCTTGCTGCCGTCGGCGAAGAAGTCGTAGTCCCAGCTGAAGACGAAGTCGGCGAAGCGCCATGACGACACGTCGCTGTAAGGCGTGTCGGCCAGCCCATGCCGGGCTTTCATCTTGTTCCATAGCGGCTGCTTGTCGCCCATGATGGTGTCAAGCGACATCGGCAAGGGCGGGGCTGTGTCGAGGCCGAAGTTTGCGGCGATCTTCGGCCACATCTCGTTCCAGCGGAACAGGTCGCCATTGGTGATGTTGAACGCCTGGTTGGCGCAGCGTTCGTCCGTTGCCGCCCAGACGGTGGCCCGTGCCAAAAGGCCGGCGTCGGTCATCTCGATGATCTTGTCATAGGCGCCGGGCTTGCCGGGAAAGCGCAGCGGCAGGCCGAGTTCCCTGGACATGGAGGCATAGACGGCGATGGCGATCGCGAGGTTCATCGGGTTGCCCAGTGCCTGGCCGATGACAACGGAGGGGCGCAGTGCCGACCAGCTCCAGCTCTTGCCCTGCTGCCGGTCTTCCAGAAGATCCTGCTGGTCGATGTTGAATTCGGGCGGCATGTGGTTGGCGTCGGTCTCGCGTGCCGGCGTCTTGAACGGCCCGAGATGTGCGCCATAGACCTTGTAGCCCTGCATCAGGCTGATGTGACGCAGGTTCTTGGCAGCCGGCTCGACAGTGTCGACGACGTTGCGCAGCATGGCGACATTGGGCTCGACCAGTTCCGCCCAGCTTGGCCGGTCCTGATAGGCGGCGTAGAAGATGTGGGTGACGTCGCTCAGGCTGCCGAGCTTTTCCCTGGCGTCCTTGATATCAAGCAGATCCACCGCGACATGGCGGATCTGGCCCTGGCTCGGGCCGCCGCGTCGGGACAGTCCGACGATGTTCCAGTTGCCGAGTGCTGCCAGATGGCCGGCGAGATTGCTGCCGATGACGCCATGGGCGCCGACGATCAGGGCTGTGTTTTGTTTCATCGCTCAAATCTCCTTGTGACAGGAGATATGGACGCGCCACGGATGATGAAGTAGATATGATATTGGCGAAGGATTTATGACGTGAAGTCACAATGATGCGGGTGGACGTCAATCGCTTCGGCGAGATGGAAGTGTTTGCCCGGGTGGTGGAATGCGGCGGGTTTTCGGCCGCGGCGCGGACGCTGGCGATGTCGCCATCGGCCGTCAGCAAGCTGGTGTCGCGGCTGGAGAGCCGCCTCGGGGCGCGACTGGTCAATCGCTCGACCCGCCGTCTGCAGCTGACACCCGAAGGCTGCGCCTTTTACGAGCGCAGTGTCGTCATCCTTGCGGATCTCAAGGAGGCGGAGCAATGCGCGGCATCAGGCGAAGCGCCGCGCGGACGCCTGCGCGTCAACGCCAACGTGCCTTTCGGGACGCATTTCCTTTTGCCGCTGCTGCCGCAGTTCCTGGCCCGGTATCCCGATATTTCCGTCGACGTCGCCTTGTCCGACACGGTTGTCGACCTGCTCGAGGCGCGGGCAGACGTGGCGATCCGGGCCGGTCCGATGAAGAGCTCCAGCCTTGTCGCACGCAAACTCGGCGCGACCCGCATGACGATCGTCGGCGCGCCGGCCTATTTCGCGACGCGCGCGAAGCCGCGCAGTGCTGAAGAACTGAAAGGGCATAATCTGCTTGGCCCGTCTTATGTGCGCAGCATGCCGGGATGGCCGGTTTTGCAGGACGGCATCATTGTCGAGGTTGCGCCCACCGGCAACGCGCAGGCAAGCGACGGCGAGGCGTTGCGCGCGCTGGCGCTGGCCGGGCTCGGGCTTGCGCGGATGGCGGCGTTCCAGGTGCGCGACGACCTCGCGGCCGGCAGGCTGGTTGCCGTGCTCGAAGAGGCCAATCCCGGCGACCTCGAAGACGTCCACGCGGTCTTCCTCGGCAGCGGCGGTCCGGTGCCGGCACGGGTGAGGGCGCTGCTCGACTTCCTGGTCGAGGCGGTCGATCTCGGTTTACCTTCTCGCCTGCTCTAGGTGGTCAGCGCGGATTGAGCGCGTACAGCCTTATCGCCTCCATCAAACCCGACTGTGCTTTCTGGGTGAGGGGTGTCGGTTGTGCGACGAAAGCGCCGGCGGCCGAGGCCTTGGTCAATTGTTCGGGGCTGAGTTGCGCGAAAACGGCGTCCCTCGCGACTTTTGTCGACTGGTCAGAGATTACGTCAGGCATCTGCGCGAGCATCAAAAGATAGCGATAGCTGAGCGCCAGGTCCCTTGGCGCGATTTCACCTTGTTCATAAACCGTGCTGAGCCGGCGGATTGCAGTCTGTTCGCCCTGTTTTGCAGCTTCCGTCCACCATCTTATCGCCTCGTCGTACTGTTGCGCGGCGTAGTAGTGTTCGGCGACTGAGGTCTGGGCCAGATGATAGGCTTGCTCGGCGGCAACCAGCTTGTATTTCAGGCCGAGAACATTGTTCTCGGGAACGACACCTGGAAATTGCCCGTCGTAATAGCATCCAACCTTATAGGCCGCGAGCGGATCGCCCGAGGCGGCTGATTTGCGAAACCACTCGAAGGCTTCGCTTGGATTGGCTTCGGTGCCGATGCCATTGTTGTGCATCATTCCCAGATGATATTGGGCCTCCGGATTCCCTTCGACGGCGAGGGTGAGCATTCCTCTGAATAGCTGTTCATAACGATCGGCGGCGGACGCCGCGTGATTTCCGAACAGCAAGATGAGGAATGAGACGATCCAAAATGCTCTATGCAAGGCTTTCACTTTCATGACTCCAGCATAGTTCGAGCCAGGTCATATTCTTGGAACGGCGGAACTCTGGCAAGCCAAATCTTCCGCGGTGAGGGCGGGGCCGGCCTGCCGGGTGCATATGCATGGTGTGCGGCCAAGCGACATTTGTTGAACGCCGCGCACTTGCCCATTGCGGGGCCTTGAAAATTGCGGCATAAGCCGAACCGTAACGTACGGTACGGCTCCTTTAGAGCGAGCCGACGGAGCGCGACAGGCTGGGAACGATGTTGCAGACAACCACCGAGATGATGGAAGGCGAGGGGCCGACAGCGCGTCAGCAGGACGTGCTCGACGCCGTGCTGCGCCTGCTCGTCGAGGAAGGCGACCGCCTGACCATGACGGCGGTCGCGCGCCGCGCCAGCTGCTCCAAGGAAACGTTGTACAAATGGTTCGGCGACCGGGACGGCCTGTTGACCGCCACCGTGCAGTGGCAGGCGGCCAAGGTTCGCGTCACGCCGGTGGACCGCAAGGGCCTCGACCTTGCCGCACTGACCGCCAGCCTCGAACGTTTTGCCTCCGACTGGCTGCGGGTGATCTCAAGCGACACCTCGATTGCGCTGAACCGGGTCGGGGTCGTGCATGCCGGATCGGACAAGCGCGACCTCGGCGCCATCGTGCTCGAGCGCGGTCGTTTTGCGCTGGGCCGGCGCCTGAAGCCGGTGCTGGAAGCCGGCCGCGAGGCCGGTCTACTCGAATTCGACGATGCCGAGACGGCATTCCGGACATTTTTTGGGCTGGTCGCCCGCGACGTGCAGATCAGGCTTCTGCTCGGCGACCGGCTGAAATTGACTGAGGCGGAGATGGACGGCGATGCCGTGCGCGCGACGCAGCAGTTCCTGGCTCTTCATGGAGCGAAAACCGGGCCGAAGGCCCTTTGACTGCAAACGGGAAGGAACCCACCAATGCGTGTCTATTACGATCGTGATGCCGATCTCAATCTGATCAAGGGCAAGAAGGTCGCCATCATCGGCTACGGCAGCCAGGGTCGCGCGCATGCGCTGAACCTCAAGGATTCGGGCGCCAAGGAGCTGGTGATCGGCCTGAAGGCCGGCTCGGCAACCGCCAAGAAGGTCGAGGCCGACGGCCTCAAGGTCATGACAGTGGCGGAAGCTGCCAAGTGGGCCGACCTGATGATGATGGCCACCCCTGACGAACTGCAGGCCGACATCTATCGCGACGAGATCGCTCCGAACATCCGCGACGGCGCGGCCATTGCGTTCGCTCATGGCCTCAACGTCCATTTCGGCCTGATCGAGCCGAAGGCTTCGGTCGACGTCGTCATGATCGCGCCGAAGGGCCCGGGTCACACCGTGCGCGGCGAATACCAGAAGGGCGGCGGCGTGCCGTGCCTGGTCGCCGTTCACCAGGACGCTTCGGGCAACGCCCTTGACCTCGCGCTCTCCTACGCCTGCGGCGTCGGCGGCGGCCGTTCGGGCATCATCGAGACCAACTTCAAGGAAGAGTGCGAAACCGATCTGTTCGGCGAGCAGGTCGTCCTCTGCGGCGGTCTGGTCGAGCTCATCCGCGCCGGTTTCGAGACGCTGGTGGAAGCCGGCTACGCGCCTGAGATGGCCTATTTCGAGTGCCTGCACGAAGTGAAGCTGATCGTCGACCTGATCTATGAAGGCGGCATCGCCAACATGAACTACTCGATCTCGAACACCGCCGAGTGGGGCGAGTATGTCACGGGTCCGCGTATCATCACTGCCGAGACCAAGGCCGAGATGAAGCGCGTGCTGCACGACATCCAGACCGGCAAGTTCACCTCCGACTGGATGCAGGAATACCGTTCGGGCGCAGCCCGCTTCAAGGGTATCCGCCGCATGAACGACGCTCACCAGATCGAGGAAGTCGGCACCAAGCTGCGCGGCATGATGCCGTGGATCTCCAAGAACAAGCTGGTCGACAAGGCCAAGAACTAAGAAGTCCGCGTCAACTGTTGCGGAGTTAAGGAAAAGACGGCGGAGCAATCCGCCGTCTTAATGTTTACGATGGAGGCTGTGGGTCGAGGATCAGCAGGAGTTCTTCGAGTACCCCGTCGAGCTTGACGTGCAGGCTTTGCAATTGCGCCTTCCAGGCCGAGACGCGTTCGACATTCGGCATGCTGCCGGCGCCCTCCATCTCTTTGATGATGATCATGCGATCACCGAAAAGTTCCCTAGCCTGATCGAAGTCGTTGAGGACTTGGCGGTCGACAACGAAATGGTCGTTCTTTGTCAGGTAGTAGACCCTGCCGCCGACCTCCTTGAAACTCGCGTTGCGGTCGATTTCCGTCAGACCGTCTTTGATCGCGCCAAGCAGCATGTTTGTTACCGCCATGATGTCGGTCCACTTTTCCGTTGTCGGAGCGTCGATATAACTACGCAGAAGTGGGAAGAGTTCGCTCTGCTTCATATCGAGGACGCGATTGCCCTGTTTGATGGTGTCGTTGATGTGTTCGCGAAGTTCCGCTGGGGTGCCATAGTCGCTTGTGTTGAAACAACTGCTTTCAACTTGCTGCTCCCGGGCTTTGCACGCAGCCGTTGCCTCGCCTAGCCCCAAAGCGGACATCGCATACGCGGCAGCGCCTAGGGTTAACACGATTAAGGTAGCCAACTTTATCGGCAGAAAACGGACAAGGGTGAACCAGGCAGGGGAGCCAGTACCGGCAATGTCCTGTTTGGAAAACGTCACCTTGTCGCCTTGCACCAGCGGGATCCAGTGCTTCTCGACGAATTCGTTCGAGAAGAATTCGCTATGGGCCAGATTGTGGAACCGATCGCGCACGTTGAAAGTGCCGAAACCGTAAGTTCCGGTTGCGCCGTAGCCCCAGGTTATGGACTGGGCGAGTACGGGCCAGATGTCACGCGTACCGCATTCATTAACTACGGCATCACGCTTTTCATCGCCTTTGATCTGATCGTGAACTTTGCGCCAATCGTAGGTTGATGGCACGATTGATCCACATAGGATCACGCGGTCGAAGCGAAAGAAAGGATTCTGATCGATAACACGGGTAAGCGCATACGTGCCGTAGCTGTGCGCAAATATTATAAGCGGTCGGTCCTTGTAGGTGTTTGCAACGCCTTCGATCTGCTGGCGAAGCTTTTCGATTGGCCCCGAGCGGCATAGGCCAAGTGGGCACCAAAAGCGCAATATGTCGAAGTAGCCGTATTTGATGGGAATAACGGTGGCGGCAGTCTGTTGTTCAATGACCCAAGCGATACGACTTTGCCACCAAGCGGCAGTCCTGATCCCATGAATAAGCAAAACAACAGGCGTCTCGGGCATATGTGCCTCTGCGAATCGCTGCTTCGATTTTCGCGACGAAGATATTATGACGCTGTCGGATTTCCGATTTCTTTCTTGCGGGAATAAGTCTCGGGTTAAGCAGAGGCGAACACCTTATTGAGTTCGGCGTCTCAACTTAGCCGTAGTGCCAGGCGGGCTTGGCTTCGGTGCCTTCAAACTCGACGCCGATGCGCTCGCTCTTGCGCCAGCGGACGACCGCGCGGTAGCCGATGCCGTCGACCGGGACATAAAGAAGGAAACGCTCGGGCACGCGTGCGTCCAACGGCACGCGCAGTTCGGCGCCACCGCTGTTTTGGTTGCGGATGGTGACGGCAATCTCGGAGTTTTTGACGCCGGTGATGATCGTCGCGCCCTTGAGCACGCGATTGCGGTGCTCGCGCTGAGGTTTGGCTTCGGTCTCGTCGGTCATCGGTCGGCTCTTCGGTGCGGCCGTGTGGCCGCATCTCCGGCGACTTCATACACTTGACTTGTAAATATCATGTTATGCGATCTGCCGCCGGCAGTGCGGCAGATCGATCAGGCGAAGCTGTTCAACGATAGGGCGACCAGCACTGCTGGCGCGGACCGTTGTAGGGTTGGAAGGTGTTGTCCCAGGCCCGGTACGAACGGTAGCGGTTGTAGCACCAGCGGACATGGGCCGAAGACGCCTCGCCACGATAGATGCGGCGCGGCTGGACATAACGTGGCTGGTAGTAACGCGGCTCGTAATAGCGGTACGCCGGAATGCCGAAATTCAGGTAGATGCCGGTGCCGCTGAAGTTGCGCCGGTGCTGCGGGCGGTGCCGCCAGCGCCAGTCGTCACCACGCCAATTATCACGGCGCCAGTCTCGCCGCCAATCGTCGCGGCGCCAGCCATCGCCACGCCAGCCGTCGCGACGGGCGTAGCAGCCCGATCCAGGCGGGCAGAAATGACTGGCCACGGGGATGACGTTCGGCTGTTGGGCGGGCGCCGGCATCTGGCCGAGGCCGATCGGGCCGGCCGATGCGGCAAAGGGCAAGCCGGCGACAAGGCCGAGGGCGACAAGTCCCGAACGGGCAAGGGATGAAAGGGTGCGTTGCATGGTCGTCTCCAGAGTCCGAATCCCAAAGGCCCCAGCCCACAGTTTCGATCCAGGTGCCGCATTTTTCGCCACGCAGCCTGAACGTGCAATGAACGGCCTGCTTGCCCGTGACAGGGCTTGTGTTTGACGCATCTTGCGGGCAATGCTCGCGCCCATGTCGCTGCGCCTTGCCACCTTCAATGTCGAGAACCTGATGAACAGGTTCGATTATTCCGGCTATCGCAATCAGCTCAACGAGGATCGGACGCTTGCGCTGTTCGAGATTCACAGCGAGGCCGAGTACAGGGTGCTCGAGCAGGCCCGTGCCATTGCGCATGCCGATGACATGCGGCAACTGACTGCGCTCGCCATCGCCGAGACCCGCGCCGACATCATCTGCCTGCAGGAGGTCGACAATATCGAGGCGCTGAAGGCCTTCGAATATGGCTATTTGTTCAAGATGGTGGGGCAGGGCTACCAGCACAAATACACGACCTCCGGCAACGACAGCCGTGGCATCGACGTGGCTGTGATGATGCGGGCCGAGACCGCGCAGGGCCAGCCGATCGAGTTCGTGCGCATGACCAGCCACGCGCATGTGACCTTCGAGCAGTTCGGGCTGCACACGCCGGAGCTCGCGGCATTGGGGCAGGAGCCGTTCGAGCGCATCTTCCGCCGCGACTGCCTGGAGATCGACGTCAAGATCGGCGGCAAGCCGCTGACCATCTACTCCGTTCATTTCAAGTCGATGGGCTCGCCGCGCAATGGCCTGAACGGCCGCGATGCGACCATGCCCATCCGCATCGCCGAGGCCAAGGCGGTCAGGCGCATCATCGAGGATCGCTTCGGCAAGGATCATGTCGCCGACAAGCGCTGGGTGATCTGCGGCGACATGAACGACTATCGCCAGAAGCTGGCGATCGGCGGCGACAGCTACCAGGGCTACAGCTTCACGCCGGTCAACGAGACGGGCTCATGCCTCGACGTGCTCCTGGCCGATGGCTTTGCCGAGAATGTCGTCGAACGCCTGCCGGAGATGGAGCGCTGGACGCTCTACCACACGCGCGGACCGCAGGAGCGGCATCTGTGCCAGCTCGACTATATCCTGTTGTCGCCGTCGCTGGCACGGACCAATGCGCAGGCGAGGCCCGACATCGTGCGCCGCGGCCAGCCATGGCGAACCGTGTTCCCGCCCGGCCAGGAGGTCGACCGCTATCCGCGCGCCGGCTGGGACAGGCCCAAGGCCTCCGACCATTGCCCTGTGGCCGTCACCCTCGACATCGCCTGAGAGTTTTTGCCTTGGCCTTTGACATTCCGCGCAATGTGATCCTCCCGGTCGATGAGGTCGACGTGCGCCTCGTTGACGAGCCGCATCCCTTCGAGCGCGACAATGCCGAGGCGATTGCGGCCAACTGGCAGGCCGAGAAAGAAGCGCGGCCGGCGCTGTTCGATGGTATCGTGGTTCTGCTGTCGGAGCTTGCCTATCGCGACAACAGGCTGGTTGGGCGTTGCCACGCGGTGCGGTTTTCGACCTTCATGCTGTGGCGCAAGCTCAAGCCCGTCAGCAGCGCCGAACATGCCTTTGCCCATGCCATGCTGATCTCAAGCGACAATGCGCTGGTCGCGATCCGCATGGGCAGCCACACGGCCAATGCCGGCAAGGTCTATTTCGCCGCCGGCTCCTTCGAACCCGAGGACTTTCGCGACGGTCTCGTCGACCTCGACTACAACATGCTGCGCGAGGTGCGCGAGGAAACCGGGCTGGACCTCGGCCAGGCGGAGCGCGAGCAGCGTTGCCATGCGCTGTCGGTCGAAAGCGGGACCGTCATCGTCCGCTGTTTCCGTGCGGCCGAGACGGCGGATGAACTCGCCGAGCGCATCCGCGCCTTCGTCGCCACCGACCCGGATCCCGAGATCGAGGGACCTGTCATCATCCGAGGCATGCACGACCTGCCCGAAGGGTTGATGCCGCATATGCATTCGCTGGTGGAGTGGCATTTTTCTCAGCGCTGACCGATCGGTTGTCACGCCTCTTCTGCCTCTTGATTGCGCCCAAGCCCTGCTTCAGTCTCCTGCGCGAGGCAATAAGGGGGACTGGCATGGCTGCGGTTTCATCACGAGCATTCTTCGGCATCGCTGTGGCAGGGGTACTTGCCCAAGCAATCGCGGCAGCCGCTCTCGACAGCACACCTGCCGCCAAGGTGGTGGTGACGCCGCTTGCGTCCGTCACCGAGACCGCGAGCGGGCAGCCGATCGTCCTGCCGCAAAAGAACGTGCAGGTGCTGGTGTCGTCCTTCGAGATACCGCCGGGCGCGAAGTTGCCTGTTCATATGCATCCCTCCGCCCGTTATGCCTATGTGCTCGAAGGGCAGCTCGAGGTGACCAATGTCGATACCGGCAAGAGCACCAGCTACAAGAAGGGCGACTTCATCGTCGAGATGATCGGAACCTGGCACCAGGGCGCCAATGTCGGTTCCGAGCCGGTCAAGCTGCTTGTTATCGACCAGGTCGAGAAAGGCACCTCCAACACGGTGTTGAAGCAATAGCGCTATTCGTGGCGCAGCGCGTCGATCGGATCGAGGCGGGCGCCGCGTAGCGCCGGGAAGAAGCCGAACACCATGCCGATCAGCGCGGAGAAGCCGACGGCGAGCAGCACGACCGCCAGGCTCGGTGCGAAGGGGATAGACAGCGCCAGCGATGCGGCGCCGGCCAGCGCCAGGCCAATCGCTATGCCGATCAGGCCGCCGAGCAGCGAGAGCACCGTGGCCTCGACCAGGAACTGGATGAGGATGTGCTTCTCATGCGCGCCGATAGCGAGGCGTATGCCGATCTCGCGCGTGCGCTCAGTGACCGACACCAGCATGATGTTCATGATGCCGATGCCGCCAACCAAAAGGCTGACGCCGGCGACGGCGCCGAGCATGCCGGTCATGGTCGTTGTTGCGCTGGCCATGGCGTCCGCAATCTGGGTCATGTCGCGGACGGAGAAATCGTCCTCGCGGTCGGCGGTGACACGGCGCGTGTCGCGCAGGATGTCCTCGATGCGGGTCTGGACGACCGACGTCGGCGTGGTGTCGTCAGCGGCGATATAGATGGTCTCGATGTCGCGATTGCCGGCGATGCGGCGCTGGAACGCCGAAAGCGGCATCAAAACGACATTGTCCTGGTCCTGGCCGAAGCCCGAATAACCCTTGGGCTCGAGCACGCCGACGACGCGGCAGCTCATGCGGCCGACGCGGATGGACGCGCCATCCGGTTCGCCGGCGCCGAAGAACTGCTGGCGCACGGTCTGGCCGATCAGGCAGACATTGACGCCGCCCCGCTGCTCCGACTCGCTGAATGGGCGGCCGACCGCGACCTTCCAGTTGCGGGCATCGAGAAAGGCATTGTCGGTCCCGGTCACCGAGGAGGTCAGGCTCTCGGTGGCGAAGACGACGCGCACCTGCTTCTGCGAGGCGGGAGAGACGGCGCGCACGCCTTCGAGATGCGAGACAAGCGCTGCCACCTCCTTTTCGCCGAGCGGGCGGATCGTCTGCTGCGGCGCGGAGCCAGGGGCAGGAGGGCGGCCGGCGCGAACCACCAACAGATTGCTGCCGAGCTGGGAGATGTCGGCCTTGACCTTTTCGGTGGTGCCGCTGCCGATGGTCAGCATGGCGATGACGGCGGCGACGCCGATGACGATGCCAAGCAGCGTCAGGAACGAGCGCAGCGCGTTGCGGCGGACGGAGCGAAGGGCGAGGCGGACGGTTTCCCAGATCATGCGCGCACGGCCTTTTTCCTGAGCGTGTCCGAGGCGACATGGCCGTCACGGAAGGCGATGGTGCGGCCGGCATAGGCGGCAATGTCGGCCTCGTGGGTGACCATGACGACGGTGAGGCCATGTTCGCGGTTGAGACGCGTCAAAAGATCCATGATCTCGTGGCTGCGTGCCGTATCGAGGTTGCCGGTCGGCTCGTCGGCGACGAGCAGCGTCGGACGCGTGACGATGGCGCGGGCGATCGCGACACGCTGCTGCTGGCCGCCTGACAGTTCGGCAGGGGTGTGATGCTCGCGGCCCTGAAGGCCGACTTCCGAAAGCGCCTGCATGGCAAGCTCCCGCCGCTCATGGGCCGGCACGCCGCGATAGATCAGCGGCAGCTCGACATTTTCGGCAGCGGTCGTGCGCGGCAACAGGTTGTAGCCCTGGAAGACGAAGCCGATGTAGAGATTGCGCAGCACGGCGCGGCGGTTGCGGTCCAGACGGCCCGCATCGACGCCCATGAAGCCGTAGCGGCCGGCACTCGGTGTATCCAGGCAACCGACGATGTTCATTGCCGTCGACTTGCCCGAGCCGGAAGGGCCCATGATGGCCACGAATTCGCCCTGGCGGATCGACAGGTCGATGCCGGCCAGCGCGTTGACCTCGGCTTCGCCGTGGCCATAGGTCTTCCAGACCTTGTCGAAGACGATGAACGGGGCGTCAGCCATGGCCCCGCTCAATTGGATCTGGCGGAAGACGACGCGGTGATGACCTGGTCGCCGGCAGTGAGGCCGGAGACGATCTCGGTCTTGTCGCCATCCGTCGCGCCGGTCTTGACCTTGGCGGCGACCGGTGCGCCGTTCTTGAGTATGTAGATGGTGCGCGAGCCGTCTGTCGGCGTCGACGCAGGGCGGCTGCGGTCGGACGGGCCGCGCGTCGGCCGCCCCATGAACAGGTTCTGCAGGCTGAAGCCTTGGCTGCGCGCCGCCTGCGTTGGCCGATAGCGGAAGGCCGTGGCCGGTACCGTCAGCACGTCCTTGGCCTCGCGGGTGACGATCGAGACCGTGGCGGTCATGCCGGGACGCAGCAGCAATTCGTCATTGGCGACCTCGAGCCAGGCATTGTAGGTGACGACGCCGTCGGTGGTGATCGAGGCGTAGGCGATGTCGCGGATCGAGGCGTCGAAGCGGCGATCGGGAAAGGCGTCGACGGTAAAGCGCGCGTTCTGATCCTGGGCGACCTTGCCGATATCGGCTTCGTCAACGGCGGCTTTCAGCTCCATCTTGGACAGATCGGCGGCGATCACGAACAACACCGGCGCCTGCATCGAGGAGGCCACCGTCTGGCCGGGATTGACCGAGCGTGTGAGGACCACGCCGTCGATGGGCGCATAGATGGTGCTCTTGGCGAGATCGGCCTGCTGCAGCTTGAGATCGGCCTCTGCTATGGCGAGGTTGGCTTCGGCCATATCAAGTGCACTCTGGGCGCGGTCGCGCTCGGCGGTGGCGGCTTCAAGCGCCTGGGTGGTGGTCATGCCACGCTTGGCCAGTTCCTGCGCGCGGACCAGCGCCTGGGCGTTCTGCGACAGCGTGGTGCGGGCGTCCTCGACCTTGGCGGCGGCAGCCTTGGCCGAGGCCTCGGCGCGCTCGATCTGGGCGCTCAACCTCGTCGTGTCGAGGGCCGCAAGCACGTCGCCCTTCTTCACCTGCTGATTCTCGACCACGGCGACGGAACGCACCACGCCCGACAGCTCGCTCGAAATGTCGACCTGGACAAGCGGCTGCAAGGTACCTGTCGCCGAGACCTCGACGGTCAGGTCGCCGATCTCGGCGGGCTGGGTGGTGTAGACGACACGTTCGGAGGGCGTGGTGACAAAGGAGTACGCGACATAGCCGCCGGTGACCAACGCCAGCGCAAGGACGAGCCAGAGCCAGCCCTTGCGGCGACGGCGCGCGCGGCCCTTGTTGTCGAGGCCCAGCGCCTTCTCGATGGTCTCTGCGGTCGCGCCTTCTGGGCGATTGACAAGCTGATCCAACCCTGTCCCCAATTATCCCTCGAAATCCCTTCTGGTCCACAGATCGGCCGTACGACCCCGGAATTCAAATTAATTATAGTTCACATAGCCGGCGGCAGAAGGAGCAAACATGAGAAGCGGGCGCAAGTATTTTGTCTATGATGTCTTCACCGAAGACAGGCTTGCCGGCAATCCGCTTGCCGTTGTCGTCGAGGCGAACGGTCTGAGCACGGCGTCGATGCAGGCGATCGCGCGTGAGTTCAATCTGTCGGAAACGGCCTTCGTGCTGCCGCCGAAAACGCCCACCCATAAGGCGAAGGTGCGCATCTTCACGCCCGACTACGAGATGCCTTTTGCCGGCCACCCAACGGTGGGCACGGCGATCGCCCTGACCGAGATGGCGCAGGACAGCGATCTGGCCGGCATCTTCGTGCTCGAGGAAAATATCGGCCTGGTGCGCTGTGCGGTCAACAAGATCGGCAACAGCCTGTTTGCCGAGTTCGACCTGCCGAAACTTCCCGAGCCTCTGCCACTGGCTGCAAGCAGCGATGCGGTTGCCGCCGCTCTTGGTATTTCCCCGCACGAAATCGGCTTCGAGAATCATCGCGTGTCGTTGTGGTCGGCCGGCGTGCCCTACATAACGGTGCCGGTGGCCGACACGAAGGTCGCGGCCCGGATCCGCTTCGATAATGAGGCGTGGTTCACATTTTCGCCGCGCAAGAACGATTCCGCGGTCGCCAGTGCCTATGTCTACTGCCGCGAGACCGTGGGCCACGATAACGCCTTCCACGCCCGCATGATCGTTCCGGGCAGTCCATCCTACGAGGATCCGGCGACCGGATCGGCCGCGGCCGCCTTTGCCGGCGCCATCATGCAATTCGACAAACCGACTGACGGCGTGTCGCGATTCTGGATCGAACAGGGAATCGAGATGGGGCGTCCGTCGAGAATCAGGCTCGAATTGGATGTCGCGGGCGGTGATCTGGTTGCGGCGCGCATAGGCGGGCACGCTGTGCGGGTGGCTGAAGGGGTGATCTTCGCCTGACAGGCAGGAATTTTTGTCGACTTGAAGAAAAAGCTCCCGAGGGGGTGGACAGGCAAAAATGCGTTGGCTATATGCCGGCCACGGTCGCTGAAACGACTGTGTGGGTGCGTAGCTCAGTTGGTAGAGCAGCTGACTCTTAATCAGCGGGTCACAGGTTCGATCCCTGTCGCACCCACCACTTCTTCTCCAAACAATCAAATATTTCCGCTGATCTTTCGGTTTCGCTCACCATGAGCGCACGTGCGATTTTCACGCATTTTGCCTCATGTCGGCGATGCTGAGTGGCGAAGCGGAGCCTGCGTAACCAGGCCGTGGCATCGATGATGCTGGCCCGGCCGAGCAAGGGCCTTCGCCGTCATTTGAGGGGTGGACAGGCGAAAGTACGTTGGCTATATGCCGGCCACGGTTGTTGAAACGACTGTGTGGGTGCGTAGCTCAGTTGGTAGAGCAGCTGACTCTTAATCAGCGGGTCACAGGTTCGATCCCTGTCGCACCCACCACTTAATATTCTGAAAAGATTATTTTTTCCGCTGTTTGGTGCGAGGCATTAGCCACGTTGCCATCGACCAACTGCGCCTTGAACTCATGAATGCACAGTTACCGAGATGGAGAGTTAGCGGTTGTTGGTGGCAGCAACATCGGTGTCTTCTCGCGTGAGCCAATTTGGTTCGAACAGCCTTCCGGCGGTTTGCCAACCATGGTTGGTCTCAATATCAACTGATGGACACTGCGAGGCTATCGGGTCGAGTAAATCGACACATATGTTTCCCATTATTTTTCCAATTGCCCGCCGTTGAAGTTCAAATTCGTCCGTGGGCAAGGTGCCTTGCAGTTCACGGGCGAGTTGATTGAACAAAGCAACGGCACGAATGGACGTGCAGACGATGTTTTCTGCAGATGTCCGGTCCATAGCTCGCCCTCTGCAAGTCTTTAGGGTACGTTAGCATAACGCCATCCGGAAAATAGCAGCGCTTCATCCCCCCACATCGACATTCGCCGGCAAGACCGAGGTCAAATCAAGTGCGGCGGGCAAGGCAGATGTCTTGCGGATCGATCGGGCCATTGGCCGCTTGGTCCGGCGTGAGAATTACTGCCCGTTTAGCGGCACTGGCGCCTTCTGGCGGTGTCGATGGCTGCCTGCTCTTGGCGAAGGCGCTCGATCCTGGCGCTCTGGCGCTCCTCGATGAGCGCAACGGCCTTGGCGCCGCCCGGCGCCCAGACGGGCACGTTCCAGTGCGCGACCTTGCCCCGGCTGATGGCGGTTGTCGAAATGCCCTTTGCGGCATCGCCCATCGCGACATTGAGATCGGCACAGGACATCGCGTCGTATCTGGACGCGTCGATCCCGGCGGAAGAGCCTGCTTGCGACGCACAACCTGCCGCCGAAAGCAAAGCAAGGGCCAGGATGGTTGCGAGAGAGCCTTGAGCCGTCGCCTTCATGGCCCAAGCCTAACAAGGCTGGGCGGCAATTGGAACCGCCGGCCGGATTGGCGCCTGCGCCGCAAGAGCCAATGTGCCTGATGGCCGCGGATCTTGCGCTTGAGCGATGCTTGACCTGGATCAAGGATGCCGTGCCTTGATCGATCATCTTATAGTTGTAGCGTGTAGCGTGCCTTTGGTTCGAACCAGCCTGAATTTTTGCGATCAGGATTGAACCATTCGCCTCGTGGCAGGTTTCGGGTGCGTCATGGACCGCCAGTGAAGTTGGAGAACGATATGGTCGACGCCCCCAGTGCCTTCAGTCTGCCCCAGCGCATCATTCATTGGGGCATGGTCCTGCTCATCGGCTTCAACCTCCTGTTTGCCGACGGCATGAGCAAATGGGGGCACCTGGTGCGGCGAGGGGAGACGCCGACGGCCGATCAGGTAGCGTCGGCGAATATCCACGCCTATGTCGGCATTGCGATCCTCGGGCTCGCCGCGCTGCGACTGATGTTGCGGCTGGTCCAGGGCGCGCCTGAGGACCCCCTGGGCGAGCCGCCGCTGCTCAAGCTTGCCTCAAAAGTCAGCCATGTCGCGTTCTACGCGTTGTTCTTCGCCATGCCGCTGTCAGGCATCGCCGCCTATTATTTCGGCGCGCAGGCCGTCGGGTCCATCCATTCCGGGCCGCTGAAGATGCTGATGTGGGTCCTGATCGGCATTCACGTTGCCGCCGCACTGCTGCACCAGTTCTACTGGCGGACCGACGTCATGAAGCGGATGACCACCGGATGACCCGACAGATCGGGCCAGGGCCCGATTGCAGTCGCATGGCTGCCTGATTCATGCCGGATTGCCGATGCATGAAGTCAGTCGAAGGGACTCAACGATTCCACGTATTTAGGATGCGATGGATCGTTTTTGCCTGCCGCGCATTTTTACTCCGGTGGGCAATTCAATCTGTTTCGGAGTGACGGTGATGAAGAAATTGGTTTTGAGTCTTGCTCTTCTGGTGCCGCTTGCCGCCTGTTCCCAGACCGAACAGGGAGCTGCCATCGGTGGCCTTGGTGGCGCTGCAATCGGCAGCGCTGTTGCTGCACCTGGAAACCGCGCCGAAGGCGCGCTTGTCGGCGGTGCCGTGGGTGCGGTCGCCGGCGCGCTGATCGGCCGTGCCAACGAGCCAAACCAGTGCCGCTATCGCGATCGTTATGGCCAGATCTACCTCGCGGCGTGCCCGCGCGGCTATTGATCCCAGCGCAGTCCGCTATGTGAAAGTATCCCGAAGGTGCCACTGCATCTTCGGGATTCTTTTTTGTCCCCTGGGCTCTAGAACAGGGGTGGCGATCTATCCATCTGTTTTCGAACGATTTTCCAGGGTCGGCCAGGCTTTGGCATGTGGCCAGCCTGTCCGTTGCGCCAGGTTTTTGTCTCGGGTCGAGGGATAATTTGCTCATGCCGGTGCGTCGGCGCGCAAAGGCGTTTCACAATTTTGCCAAAATTAGCAATCGACAAAGTCTATTAATTTTATAGACTAACGGCATGATGGAGATTGCGATGGCACAGACCCAGTATCTCTCGAACGGCCGTTCCGCCCAGTTGGCGGTCGCTGCCGGCAAGCCGGTCAGCCTTGCGCGGCTTGCTTCCTACCTCGTGTTCACGGTGTCGTTCTGCTTCACCGTGGCGGTCGTGGTCGGACTGGTCCACTAGACCGGCCGTCATTTGCGCCCGCAGGCGGGCGCCCCTCAACCAAACTGACGAAGGTTTTTTCGAGTAACGCGTGAACCGGCGCGGGCGGCGCCTCAACGATTCCTGACAAGATGCGATTCCTGACAAGATGAAGGAGTTTGCGATGCAGATCGACTTCACCCATTGCCCGGGCGGCGTTGCCGACAGCGAAGAACTTCACCCATCCTTCTTTTCGGACACCGCACTTGCCGTGCAGCGGCTGCGGCAGGTCGAGGATGCTGGTTTCAGCCGCGTCCTGATCGACGATATGGCCGGGCTGCTGGCCAACATGGATCTGGCGCTGCTCGCATTGCGCGCCACTGGCACGCTCGGAGTGCTGGTTTCGCACTGGCCGGGTATCATCGCGCCTGTTGTTGCGGCCCGGCAGTTCGCCGCACTCGAACAATTGGGCGCGGGAAGGCTGTCGCTACGCGTGCCCTCGCACCGCAATTGGCGCGAAGTGCGCGAGGACGACGATCTCATCGGCAATCTCGGCCGCACGGATGAATATCTGACGCTGCTCAAGCGCCTGTGGGCCAATGCGGCCCCATTCGATCATGAGGGCGCATTCTATCGCGTGCACGCCGGCTTCGTGCCGCTCAAGCCGGTTTCTGGCATTGAACTGCCGTTCCAGCTCGGCGGGCTGTCGGGCATCGCGCTCAAGGTCGCGGGCAGGCATGCAGACCGGTTCGAGCTTCCGGCGGACAGCCTGCAAGAGACCGTCCGCCTGATCGGTCGCGTGAAGGTCGCGGCGGAACCTTTTGGCCGCGCCGGCCGGATCCGTTTCTCGCTGCCTGTCCAGGCCGGCGAGGGACGTCACGACTGGCATCTCGGACGATCGCCGGAAGCCTGGATCGGACGGCTGGCCGCCTTCGTCGAGGCGGGAGTGACGGATTTCATCGTCCACGGCCTCGACGCCGCCGATGCCATCGGCGCCTTCGGTCGCAAGGTCATCCCGCAGTTGCGCAAGACCTTCAAGCGGCACGAGCACCGCCCGCCGGCCTATCGCGGCCACCCGGTGCAGCTGCGCCGGGTTGTCTAGAGCAATTCCAGGAAAAGTGCGCAGCGGTTTTCCGTCCGGAATTGCGCGAAAACAACGAGATAGCGTGATTTCGCGATTCGAAGAAAAGCGGAAACGCTCTGGACTGCAGAACGGCTCGTCATGGTGAAACCTGGTCCCGAGCCGCACCAGCCAGCACCGCACCCTTGGCCTTGTCCGCTTCGGTCACCGATGTCAGCCGCTTGAGGCGGCGGCCGGCCCAGGCGTTGAAGTCGTCCATGAAGGTGAACACCACCGGCACCACCACCAGGCTGAGCAGGGTCGAGGTGATCAGTCCACCGATGACGGCAACGGCCATCGGCGCGCGGAAGCCGGCATCGGCCCCGAAACCGATGGCCGCGGGCATCATGCCCGCGACCATGGCGATGGTCGTCATGACGATCGGCCGGGCGCGGGTGGCGCCCGCCTTGATCAGCGCTGCTTGACGATCCAGCCCCTCGGCCTGGTTATCGATGACGTTGTCGACGATCAGGATCGAGTTCTTGCAGACGATCCCCATCAGCATGAGGATGCCGATGGTCGACGACAGGTCGATTGCCGCGCCATAGAGCATCAGCGCGATCACTGCGCCGCCCAGCGACAGCGGCAGGGCGACCAGGATGGTGACGGGCTGGAGGAAATTCCGGAACAGCAGGACGAGCACCGCCATCACCATGGCGATGCCGGCCAGCAGCGCCATGGCGAAGCCGCGGAACATCTCGTACATTTCCTGGGAGGCGCCATATTTGACGTTGGTGACCGAGATCGGAAGGTTCTTCAGGGCCGGCAGGTTCTGGACCGCCGCCATGGCATCGCCGAGCGTGACGCCCTTGAGATTGGCCTCGACAGACAGCAGGCGCTTGCCGTTGAGGCGCTCGACATTGCCTTCCTCCGCACCGAAATGGATGTCGGCCACGGCCACGAGCGGAATGGTCTTGCCTCCGGCGGTCGCTATCGGCAATTGGCGCAGCACATCGAGATCGCCGCGGGCTGACCTGTCCAGCCGGACCCGGATCGGCACCAGCCGGTCGCCCAGGTTGAACTGAGCCGAGTTGGCATCGGTCTCGCCGAGCGTGGCGATACGCGCCACGGTGCCGACCGAAGTCACCGACACGCCGAGACGAGCTGCCTCCTCTGTGCGCGGCTGGATCAGCAGTTCCGGCGCCATGGGCGCCCGGTTGGTCATGACGTTTGCCAACTGTGGCAGGCCGCGCATCTCGGTTTCCAGCTGGCCGGCGGCGCGATCGAGCTCTTCGGGGTTGTTGCCGGCGAGATTGATGGAAATCTCCTTGCCGCCCTGGTCCGAACTGAAGACGAACTGGATATCGGGGATCGCAGCGAATATCGGCAAGGTGGCGAGTTCGAACGACTTGCGGTCGAGCTCGCGTTCGGCGCGCGGCTTCAGCTTGATGAAGAGCGACACCTTGTTGACGTCGTCGGTCACCACCAACACGTTTTCGACGTCGGGGCGCTGCATCAGCCGCTTGACGATGCCGTCGGACACGCGCGCGGTCTCGTCGAGCTTCGAGCCCGGCGGCAGCGTGACCTGTGCCGTCGAGACATTGCCGTCGGAGGCGGGCAGGAAGCCGGTCGGCAATTGCGTCAGCAGCAGGACCGACCCGGCGAAGAACAGCCCGGCAAGCGCTACCGTCGTCTTGCGGTGGCCAAGCGTCCACTCGAGCAGGCCGAGATAGCCGCGGGACATGCGTGAAGGTTCGACGGCGTGAGCGCTGCCGGATTTAGGCTGCAGCAGATATGCCGCCATCAAAGGGGTCAGCAGCCGGGCGACAAGCAGCGAAAACATCACCGCAATCGCAACCGTCACGCCGAACTGGCGGAAGTACTGGCCAACGGCGCCGCCGATGAAGCTGACGGGCGCAAACACCGCCACGATCGTCAGGGTCGTCGCCACCACGGCAAGGCCGATGGCGTCGGCAGCCTCGATCGAGGCGACGTAGGGTCGCTGGCCCATGTCGATATGGCGCTCGATGTTTTCGATCTCGACGATGGCGTCGTCGACAAGGATGCCGATAACCAGCGTAAGCGCCAGCAGGCTGACGCTGTTCAGCGTGAAGCCCAGAAGGTCCATCACCGCGAAGGTGGGCAGGATCGACAGCGGCATGGCGACGGCGGCGATCAGGGTCGCACGCCAGTTGCGCAGGAACAGGAACACGACCAGGACCGTCAGGAGCGCGCCTTCGACAAGGGCGGTCACTGCTGCGTCATAGCTCGCCACCGTGTATTCGACATTGTCGATGACGAGGTCGAAAGTCACATCGGGATTGGCCTTGCGGATCTCCTGCAGGCGGGCTTCGACGGCTGCGGCGACGACAGTGTCGCTGTGGCCCTTTGCCCGCGTGATCGAGAAGCCGACCACCGCGTCGCCGTTGAAGCGGGCAAAGCCGCGCGCCTCCGCCGGGCCGTCCTCGATGGTGGCGATGTCGCGCAGCTGGACCCAGCGATTGCCGGGCAGGGCGATCGACAGGGCGGCAAGCTGTTCGAGGGAACGCACGCTGCCCAACGTCCGGATCGACTGCTCGCGGTCGCCGATCTCGCCGCGGCCGCTGGGCACATTGATGTTTGCTTCGCGCAGGGCCGTGTTGATCTGGTCGACAGGGACGCCATAGGCTTGCAGCTTGACGGGATCGAGCGAGACCGAGATTTCGCGGTTGATGCCACCGAAGCGCGCTGCCTTCTGCACGCCTGGCAGGGTCAGAAGCTCGCGATTGACGGTGTCCTCGACGAACCAGGAGAGGTCGAGGTTCGACATGCCGGGCGAACGCGCGACGTAATAGAGGATCGCGCCGCCTTCGACGTCGACGCGTGAGACGATCGGCTCCTGGATCGATTGTGGCAGGTCGCCCCGGACTTGCCCCACCGCCTCGCGCACATCGCTGGCGGCCCGGTCGGAATCGGTGCCGATCCTGAACTCGACGGTTGTGGTCGACACGCCGTCCTTGATCGTCGAGCGCATGTTCTGCACGCCGGCAAGCCCCGATACCGCGGCCTCGATGCGGCGGGTGACCTGGTTTTCCATTTCCGCCGGCGCAGCGCTCGGCTGGGTTACCGCGACGGTGACGATCGGAAACGACAGGCTCGGATTGGCATTGACCGGCAGGCGCAGATAGGACGCCCAGCCAAGCAAGGTCAGCACGATGAAAAGGACGACAACAGGTACCGGCTTGCGGATCGCCCAGGCGGAAATGTTTTGGGTCACGGGCGGATGTTTCCGGTGGTGTTGTTGATTTCGACCGGGGCGACGGCGTCGCCCTCGCGCAGGGTCGGGCCTGCCTTGGCGACAACGACATCGCCTTCCTTGAGCCCGCCGACGATCTCAACGCGGCTGCTGTCGGCCAGGCCGGTTTCGACGGGCTGCAACGCCACCTTGCCGTCCTCGACCACGAACACGGCCTTGTCCTTGCCACGGCCCTGGTAGAGCAGGGCGGAATGGTCGACGACGATCGCCTGGCGCTTGGCGACGACGATCCTGACATGGCCGAACGCGCCGGCAAAAAGCCTGGCATTGCCGTCGACGGCGATGCGCGCCACGCCGAGGCGGCTGTCGCGGTCGATCTTCGGCATGACCACCCTGACCTTGCCGGTCAGGGCGTCGCTCGTGCCGGCGAGCTCGATGCTGGCGGGCTGGCCCACGGCCAGAAGCGGCAACTGGCGCTCGGGTATGTCGGCTGCCATCTCGATGGCGCCGCCGCGGATAAGGCGGAGCAACGGTTCCGATCCCGTCAATGCGCCGGCGTTGGCCTGGCGCTCCGAGACGATGCCGTCGACCGGCGCCACGATGACGTTGCGGTCGCGCTGGCGGCGGGACTCCGCGAGCTGTGCCTCGGCCTGGCTGACCTCGGCACGCGCCAGTGTCACGCCCTCGCGCTCGACCGCCTCGTTGGAGAGCTTTTCAGCATATGCCTGGCTGGAGATGATGCCTGCCGACTTCAATGGTTCGGAGCGCTTCAGCGCCGCCGTCGCCTGTTCGGCCTTGGCCTTTTGCTGTGCCAGCGCTGCCGCCGCCCGCGCCAGGCGCCCTTCGGCCTCGCGCAACTGGTTGTCACGCATTTCCGGGTCGAGCCGGACCAGAACCTGGCCGGCGGTCACGCGGTCGCCGACCTCGACTTCAACCTCGGCGATACGCTGTTCGGCTGCCGGTGCACCGACGGCGACCTCTTCGCGGGCGACAAGCACACCGCTGAATGTCTGGGTCCATTCGGTCATGGCGCGCGATACGGTCAAGGTCGACACCGTACGCTTCGCTGCGTCCGAGCTTGCTGCAATCGAACCGGCGGCTTCGTTGCCGTGCGTCTTGCCGGGGCCGGCCATCAGGGCGAGGGCGAGGCCGGCGGCAAGGCAGGCCGTGTAACGGAGGGGGCGGGTCATGCTTGCCTTTCCAAGGTCACGTGTCTCTCTGGAAACTGCAGCGACATCCTGACCTCCCCCTGGCAGTTGCCGTGCAATCGCTCCATGGCCGCCATGCGGCCGATGGCGAGCCACATCGCAGGTGTCCATTGCAGGAGTCTGGCGGATTCGTTTGCCGGGCACGCTTTGCGCCGATAGTCGGGCTCGTGCCGTCAGGAGGCTCGGGCCGGTATGGCTATGACCTCATCGTCCTGGCGCCTGGCAATCGGCCAGGATGGGGGCGCTGGATGGGAGCGGACAAACAGTCCGGGCGACAGCGCACTGCCGCCGACATTTCCGGTCGGGAGGAGGTTCAGGCCCGGCGCGCGGTTTGACGGAGAGGGGCAGCCAGACCAAGCAGATCAGGCGTGGTGTATGGCCTCTGCGATGACGTCGTCATTGGCGGCGTCGCGAACCTGGGCCAGGCTGCGGTTGTCGAGCACGCCGGCGATGGCCTGGCGGACCTCGAGCATCATGTGCCTGATCTGGCAGGTGGCCTCGTCGCAATCGTCGCAAGGCTGGTACTGGGTGCGGCTGGCGCAGGGGATGGGCGCCAGCGGCCCGTCGAGCACGCGCACGACATGGCCGATCTTGATCTCGGCGGCAGGCTTGGCGAGGCGGTAGCCGCCATCTTTACCTTTGCGGCTCTGCACGAAGCCGGCATTGCGCAGCTCGCCCAGGATCGCGTCGAGGAATTTCTTCGGGATGTTGTTGGCGGTGGCGATGTCGCCGACGAAAGCCAACTGGCCGGCAGGCAGTTGCGACAGATGCACGAGGGCCTTGAGGCCGTATTTGCCTTTTTTAGTCAGCATTGCCTGAACGCGTCATCGACTTCGGCTGCCAGTCGCAGCGAGTTGCACAGGGCCAAGGATGACGATTCGTCCCCATCGCATTCCGGCTTCCACCAGAGATAAATTCCACAGACTTGATATACAAGCCGAAAGGCGTTGAAACTCCGTAAGTTTTGCGGCTTTGGCGGGCAATCCGGCCCGGATTTGGCTCCGGGCACTACTCAATGAGAAAAAGCCGGCGCTGGGCCGGCTTTTCCAGATGTCAGACAGGCAGATCTCAACGCGAGCCGTAGATCTGCTCCAGCACTCCGCCCTTGGCGAAATGCTCCTTCTGCACCTTGTCCCAGCCGCCGAAAACGTCCTCGACAGTGACCAGGCGAACCTCGGGGAACTGGTCCTTGAACTCGGCAGCGACAGCTGCATCATGGACGCGGTTGCCGTGCTGGGCGGCGATGCGCTGGCCTTCCGTCGTGTAGAGGAAGTCGAGATAGGACTTGGCGAGGTCGCGCGAGCCGCGCTCATCGACCACCTTGTCGACGATGGCGACCGGGAATTCGGCCAGCAGGCTGACGGAGGGGATGACGCTCTGGAACTTGTCGGTGCCGTATTCCTTGGCGATGCCGCGGGTCTCTGCCTCGAAGGTGATCAACACGTCGCCGATTTCACGCTCGACGAAGGTGGTGGTGGCGGCGCGGCCGCCGGTGTCGAACACCGGCACGTTGTCGAACAGCTTGGTCACGAATTCCTTGATCTTGGCTTCGTTGCCCTTGAACGCTTCCTTGGCGTAGGCGGTGGCGGCCAGATAGGTGTAGCGCGCATTGCCCGAGGTCCTGGGGTTCGGGAAGATGACCTTCACGTCGTCGCGGACGAGATCGGACCAGTCCTTGATGTTCTTGGGGTTGCCGGCGCGGACGAGGAAGGACGGCAGCGAATAGAAGGGCGAGGCCTGGTTGGGGAAGTCCTTCTGCCAGTCTTTCGACACCAGTCCATTCTGCACCAGGAAGTCGACGTCGATGACCTGGTTGAAGGTGACGACGTCGGCCTGAAGACCCTCGACGATCGAGCGCGCCTGCTTGGAGGTGCCGGCATGCGACTGGTCGATGGTGACGCCAGGATGGGCGGCGACGAAGGCCTTGTTCTCATCGGCGAAGAGTTCACGCGCAACGTCGTAGGAAGCGTTGAGGATCTTGTCGGCGGCCTGGGCGTGCAGCGGGCCACTGAGCATGGCGGCAATGGCCGCACCGACGAGCAGAAGGCGTTTCATGGGGCAATCTCCTGAGACTTTGCGCAACTTCTAGAGTTGGCGGCAAAGTATCCGGGAGCGCTTGAGGCGGGGAGGCAGAGGCCGGTTGCCTCCGCCAAGCTATGTGGAATGCAATTCCAATTCTTTGGTCTCGGCAGAAATCAAGTTCTGCGAAGATGTAAATCGGGCAGGCTGAGCAGAAATCGCCGACTATTTGTCGGTGACGCCAGCCTCAGCGAAGCTTGCCATGCGGGTGTGGCATTCCAGCGCCGAGCGGACCAGGTTGACGGCGAGACAGGCGCCTGAACCTTCGCCCAGTCGCATGCCCATGTCGAGCAGCGGCGCGAGCTGAAGGGCTTCGAGCAACTGGCGATGGCCTGCTTCGGCCGAGACGTGGGCCGACAGCGTGTGGGCAAGGCCTTGCGCGTGGAGTTTGGCGAGAGGTGCGGCCGCCGCTGTGACGACAAAACCGTCGAGCAGGACGGGCACGTTGTGGTGGCGCGCGGCGAGCGTGGCGCCGAGGATGGCGGCAAGCTCGCGGCCACCGAGATTGGCGGCCACCGCCAGCGGGTCGGCGAGGGTGGCGGCGTGACGGGCCAGGCCGGCATCGATGGCGGTGAACTTGCGCGCCAGGCCGCTATCGTCGACACCGGTGCCGCGGCCGGCCCAGTCGCGGCCGGTGCCGCCGAACAGGCCGGCGGCGATGGCTGCGGCCGGGGTGGTGTTGCCGATGCCCATTTCGCCGAAGCAGACGAGGTCGAGATCGGGTGTCACCGCATCATAGCCGGTCGAGACGGCGCCAAGGAAATCGGCCTCGTTCATCGCCGATGTCTGGGTGAAGTCGCCGGTGGGGCGGTCGAGCTCGAGCGGGATGACGGCGAGTTCGGCTCCGGCGAGACGGGCAAGCTGGTTGATGGCGGCACCGCCGGCGGCGAAATTGGCGACCATCTGCACCGTCACTTCGGAGGGGTAAGCCGACACGCCCTGTGCGGTTACGCCATGATTGCCGGCGAAGACGACGACCTTGACCTTGTCGAGCCTCGGCATCTCGCGGCCCTGCCAACGGCCGAGCCAGCCGGCGATCTCCTCCAGCTTGCCAAGGCTGCCGCGCGGCTTGGTCAGCGTGTCCTGGCGGCGGGCGACGGCGTCTGCGGCGGCATCGTTGCCTGCAGGGAGGTTGAGGCAGGCTGCACGCAATTCATCAAATGATTTGAAGGCCATGGCAGTGAATACTCCAAAACTGAATCAAGCCAGGATGGCGGATGCGGTGAAAAGCAAGGCGATCTCGGCGAGTTGCTGCAGAGCACCGATGGTGTCGCCGCTCTGGCCGCCGATCTGGGCGAGGCAGAGTTTTCTGAAGGCGAAGAACAAGATGGCGAGGCACAAAGCTGCGACGATCGCGCCCTTGAACCCGAGGAACAGCAGGCCGAGTGCGCCGATGGCGAGGGCAGCAATGACGGCCCCGTCTGCAACCGCGCCGACGCCGGCGGCAAGGCCGTCAACGCGCGCCTGCGGCAGATGGCGCATGAAGGCGGGGATGAGCGCGCGCGAGCCGACATGGGCGGCGGCGAGGGCGGCGAAGACCGGGGCCGGATCTTCGATTTCAACGATCGCGCTCCAGCGCGCCAGGACGGAAAGCACCAGTGCCGCCGCCCCATAGCTGCCGATGCGGCTGTCGCGCATGATCTCGAGCTTGCGCTCGCGTGTGCGCCCACCGCCGAAACCGTCAGCAGTGTCCGACAGGCCATCCTCGTGCAGGCAGCCGGTGACCAGCATTGCGGCGGCGATTGCCAGCGCTGCGGCCGGTCCCTCGGCGAGACCAAGGGCATGGCCGGTGGCGAAGACGAGCCAGGCCAGGAAGGCGACAACGAACCCGACCAGCGGCGCGGTCCAGATGGCGTCGGCAAGCGAGCGATCCCTGACCTCGAAATGCGGCAGCGGCAGGCGGGTGAAGAAGACGAGGCCGAGGCGGATGTCGTCGAAGATCGTCGCCGGCGTCATGGTCTCAGCCCCTGGCGATCGCGTGGAAGAAGGTGCCGGTGACATGGCCGCGCCGGCCGCCGAAGCTGCCGAGCGGATTGCCCTGGCCGTCGGCCAGTTGCCCGAGCGGCGTGTCGTCGCCTTTGACGACGGTCTGGGCGTAGTGGAACTCGTGACCCCTGACGACGCTGCCGGTGTTTCCGAGCGGGCAGGGCGCGGAAAGCGTGGCCTGGCGGTAGCCGAGATTCATCTTGCGCCTGGCGAAGCTGGTGGCATGGCCAAGCAGCCCGAGCATGGCGTGGGTGACGCCGTCGGCGTCCTCGATGGAGCGGCCCAGCACCATGAAGCCGCCGCACTCGCCGTGGACCGGTTTGGTTTCGGCGAAGCGGCGTGTGCCCGACAGGAAGGTGCCGGATGCGGCGAGGCGGCCGGCGTGCAGTTCTGGATAACCGCCCGGCAGCCAGCAGACATCGCAGCTGGTGTCGGGTGCCTGGTCGGCGAGCGGCGAAAACGGCACCAGCTCTGCGCCCATGGCGTGCCAGTGGGCGGCGAGATGCGGATAGAGGAAGGTGAAGGCAGCGTCCTGGGCGAGTGCGATGCGCTGTCCCGGCGGCGGCAGGGCGAAGGATCGATCGCCAGCCGCGGGCACAAGCGGCGTCGCCAGCGCGATGATCGCGTCGAGGTCGAGCGAGCGCTCGACCATGTCGGCGAGCTTTTCGATGTGGGCGAAGAGGTCGGCATGCTCTTCGGCCTGGACGAGGCCGAGATGGCGTTCCGGTATCGACAAGGTCGGGTCGCGCAGGATCGCGCCGACGACGGGCAGGCCGAGCGCTTCGATGGCGTCGCCGGCAAGCTTGCGGTGACGGTCGCTGCCGAGCCTGTTGAGCACCACGCCTGCAATGCGGACGTCGGGATCGTAAGTGGCAAAACCCTTGGCGATGGCGGCGGAGGTTTGCGACTGGCCGGAGACGTCGAGCACGAGCAGCACCGGCAGGCCATAGAGCCGGGCGAGGTCGGCGGCAGCACCGGAGCGCCCCTTCTCAGAGGGAATGCCGTCGAACAGGCCCATGGCGCTTTCGAGGATCACCATTTCGGCGTCCGACGATGTATTTGCGGCGAGCCCGTTGAGCAGCGACGGCGCCATGGCCCAACTGTCGAGATTGACGCCGGGCAAGCCGGTGGCAGCCGCGTGGAAGCCGGGATCGATGTAGTCGGGGCCGGATTTTGCGCCGCGGACCTTGATGCCGCGGCGGGCGAGCGCCCGTAAAAGCCCGATGGTGACGCTGGTCTTGCCCGAACCCGAGCGTGGCGCGCCGATGATGAGCCCGCGCGCCGTCATTTCTGCCCGATCAGCTCGGCGCGCAGCGAGACGATGCCGCCGACGACGATGAGGGAAGGCGAGACGACCTTTTCGCGCTCGGCGGTGGCAACCAAGGTGCCGAGTGTGGCGGTGACCGTGCGCTCCTCAGGCGTCGAGGCATTCTCGACAAAGGCTGCGGGTGTGTCGACCGAAAGGCCGCCGCGCAGAAGCTCGGTCACCGTTTCGGCCATGTGGGTCAGGCCCATATAGATGACGATGGGCTGGCCGGTGCGGGCAAGGGCTGCCCAGTCGGGCCGGTCGTCGCTGACCGCCGCAAAGCCGGTGGCGAGGATGATCGCACCGTTGACGCCGCGCATGGTGGCGGGGATGCCGGCCGAGGACAGGCCGCCAAAGGCCGAGGTAATGCCCGAGAGCACGCGCCAGGGGATGTTTTCGCGGGTCAGCACCAGCGCTTCCTCGGCGCCGCGGCCGAACACGAAGGGATGGCCGCCCTTGAGCCGCACGACCTTGCGGCCTTCGCGCGCCAGCTTGACCAGCAGCGCATTGATGTCGCCCTGCGGGATCGACAGCCGGCCGCCGCGCTTGCCGACGAAGAATTTTTCCGCCTGCTCGGCGACAGCGACGATTTCGGGCGCCACCAGCGCGTCATGCACCAGCGCATCGGCCTGGGCGAGTGCCGACAGGACGTCGAGCGTGAGCAGGCCAGGATCGCCGGGGCCGGCGCCGGCAAGCCAGACATGGCCGGGTTCGAGCACCTGCTGCTTGTAGTTCAAACGCGCGATAGCGTTTTCAAGTGTCATGCGTGTCGCTTTCGCCGATGACGCGCCGATCCGGCAAGCCTATAGATCGCGTCATGAATGAAGAAGATCGTCCGCTCAAGCGCGGCTGGACCACCGGCGCCTGCGCCACCGCCGCCACCAAGGCGGCGTGTCTGGCGTTGAAGACCGGTGCGTTTCCCGACCCGGTGGAGATCGTGCTGCCGGGCGGCCAGAACGTGGCCTTCGCGCTGGCCAAAAACGAGCGCGGCGAAGGCTGGGCAATGGCCGGCATCGTCAAGGACGCCGGCGACGACCCCGACGTGACGCATGGCGCGCTTGTCATGAGCACGGTGCGACCCGGGCAGCCGGGCAGCGGTGTTGTGTTCAAAGCCGGCAAGGGCGTCGGTACGGTGACGCGGCCGGGTCTGCCGATCCCGCCGGGCGAAGCCTCGATCAACCCGGTGCCGCGCAAGATGATTGCGGGCGTCGTGGCCGAGGTCTTTGGCGAGGGTGCAGATGTCGAGGTTACGATTTCCGTCGCCGGCGGAGAGGAGATGGCGCTGAAGACGCTCAATCCGCGCCTGGGCATTTTGGGCGGCATCTCGATCCTCGGAACGACGGGGATCGTCATTCCTTATTCCTGCTCGGCCTGGATCCACTCCATCCATCGTGGCGTCGACGTGGCGCGGGCCATGGGATTCGACCATGTTGCCGGCTCGACCGGCAATTCTTCCGAGATGGCGGTGCAGAAATTCCATGGGTTGCACGAGGTGCAACTGATCGACATGGGCGACTTCGTCGGCGGCATGGCGAAATACATCCGTGCCCATCCAGTGCCCAAGGTGACGATTGCCGGCGGCGTTGCCAAGATGACCAAGCTGTCGCAAGGCCTGCTCGACGTGCATTCGAACCGCGGTTCGGCTGATCTCGATGGCCTGGCTGCGGTCGCTGTCGAGGCCGGGGCGGATGCCGAACTCGAAGCGCGCATCAGGGGCGCCAACACGGTTGCCGAAGCCTTCATCGAGGCGCGCAAGGCCGGCATTGCGATCGGCGACGCGGTTGCGGCCGCTGCCTGGCGCACGGCGGCCGGCGCGCTCAACAGTCCCGACATCGCGCTCGAAATCCTCGTTTTCAACCGCGAGGGCGAGCTGATGGGGCATGCGCCCTTCGCCGCCTGTCATAGTCCGTCGCGGCCCCTGAAGCGACGCTGATAATAAGCGTCATAGAGCGAGCTTTCGCGGAAATCCTCCGCCGCCAGCGACTGGCCAACGAAGATAATGGCCGTGCGCTCGATCGGGTCCTTTGCCAGTTCAGCTGATATCGTCGACAGCGTGGCCCTGACGATGCGTTCGTCCGGCCAGGAGGCGCGGAAGACGACCGCGACCGGACACTCCGCGCCGTAATGCGGCGCCAACTCGGCCACGACCTGGTCGATGGCATGGATCGAGAGGTGGACGGCAAGCGTCGCGCCTGTGCGTCCGAAGCCGGCCAGCGTTTCGCCGGGAGGCATCTTCGAGGCGCGGCCGGATGTGCGGGTCAGCACCAGGCTTTGGGCCACTTCGGGGATGGTGAGCTCGCGCTTGAGTGCCGCCGCGGCCGCTGCGAAGGATGGCACGCCCGGGGTCAACGTGTAGGGAATGCCGTTCTTTTCCAGCCTCCTGATCTGCTCGGCGACGGCGCTCCACACCGACAGGTCTCCCGAATGGAGGCGCGCGACGTCGTGGCCGGCCTTGTGGGCGGCGACGTATTCGGCCTCGATCTCGTCGAGCGACATGGGAGCGGTGTCGACCAGCCGGGCGTCATCAGGGCAATAGGTCAAGAGCTCAGGCGAGACGATGGAGCCCGCATAGAGGCAGACCGAACAAGCGCCGAGCAGGCGGCTGCCGCGCACGGTGATGAGGTCTGCCGCGCCCGGACCGGCGCCGATGAAATGAACGGTCAAGCTGTGGCTCCAGAGGTGGCGATGGCGCAGGTGGCGGGCCCGACTGATATGCGCGGGCCAAGCAGTGCGGCATCCGCGCCGGCGGCGGCGAGGGCGGCAGCCTCCGACACGGACGGCGTGCCCGCGGCCTGCAGCGACGCTTGCGATTGGCTGAGCGTCCGGGATGCGGCGGCGGCCAGTTCCGCGTCGTCGACGACCAGCAGCGGCAGGTCGAGCCGGCGTGCGGCGGCCAGGATGCCCGGTTCGTCGCGCTTCAGTGTCGCGGTGGCAAGCGCCGAAAGCGCCGTGACCACGAGGCCATGCGCTTCGAGCGCGGTCTCGATAGCCGAAAGAATGTCTTCGTGTGCCGCACCTTTGCGGCAGCCGATGCCTGCGATCATCATGGCTTCACCCAGCTCCACTGCGTGACCGGCATTGCCGGCCGCCAGCCGGTCATCGAGCCAACAGGGGCGGCGCGGGAGATTTGCAGACGCAGCAGGTCGCCGCCATGGGAGGCGTGGCGCGCGAGCAGCAGCGTTTCCATTTCGAGGGTGACGGCGTTGGCGACGAGGCGGCCGCCGGAACGAAGGGCTGATATGGCCGCATCGAAGACACCATCCTCCGAGCCGCCGCCGCCGATGAAGATCACGTCGGGAGTGGGCAGGCCGACAAGCGCCTCGGGAGCTGCGCCTTCGACGACCGTCAGGCCAGGCACGCCGCAGTTGGTGGCGTTGCGGGCGATACGCTCGGCGCGTTCGACGTTGTGCTCGATGGCGATGGCGCGCAGCGAGGGGTGGCAGAGCATCCATTCGATGGAGATCGAACCGGAGCCGCCGCCAATGTCCCACAAGAGTTCGCCACGACGCGGGGCGAGCGTCGACAGGGTGACCGCGCGAATCTCGCGCTTGGTGATCTGGCCGTCATGCTCGAACAGTTCGTCGGGCAAGCCCGAAGCCAAGGGCAGGATGCGCGCCTGCGGCGTCGATTCAAGCTCAAGCGCCAGGACGTTGAGCGGATTGATGTTTTCGAGGTCGAAGGACGCCGCGACCGTGGTGCGGATCCGCTCTTCTTTGCCGCCGAGCGCTTCGAGCACCGTCAGTCGCGACAAGCCGAAGCCGCTGTCTGCGAGCAGCGCGGCGATCTGCGCCGGTGCGTTGCCATCGGAGGTGAGCGCGATGATGCGCGCGTCCTGGTGCAGCAGTGGGCGGACCAGGTCGATGGCGTGGCCATGCAGCGAGATGGTCTCGATGTCCTGCAGCGCCCAGCCGAGCCGGGATGCGGCAAGCGAAAAGGCCGATGGAGCAGGCAGGACGCGCATCTCGGCCGCGGACACAGCGCGGGTGAGGGTGACGCCGACGCCGTGCAGGAAGGGGTCGCCGGAGGCCAGCACGCAGACATTTTTGCCGCGCAGGGCAACGACGTCGCGCATTTCGCTGTCGAAAGGTGTCGGCCAGGGGCAAACTTCGCCGCGGATCAGTTCAGCTGCGAGTGCCAGGTGACGCTTGCCGCCGAAGACGTGGGCGGCAGATGAGATCGCGCGCTTGGCCTCATCGCCGAGACCCGCAACGCCATCCTCGCCGATGCCGACGACGGTGAGCCATTTTTTCTCTGGGGTGCGTGAAGTTGTCATGCCGCGCTGCTCTTCATCTGCCTGTCGGCGCCTTGTCCCCGCAGGTGGGGAGAAGGGAGAAGCGGCTGCGTTGACGAACCCCTCTCCCCGTCCTTACCGGGAGAGGGTAAGGGTGAACGGCAGTTTCCCTCGAAAACGGGCGATCATGAAGACGGTTTTGATCCTGGGCGGCACCACCGAAGCGCGGCAGCTGGCGGCGAAGCTGGCCGCGCGGGGAGATCTCGACCTCACCCTGTCGATGGCGGGCCGGACCGAAAATCCGGTCGAGCAACCGGTGCCGGTACGAACAGGCGGCTTCGGCGGTGCGGTGGGGCTGGCCGACTGGCTGGTGGAGCACGGCACCGACCTGTTGATCGACGCCACGCATCCCTACGCCGCGCGTATCTCGGCCAATGCTGCCGAGGCGGCGCGGATATCGGGCGTACCGATCCTCGCCTTGCGTCGTCCGGGCTGGGAGCGGGTCGACGGCGATCGCTGGACGCTGGTCGAAGACGGCGAACAGGCCGTCGCAGCGCTCGGCGAGACGCCCCGCCGCGTGTTCCTGGCGCTCGGTCGGCAGGAAGTGGCGGCGTTCGAGACCGCCTCCCAGCATGCCTATGTCATTCGCAGCGTCGACCCGATCGAGCCGCCGCTCGGTGTGCCCGATGCGACCTACATCCTGGCGCGCGGGCCGTTTGCCGAAACCGACGAGCGGGCGCTGCTCGAGGCGCAAAGGATCGACGTCATCGTCGCCAAAAACAGCGGTGGCCAGGCGACTTACGGCAAGATCGCGGCGGCCAGGCAACTCGGCATCGAGGTGATCCTGTTCCGCCGGCCGCCTCTGCCCGAGGTGCCGTCGGCTCCAAGTGTCTCCGCGATGGCCGAGATGGTCGATCATTTCGCGACCCCGGCGGAAAAGCGTGGCGTGTAGACCAGCGGTGGCTTGCCGTCGCGTGTAATCAGGCGCGTTTCCGGCGAGCCGACGACGACGCAGGTCGCCATGTCGGCCTTTTCGGCTGCTGCTTCGCCAAGCGTGACGATCTCGATCCGCTCATCGGGCCGGCCGGCGGCGCGACCGAAGATGACGGGGGTTGTTTCAGGCAGATGGGCGCGCAGGGTCTCGAGCGCGCTGCCGAGCTGCCACGGGCGGGCCTTGCTGATCGGGTTGTAGAGCGAAATGACGAAGCCGGCCTCAGCGACCGCGACGAGGCGGCGCTCGATCAGATCCCAGGGCTTCAGATTGTCCGACAGGTTGATGGCGCAGAAATCATGGCCGAGCGGCGCGCCGACGCGGGCGGCGACGGCCAGCATGGCGGTGACGCCGGGAACGACTGAAAGTTCGATGTCGCGCCATTCTCTGGGGCCGGCTTCGATCGCTTCGCAGACTGCTGCGGCCATGGCGAAGACGCCGGGATCACCGCCGGAGACGACGGCGACGTTGTGGCCGGCCGCTGCCATCTCAAGTGCGGCATTGGAGCGCGAGATCTCCTCGCGATTGTCGGAGGCGACGCGGGTCTGATCGGGGCGCAGGTCGAGGCGGTCGAGATAGGGCTTGTAGCCGAAGAAATGGCTGGCTTCCGCCACGGCCCGGCTGGCTTCCGGCGTGACCTGGACCGGATTGCCGGGGCCGAGGCCGATGACGACGAGGCGGCCGCTCACAATTCCGCTCCCGGCTTGCCGGCCCAGCCGGGAACCAGCACGATGGCGAAATAGGGCGCCTTGTCGTCTGCCTTGTCGACCAGCCGCATGTGCTGCGTGTTCGGCATGGTGCCGCGCTCGACATAGAGCGCGCGGCCGAGCTTGCCTGCCGCTTCCAGCGCCTTGCGGATTTTGGGCAGGTTGCGGCCGACCTTCATGATGACAGCGGCATCGGTGTCGGCGAGGCGTCGGGTGAGTTCGAACTCGCTCATGGTACCCGGCAGCACCGACAGAACGTCGTCGCCCTGGACGATCGGCACGCTGGTCTGCGACCAGCAGCCGGACATGGCGGTGACGCCGGGGATGACCTCGGTCGGGTAGAGATGCGCCAGCCGCACATGCAGGTGCATGTAGGAGCCGTAGAACAGCGGGTCGCCCTCGGACAGGATGGCGACGGTGCGGCCCTGGTCGAGATGGGTGGCCACCGCTTGCGCCGAGTCCTCGTAGAAGCCTGATATGGCAGCACGATAGTCGTCGTGATCCTTGTCGATTTCTGTCGTCACCGGATAGACCAGCGGCAGCTCGATCACGCCGTCGCGGAAATGCGCATCGGTGATGGTGCGGGCGTTGCCATTGGCGCCGCGCTTGGAAAAATGCGCGATCACGTCGGCCTCGGCCAGCGCGCGCACCGCCTTCACCGTCATCAGCTCGGGATCGCCGGGGCCGGTGCCGACGCCGATCAGGCGGCCCTTTGCAGCAGACACGCTCATACGCCGGGCCTCGCCAGCGAGTTGAGGGCAGCGGCCGTCATGGCGCTGCCGCCGAGGCGGCCGCGGACGATGGCATAGGGCACGCCATAGGAATTTTCGGCCAGCGCGTCCTTGGATTCGGCGGCGCCAACGAAGCCGACCGGCATGCCGATGATGGCGGCAGGCTTGGGAGCGCCGTCGCGAAGTTTTTCGAGCAGGTAGAAGAGAGCGGTCGGCGCGTTGCCGATGGCGACGACGGAGCCGGCAAGCCTGTCGATCCAGAGATCGATCGCTGCGGCCGAGCGGGTGTTGCCGATCTCCTTGGCGATCTCTGATGTACGCGCATCGCGCAGGGTACAAATGACCTCGTTGTCGGCGGGCAGGCGGGTGCGGGTAACGCCGCGCGCCACCATCTCGGCGTCGCAGAAGATCGGTGCACCGGCCTGGAGTGCTGCGCGCGCGGCCGAGACGAAGTTTTCCGAGAAGACGAAATGCTGGGCCGCTTCGACCAGGCCACAGGCATGGATCATGCGCACCGCGACGTCCGACTCGTCTTCGGAGAAGCGTGTGAGGTCGGCCTCCGCGCGGATGATGGCGAAGGAGCGTTCGTAGATGGCCGTGCCATCATGGATGTAATCGTAGGCGGCCATGTTCATTCCTGTGCCAGAGCTTGCGCGAGGCGCTTTGCGCCCAGCCTTGCGAGGCAGGCGGCGGCATTTTCGTCCGGCTTGCGCTCCTGGGCGAGCAATTTCGTGAGGCGGCCCATGCCGCGCGCGGCTTCATATCCTGCGGTGTAGGCGGCCGGAAGGCCCTTCGCCGTTCCGCCGACGACAAATACAGCACCCTTTTCGTCACCGACGATGGTGAGCGTCGCCGGTCCTGGATGGGCGCAGCCCTTGGCGCAGCCGGAGACGTGCAAGGACAGCGTCGGATCGAGGTCTTCGCCGAGGTCGGCAGCGATATCGGCGGCAACGTCACGCGCTGATATCATGCCCGATGCGCAGGCCGGTGCGCCCGGGCAGGCGGCGATGCGGATGCGCGGGTCGTTGGGCGAGGTGACGAGGCCAAGCGAGCTGGCCGTGGTGGTGAGGGCAGCGGCGGAGGCGCGGTCGGGACCCATGACGAGCAGGGTTCGGCCGGGCGCTGGACGGATGCCGGTGGCGCCGGCGGCCGTTGCCGCACGGCAGAAATTGATCAGCGTCGAGGCGTCCATGCTGCCGAAGGGCAGGGCGATGCGGAGAGCGATTCGGGAATCGGAGAGCGGGAGGATTCCGATGGGAGATGAATCGGTTACGGCGGAGTGTTCAGGTGTCGAGCCATCTGAATCGGCTAAGAGGGGTGCGAAGGAATGAGAGGTTTCCGACCCTTCCGTTGCAGCGCGCACGACCTCAGGGCTGAGGTCACGGGCGCGCCCCTCGCGGCCGAGCGCTACGATTGCGTTGAGAATGTTGAGCGTGGCCATACAGGCAGCATCGGAGCCGAACTTGCCGACCGACGGCGCTGAAGCTTCATCGCCCGCCACCGACAGGCGCCAACGCCCGGCACCCACAGCCATCAGCCTGACATCGCCCATGATCGCGCCAAGCCCGATCTGACCACGCCCATCGACCACGACCGACACCTTCGGCCCGAGTCGCGGCGCCAGCCCCGCCTGCTCGATCGCAGTGCGGATCGCGGCGGCCAGCGGCACGGGATCGGCAATCTCCGCCGGATCCATACCGGCGAGCGGGCTGGTGTCGACGGGCACGCCTGAACGCACCGCGATGCCGAGCGTGTCGACTTCCTCGGCCAGCAGACTCGCACTCTCCGCTGTCAGCCCCCTGATCTGGATGCTGCCGCGCGCCGTGACCTCGACGATGCCGTTGCCATGGCGCGCAGCGGATTCGGCGAGTCCGATCAAAATGTTGGGCGCGATTTCTCCAGCAAGCGGGTTGATCCGCACCAGGAGGCCGTCGCCTGTCGGCATCGGTGCTGAAAGTGCTGGACAGGCACCGCGGCGGGAGAAACTGGTCATGCCGCGACCCCGCGCGCCTCGGCCTCGGCGATGAGGCTGGCGAGGTCGTCGTCTATGGAGTTGCGCAGTGGGTGCCACAGGCCGCGCCGGCGGGCAGCGGCGAAACGCTCGGCAATGAACTTCGCTGCCGCCGGGTTCTCGCGCAACATGAAGTCGCGCACCAAGTCGTCACCGACATATGCGTCGTGAACGGCCTCGATCAGCGCGCCCGGAATGGCGTTTGTCGTTTCGGCAAAGCCGATCAGCCGGTCGACCGTCTCGGCGAATTCGGAGGCGCCGCGCGGGCCATGACGCATCTGGCCGGCTATGAAGCGGGCGTTGGTGGCGCGCGCCCTGACGACGCGGCCGACGGCCTCGGTGACCGAACGCGGCCTCGGCTTTTGTGGATCGGAGGTGTCGAGCACGATGACGTCGGCGTTCTTGCCTAAAGCTGCGACCGCTGCTGCAAATCCGCCGATGAAGGCGACGTCGGCCGAGCCTTCGAGGATGTCGCGGCCGGGGTCGTCGCCGGTATGTACCAACAGGTCTGCCCCGGCGATGCGGCCGGCGAAGGCGCCGGGCGCGGAAAAGCCTTCGCCTTCGTTGCCGCCATAGGCATGGGAGGCAGCATCGAGATAGGCGCGGCCGAGCTCTTCGCGCGCCTGCCAATCGCCCGATGACAGAAGGTCCTCGAGGCCGGCGCCATAAGTGCCGGGGGAGGAGCCGAAGATGCGCGGCTCGACCTTGCCCGCGGCGCGGGTGCTGGCGGCGAGCGGGTTGTCGTGGTCGTCCTCGTCGCGGGTGGCGACGGCGCGAGCGGCGGCGTCGATGAGCGCGATCTGGGTCGGGAACATGTCGCGGAACAGACCCGAGATGCGCCAGGTGACGTCGACGCGCGGGCGGCCGAGCGTGGCCGGCGGAAGCACCTCGATGCCGGTGACGCGCCCGGTGGCGGCGTCCCATTGCGGCCGGCAGCCCATCAGCGCCAGCCCTTGCGCGATTTCCTCGCCGCCGGTGCGCAGCGAGGCGCTGCCCCAGAGGTCGATGACCAGCGCGCGCGGCCACTCGCCATGGCTCTGCAGGTAGCTGCGCATGATCTCGTCGCTGGCTGACTTGCCGAGGTCGAAGGCCGTCGGCGTCGGCATGGTGCGCGGATCTGAAGTGAACAGGTTGCGCCCGGTGGGCAGGACGTCGGTGCGGCCGCGCGCCGGGGCGCCCGAGGGGCCGGCCTTGACGTGGCGGCCGTCGAGGGCGGCGATCAGGTTTTGTCGCTCGGCTTCAGCACTGGTGCGGCGGGCTGCGTCGGGTTCATCGGCTTCAGCACGGCCATAGACATGCAGGCCGTCCTTGATGGCGAAATCCTTGAGGTCGCACAGCCAGGCGTCGATGCGGCGCAGCGCTTCATCGGGCGCGTCCGTATTGCCAACGCCCGCTTCGGCGGCAAGGCCGGTCTGCGATGCCGTCTCGACGATGAGTTTTGCCAGCCGGTCGCGGCGGCGGCGGTCGAGACCGTCGGCCTGCGCGTATTCATCGACCAGTCGTTCGAGTTTTTGCTGATGCTCGTCCAGGCCAGCCGACGCGAGTGGCGGCGGTAGGTGACCGAGCGTGACCGCGGCGATGCGGCGTTTGGCCTGGGCCGCTTCGCCGGGGTTGGAAACGATGAAGGGATAGACCACCGGCAGCGAGCCGGTGACGATCTCGGGAAAACAATCCCGGCTCAGCGCCACCGCCTTGCCCGGCAGCCATTCGAGCGTGCCGTGGGCGCCGACATGGACGATGGCGTGGACGCCGACGGCTTTCCGGAGCCAGAGGCCGAAGGCGAGCAGCGCATGGCGCGGCGGCAGAGTGGGGTCGTGATAGTCGGCGCGACGGTCGGCGGATCGGCCGCGGTCGGGGGCGAGGGCGACGGTGACGTTGCCGAAGGTTGCTGCACGGAAGGGGAAGTGGCGCGTGCGAGTGGAAGCAGCTGCGCCGCGCTCCACGTTGCCCCCCTCTGTCCTGTCGATCGCATCGGCCTCTGCCTTGCCCCATGCCGCTTCGACTGCGTTTCTTGCCGCCGCAGGCAGATCCTCGGCAAGCGCGAGATAGTCCTCAAGCGCCAGCCCGTGCCCGCCGGCCTCGATCAGATCGAGCAGAGCACGTGGCGATTGAGGAATCGATTCAACCGCATACCCCGCGTCCTTCAGGTCATGCAGCATGGCGAGCACGCTTGATGGCACGTCGAGGCCGACGGCATAGCCGGTGCGGCCGGGGGCGCTGGGGTAGTCGGGGATGAGGATCGCGAGCTTGCGCTTGTCGGGCCGTGTCTCACGCAGCCTGAGGTGCGATGCGATGCGGCGCGCGACCTGGTCGACGCGGTCGGGTTCAGGCCGGTTGGCGAAGGCGCGGAAGCCGAGGGACGGGTCGACCTCGCTTTCAGCCTTGAAGGAGATGGCGCCGGCGAGGATGCGGCCGTCGAGTTCGGGCATCACCACATGCATGGCGAGATCTGCAGGCGCCAGGCCACGCGGGCTGCCTTCCCAGGCTTCGCGACGGGTGGTGGCGACGATGACCTGGAACACCGGCACGCCGGCCCGGTCGAACAGCGTTTCCGCGCCCGGCTCGGCGCCGGCGGCGAAGGCGGTCGCGGTGATGATTGCGGCGGGGTGGAGTTCGGCCAAGGCCTGCTCGACGAAGGCGAGGGAGGCCTTGTCCTTGAGGCTAGAGACGAAGATTGGGACGGGGCGGAGTCCCTGTGCTCTCAAGGCCTCGACCAGCGCGTCGATCGGGGCAACGTCGGCGGCAAGCAGCATAGAGCGGTAGAAGAGGATGGGGATGGCAGGAGAGCTGGAGATGCCGTGATCCTGCACGCCCCCCTCTGTCCTGCCGGACATCTCCCCCACAGGGGGGGAGATTGGCAGCTCCACCGACGGCGCTTCCTTTGTACGGGCTGGAATTTGCGAAGGCAGCGCCTCAGCTGATCTCCCCCCTTGTGGGGGAGATGTCCGGCAGGACAGAGGGGGGCGCGAAAGGGCGCTACCGTTTCTGGTTAGATAGGCTTCCAAATCGCCGAGAATACCAAACGCCGGATCATAGAACCCGGCCTTCGGCATCGCCACAGGCGCGGCGACGGCGTTCTTACTACCTGCCAGCCCGGCCAGCCTTGCGACCAGCGCCTTCATGTTCTCAGGTCCGCCCTCGCGGAAATAACCGAGCAGGGCGTCGAGTTCGGTCCGCGGCAGCGTCGACGCTTCGATCAGCCTGAGATCCTCGTCGTGGCTTTCGCCGGGCAGCAGCGCCAGCGCGATGCCTTTTGCGCGCGCCAGAGCCGCGAGCTGGTCGCAGCCGTAGCGCCACCAGTCGTGGCCGCCGAGGACGCGGACGAGGATGACCCTGGCGTGGCCAGCCACGCTGTCGATCCAGAGGTCCACCGACATCGGATGGCGGAGGTCACGCAGGCTGGCGAGCCGCATCGACGGCAGGTTTTCAGCATCCGCCTTCCAGGCGTTGGCGAGGCCGGCCAGGTCGCTGTCGGTGAAGGACAGCGCCACCACATCCGCAGGCTTCTGCCTGAGGTCCACTGGCTCGATCAGATCGTCGAGCGAGGCGGATGTGGTGGTGAGGATGTGCATCCAGGCTGTCCGGTTCAGCCGACCAGGATGCGCTCGATGGCCGGGCGGTCGAGGCCCTTGAGGCCGATCACGACCAGGCGCGAGCGGCGGTCGTCCTCAGCGCTCCAGGCGCGGTCATAGTAGTGGTTGACGCGCGGGCCGACGGCCTGGACGAGCAGGCGCATCGGCTTGCCGCCGACATCGACGAAGCCCTTCACGCGCAGCACGTTCTCTTCTTCGGCGGCGGTGGCGACGCGCTTGGCCAGTTCGTCGGGGTTGGCGATCGAGGGGATCTCGATGACGAAGGTGTCGAAATCGTCGTGCTCGTGGTCGAAGGCGCCGTCGTGATGGGTCTTGCGGTTCTCGATGTCGTCCTCGACGGCGAGGCCGAGACCGAGCAGCACCGACGGGTCGACCTTGCCATGCGCCGACGGCACGATCTTGACGGCGCGGGCGAGATGCTCGCCGACGATGGCGCTGGCGCGAGCGTGGCCGGCTTCGTCGAGCAGGTCGCTCTTGGACAGGATGATGAGGTCGGCGCAGGCGACCTGATCCTCGAACACTTCCTCGACCGGGTCGTCATGGTCGAGCGAATCATCGGCAACGCGCTGGGCGGCGAGTGCCTCCATGTCGGAGGCGACCTTGCCTTCGGCGAGAGCTGGGCCGTCGACAACGGCGATGACGCCATCGACGGTGACGCGGCTCTTCACCGATGGCCACTGGAAGGCCTGGACCAGGGGCTTCGGCAGAGCGAGGCCCGAGGTCTCGATCAGGATGTGGTCGACCTTCGGCGTGCGCGACAGAATCTGGTCGAGAGCTGGAACAAAATCGTCGGCGACGGTGCAGCAGATGCAGCCATTGGCCAGTTCGACGATGTTTTCTTCCGGGCAGGCGTCGACGCCGCAGCCTTTCAGAATCTCGCCGTCGATGCCCACGTCACCGAACTCGTTGACGATGATGGCGAGGCGCTTGCCCTTGGAGTTCTCGAGGATGTTGCGCAAAAGCGTGGTCTTGCCGGCGCCGAGAAAGCCGGTGACGACGGTGCAGGGAACGCGTTCGACGGAGGCGGTCATGTGTCTTCCTTGATGAGAGCAAGTGGTGGGATGCGCGCGACGAGGCCGCGCTTGAGGCTGTCGGGACGGCCGCGCCATGGGATCAGGCCGTCGGTCGAGGTGGCGAAGAGCCTTGCGCCGGTAACGAGGTCTTCGCCCGACGTGGTTGCGAGATCGCCGAAGACATAGCTCCACGAACCGTCGCGGATCAGTGCCGCGCTGAGGCGGCGCTTGCAGTTGCCCAGGCACTCGACAGTACGGACGGCGATGTCGCCCTCGGCTGCGAGGCGAGCGTGTTCGGCAAGTTTGGCGCCGGCGCGCGGATGCGCGTCCGAGCCGGTTTCATCGCGACAGGAGGAGCAGACGAGAATCGTCACGTCGGAAACGCGCGTGTCGGCGTCACCGCTGGATGCGTCTGCAATTTCGACCGAGGAATTGTCGTCGAGTTTCAAAATTCCAGGCTCCTTGCCTGGGACACCCGCCAGGCGATCGGATCAATGTTGCAGACGGCAGGTCTCCTGGCTCGCGAGTCGTCGCCTTCGCACCGCCTTCCCGGGAAAACATCCCAGTGGTTACCGGCCTTGGCTCGTCGCTTACAGTTGCGGGGACAGCCGCGGATTTGACGCCAGAGCGCCGCACCGCATTCCCTCTTAGCCTTCGCCTTTGCGGGCGAAGGACCGTCTGCAGGCGATTTAGGCGGTGGCGAGGGGTGGAGTCAACGCGGCAGAGCGACAGCTGCCGTCGCAGGTGTTCTCTTGCAGGCCTGGGCGCAGCGATTGACAAGCGCGGCCCGCCTTTTCAAATACGTGCATGTATCGAAATCGCGCTCAGGTTGAAGAAGCATATCTCGCCCAGGCGAATTTGCAGTTCCTGTTTTTCTGGGGGCACCAGCCGTCAAAGGACGGGACGATTACCTCATCTTGCCTCAGTCAATGGTGGGCAGCTTCGTTTCTCGTCGATGGCGTCGGCTATCCAACTGCCGAACATTGGATGATGGCTGAAAAGGCTCGCCTGTTTGGAGATCATGAAATCGCGTCCAGGATACTGGGTGCTGGAAGTCCAAAACAGGTAAAGCAGTTCGGCAGAGAGGTGCGGGGGTTCGACGCCACTCTCTGGGACCGTGAAAAAGGTCGCATCGTGGCGGAAGGCAACAAGCACAAGTTCGGACAGAACCCGGCATTGCGCGACTTCCTGCTCTCTACCGGAGACGCCGTTCTGGTCGAGGCAAGCCCTGTCGATGCCGTATGGGGCATTGGGCTTGCCGCCGACGACGACCGTGCAGGCGATCCGCTGCAGTGGCGCGGAGAAAATCTCCTGGGATTTGCACTCATGGAGGTGCGTGAAGGGCTGCGCGGCTGAGTTGCCGGCACGTCCAGACGTCACATGGCCATCGCCGCCAATGCCGGTCCGAGGTCGCCGGCAGGTGTTACTTCCATGCGTTCGAGGCCTAGCCAGTCGCGCATCTGCTTCAGCTCCTCTTGGAGTTCGGCTGCGGTTTCGGGCGGAGCGCAAGGCTCGGCATAGGCTGCATGGACACGGAGAATGCCGGCCGGGCGGTCGGCCTTGAGGTCGATGCGGGCGACGATGCGCTCGCCGAGCAGGAAGGGCAGGACGTAGTAGCCGTACTGGCGCTTTTCGGCCGGGGTGTAGATCTCGATGCGATAGCGGAAGTCGAACAGCTGTTCGGCGCGCGTGCGTTCGAACACCAGCGGATCGAAGGGCGCGAGCAATGCACGCGCCTGCACTTTTCGCGGGATCCGGGCATCTGCATGCAGATAGGCCTGCCGGTCCCACCCCTCGACGCGCACGGGAATCAGTTCGCCCGTCTCGACCAGCTCTTCGAGTCGGCCTTTCATGTCGGCAGGGGACAGGCGAAAATAGTCGCGCAGGCAGATGGCTGTGGCTATGCCATGGGCGCGGGCGGAGATTCGCAACAGCTCGCGATGCGCATCCGACGCCTGTGGGGCAGGGCGGTTGTAGATGTCTCCGGGCAGGACGCGTTCAGGCAGGTCGTAGAGGCGCTCGAAGCCGCGGCGCGAATGGGTGGTGATGCGTCCGGCCCAGAACAGCCATTCAAAGGCATGTTTTTCCCGGCTCCAGCCCCACCAGCCGCCAGAGCCCTTTGCGCCTTCTATGTCGGAGGCGGCGATGGGGCCGCGATCGACGACCGTTCGGAATATCTCTTCGATATAGGCTTTGTTCTCGCGGCCGAACTTGGCCAGGCCGCCATACATGCCGTCCTCGGCCCGCGCCATGCGCCAGCGCATCAGCGGAAAGGTCTCCAGCGGCAGCAGCGAGGCCTCATGGGCCCAATATTCGAACAGCATTCGCTTCCTGGGCTGCATGGCGTCGTCGAGCACGGCCATGGGGTAGGGGCCGAGTCGCGAATAGAGCGGCATGTAATGGGCGCGCACCACCGCACTGACCGAGTCGATCTGCAGCAGGCCGGTGCGGTCGAGAACGCGCTGGAGATGACGCCGGGTGATCGCGCCCGTGGGGCGCGGATCGGCAAAGCCCTGGGCTGCAAGAGCGATGCGGCGGGCGGTGGCGAGGGAGAGTCTTTCTTTCATTGCGGCAAGCTATCGCAGTCTCGGAACGGGTGACGCAAGGGCAGTGGAATCAGTTCTTGCTGCAGATGCTAGCAGGGCTGCGGGTTCGGACTTGTCAGGAGAATAAAGTGGAGTAAAAGACGAAGGAAATCAAACAGGAGCCACACCGGCAGGATTTTGGTCCAGCGGTGGGCTTTGCCCCGTTTTGGACAAGGTTGGGCTTGCTTCGCCGAACCGCCTGCGCTAACCGTCGCCGCATTGCAGCACGACCGTTTCGTCAGGGCAGACGAGAATCCGTCGCGCTTCCGGAAACGGACCCCGTGCTGTAAGTCTGGGTGGATTGGCCACCAACGGAATTCGCAGCATGAACGCTCTCCTGAGTTCGTATCTGCCCATCGTCATCTTCATCGGTGTGGCGCTCGTAGTCGGCATAGCCCTTATTGTGGCGCCCTTCCTTGTCGCCTACCGCAGTCCCGATCCGGAGAAGCTGTCGGCCTACGAGTGCGGCTTCAACTCCTTCGACGATGCGCGCATGAAATTCGACATCCGGTTCTACCTGGTGTCCATCCTCTTCATCATTTTCGATCTCGAAGTGGCGTTCCTGTTCCCGTGGGCGGTGTCCTTCGGCCAGATCGGTATGCTCGGCTTCTGGTCGATGATGATCTTCCTGGCCGTGCTGACCATCGGCTTCATTTATGAGTGGAAAAAGGGAGCGCTGGAATGGGATTGAACGACGCCTCCGGCACCCTGATCGCGCCGAAGCCGAAAGGCATCATCGATCCGAACACCGGCAAGCTCATCGGCTCCGACGACGCCTTCTTCGGCGATCTCAACAACGAGCTGTCCGACAAGGGTTTCCTCGTCACTTCGTCCGAGGCGCTGATCACCTGGGCGCGCACCGGCTCGCTGATGTGGATGACCTTCGGCCTGGCCTGCTGTGCCGTCGAGATGATGCACATCTCGATGCCGCGCTATGACGCCGAGCGTTTCGGCATTGCGCCGCGCGCTTCTCCGCGCCAGTCGGACGTGATGATCGTCGCCGGCACGCTGACCAACAAGATGGCGCCCGCGCTCCGCAAGGTCTACGACCAGATGCCGGAGCCGCGTTACGTCATCTCGATGGGCTCGTGCGCCAATGGCGGCGGCTACTATCACTATTCCTATTCGGTGGTGCGCGGCTGCGATCGCGTCGTGCCTGTCGACATCTATGTGCCCGGCTGTCCTCCGACTGCCGAAGCGCTTCTCTACGGCATCCTTCTTCTCCAGAAGAAGATCCGCCGCACCGGCACCATCGAGCGGTGATCCCAAATGAGTGAAGCCCTCAAGGACCTTGCCGCCTATATCGCGGAAAAGCTCGATGCGGACATCGAGGAAAGCGTGCTCGCCTATGGCGAGCTGACACTGACGGTGAAGGCCGCCGACATTGTCGACGTGATGACCTTCCTGCGCAACGACGTGCAGTGCCAGTTCGTCTCGTTCATCGACGCCGCCGGTGTCGACTATCCGCAGCGCCGCAAGCGCTTCGACGTCGTCTACCACCTGCTGTCGCCGCGCCAGAACCTGCGCATCCGCGTCAAGGTCAGCACGGACGAGGACACGCCTGTGCCGTCGATCACCTCGGTCTATCCGGGTGCCGACTGGTTCGAGCGCGAGGCCTACGACATGTATGGCATCCTGTTTTCGGGCCATCCCGACCTGCGCCGCCTTCTGACCGACTACGGCTTCGAAGGGCACCCGCTGCGCAAGGACTTCCCGCTCACCGGCTTCGTCGAAGTGCGCTACGACGACGAGCAGAAGCGCGTCGTCTACGAGCCGGTCGAGCTCAAGCAGGAATTCCGCAATTTCGACTTTTTGTCTCCCTGGGAAGGCACCGAATACGTGCTGCCGGGCGACGAAAAAGCCAAGACGAATTGAGGCGCCGAAATGGCTGAAACCTCCGTCCGCAATTTCAACATCAACTTCGGCCCGCAGCATCCGGCAGCGCACGGCGTGCTGCGTCTGGTGCTCGAGCTCGACGGCGAAGTCGTCGACCGCGTCGATCCGCATATCGGCCTTCTGCACCGCGGCACCGAAAAGCTGATCGAGCAGAAGACCTACCTGCAGGCCGTGCCTTATTTCGATCGTCTCGACTATGTCGCGCCGATGAACCAGGAGCACGCCTTCGCTCTCGCGGTCGAGCGCCTGCTCGGCATCGAGGTGCCGAAGCGCGGCCAGATCATCCGCGTGCTCTATTCCGAGATCGGCCGCATCCTGTCGCACCTGCTCAACGTCACGACGCAGGCGATGGACGTCGGCGCGCTGACCCCGCCGCTGTGGGGTTTCGAAGAGCGCGAGAAGCTGATGGTGTTTTATGAGCGTGCCTGCGGCGCGCGCATGCACGCGGCCTACTTCCGGCCGGGCGGCGTCCACCAGGACCTGCCGCAGAAGCTGGTCGAGGACATCGGCAAGTGGATCGATCCGTTCCTGCAGACGGTGCAGAACCTCGACGACCTGCTCACCCCCAACCGCATCTTCAAGCAGCGCAACGTCGACATCGGCGTGGTGTCGCTCGACGACGCCTGGGCCTGGGGTTTCTCGGGCGTGATGGTGCGCGGTTCGGGCGCTGCCTGGGATCTGCGCAAGAGCCAGCCCTACGAATGCTATCCGGAGATGGAATTCGACATCCCCGTGGGCAAGAACGGCGATTGCTACGACCGCTATCTCATCCGCATGGAAGAGATGCGCCAGTCGGCCAGGATCATGCGCCAGTGCGTCGATCTTTTGCTCGGCAAGGAAAGCACGGGCCCCGTGTCGAACATCGACGGCAAGGTTGTGCCGCCGAAGCGCCAGGCCATGAAGCGGTCGATGGAATCGCTGATCCATCACTTCAAGCTCTATACCGAAGGCTACCGCGTGCCTGCCGGCGAGGTTTATGCAGCCGTCGAGGCGCCGAAGGGCGAGTTCGGCGTCTTCCTGGTCTCCGACGGCACCAACAAGCCTTACCGCTGCAAGCTGCGCGCGCCGGGTTTCGCCCATCTCCAGGCGATGGACTTCCTGTGCCGCGGCCACATGCTTGCGGATATCTCGGCCGTTCTCGGCTCCCTCGACATCGTGTTTGGTGAGGTCGACCGCTAAATGTCAGTTCGCCGTCTCGCAGAAGCCAGCATCCAGCCAGCGTCCTTCGCCTTCAACAAGGCGTTCACGTCGCAGGCCAAGACCTGGATCAAGAAGTACCCCAAGGGCCGCGAACAGTCGGCCGTCATCCCGCTGCTCATGCTCGCGCAGGAGCAGGACGGTTGGGTGACCAAGGCTGCCATCGAGCACGTCGCCGACATGCTCGGCATGCCCTATATCCGCGCGCTTGAAGTTGCGACCTTCTACACGCAGTTCCAGCTCAAGCCGGTGGGCACGCGGGCCCATATCCAGGTGTGCGGCACCACGCCCTGCATGCTGCGCGGCTCGGAAGAGCTGATGGATGTGTGCCGCTCGAAGATCCACCACGACCAGTTCCACACCAACGAGGCGGGCACGCTGTCGTGGGAAGAGGTCGAGTGCCTGGGCGCCTGCGTGAACGCGCCGATGGTCATGATCTTCAAGGACACCTATGAGGATCTGACGCCGGAGCGTCTGGCCGAGATCATCGACCTGTTCGAGGCCGGCAAGGGCGACAAGGTGGCCCCTGGGCCGCAGACGGGTCGCTTCCTGTCGGCGCCGCTGACCGGGTTCACCGCGCTCAAGGACGAAAAGTCGGTCCTCAAGACGACCCGCGACAAGGAAGCCAAGGCTTCTGCAAAGGCCGCCAAGGCCGCCGCAGTTGCTCCGGCAGCGGCTGCTCCTGCCGCAGCACCGCAGCCGGCGCCTGTTGCCGCCGTCGCCGAGAAGCCCAAGGCAGCACCGGCCAAGAAGGCCGATGCCCCGGCAAAGCCGTCACTCGAGGACAAGAACCGTCCCGCCGGCATCGCCAAGCCTGCAGCTGTCGACGACCTCAAGCTGATCTCGGGCGTCGGTCCGAAGATCGAGGGCACGCTGCACGAACTGGGTATCTTCACCTTCGCCCAGGTGGCGTCGTGGAAGAAGGCCGAGCGCGAGTGGGTCGACGGCTATCTGAGTTTTCATGGTCGCATCGAGCGTGACGACTGGGTCAAGCAGGCCAAGGCGCTCGCCAAGGGCGGTGTGGCCGAATACATCCGCGTCTTCGGCAAGAAGCCGGTCTGAGGAGCACAAATATGCTTGAGGACAAGGACCGCATTTTCACCAACATCTACGGCCGCTTCGACAAGTCGCTGGCCGGTGCGATGTCGCGCGGCGCCTGGGACGGCACCGCCGGCATCGTCGAGAAGGGCCGTGACTGGATCATCAACGAGATGAAGGCGTCCGGTCTGCGCGGCCGTGGCGGCGCCGGCTTCCCGACCGGTCTCAAGTGGTCGTTCATGCCCAAGGTCAGCGACGGCCGTCCGTCCTATCTGGTGGTCAACGCCGACGAATCCGAGCCGGGTACCTGCAAGGACCGCGACATCCTGCGCAACGACCCGCACACGCTGGTAGAAGGCTGCCTGCTGGCCGGCTTCGCCATGGGGGCGGTTGCCGCCTACATCTATGTGCGTGGCGAGTTCATCCGCGAGCGCGAAGCGCTGCAGCGGGCCATCGACGAGGCCTATGAGGCCAAGCTGATCGGCAAGAACAACAAGAACGGCTACGACTTCGAGATCTATGTCCATCACGGCGCCGGCGCCTATATCTGCGGCGAAGAGACCGCGCTGCTCGAAAGCCTCGAAGGCAAGAAGGGCCAGCCGCGCCTGAAGCCGCCGTTCCCGGCCAATGTCGGTCTCTATGGCTGCCCGACGACGGTCAACAACGTCGAATCGATCGCGGTTGCGCCGACCATTCTGCGTCGCGGCGCGGCCTGGTTCTCGGGCATCGGCCGTCCCAACAATGTCGGCACCAAGCTGTTCATGCTGGTCGGTCACGTCAACACGCCCTGCACGGTCGAAGAGGCCATGGGCATCACCTTCCGCGAGCTGGTCGAAAAGCACGGCGGCGGCATCCGCGGCGGCTGGGACAACCTTTTGGCCGTGATCCCCGGCGGCGCCTCGTGCCCGGTGGTGAAGGCTGAGGACATCATCGACTGCCCGATGGACTTCGACGGCCTGCGTGAGAAGAAGTCGTCCTTCGGCACGGCTGCCGTGATCGTCATGGACAAGTCGACCGACATCGTTAAGGCGATCGCGCGTCTGAGCTACTTCTTCAAGCACGAGAGCTGCGGCCAGTGCACGCCGTGCCGCGAAGGCACCGGCTGGATGTGGCGCGTGATGGAGCGTCTGGTGCGCGGCGAAGCGCACAAGCGCGAAATCGACATGCTGCTCGACGTCACCAAGCAGGTGGAAGGCCACACGATCTGCGCGCTGGGCGACGCGGCCGCATGGCCGATCCAGGGCCTGATCCGCAACTTCCGCCCGGAGATCGAGCGGCGCATCGACGAGTTCTCGCGCAATTCGCACCGCAGCGAGCCGGTGCTGGTGGCGGCCGAGTAACGGAAAATCAGAAAGTGCGGGCCTAAGGCCCGAGGCGAAACAGGAAACGACGAGGCAGAGGCGAACGGCGAAGGCGACAAGGAGCTTACCAATGTCGACATTTCCCATTCCCGAAGTTGCAGTGCCTGAGATGGAACGTTTGGAGCAGATGAACAGGGACTTCGTGGCGATGCTGCCGAAGGAGTTCGCCGGCACGGCGAACCTTTTGGTGCACCCTGCTGCGGGCGTCGCTGCTGCCTCTGCTCTTGGTGTCGGTTTGGCCAGCCATGCGCTCGGCGTGTGGATGGGGGCCATATCGGGCGCTTCCGAAGCCGCGCAGCGCATGTTCTCGCCGGATTTTGGCGATTTCGCCGGTGCTTCGCATGGTTCGGTGCGCGAGACGGCGGCGAAGAAGGCGGAGGCAACGACTGCCTCGCTGATTGCAGAGGTGAAGACGCTGGCCCTGAAGCTTGAAAAGGCCGGGCCGGCGAAAGCAGGAGCGCCAGCGGCGAATGCCGCTGATGTTGCGGTTGTCGAGGTGCCTGTTGCTCTGCAGCCTGAAGACTTCAGGCGGCCGGCATCTATCGAACGGCCGGAGGCGCCTGACGATCTGAAGGCGATTGCCGGCATCGGGCCCAAGCTCGAGCAGGTGCTCAACGGCCTCGGCGTCTGGACCTATGCCCAGGTTGCGGCCTGGACGACGGAAGAGGTGGCCTGGACCGACGACTATCTCGGCTTCAAGGGCCGGATCGGCCGGGACGACTGGATAGGGCAGGCGGCAATGCTTGCGGGCGGCAAATAGGCTGCTTGAATTTTGGAATTCGGGGCGCAGCGCTTGCCGCGCCCCCAGCAGGACGAATGCGGATCATCCGCGGGATTTGAGGCGCTATGGCAAAGCTTAAGGTCGACGGGAAAGAGATTTCGGTACCCGACCACTATACGCTGCTGCAGGCGGCGGAAGAGGCGGGCGCGGAAGTGCCGCGCTTCTGCTTCCATGAGCGGCTGTCGATCGCCGGCAACTGCCGCATGTGCCTGGTCGAGGTGAAGGGCGGACCGCCCAAGCCCGCGGCATCCTGCGCCATAGGCGTGCGCGACCTGCGCCCGGGCCCGAATGGCGAGGCGCCGGAAATCTTCACCAACACGCCGATGGTCAAGAAGGCCCGCGAAGGCGTGATGGAGTTCCTGCTCATCAACCATCCGCTCGACTGCCCGATCTGCGATCAGGGCGGCGAGTGCGACCTGCAGGACCAGGCGATGGCCTTCGGCCTCGACGGTTCGCGCTATAAGGAAAACAAGCGCGCGGTCGAGGACAAGTATATCGGCCCGCTGGTCAAGACGATCATGACGCGCTGCATCCACTGCACGCGCTGTGTCCGTTTCACCACCGAGGTCGCCGGCATCTCCGAGCTCGGCCTGATCGGTCGCGGCGAGGACGCCGAGATCACCACTTATCTCGAACAGGCGATGACCTCCGAGCTGCAGGGCAACGTCATCGACCTGTGCCCGGTCGGCGCGCTGACCTCCAAGCCTTATGCCTTCCAGGCGCGTCCGTGGGAGCTGACCAAGACCGAATCCATCGACGTGATGGACGCTGTCGGTTCAGCGATCCGCGTCGACAGCCGTGGCCGCGAAGTGATGCGCATCATGCCGCGCATCAACGAGGCGGTGAACGAGGAGTGGATCTCCGACAAGACCCGCTTCATCTGGGACGGTCTGCGCACCCAGCGCCTCGACCGCCCCTATGTGCGCCACAATGGCCGCCTTGCGCCGGCAACCTGGGCAGAAGCCTTCGCCGCCATCAAGGACGCCGTTTCGAAGACGTCGCCTGAGCGTATCGGCGCCATCGCCGGCGATCTCGCAACCGTCGAAGAGATGTATGCGCTGAAGCAGCTGATCGCTTCGCTCGGCTCGAAGAACCTCGACTGCCGCCAGGATGGTTCAGCGCTCGATCCGTCGCTCGGCCGCGCCAGCTACATCTTCAACCCGACCATCGAAGGCATCGAGCAGGCCGACGCCATCCTGATCATCGGCTCCAACCCGCGCTTCGAGGCTTCGGTGCTCAATGCCCGCATCCGCAAGCGTTGGCGCGGCGGCGATGTGCCGGTTGCCGTGATCGGCGAGATCGGCGACACGCGCTATGCCTACGAACAGCTGGGCTCGGGCCCGGAGACGCTGAAGGATCTGGCCGACGGCAATGGCAAGTTCTTCTCGACGCTGAAGAAGGCCTCGCATCCGCTGATCATCATCGGCCAGGGCGCGCTCGCCCGTTCCGACGGTGCGGCCGTGCTCGGCCAGGCCGCCAAGCTGGCAGGCGCCGTCAAGGCTAGCCGTCCGGACTGGAACGGCTTTGCCGTGCTGCACACCGCCGCCGCCCGCGTCGGCGGCCTCGACGTCGGCTTCGTGCCGGGCGAGGGCGGCAAGAATGTTGCCGGCATGCTGGGCGAGACGGACGTGCTGTTCCTGCTCGGCGCCGACGAGATCGACATGTCCAAGGCGGGCGATGCCTTCGTGGTTTATGTCGGCACCCATGGCGATGCCGGCGCACACCGCGCCAACGTCATCCTGCCGGCTGCTGCCTACACCGAGAAGTCGGGCACCTATGTGAATACCGAAGGTCGTGTCCAGATGACCGGCCGCGCCGGTTTCGCGCCGGGCGAGGCCAAGGAAGATTGGGCGATCCTGCGTGCGCTGTCCGACGTGCTCGGCCACAAGCTGCCGTTCGATTCGCTGCAGCAGCTGCGCGCCAAGCTTTTCCAGGAGTTCCCGCATCTGGCCCGCATCGACGAGATCGATGCCGGCGACAATGACGACATTGCCAAGGTCGCCAAGCTCGGCGGCCGGCTGAACAAGGGCGCCTTCACCTCAGCGGTGAAGGACTTCTATCTCACCAACCCGATCGCTCGCGCGTCGGCGGTGATGGCCGAATGTTCGGCATTGGCCAAGAACGGCTTCAAGCAGGCGGCGGAGTAAGGGCTGTCATGGATACCTTCTTCTCCTTCTACGTCCTGCCGGCGTTGATCATTCTCCTGAAGTCGGTCGTTCTGATCGTCGTTCTGCTGATCTTCGTCGCCTATATTCTCTACGCCGATCGCAAGATCTGGGCGGCGGTGCAGCTGCGCCGCGGTCCGAACGTCGTCGGCCCCTGGGGCCTGCTGCAGGCTTTCGCCGACCTTCTGAAGTTCGTCTTCAAGGAGCCGGTGATCCCGTCAGGCGCCAACAAGGGCGTGTTCCTGCTGGCGCCGGTGGTTTCGGCGGTGCTGGCAATCGCGGCCTGGGCCGTGATCCCGGTCAGCGAAGGCTGGGCCATCGCCAACATCAATGTCGGCATCCTCTATGTCTTCGCCATCTCCTCGCTCGAGGTTTATGGCGTGATCATGGGCGGCTGGGCGTCGAACTCGAAATATCCGTTCCTCGGCGCGCTGCGCTCGGCGGCACAGATGGTGTCTTATGAAGTCTCGATCGGCTTCGTCATCGTCTGCGTGCTGCTGACGGTCGGCTCGCTGAACCTGACCGACATCGTGCTGTCGCAGGGCGACGGCATCGGCACGCGCCTCGGCCTGCCGAACACGTTCCTCGACTGGAACTGGCTCGTGCTGTTCCCGATGTTCGTGATCTTCTTCATCTCGGCGCTGGCCGAGACGAACCGCCCGCCCTTCGATCTGGTCGAGGCCGAGTCGGAACTCGTCGCCGGTCACATGATCGAATATTCGTCGACGCCGTTCCTGCTGTTCTTCCTCGGCGAGTATGTGGCCATCGTCTTGATGTGCGCGCTGACGACGATCCTGTTCCTCGGCGGCTGGCTGCCACCCTTCGATTTCGCGCCCTTCACCTGGGTTCCCGGCGTGATCTGGTTCGTGCTCAAGGTCTGCATGGTGTTCTTCATGTTCGCCATGGTGAAGGCCTTCGTGCCGCGCTACCGCTACGACCAGCTGATGCGCCTGGGCTGGAAGGTGTTCCTGCCGATCTCGCTGGCGATGGTCGTCATCACCGCCGCTGTCCTCAAGCTTACCGGAGCCGCCTGATGTCAGCGCTCGCCCAAGCCGCCAAGTCGCTGCTCCTGAAGGAGTTCGTCGGCGCGTTCTTCCTGTCGATGCGCCAGTTCTTCGCGCCGAAGCCGACACTGAACTACCCGCATGAAAAGGGTCCGGTCAGCCCGCGCTTCCGCGGCGAGCACGCTCTGCGCCGTTATCCCAACGGCGAAGAACGCTGCATCGCCTGCAAGCTGTGCGAAGCTATCTGCCCGGCGCAGGCCATCACCATCGAGGCCGGCCCGCGCCGCAACGACGGCACCCGCCGCACGGTGCGCTACGACATCGATATGGTGAAGTGCATCTATTGCGGTTTCTGCCAGGAGGCCTGCCCGGTCGACGCCATCGTCGAGGGGCCGAACTTCGAATTCGCGACGGAGACGCGCGAGGAGCTGTATTACGACAAGGACAAGCTGCTTGCGAACGGCGACCGGTGGGAGCGCGAGATCGCGCGCAACATCGCTATGGATTCGCCGTACCGCTAAGGCTTGAACAATGGACGGGCCCCGAAGGCTCGTCTAAGGAACGCGCGGCCAGCTCCGGAGGCGGAGCACGGACGTGAACAAGGGCAGGGCGCATGGCGCTGAGCCCGAAAGGAAACCCGGGGGAACCCATGCTCAACGGACTTGAAGCGGTATTTTTCTACCTCTTCGCCTTCATCGCGGTGGCGTCGGCCTTCATGGTCATCTCCGCCCGCAACCCGGTTCACTCGGTGCTCTACCTGATCCTGACGTTCTTCAACGCGGCGGGGCTGTTCCTTTTGACGGGTGCAGAGTTCCTGGCGATGATCCTGCTCGTCGTTTATGTCGGCGCGGTGGCGGTGCTGTTTCTGTTCGTCGTCATGATGCTCGACGTCGACTTCGCCGAGCTCAAGTCGGGCGCCCTTCAATATGCGCCGATCGGCGCGCTGGTCGGCCTGATCCTGGCTGCCGAGCTCATCGTGGTCACTGGTGGCTATGCGCTTGCGCCGAAGCTCGCGACATCGGTCGCCCAGCCGACGCCTGATATCGCCACGCGCCACAACACGGCAGCGCTCGGCGACATCCTGTACACGGACTACATCTACTTCTTCCAGATCGCCGGCCTGGTGCTTCTGGTCGCGATGATCGGCGCGATCGTGCTGACGCTGCGCCACAAGCCGAACGTCAAGCGCCAGAGCATCCCGGCTCAGGTCGCCCGCACGCCGGCCACCGCGATCGAGGTCAAGAAGGTCGAGACGGGCAAGGGAATCTGACCATGGTTGTCGGTATCGCGCACTATCTGACGCTTTCGGCGGTCCTGTTCACGCTCGGCGTGTTCGGCATCTTCTTGAACCGCAAGAACGTCATCGTCATCCTGATGTCGGTCGAGCTCATCCTGCTCGCGGTCAATATCAACTTCGTGGCGTTCTCGGCCCATCTCGGCGATCTCGTCGGGCAGGTGTTTGCGCTGTTCGTGCTTACGGTTGCTGCTGCCGAGGCGGCGATCGGTCTTGCCATTCTGGTCGTATTCTTCCGCAACCGCGGCTCCATCGCGGTCGAAGACGTGAACATGATGAAGGGCTGACGGGACAAAAATGTATCAGGCAATCGTCTTCCTTCCGCTTCTCGGCTTCCTGATCGCCGGCCTGTTCGGCCGCTCGATCGGAGCGAAGGCATCCGAGTACATCACGTCAGGCTTCCTGGTGGTGTCGGCCGTCCTGTCCTGGGTGGCCTTCGTCACTGTCGGCCTCGGCGACGTCGAGCCGTTCACGGTTCCGGTTCTGCGCTTCCTCGACGTGGGGGCGCTACAGGCCGACTGGGCGCTGCGCATCGACACGCTGACCGTCGTCATGCTGGTGGTGGTCAACACCGTCTCGGCGCTGGTCCACATCTACTCGATCGGCTACATGCATCACGACCCGCATCGGCCGCGCTTCTTTGCCTATCTGTCGCTGTTCACCTTCGCCATGCTGATGCTGGTGACGTCGGACAATCTCGTCCAGATGTTCTTCGGCTGGGAGGGCGTGGGCCTGGCGTCCTATCTGCTGATCGGTTTCTGGTACAAGAAGCCGTCGGCCAATGCCGCCGCCATCAAGGCCTTCGTGGTCAACCGCGTCGGCGACTTCGGCTTCCTGCTCGGCATCTTCGGCATCTTCGTGCTGTTCGGCTCGGTCAATTTCAGCACCATCTTCGCCAATGCGGCCGGCTATCTCCCGGCTGAGGGCGCCGAACAGGGCGCGGCCGTGCTCAACTTCCTCGGCTACTCGCTCGACAAGCATGGCGCGCTGACGGTTGTCTGCCTGCTGCTGTTCATGGGCGCCATGGGCAAGTCGGCGCAGGTGCCGCTGCACACCTGGCTGCCGGACGCCATGGAAGGCCCGACGCCCGTGTCGGCGCTGATCCACGCCGCGACCATGGTCACCGCCGGCGTGTTCATGCTGGCCCGCCTGTCGCCTGTGTTCGAGCTGTCGCATTCGGCGCTGACTGTCGTCACCTTCATCGGTGCGCTGACCGCGTTCTTTGCGGCAACGGTCGGCCTGGTGCAGAACGACATCAAGCGCGTCATCGCCTATTCGACCTGCTCGCAGCTCGGCTACATGTTCGTGGCGCTCGGCATGGGCTTCTATTCTGCCGCCATCTTCCACCTGTTCACGCACGCCTTCTTCAAGGCGCTGCTGTTCCTGGGATCCGGCTCGGTGATCCATGCCGTCTCCGACGAGCAGGACATGCGCAAGATGGGCGGACTGCGTAAGCTGATCCCGACCACCTACTGGATGATGGTCATCGGCACGCTGGCGCTGACCGGCGTCGGCATTCCGGCGACAATCATCGGTACGGCCGGCTTCTTCTCCAAGGACGCCATCATCGAAGGTGCGTTTGTCGGCCACAATGCGGTCGCCGGCTTTGCCTTCGCCGCCCTGGTCGTCGCTGCCTGCTTCACCAGCTTCTACTCCTGGCGCCTGATTTTCATGACCTTCCACGGTCAGCCGCGCGCCACCGCCGACGTCATGCACCATGTGCATGAATCGCCGCCCGTCATGCTGGTGCCGCTGTTCATCCTGGCCGTCGGTGCGCTGTTTGCCGGCGTCGTCTTCCATGACTACTTCATCGGCGAGGCCTATGCCGAGTTCTGGAAGGGCGCGATCTTCACGCTCGACACCAACCACATCCTGCACGACTTCCATGGCGTGCCGATGTGGGTGAAGCTCGCACCGTTCGCGGCGATGATCGGCGGGTTCGCCATGGCCTACCTGTTCTACATCCGCTCGCCGGAAATGCCGAAGACGCTGGCACAGCGTCATCGCGGGCTCTACGCCTTCCTGTTGAACAAGTGGTACTTCGACGAGCTGTACGACTTCCTCTTCGTGCGTCCTGCCAAGTGGCTTGGCCGCTTCCTGTGGAAGAAGGGTGACGGCTGGCTGATCGACGGCTTCGGTGCCGACGGCGTGTCGGCCCGCGTGGTCGACATCACCAACCGCGTCGTCAAGCTGCAGACCGGTTACCTCTACCATTACGCGTTCGCCATGCTGATCGGCGTGGCCGCGCTCGTGACCTGGATGATGCTCGGGAGCTCCTTCTAATGTCCGGTGTTCCCATTCTTTCGCTGGTCACCTTTCTGCCGCTGGTCGGTGCGCTCCTGATCCTCCTGATCAGGGACGACGGCGAGGCTGCACGCCGCAACATTCGCAACGTCGCGCTCTGGACGACGGTGTTCACCTTTGCGGTGTCGCTGCTGATCTGGATCAACTTCGACGCCACGGAAGCCGGCTTCCAGTTCGTCGAGAAGTTTGCCTGGCTCGACTCCGGCATTTCCTATCATATGGGCGTCGACGGCATTTCGATGCTGTTCGTCATCCTGACGACGTTCCTGATGCCGCTCTGCATCCTGGCCAGCTGGGAGTCTGTGGAGAAGCGCGTCAAGGAATACATGATCGCGTTCCTGATCCTGGAAACGCTGATGATCGGCGTGTTCTGCGCGCTTGATATCGTGCTGTTCTACGTCTTCTTCGAAGCCGGCCTGATCCCGATGTTCATCATCATCGGCGTCTGGGGCGGCAAGCGCCGCGTCTATGCCAGCTTCAAGTTCTTCCTCTACACGCTGCTCGGCTCGGTGCTGATGCTGCTCGCCATCATGGCGATGTTCTGGCAGGCCGGCACGACCGACATCCCGACGCTGTTGACGCACGAGTTCCCGGCCAACATGCAGACATGGCTATGGCTGGCCTTCTTCGCCTCGTTTGCGGTGAAGATGCCGATGTGGCCTGTGCATACCTGGTTGCCTGACGCGCACGTCGAGGCGCCGACGGCAGGCTCGGTCATCCTGGCAGGCATCCTGCTGAAGATGGGCGGGTACGGTTTCCTGCGCTTCTCGCTGCCGATGTTCCCGCTCGCTTCCGAGTTCTTCGCGCCGCTGGTCTTTGCGCTGTCGGTCGTCGCCATCGTCTACACGTCCCTGGTGGCGCTGATGCAGGAGGACATGAAGAAGCTGATCGCCTATTCGTCGGTCGCCCACATGGGCTACGTGACCATGGGCATCTTCGCCATGAACGAGACCGGCGTGCAGGGCGCGATCTTCCAGATGCTCAGCCACGGCCTGGTTTCGGGCGCGCTGTTCCTCTGCGTCGGCGTGGTCTACGACCGCATGCATACCCGCGAGATCGCGGCCTATGGCGGCCTGGTCAACAACATGCCGAAATATGCGGTGGCCTTCCTGATCTTCACCATGGCCAATGTCGGTCTGCCCGGCACCTCGGGCTTCATCGGCGAGTTCCTGACGCTGTTCGGCATCTTCCAGGTCAACACCTGGGTGGCGCTGATCGCCGCCACAGGCGTGATCCTGTCGGCTGCCTATGCGCTGTGGCTCTACCGCCGCGTGGTGTTCGGCGCGCTGACCAAGGAAAGCCTCAAGGGCCTGTTCGACCTGTCGGGTCGTGAGAAGGCCGTGATCTATCCGCTGATCGTGCTGGTGATCTTCTATGGCGTGTACCCGACGCCGGTCTTCAATGTGACGACCGCATCGGTGAAGGCGCTGATCAACAACGTAACCGTATCGATCGACGCCGCGCAGACCGCGGCGGCGAACTGACAGGGGTTTTGCGAACCATGACGCCCGAACTCCTTTCGAGCCTTTCCCTGGTCATGCCGGAGCTGGTCGTGGCCGTCGGCGCGCTTGCGCTGCTGATGGTCGGCGTCTTCTCCGGAGAACGGGCCAACACGACCGTGACCGGTCTGGCGGTTGCCCTGCTGATCGCCGCCGGCGCCTGGATGTTCGTGTTCGGTCACGACGGCCAGGGCTTCGGCACGGCCTTCGTGTCCGATCCGTTCGCCCGCTTCATGAAGCTTCTGACGCTGCTCGGCTCGGTCGTGACGCTGATCATGTCGGTCGGCTTTGCCAAGGCCGAGAAGTTCGACAAGTTCGAATATCCGGTGCTCGTCATGCTGGCGACGCTCGGCATGCTCTTGATGATCTCGGCCAACGACATGCTGGCGCTTTATCTCGGCCTCGAGCTGCAGTCGCTGGCGCTCTATGTCATCGCCGCGATCAACCGCGAAAACGTGCGCTCGACCGAAGCCGGCCTCAAGTACTTCGTGCTCGGCGCGCTGTCCTCGGGCATGCTGCTCTACGGCATCAGCCTGGTCTACGGCTACACCGGCCATACCTCGTTCGAGGCGATTGCCGCGGCGCTGAATGGTGGCGAGCGTCAGCTCGGCCTGGTGTTCGGCCTGGTCTTCGTGCTGGCCGGCCTGTGCTTCAAGATCTCGGCCGTGCCGTTCCACATGTGGACGCCCGACGTCTATGAAGGCGCGCCGACGCCGGTGACGGCGTTCTTCGCCGCAGCGCCCAAGATGGCCGCGATGGCTCTGATCGTACGCGTCACCATGGGCGCATTCGAGCCGATCGGTCTCGACTGGCAGCAGATCATCGTCTTCATCTCGATTGCCTCGATGGTGCTCGGCGCCTTTGCGGCGATCGGGCAGAAGAACATCAAGCGCCTGATGGCCTATTCGTCGATCGGTCACATGGGCTACGCGCTGGTCGGCCTCGCCGCCAACAGCGAAGCCGGCGTGCGCGGCGTGGTCATCTACATGCTGATCTATCTGGTGATGACGCTCGGCACATTCGCCTTCATCCTGGCCATGCGCCGCAAGGACGGCAATGTCGAGCAGATCTCCGATCTTGCCGGCCTGTCCAACACCAACCCGATGATGGCGACCATCCTCACCATCCTGATGTTCTCGCTGGCCGGCATTCCGCCGCTCGCGGGCTTCTGGGGGAAGTGGTACGTCTTCCTCGCCGCCATCAACGCCAATCTCTACGCACTTGCGGTGATCGGTGTGCTGGCTTCGGTGGTGGGCGCCTACTACTACCTGCGCATCATCAAGATCATGTGGTTCGATGAGCCGGTCGGCGGTTTCCAGCCGATGGCAGGCGAGCTGCGTCTCGTGCTCGGTCTTTCCGGCGTATTCGTGCTGTTCTACGTGCTGATCGGCGGCCCCGTGGGCGAGATGGCGTCGGCTGCGGCGAAGACCTTCTTCTGACGGCATGGGATTCCAGCTCGCACCGACAGCCAACGCCGACGGTTTCCGCCTCGAAGCCCATGAGTCAGTGGGCTCGACAAATGCGCTGGCGCTGGAGCGGGCACTTGCCGGCGACCCGGGCAAGCTCTGGGTCGTCTCCAAGAAGCAGGAAAGCGGGCGTGGCCGTCGTGGCCGCGCCTGGTCGACGCCGGAGGGCAACCTGGCGGCGACGCTGCTCAAGGTGCTCGACCGCGACCTCCATCATGCGGCGACGCTCGGCTTCGTCGCCGGCCTTGCCCTTGCGGACGCGCTCGATGCCGTTGCGCCCAATGCGCGCATTTCGGTTGGCGTCGACGGTGGCAGCGGCAAGGGCGTCAAGCGCTTCGAGCTGAAATGGCCGAACGACGTGCTGGCCTCCGGCGCCAAGCTTGCCGGTATCCTGCTCGAATCGACGCTGCTGTCGCCAGGTCGGCTTGCGATTGCCATAGGCATCGGCGTCAATGTCGTGGCCCATCCGACCGACGTGCCTTATCCGGCAACCTCGCTGGCCAATCTCGGCGCCGGCGCCGACGCAGAGACGCTGTTTCTGGCGCTGTCTGACGCATGGAGCGAAAACGAACGCCTGTGGGCCGGCGGCCGCGGCCTGGTGGCCATCCGCGAAAAGTGGCTGACACGTGCAGCCGGATTGGGCAGCGAAGTGGCTGTGCGGGTCGAGGGAAATGTCGTGCGCGGCACTTTCGAGACCATCGACGAGGATTGCCGCTTCGTCATTCGTGACGCTAATGGTGAAACGGTGAAGATCGCCGCCGGCGACGTGCATTTCGGCGCGGTCGCTTCGGCTGGCTCGGCCTGACGGGCCCGAAAGGAAAATCTGGTATGGCGAAAGCGGGAAACGCTGAACTCGTATTCGTGCCGCTCGGCGGTGTCGGCGAGATCGGCATGAACTTCGCTCTCTATGGCTTCGGACCAGCCGACGCGCGCGAATGGATCGTGATCGATGTCGGCGTGACGTTCCCCGACGCCAGCCTGCCGGGCGTGGATCTGGTGCTGCCCGACTCCCGCTTCATCGAAGAGGAGCTGAAGAACCTCCGCGGCATCGTCATCACGCATGCGCATGAAGACCACTATGGCGCTCTGCATGACATCTGGCCGCGCCTCAAGGCGCCGGTGTGGATGACACCGTTTGCCGCCGGTCTGCTCGAGGCCAAGCGCCAGTCGGAACAGGGCGCTCCGAAGATCCCCGTCACCGTCTATCGCGGCGGCGAGAAGTTCACCATCGGGCCGTTCGAGATCGAGGCGATCCCGGTTACCCATTCGATTCCCGAGCCGATGTCGCTGGCGATTACCACGCCGGCCGGCACCGTGATCCATACCGGCGACTGGAAGATCGATCCCGCGCCTGAAATCGGTCCGATGACCGATGAGGCGCGCTTCCGCGCCTATGGCGACAAGGGCGTTCTGGCACTCGTCTGCGATTCGACCAATGCAATGCGCGAGGGCGATTCTCCGTCCGAGCAGCAGGTCGGGCAGGGCTTGCGGGAAGTGATCGAGCAGGCCAAGGGCCGTGTTGCGGTCACCACCTTCTCGTCCAATGTCGGACGTATCCGCTCGATCGCCGAGGCTGCGCGCGACGCCGGCCGCCAGGTGCTGGTCATGGGCCGTTCGCTGAAGCGCGTCATCGATGTGTCGACGGAACTCGGCTACATGGACGGGCTGCCTGATTTCGTCTCCGAGGACGACTACGGCTACATTCCGCGTGAAAACCTCGTGGTCATCTGCACCGGCAGCCAGGGCGAGCCGCGCGCGGCACTCGCCAAGCTTGCCCGCGACGAGATGAAAACGGTTGCACTTTCGCCGGGCGATACCGTCGTGTTCTCCTCGCGCACGATTCCCGGCAACGAAAAGGCGATCCTCGAGATCAAGAACCTGCTCATCGACCAGGGCATGAAGATCATCGAAGACGGCGATGCGCTGGTCCACGTCTCCGGCCACCCGCGCCGCAGTGAGCTGAAGCGCATGTACGAATGGGTGCGCCCGCGCATCGGCGTGCCTGTTCATGGCGAGGCGGCGCATCTTGTGGCGCAGGGATCGCTGATGTCGATGTCGGGCATTCCCGAGGTGGCGCAGATCCGCGACGGCGACATGCTGAGGCTGTGGCCCGGAGCTGCCGAGATCATCGACCAGGTGCCGTTCGGCCGCGTCTTCAAGGATGGCAAGCTCGTCGGCTCCGACGAAGCCATGGGCATCCGCGAGCGCCGCAAGCTGTCCTTTGCCGGTCATGTCGCGGTCAATGTCGTTCTCGACGACAAGTACGAGCTGTCGGGGGACCCCGACCTGGTGGCCATCGGCGTTGCCGAAGCGGATGCCAGCGGCGAGGCGCTGGAGGAATTGATGCTCGATGCGGCAATAGGCGCCGTGGACTCCATACCCCGTGCGCGCCGAAAAGACCTGGACCTGGTTCAGGAGGCGGTGCGTCGCGCGGTGCGTGGTGCTGCCAACGAAGCCTGGGGCAAGAAACCGCTGGTGACGGTATTCGTCACCAGGTGAGCGAATGGGCAGTAGCTGATAGCGAATAGCGATCAGAGCGATTTTCGGATCTTCTCTTCCTACTCACTGCTCTCTGTTCGCTACTCACTATTCGCTGGGAACAACAAATGCTCGGACGTCTCAATCACGTCGCCATCGCGGTGCCGGACCTGGCCGCGGCGAGTGCGGTCTATCGCAATACGCTCGGCGCCAGGGTGACCGAGCCGCAGGCACTGCCAGAGCATGGCGTGACCGTTGTCTTTATCGACGTCGGCAACACCAAGATCGAGCTGCTCGAGCCGTTGGGCGAGGGCTCGCCGATCGCGGCCTTCCTCGAGAAGAACGCATCGGGCGGCATGCACCACGTCTGCTACGAGGTCGACGACATCCTGGCTGCGCGTGACCATCTCAAGGCGTCGGGCGCCCGCGTGCTCGGCGACGGCAATCCGAAGATCGGTGCCCATGGCAAGCCGGTGCTGTTCCTGCACCCCAAGGACTTCCAGGGCACGCTCGTGGAGCTCGAACAGGCATGACCTGGATTTCAATCATCGCCATGTATTTCGTCTTCTGGTGGCTGACCTTGTTTGCCATCCTGCCTTTCGGCGTGAAGACGCAGGACGATGACAACAACGTCGTGCCCGGCACCGAGGCGAGTGCGCCGCGTGGCCCGCATATGCTGCGCGCGATGTTCTGGACGACGATCGTCACGGCCGTGCTGATGGGCGCCTTCTATGGCGTAACCCGCGGCCTCGGCTACTCCATCAACGACATTCCGCTGATGCTGCCGAAGATCGACTGATCTTAAAGTCGGCAAACAGTCTCGAGGCTTCTCATCCGTTGGGTGAGAAGCCGACCAAAACACATTGATCACGTGTGATTTTGTGTGAGCTTGGGCCAAAAAAAATGCAAGGCGCGAAGCCTTGCAATTAAACGCGTCCGATCTGCTTTCCGTTATCCGGCGGCAGCGAGTTACCGCGCCTAGATCGCATCCTCCCAAGACTTTGACCGCGTAGGAGAGCGGATTTGTGCTCCGCCCTCTCGGTTATCGAGGCACATTAGACTAAGCCGAAATGAATTGTCACGCGGAATTTTGCTTCCGGATGGGCAATCCTGTGCTGCATTGCACAAAACATGGGCAGTCGTTGCTAGTCTAACAATCAGGGCATTCTGACGCTGCTGCCAAACAAGCGCGCGGGTTTCCAACTGGCCATGAAATGGCTATGAAGCGCGTTCAAGCAAGCCTCATCAATTTGCCGATTCCGGCATCATCGTTTTCATGGAACATTCGATGCGTCTGTCGCGCTATTTTCTGCCCATCCTGAAAGAAAATCCCCGCGAGGCGGAAATCGTTTCGCATCGGCTCATGCTGCGTGCCGGAATGATCAGGCAGCAGGGGCAGGGCTCCTTCTCGTGGCTGCCGCTGGGCAAGCGCGTGCTGGACAAGATCTGCCGCATCGTACGCGAAGAGCAGGACAGGGCAGGCGCGCTGGAAATCCTGATGCCGACCATCCAGTCGGCCGAGCTGTGGCGCGAAAGTGGTCGCTATGACGACTACGGCAAGGAGATGCTGCGCATCAAGGACCGCAACGAGCGCGACATGCTGTTCGGCCCGACCAACGAAGAGATGGTGACGGAAATCTTCCGCTCCTACGTCAAGTCCTACAAGGACCTGCCGCTCAACCTCTACCATATCCAGTGGAAGTTCCGCGACGAGATGCGTCCGCGCTTCGGCGTCATGCGCAGCCGCGAATTCCTGATGAAGGACGCCTATTCGTTCGACATCGACTATGAGGGCGCGAAAGCTGCCTACAACCGCATGTTCGTGTCGTATCTGCGCACGTTCACGCGCATGGGCCTGCAGGCGATCCCGATGCGGGCCGACACCGGTCCGATCGGCGGCGATCTCAGCCACGAATTCATCATCCTGGCTGAAACCGGCGAAAGCCAGGTGTTCTGCCATCGCGACTTTCTGGAACTGCCGGTGCCGGGTGCCGATACCGATTTCGGCAATGACGGCGAGATCGGCGGCATCGTCCAGCAGTGGACGACGCCATATGCGGCGACCGAAGAGATGCACGACGAGGCGGCCTGGGCCGCCGTGCCGGAGGCAGACAAGGTGTCTGCGCGCGGCATCGAGGTCGGCCACATCTTCCACTTCGGCGAGAAGTACTCCAAGCCGATGAATGCCAAGGTTACCGGCCCCGACGGCAAGGAGCATTTCGTGTCGATGGGCTCGTACGGCATCGGCCCGAGCCGCCTGATCGCTGCGATCATCGAGGCGAGCCATGACGAGAACGGCATCATCTGGCCGGAGGCGGTGGCGCCGTTCGACATTGGCCTGATCAACATGAAGGTCGGCGACGTCGATTGCGACCGCATCTGCGGCGAGCTCTATGCGGGCTTTGAGGCTGCCGGCAAGGATGTGCTCTACGACGACACCGACCAGCGCGCCGGCGGCAAGTTCGCCACCGCCGACCTGATCGGCCTGCCGTGGCAGGTGATCGTCGGCCCGCGCGGTGCTGCGGCCGGCGAAGTCGAGATCAAGAACCGCAAGACCGGCGAGCGCGTGACGCTGCCGGTGGCCGAGGCTCTGGCCAAACTGGGCGCCAAGGCATGAACCAAGCGGCGGCGGCGGCAAAACCGGCCGGAGCAGGGCCCTTCTCCGTCTTCGAGCGCATGGTGGCCTGGCGCTACCTGCGCGCGAAGCGCAAGGAAACGGTGATTTCGGTCATCGCCTCGATCTCCTTCCTCGGCATCATGCTGGGGGTTGCGACCCTGATCGTGGTCATGGCCGTGATGAACGGCTTCCGTGCCGAGCTGTTGACCCGCATCCTCGGCGTCAACGGCCATCTGATCGTGACGCCGATCGATACGCCGCTCGAGGACTATGCCGCCGTCGCCGACCGCATCAACGGCGTTGCCGGCGTCAAATATGCAATCCCGCTGGTCGAAGGCCAGGTGCTTGCGCAGGGCAATATCGGCTCGGGAACCGGGGCGCTGGTGCGCGGCATCAGGGGCAGCGATCTCGGCAAGGTCACGCTTGTCGCCAACAACATCAAGCAGGGCTCCATCGTCAATTTCGACACCACCGATGGCGTCGTCATCGGCCGGCGCATGGCCGAAAACATGGGGCTGGTTCTGGGTGATACGATCCGGCTGATTTCGCCGGATGGCGATGTCACGCCCATGGGCACGACGCCTCGCGCCAAAGGCTATCAGATCACCGGCATCTTCGAGGTGGGCATGTCGGAATACGACAGCTCGATCGTGTTCATGCCGCTCAACGAGGCGCAGCTCTACTTCAATTCCGAGGGCAAGGTCGGCTCGATCGAGATCTATGTCGACAACCCCGACAATGTCGATGCGCTCAAGACCAAGGTGGAGGAGGCGGCGCAACGGCCGATCTTCCTGACCGACTGGCGTCAGCGTAACCAGACCTTCTTCTCGGCCCTGCAGGTCGAACGCAACGTCATGTTCATGATCCTGACGCTGATCGTGCTGGTGGCGGCCCTCAACATCATTTCCGGCCTGATCATGCTGGTGAAGGACAAGGGGCATGACATCGCGATCCTGAGGACGATGGGTGCGACGCGCGGCGCCGTCATGCGCATCTTCCTGATGACGGGCGCTGCCATCGGCATGACCGGCACGCTGGCGGGCGTGCTGCTCGGCGTGGTGATCTGCCTCAATGTCGAGCGCATCAGGCAGTTCTTCTCGTGGCTGTCGGGCACGGTGCTGTTCAATCCCGAGCTCTATTTCCTCAGCCAGCTGCCGGCCAAGATGGACATGGGCGAGACGATATCGGTTGTGGCGATGGCGCTCGTGCTGTCGTTCCTGGCGACCCTGTTCCCGGCCTGGCGCGCTGCCAAGCTCGATCCGGTCGAAGCGTTGAGGTACGAGTGATGGCCAACGCCGTTATCGAGCTCAAGGGCGTCGAACGCCATTACGAGCAGGGATCGCGCAAGCTGACGATCCTCAACGACGCCAATTTTTCGCTGCAGGCAGGCGAGATGGTGGCACTGGTTGCCCCGTCGGGCACAGGCAAGTCGACGCTGCTGCACACGGCCGGCCTGCTGGAACGGCCTGATGTCGGCGAGGTCATCATCACAGGACGCGCCTGCGGCCGCCTGTCGGACGACCAGCGCACCGCCATCCGCCGCAACGACATCGGCTTCGTCTACCAGTTCCATCACCTCCTGCCGGAGTTCTCGGCGCTGGAGAACGTGATGATGCCGCAACTGGTGAAGGGGCTTAAGCCTTCCGACGCCAGCGAGCGGGCGGGCCAGTTGCTCGACTACATGAAGATCGGCAAGCGTGCCCAGCACCGGCCTTCGGAACTGTCAGGCGGCGAACAGCAGCGCGTGGCAATCGCCCGGGCTGTCGCCAACGGACCGGCATTGCTGCTGGCCGACGAGCCGACAGGCAATCTCGACCCGGTCACGGCGGGCTATGTGTTCGACGCGCTGTCAGCGCTTGTACGGCAGTCGGGACTGGCGGCGCTGATTGCCACCCACAATCACGAACTGGCCTCGCGCATGGACCGTCGCGTGACCTTGTCTGACGGCAAGGTCGTTCCGCTGCGTTGATTTCTTTTTCCGGGGGAGCGGTGCCGGCGGCATCGCATCTCCTGCAATCCATTGCAGGTCGCGGCTTGCGGCCCCTTGCACCGGGCAGGGAACACGAGCGCCTGGTTCCCACAATAGCTGCAACCCTCCGGGCCAGCTGCGCTTGCTCGGCCGCGCGGTTTCCATTCCGCCATGAAATGGCTATGAAGCCATTGGATTGAAGCCTGCTGTGCGCCGATTCCGGCGCAGCCTTCCTCATCTACGGACCGGCCCATGCGTTTGTCGCGCTACTTCATGGTGTCGCTGGCCAGCGCCTTCGGGCGCCTGGGGCTTGCCACATGAGCCAGACCACCGCAGCCAGGCCTGCAGGCGCCAAACCGTTTTCGGGCTTCGAGCGCATGGTGGCGTGGCGCTATCTGCGCTCGAAGCGCAAGGAAACTGTGATCTCGGTCATCGCCTCGATCTCCTTCCTCGGCATCATGCTGGGCGTCGCTACGCTGATCGTCGTGATGGCGGTGATGAACGGTTTCCGAGCGGAGCTTTTGTCGCGGATCCTCGGCGTCAACGGTCATCTCATCGTTACGCCGATCGACATGCCGCTGGAGGACTATGCCGAGCTTGCCCAGCGGATCAATGGCGTTCCCGGCGTCAAATACGCCATTCCGCTGATCGAAGGCCAGGCACTTGCACAGGGCACTGTCGGTTCCGGCAAGGGGGCTCTCGTGCGCGGCATTCGCGGCGAGGATCTTGGCAAGATCACGCTCGTTGCCAGCAACATCAAGCAGGGTTCCATTGACGGCTTCGACATGGCTGGCGGCGTCGCAATCGGCCGCCGCATGGCCGACAATCTCGGCCTGGTGCTGGGTGACACCATTTCGCTGACATCGCCTGACGGCGACGTCACCGCGCTTGGCACGACGCCGCGCCAGCAAGGTTATCCGGTGACGGCGATCTTCGATGTCGGCATGTCCGAATACGACAGCTCGTTCATCTACATGCCGTTGTCTGAAGCGCAGACCTACTTCAATTCGCAAGGCAGGGCGCAGAGCCTCGAGGTCTATCTCGACAATCCCGACGATGTCGAAGCGATCAAGCCAAAGGTGGACGAGGCGGCGCAGAGGCCGATCTTCCTGATCGACTGGCGCGAGCGCAACCAGACCTTCTTCTCGGCGCTGCAGGTCCAGCGCAACGTCATGTTCATGATCGTGACGCTGATCGTGCTCGTTGCCGCGCTCAACATCATCTCCGGGCTCATAATGCTGGTGAAGGACAAGGGCCACGACATCGCGATCCTGCGGACGATGGGCGCGACGCGCGGGGCGGTCATGCGAATCTTCCTGATGACAGGCGCTGCGATCGGCACCGCCGGTACTATCGCCGGCGTCCTGCTGGGCGTCGTTATCTGCCTCAATGTCGAGCACATCAGGCAGTTCTTCTCATGGCTCTCGGGTACAGTGCTGTTCAATCCCGAGCTCTATTTCCTCAACCAGCTGCCTGCCAGGATGGACATGGGCGAGACCATTTCGGTGGCGGTGATGGCGCTGGTGCTGTCGTTCCTGGCGACGCTGTTCCCGGCATGGCGGGCCGCCAATCTCGATCCGGTCGAAGCGTTGAGGTACGAGTGACGGGGGCGAGCCGCAGCGCCTGACGCTGGTGCGCCAGCCGGGCCTTGCCGGCCTGACCGCCATCGACAATCCCGAGCCCGCCGCACGTATGGACCGGCCTGTCACGCCGGCCGACGGCAAGGTCACGCGCGCTGCGCCAATCCTTTTGCCTTCCGGAAGGTGGTCCGGCACGGGCAATCGTCCGAGACCGCGTTGGGTGCAGGCAGGGCCGCTCTCCCTTGGCCATGCCTCCCGGCCGTATCCATGTCCGGCCGGAGTGCATGGTTGCCAGCTCGGCTGTTGAGCCATGCGTCGCCGTCGCGCCAATCCCCTTGGTCTCACTCGGCATGGGGGACGGGCCCCGGCGATACCGGCAACGTGTTCGTTAACGCGCAGTGCGAACGGATCGGATCGTCAATCCTTCATTTACCGTCGATTCGCTTGCCGCCTCAACCAACGGCCGGAACGCAACCGGCGCGTTGACATTTGAACAAAATTAGAACAAATTGAGAACATATTAAAAACAGGAGCGAGTTATGACCGATCTGATCCAGGATGTCGTCTCGATGGTGTGCATGAGCGCCTTCCTCGTCACCATGGCCATGTGGATCGGCGCGCTCTGAGGAGGCGCCGTTCCGGGCGGTCGATTGCCGCTCTCTGGTAAGTCGTTGAGGGTGTCGGGCCACGGCCCGGTACCGAAATGAGATGCCGGCACTTGCCGGTTGGGCCCGGACCGATGAGCCGGGCAATCCGCTGACAATCAGACCTGAGATCAGGCCGTCTTGCGAACGGCTTCAGCGCCAGCCTCAGCCGGACCGAAGATGTTCTCGAAAGCCGCTTTGAGCGCCACGTCGACATCGGCCATGGTGACCGGCAGGCCGAGGTCGACCAGACTGGTCACGCCGTGGTCGGTGACACCGCAGGGCACGATGCCGGAGAAATGTCCGAGCTCCGGCTCGACGTTGATGGCGATGCCGTGGAAGCTGACCCAACGCCGCAGCCTGATGCCGATGGCTGCGATCTTGTCCTCGGCGGGCGAGCCGTCGGGCAGGGGCGGGCGGTCCGGCCTGACGACCCAGACGCCGACGCGGTCCTCGCGGCGTTCGCCCTTGACGTTGAAGGCGGCGAGCGCCTCGATGATCCAGGCCTCGAGGGCCGCGACGAAGGCGCGGACATCCTCGCGGCGACGCTTGAGGTCGAGCATCACATAAGCCACGCGCTGACCTGGTCCGTGATAGGTGTATTCGCCGCCGCGGCCCGTCTTGAACACCGGAAAACGATTCGGCTCGACCAGGTCTTGTTCCTGCGCGCTGGTGCCTGCCGTGTAGACCGGCGGATGCTCGACCAGCCAGACCATCTCACCTGAAGTACCCTGGCGAATTGCGTCCGCACGCTGTTCCATGAAGGCGAGCGCCTCATCGTAAGGCGTCAGGCCGGGTTCGATTCGCCATTCGACGGGCGTTGAGCCCGGCAGGGGAAGAAACGACGTGGCGATCAGGCTGCGTTCGGTCATTTTCAGGGTCCGATTCTCGGTCTGATATGGCTCTTCAGGCTCCTCGCGTCCAGTGCAAAGGACTTTCCGCGCCTGACGACACAGGCAGACGCCTTTGTTCCCCTGCGGCATGCAAGAATGATTGCAGAATATCGCCTGGGGCGCTTGTTTCCCCGGAAACGATTTGCTACATGCCGCGAGCCGGTTCGGACCGGCCCCTGTCGTGACGTGCGGTCGTGGCGGAATTGGTAGACGCGCAGCGTTGAGGTCGCTGTGGGGCAACCCGTGGAAGTTCGAGTCTTCTCGACCGCACCAACGACATACTAAAAAGGCGCTTTAAGTTATTGAAACTTAAGCGCCTTTTTTGTTGCCCGATTGGACGGGTTGCATTTTTCCCGGAATTTGTGCCACAAACTGTGCCACATATCACGCCACAACAGCGTGTTTGCGGGGTGCGGGCATGGGCAGAAATCGGAGCCGAAGCGATCCTGACAGGTTCCTCGCAAGCAGGGCCGGCAACTATTTCTACAAGCGCCGTGTGCCTACCGATGTCGCTCACGTCGACAAGCGCGCGCCTCACGTCCGGATCTCGCTGAAGACCGATGATCGGACCCTTGCGCGGCGCAAGCGCGACATGCTCGAGGCTGCCGACGATGCCCTTTGGGCCTCCATGCTGAGCGACCATCCAATGGACCCGGCGCGGCGGCGCTACGAAGCCGCGGTCAAGCGCGTCGAGGCGCTCGACTTTACGTTCCATTCGGCAAGAGATCTCGAAAAGCCGGACGCTCTTGATGACCTGGTCGACCGGCTGCGGCTGATCACGGCAAATCCCAAGCTGGAGCTCGGCGATGCTGGAATGCCATTGCTCGGCGCTGTCGAGGTTCCGCGAACCACCATCAGCCAAGCGTTCCGCATCTATGTCGACGAGCTTGTGCCCGACGAACTGGTGAACAAGTCGAAGGTCCAGCGCGACCAGTGGGAAAAGGTCAAGCTGCGCGCAGTCAACAACTTCATCGCTTTGGTCAGCGACAAGGCCATGGTCGACATCTCGATCGACGACGCGAAGAAGGTCTATCGCCACTGGCTTGGTCGAATAGCGCCTAAGGAAAAGGAGGGGCCGGCGACGGCTTCTGCTTCGTCCGGCAATCGCGACCTGGGCAATCTCCGCGTCCTCTATGGCGCCTATTTCAAGTACATGGGCGAGTCGCGACGGGAAAATCCGTTCGATGGGCTCGGCTTCGCCATGAAGAAAAAGCGGTCGCGACCGCCGTTCCCGACGGAATGGCTGCGCGACGTCATCATGAAGGTGGGCAATCTCGCGACGCTTAATGAGGAAGCTCGCGGCATCGTGCTGGCTTTGATCGAAACCGGGGCCCGGCCGAGCGAGATCTGCAACCTCGAGCCGTCGGCAATACGATTGTCGCACAAGGTGCCGCATCTGGCGATCGAGCCGCGGGATGACCCCAATGATCCGCGTGAGATCAAGACCGAGTCTTCGCGCCGGATCGTGCCGCTCGTCGGTGTCGCGCTTGCAGTTTTCCAACGTCATAAGGCTGGGTTCCCGCGCTATCGCAATCGCGAGAATGATCTTTCTGCAACGCTGAACAAGTACTTCCGGGCGAACAGTCTGTTCCCGACGGCCGGCCACACCGTCTATTCGTTCCGGCATTCCTTCGAAGACCGGATGAAGGAAGCGGGCTTTGACGACGAGCTGCGCCGGCTTCTGATGGGGCACACCATCGACCGTCCGAAATACGGCTCGGGCGGGTCGCTGGAATGGCGCCGCAAGCACCTTATGGGGATGGCGCTGCCGTTCGACCCATCGATCGTGTAAGGCGCGCCTGGGCGGCTGCGAGAATGGTGTCTGCTTCCCTGCGCTTGTTGAGTTCACGCTCGATCGCGCGCCAGATCGGCAGAAGCAGCTCGGCATCCTTTCCGGCCCTGTTCATCATGCGCGCGATCAGGTCGAGGAACCCCTCCAGTTCCTCGGCCGTCACGGGCTTGCGCTTCTTGGTGGTGGCCATGAGGACTTAAGCCGCTGCTTGTACCGCTTCGACGGGCGTGCCGTTGACGAGCCGATACCATGTGTCCGGCTTGATGCCGTCCCGGCCGGCAATGCCCGCCCAGACATGCAGGATCTCGCCATTGACCGAACGCTCTGTCAGGAAGAGGGCGCAGCCGGTCTTGCCGCGTACCTTGCCTTCATAGCCCGATGCGGTGGCAGCGCCCCCGTCGCCTGATGCGGTGGCAGCGCCCCCGTCGCCCGATGCGGTGGCAGCGCCCCCGTCGCCTGATGCGGTGGCAGCGCCCTGGATGCCCGATGCGGTGGCAGCGCCCCCGTCGCCTGATGCGGTGGCAGCGCCCCAGTCGCCCGATGCGGTGGCAGCGCCCTGATATCCCGATGCGGTGGCAGCGCCCTGATATCCCGATGCGGTGGCAGCGCCTCGGTTGCCCGATGCGGTGGCAGCGCCCTGGATGCCCGCTGCGGTGGCAGCGCCTCGGTTGCCCGATGCGGTGGCAGCGCCTCGGTCCTTCTTGTCTTCGGCGCCTTCACCGTCGCCGCTGGCCTGGTTGCTACCCGTCCACTTGGCACGGTCGAAGACGAACCGAACAGCCGACGCGATCAGCTCCGGCAGCCGCAGTTCGGCCCTTATGGTGATCTCGGCGGCGGCGATCTTGGTGTCGCCGCCTTCCTCACGCGCCATTGCCCCACCAAGCTCGACAACTGCATACCTGCTGGTCGCCGGCGGGTAATAGTTGAACACGTTGAGCGGATGCTCGCAGGCGTGAAAGCCGCTCTCGCAGGCCTCAACCTTGCCTTCATGCTTGTAGGTCTTGCCGAACTCGTAGCTGAAGCCGCGGCAAGTCAGGTTCTGGTCAAAGCCCTTGTAGGCGACGATTGGCGCGACGTCAGTGGTCTCGGTCTTCTTGGCTCGGGCCATGATCAAAGGTCCTTCCATGGACAGGTTTCGCCGGGAGCGGCGCGGAAGAACGCGACGATCAGCCGGTGGATTGCGGGTGCGTGTTCGGGAAGACGGGCAAGGCCAGTGCCGAGGCCGTCGGTCGGGACGTAAACAAGGCGGCCCTCGGCCAATGCCAGCGAGACGCGGTAGAGGTCGCTTGCGACAGTCGACAATGCGAGTGGATCATCCGGCCGATAGAATTCGCCAGGAGCGTAGAGCGTGGCAACGCCTATGGCGTTGGGTTCGTCTCGGGCTGCAGCGGCCTGGCCGCCATAGCCAACGCGCTCGCGGTTGTCGCCAAAGACGAAGCGGGCTTCAGGGTCGGCGCGCAGGATCTCGCGCGTCAACCAGTCGATGTATCGGATGGTCATCGAGCGACCTCCGGCATGGTGTTGGCGGCACGTTCAGATCGGGTTACCGCATCGGTGACGTTCTGGCAGACGCAGTAGTCGTCAGCGCCGCGGCACGCGCAGCGCTCGCCCTGGGCCTTCTGCTCGGCCCTCGACAGGCATGGCTCATCTTCGGCTTGGCGGAATGGTGGTATCGCTGGGCCCCATGCGAAGCAGTCGAGGCACTGAGCGCGCTCGACACCGCCAACTTCGACCATCAGATATTCGGGGTGCTGGTCGTCGAGGGCGTTCTCGAACACCTGGACGGGCTCCCAGTCGTCGGACGGGGTGAGCTCGGCGGCGTCGCGCGTGCCGGGCACGGCCTTGCGCCATTGTGCCCAATAGTAGCCTGGTCTGGTCGGGGTGAGGTCAGCCATGGGCGTTGACCTCCTCCAATGCACTGGCGGCGGCGCGCAGCTGTGCCTTGTAGGTCTGGGCGAATGACAGTGCCGATTCCGCCAGCGGGCGGAGTAGGGCCATTGTGGCGCGGCTCTCGGCGTCCTCAGGCTCGACGGTGCGACTTGTGCGCACGAACTGTTCGAGGGTCGGCGCCACGGAGTTGAGCATCATCGCCGCCATCGAAATGGCGGCGGTTGCTTCTTCGAGCTTTTCACGAGCGTTCATTCCGGCTTCTCCCCGGTGTAGAGCATGACGGGTGGATGGGCGGTGCCGAGCACGCGCAGGATGACGGGCGCGCCGGCAGTGATGGCCGCGATCTCGTCGGGGGTCGGAAACCACGCGGTTTCCATGGCCGGGGTTTCGGGGCCGTTGACGGTGCAGGAAATGACGACGTCGCGCAGCGGCAGGCCGAGATAGCCCTGGCTCTGGCCGATGACGCGCGTGCAGCCGGAGATGCGACCGATCTGCATGTCAGCCTCCGAAGCCGATCCAGAGGAAGATGAGGCCGAGGCCGGCCAGCGACGCGAGCAGGATGATTTCGCATGTGCGGAACATCGGTCGGGCGGCGGCTGGCTGGTGCTCGTCGAGCGCATAGTCGAGTGGCGTACCGTCAGCGTCGGGCCTGAGGACAATCATCCTGTCGGCCTCGACGAGGTTGCGGGCCTCGCTGCGCGCCAGGGTGAGTTGGTGGCCGGCGCGCAGATCGCGCAGGCGGGCGAGGGCGCTGCGGCTGCTCATGGCAGCACCTTCGGCGCTTCGAGCAGCTTCGACAGAAACGCTTCCACGCCCCAGACGAAGACGATGATGGCCAGGAGGCCGGGGCTTTCCTTGAGCAGGTCAACGAAGCTGAAGGTCGGCGCCTGCGGTGCACGGCGAGCCATCTTATCCATGGTCGCTGCTCGTCTCTGGTTGAGACTTCACGCCGAACGTCCCGTTGCGCACGCTGCGCTGGACGTCGGTGAGGTGAGACTCATTCCTCTGGCCGGCTGGACGCCCGGAAAGCGCATGACGAAGCTCGGCTTCCGACGTGGTGATGTCGTTTGCCAGCAGGTTCATCAGCTCCGGCTCGCAGGCTTCGGGGATGTGGACGATCGTGTGTTTGCCTGCTCCGGCGCACCAGCCAAGCTCGAGGTGGGCGGAGCGCCCGCAAGGCATCAGAAGAACGCAGGTGTCGGCCCATTGCATCGCCCTGAAGTCGCTCTGAAATCCAAGGGCAGCAGTGGGATGGTGAAGCAGGTGGTCGCGATAGTCGGCCGGCTGCCAGGTCTGCCAGTCGGGATCAAGCTCGGCCCATGAGAAGCCATTGCGCAAGCCGAAAAACGGAGACCGGAAGTCATAGACCTCATGGCCCCAGTCGCGGAGCATCAAGACAGCGGCGGGCTGATAGGGGTTGCGCCAGCTGGAAGCGAGATAGATGCGCTTGCTCATGGCACTTCAGGCCCGGCCGGTGATGTTGGCGAGGTCGATGGCCTCGGCCGAGTGCTTGTTGATCTCGGCGCGGGTGAAGCCGGCGCGGACGAGGGCCAGTTCGTCGACGCCTTCGATGGCGGCGCTTTCGAGCATGAACTGGGCCATGCGGGCGACGACAGTACCCTCGGGCGAGAAGGCGGGGGTGGTGAAGGGCTTCTGCTGGACGGAAATCATAGTTTTCTGCTCCATGGTTCAAAACGAAACCGAGCAGAAATTATGGAAAACTCATAAGTAGGTCAAGCAATAATATGGAAAAGTCATAGGCATAGGGTTCGGAAACTCACTGTCGTCGGCGCTTGGAGCCCCGACTATCGACGCTTTCGGGGCTTCGGGGTGACGCTGAGGAGCGTAATGATCGACCTGATGACAGCCTCTCGATCATTGTCGTCGAGCGCATCGAGCAACGGACGGGCTTCGTTGGCCAGGCGAGTGGCCGCATCCGGCTTTAGGGTGCTCTGCAGCCGGAGCACGATCTCCTGGTTAAGGCTGTTGTCATTGCCCTTTCGCGCCTGCTGAAGTTCATTCTTCAGGCTTTCGGGCAAACGAACATGGAAGCTGCTGGCATTCTGCGACATATCGACTTTATGGCCGAAAGGCCGTTAAGCCGAAATGGTCCCACTTTTGGCGAGATACGGTGTAAAGTGGTACTGTTTTCCCCGACAATCGAGCAACATCGTTAAAGGTTGCCCTTCAGCCTTAAGTGCTTGCTAGCTCTTGCCAAAGCCTGATGCAGTTGTGCCTGCACGGTTGTGAGTTGACAGGTTTTGAGGAAAAGGTTCCTATAATGCCCGTGAGAAGGCCAAGGGGGGTGTATCTTGATCAGATCGGAGACCGAAGATCCTCGCCACAACGGATGTGCAACATGATCACATTTGAGAAAAGGCGGGATCGTAACTCCTTAGCTATGGCTCAATTGCGGGCGATTGCTTCACCGACACCCTATGATCTCAAGAAGATCTATGAGCGCGATGCCGTTCTCAAGTTGGTTTTGCTGTTACCCGAGGATGTTCTCGGGCAGGCTCTTGCTGTTGGAAGGGCTCTGCAAGCTTGCGCAGAACATCGGCGTACGAGTCTTGCAGGTCCGACGGCAAGCTATCAAACGCCACCAGAATCTCGCGATACTTAGACGCGAGATCTACCATCGGTCCAATTTCGCGCATTAGCCATTCAAAGCGCACCTTGAAGCGGCGAGCGTAGAGCTCGCCCTTGTCGGCCCTGAAGCCAGAGCTTCCATTCTCGTGACCGGCATAGGTCGGGTAAGGCACGCCGAGGGCTGTGGCCGCGTCTGCTGCGGATTCAAACCCGGCCTGCTTTCTAGCTGCCTGAAGACGTTCGTGAAGTTCCATGCTGTGACTTTGCCATAAGTGGCTATGGGAAACTCATTGACAACGAACTATGAGTTTTCCATAACTCGCGCCATGGAACGGGAAATCGACATCAAAGCGATACGCGCCGAGCTGGGTTTGACCCAGGCCGCACTCGCTGCAGAGGTCGGCGTCGACCAGAGCACAGTCTCGAATTGGGAGAATGGCGCGACGACGCCGCGCGGCCCTGCGCGAAAGTTGCTGCAATCTATGGTCGACGTGCATCGCAGTTCGTGTCCGCAGCCCGTCGAGGCCCGGCCATGAAGCCGCGAGCCAATCGCCAGTTTCTCGCAATGCAAGGCGACCGTCTCTTGGGTCGCAGTTTCCTGCTGGCATCCTCCCCGGCAGGAAAACAGGCCGCGCCGGAGGTAACCCCTCCCGCCTTCGGCGCGGCCGCGCTTCCCGACAAGGTGCGCGTGGTCATGCGCCTGGTTTCCGAGGCCGAACAGATTTCGGACGGGGAGGTCATTTCCCGTGCCGTCTGTCACTACGCCCAACACCATGTCGGTCTCCCTAGCTTGCTGGGCGACTTTGACCGCTCGGCGGTCAGCCGTCACGCAAATATGCCGTCCGGCGATTTGCAGTTCGTCGACGGCTGCCTTGTCGACCTTCCCGATTTTCCCCGCGTCCAAACCCGCTTCGGAGTTTCCGCCCGATGAGCCGCCCTTCGTCCGACAAGCAGCGCGACAGTTTGAAAATGGCCGTTGCTCGAGGTGTTGAAGCCCTCGGGGGCGGAAAGATCGTTTCTGGCTTCACCAGGGTGAAGGCAACCATGCTGTCGCTTTATGTGGCGATGCATGAGGTCGATCGTCATGCGGGGCTCGATGTCGCCTTCGATATCGACAAGGCCCATGTCGATGCTGGGGCCGAGCCGCCAATCCTTTCGACTTATGCGGCGCTGCTGGGCTATTCGCTCGCGGCGCTGGAGGCGGGGGCCGATGCGAGCGGGATCACGCTTTCCGACATGGCCCGGCTGGACCGCGAAGCCTTCGAAGCACGGGCGACGATCTATGAAAGCCTCGCCGACGGAGAGTTTACCCCGGCCGAAAAGCGCAAGGCGCTGAAGGACCTGGCCGACCTCGAGGCGGCCATCGCCGCCATCAAGGCAAAGGTGGAGGCGGCGTGATGTCGGAAGAATACGACCCCTACGCACCGCGCGGGGCAAAGCCGAAGAAGAACGTCAAGTCGACCGCGCGCAAGGCCGTCGAGCAGGAAATGGCCGACGCGAGCGAGGCGACCAGCACGGCGCAGACCGTGGCTGCCGGGCAGCTGCGCGCGTTCATCGAGCGCATCGAACGGCTCGACGAGGAAAAGAAGACCGTCGCCGACGACATCAAGGATGTTTACGCCGAGGCCAAGGGCACCGGCTTCGACACCAAGGCTATCCGCACGCTCATCCGGCTGCGGAAGATGGACCAGGCGGAGCGCGCCGAGGCCGAGACGATCCTCGACCTGTACAAGGCCGCGCTGGGGATGGCCTGATGTCCCGATACCAGCTGCTGCCGCCGCTTTCCGCCGAAGAATATGCCGCGCTCGAACGCTCGATCATCGAGCATGGGGTGCTGGTGCCGGTGGAGTATGACGAGGCCGGCGAGATCCTTGACGGGCATCATCGCGTCGCCATCTGCGAAAGCCTCGGCCTGGCCGACTGGCCGCGCTTCGTGCGCAAGGGGCTGTCGGAGGCCGAAAAGCGCAAGCTGTCGCGCGAACTGAACGTGTCGCGCCGGCACCTGACGACGGCGCAGAAGCAGGCGGTCATCGAAGACCAGCTGCGCGAGACGCCGTCGATCTCGTCGCGGGCAATCGCCGCGATGCTGGGCGTACACCACTCGACCGTCGAGACCGTGCGCAAGCGCCTGGTCGATGGTGGCGAAATTAGCCACCACGACGAGGTGACCGGCGTCGACGGCGTTGCCCAGCCGGTGCGCAAGACGATCAAAACCGCCTTCATGCCCGAGCCTGCCAACGAACGGGAGCTGCTGCGCGCCGCCAAGGACATTCGCACCGAACGGCAGAAGGTGAGCCACGCCGTGCGGCTGGCGCATATGGAAATGGTTAGGGCCGATGGTCAGGCGACAGCGCCGACGGCGCTGGCGAAGAAATATCCGGTCGGCATGATCGACGCGCCCTGGCGGTTTGGGGTGCGGTCCGAAGTGACCGGGCGCGAGAAGAGCGCGGAAAACCACTATCCGACGATGACGACGGACGAGATCATCGCGCTGCTGCGCGATCTCGACCCGTTCACCGACAATGCCGTGGTGGCCTGTTGGGCGACCAACCCGATGCTGCTGGACGGGCTGCGCGTGCTGGCCGAGCTGGGCTTCACCTATGTCCATCACTGGATCTGGGACAAGGAAGTGGCCGGCACCGGCTATTGGGGCCGTGACCGCCACGAGATTCTGCTGCTCGGTCGCCGCGGTGACGTGGCCGCCCCCTTGCCGGGCAGCCAGCCCGAGACGGTGCATCGCGAGCGCAAGGGCAGGCATTCGGCCAAGCCCGATTTCTATGCCGAGCAGATCGAAAAGCTGTTCCCCGGCGTCGCCCGGCTGGAGCTGTTTTCGCGCCGGGCGCGTCCCGGCTGGGACCATTGGGGATTCGAGGCGGCCGATGCGCCGTCGCAGGAAGAGGAGATCATGGCATGAAACTCCAGACTTCGGCTGGGCAATTGCATTCCGCGCTGCGGCAGATGGCCGGCATCGTCAGCCGGCGTGTCACCACGCCGGTTCTGACCTCGGTGAAGTTCGAGGGCGGACGACTGATCGGCACCGACCTCGACAATGAAGCGTCGGTGATGCTGGCGACCATCGGCAATGTCGAGGGATCGGCAGCAATCGACTTCTTCGGGCTGTCGGCCCTGGCATCGCACATCGACCCGGCCGAGCAGGTGACCATCGTCGAGGACGGGGGGGCAGCCAAGGTGTCGTTTAACGGCTCGGAATACCAGATGGCGTCGTATCCGGCCTCAGAGTTCCCTGTCTTCGGCGACGTAGAGGGGGTGCGCAGCGCGTCGGGCAACATGGGGCTTGTGGCGGCCATCCGGCGCATCGGCTTTGCGATGTCCAGCGAGGAAACCCGCTACTACCTGAACGGCGTGGCGATCCTTCAGAGCCCAGATGGGCCGCCAATCATCGTGGCCACCGACGGGCACAGGCTGGCCTATCTGCCGCTCGACGGCGTGCCCGAAGAGGCGTTTGGCGCGATCATCTGGAAGCCGACGGTGCATCTTTTGGCCAGGCAGAAAGGCGAGCCGGTTGCGATCGAGTTCAATCGCGCGGCGAACCGCATCAGGTTCGAGTTTCCGGGTCTGACCCTGTCGGCCAAGCTGGTCGACGGCACGTTCCCGGACATTTTCCGCGTCATTCCTCGCGATGCCAAGCCGCTGTTTTCGGTCGACCGCAAGCAGTTGTTATCAGTGGCGAAACGCATGCGCTCGTTCTCCCTGGCCAAGAATGGCGTCAAGCTGGTGGGGCGCCCGGAGGGGCTGCAACTCGTACTGGCCGCGCACAGCAGCTGCGCCATCGAGCATGTCGCCTGGTCGGGCGCCGAGCCCGCGCCGTTCGAGTGCGGCTACAACATCGACTATCTGATCTCGGCATTTTCAGAGCTGTCTGGCGACGTCATCACCTTCGCGCCGGGCGGCGATATCGCCGGCACGCCCGTCATCCTCAGTTGCGAGGGTGATCCGCTGCGCATCGTCCAGATGCCGATGCGGGTGTAGCCGGCATGAGTTTGAATGCACCTTCGCGTCCCATCTTGCGCTGGCATGGCGGCAAATGGCGGCTGGCGCCGTGGATCATCCAGCATTTTCCGCCGCACAAGGTCTATGTCGAGCCGTTCGGCGGCGCGGCCAGCGTGCTGCTGCAGAAGCCGCGCGCGACGTCGGAAATCTGGAACGACCGCGACGGCGACCTGGTCAACCTGTTCCGCGTGTTGCGCGAGCAGGCGGCTGAACTTGCCCGGCTGGTGGCGCTGACTCCATTTGCCCGCGACGAGTATGACAGCCTGTATGAGCCGGCTGCCGATCCGCTGGAGCGCGCAAGGCGCTTCGTCGCTCGTTCCTTCATGGGGCAGAGCAGCAAGGGTGCCCTGCTAAAGGCCGGCTTCGACACGCGCATCAATCCCGATGGGTTCATTTCTCGGGTGCGGTCCCTAGTGGCGGTGCCCGACGAGATCGCGACCGTGGCCGCGCGGTTTTCCAGCGTCGTGATCGAGAATGACGACGCGCTGGCGCTCCTGGCGCGCTACGATCGGGCCGATTGCCTAACCTATGTCGACCCGCCCTATCTCGACAGCATCGGCGGCGTGTATCGCCACGGTGTCGACCATGAGGCGCTGCTGGCTGCGCTCGTCGACCTCGACAGCATGGTGGTGCTGTCGGGATATCCCAGCGATCTCTACGACGACACGCTGTCCGGATGGACCCGGCTGGAGACGAAGGCGTTTGCCGACGGGGCCCATGAACGCTGCGAGGTGATCTGGCTCAATCCTGCCTGTGCCGATGCGCTGGGTGCTGCCCGGCACCGCCGGGCGGGGGGGCAGGGGACGCCGCTGTTCGAGGTGGCGCGATGAACGACGACGTCAACGTGATGCTGCCGATCATCCGCCAGATCCACGAGGCCGAGAGCGACGCGACGCGGGCAAAAATCCTGCTCGTCGTCTCCGACCAGGTGCTGATGCGCTATCGCCATGTGTTCGAGCGGGCGTGTGAGCGGGTTGGCTTCGGCCTCGGGCTCGACTTCATCGCCATCCGCCGCGCCGAATGGTCGGCGGTGCGCGGCGCTGACGGCCAACATTTCAATCCACTGTTTGCCGAGGTTCGGGCCGATTTCATGCGCTTTGCCGGGGTGGCGCGATGACGGTTGCGACACCCCATGCCGATCTGCCTGTGCATTCGCCGCTCAACCGCGAGCCGATGGCCTCGCCTCTGGCGCGCCGGGTGCTGGGCCGGCGCGAGGTGAGGCGGCTGGCCGAGCTGATGGACGATGCCGAAAAGCGGGCGCGCGCCCGGATAGAACTGGCAACGCGCGAGGCTGAGGAAATCTTCGCCCATGCCCGCGCCGAGGCCGAAGAGATCCTGCGCCGGCTGCCCGATTTTTCCCAGTTGGAGCGTACCAAGGCGCGCAAAGGCAAGACCGCGTTCCAGGTCGTTCGCGAGGTGGCTGACCGGCACGGGCTGGCCTTTGCCGTTGTCGTCGGCCGCCAGGCGCATCCGCGCGCCACGGCCGCGCGCTCCGAGGCCATCAGGGCCGTGGTCAAGCTGATGCCCGGCATCACAGACACCGAACTGGGCGCGCTGTTTTCCGGCCGCTCGGCCGACAACATCCGCAAGCTGCGAACGAAAACGGAGGGGGCATGAACGCCGAAGCGATCGACCTTTTCGGCGCGGCGGCGCCGACGCGCGGCAAGACGAAATGGCGGTGCCTGACGGTTCCCGGCTTCATGCCGGCGCGCAAGGTGCCTGTGCCTGTGATCCCGCCATCGAAAACCGGCCTGCCTCGCAAGGTGATGGTTGTCGACAGCTTTGCCGGCGGCGGCGGTGCGACTAACGGGATCGAAAAGGCGTTACGCCAGCTTGAACAGCTCGGCCTGCTGCCGGTCGGCCATTCCCTAAAGGTGGATATCGCCGTCAACCACGACGGGCCGGCCATCGCCATGCACGCCATCAACCATCGGGAAACGCTACACCTGCCGCACAATGTCTGGCAGGTGTCTTTGCGCCAGCAGCTCGGCGACAACCTATTTGGATTTCTGTGGCTCTCTCCCGATTGCCGCGACCATTCATCGGCCAAGGGCGGGCCGATCACGTCACGCGCGGTGCGCGATCTCGCATGGGTGGTGCTGCGCTGGCTCAAGGAATTGCAACCCTGGCAGCGGCCTTGGACGATCTGCCTTGAGAACGTAGACGCCTTCGCCAAGTGGAGCCCGCTTGTTGACCGGGCCGATGGCAAAGGATTCGAGCGCGACCAGACCCGGCTCGGTCACACGTTCCACAAGTTCGTCGATGCGCTGTCGCGCTACGGCTATTCGGTCGGCTGGGATGTGATGGCGGCGTGCGACTATGGCTCGCCGACCATCCGCAAGCGGCTGAAGCTCTGTGCCCGGCGCGACGGCGAGCGGATCGTCATTCCGGCGCCGACGCATGGCGATCCGAAGTCCGAGGCGGTGCTGAACGGCAGGCTCAAGCCGTGGCCGGTGGCAGCCGACATCATCGACTGGTCGCTGGATTGCCCCTCGATCTTCATGACCAAGGAAGAGGGGCGGGAATACACCAAGCGCACCGGCAAGCGCGTGAGCCGTCCGCTGGTGGTAAACACGCATGCGCGGTTGGCCTATGGCCTGAAGCGGCACGTGCTCGATGCCGGGGACGATGCCTATGTCGTTGACAAGGGCGGCTTGGCAATGCCTCACATTGCGGTGTTTCGCGGTGACAGCGTTGGTCAGCCGGTCGGTAAGCCGCTGCCAACTGCGACTGCGAACAGCTTCATCAAGCGCCCTGGCGGTGCCTCGCCGCTTGGGGTGGTTGAGGCCGCAGGCGTGCCATTTGTCAGCCGTGGCCAGCATGGTGGCGGCAATCGTGCGGAAACAGAGCCGTTCCACACCATTGCCGCGTCGGATGGCGATCAAAACCAGATCGTCGTTCCATACCTTGTGCCGCGTTACGGCGAGCGGGAGGGGCAGGCGCCTCGCACGGCCAGCATAACGCGGCCTTGTCCGACGCCGGTCCCGGACGGCAACCAAGGCAATCTGGCAGCGGTCTATCTCGCGCAGCATAACACAGGCGAGGAAGGGCATAGCCCGCGCCGTCCCGTGTCGACGATCATGCAGAAGGGCTGCACGCAAGGCGTGGTCGCTGCGTCGATGCTCTCGCTGAAGGGTAGTGATCGGCGAGACGGCTCCTGCCTAGAAGGCTTGCCGGCAGTCTGCGCCGGCGGCAACCACGCCGCTGTGGTGACCCTTCCGCTGATCACTGCCTATTATTCGACGGGCGGCCAACATGCACGTGTCGATAGCCCATCGCTGACGGTCCCGACCAATGATCGTTTCGGCCTGACGGAAGTCGAGGCAATGGTGCCGCCATTGTCGGCGGAACAGTATGCCCGGGCGCGCCAGGTGGCCGAGTTCCTGCGCGAGCATGGTTGCTGGGATGGCGGCGAGCTCGTCACGGTGAGCATTCGCGGCGTTGTCTATGTCATCGTCGACATAGGAATGCGCATGCTGACCCCGCGCGAACTGGCGCGGGCTCAGGATTTTCCCGACAGCTACATCCTCGACCCAATCTACCAGGGCAAGCCACTGTCCGAGACCCACCAGCGGCACAAGATCGGCAATTCGGTGTGCGAGAAGCCGGCGGCGGCGTTCGTCGAGGCCAATTATCGGCCGCCGCTCGAATGGGGTGAGGTCGAGTTCCTGGAGGCTGCGGAATGAACGCGCAGCTTTCCCCCGACGCCATGAAGCTGAAGGCCATCCGCGCCAACCTGGCGGCGATCGAGAGCGGCGACTGGACAGTGGTGCATGACGACGAGGGTTATCTCGTCGTCGAGGCCATCGGCCCCATGGCCGAGCGCCATTGGCGGCTGTGCCGGTTCGACCGCGACGCTAGCAAAGACGAGATGGCGCTGATCAGCAGCGCGCCTGAGACGGTGCGCTTTCTGCTCGACCTCGTCGACAGGGCGACGCGTGCGCTTCGACAGGTGCGGGGCGAGGGCGGGCAGCGTGGACATAGTCATGGCGAGGCGCGGCGCGAGCCCGTGGGCCGCGACAAGGACTTCGCCGCCGAGGCCGCGATGCTGTGCGACCGGCCGGTGTTCATGGCGTTCCTCGAGGCGCGACACGGGCTTGAACGCCCGCTGTCGCCCGAGAAGGCAGCCCAGAAGCTGCGGACGCTGTGCGGCGTGACCTCACGGCGCGAATTCAACAACAACGAACGTGCGGCGGCGGCCTGGCGGCAGCTGCGCGACGACTTCAAGGCATGGGAAAGGGCGGGGCGGTGAGCGAGGAAGCCACAATCAGGCGCGGGGTTCGCAATGCGCGATACACCACGCTGCCGAACCATGTGTTCGAGGACATCAGGCTTTCCATGGAGGCGCGGTGGCTGCTCGGCTATCTGCTGTCCAAGCCAGACAACTGGACCGTGCGCATGGGCGACATCGCCAAGAAGGGCGCCTGCGGCCGGGACAAGGCGCGCCGGATGATCAACGAACTGGTCGAGCACGGCTATGCCGAGAAGGACCAGCAGCGCGAGGATGGGCGTTTCGCCAAGCTGTCGCTGGTCATCTATGATGAGCCGAAAGAACATTGCGAAATCAATGGCTCTGCACCAAGTGTTGCATTTGTACCGCAGACTGAAAACCCGTCGACGGTGAATCCGTCGACGGAAAAACCGGCGACGGAAAATGCGGCACTAGTAAAGACTGAAGATCTAGCAATACCTGAATCTCAGATCGAGAGAGAGCGCGGGCGAGATGGGGGAGAAGACCACAGGTCAGTGGTCAAGGCCTTCAAGCGGGCATTCATGGCCTGGCCGACGGCGATCTCGGACAGCGAGCCACAGGCGTTCGACGCGTGGGTGGCGCTTTCGCCGACAGAACGGGATGCCGCCGCCGCCGGCGCCGAGCGGTATGTGACGGCATCGAAGGCGACGGGCCGCAAGATGGTCTGTTCGTTCGCCGTCTATCTCCGCGAACATCGCTGGGAAAAGCTGCCGGAGGCGGCGGCGGTCGCTGCCAAGCCTGTCATCCGGGAAATTAGACCGTTCGGCCCTGGCTGGGCGTTGCTGCGCTTCCGGGCGCTGCTCGGTGGTCCTGTCGAGCTTGGCGATCCTGATATGACCAGGGCGAAGCGCGAGGCGAACTATCAGGCTTCGCGCCAGATGCTGGGCGCGGCCAAGGCCGAGGCCACGTATCGCAGCATGGGCCACGAGATCGGCGCGGGCGGCGAGCTGCTGTTCCCTGACGATTTCGAGGAACGCATGTGGCGCGCTCATGTCGTCGCCAACGGCTATCCCGAAGTGAACCGGCTGGACAAGGCAGCCGGCGAGGGGAGGTCGCTGCCTGCGCCTGAAGGGCAAGATCCCGCTGCCGGGCTGATGGTGGCGGTGCCCGTCGGCTTGCAGACGTGGAAGGCGTGGCAGGCGGAATTCGAGCGTCGCCAATGGCCATGGCTGCCGGCACCGGGAAAGCAGCCGGTGGTGTTCTTCCCGGCCGGCGGGCCGGAAGAGTTGGCAGTGTTCGAGCAGGCAATTCGAGACGAGGGAATGGGCGATGATGGCGGTACGCGGCAGGCAGCTGAGTGAAGGTGACCGCGTCTGGCTCGACGGCAAGGGCGAGCCGATCAACATCGATCGTGCATGGCAGAAGAGCGACAGGCGAATCGCGCTGTCGCGCAGCGAGCAGGCGATGCTGGCTGCGGCCGGAATGGATGGTCCCGACGCGCGCTGGTACGTGCTGCAGGTGAAGCGCGGCTTTGACGCGGTTGTGGATAAGTCGCTCGACGATGCGAATATCGAGCGCTGGATGGCGCAGGAAACGAAGGTCGTTCGGCGTCGCGGACGCTATGGACTGTGCCGTCCGAAGGCGCTGACGGTACCTTTCCTGCCCGGCTACATCTTCGTGAAAGTGGTGTGGTGCGCGCCATGCTGGCATGCGCTCTTCGGGATCAAGGGCGTAGCCGGAATCATCGGCGGGGCTGAACGTCCTGCTGCAGTTTCTGATGATAACATTTTGAAATTGCGTGCACTTGTGGAGCATGACCCTGAGGCCATCAAGGCCATGATCAAGGCATTCAAGGTGGGTGACAGGATCTGCGTCGACGATGGTCCGTTCACCTCGTTTCCGGGTGTGGTGGAGCGTATCGGCGACAATGGACGGGCGGCTATCGAGGTGATGATTTTCGGGCGCGCCGTGTCGGTCGACCTCGATCTTGCGCAGATCAGCAAGAGGTAGTAGCCGAGTCGTCACAGGACGCGCTGAAAGAGTCGCACCCGCCACAGGCGAGGGAAGCGCCATCAGCCCCAGGTGAAGCACACAAGCTTCACCGCAATGGCTACCTATGAACAGAGTTGAGTGGCTATCTGGGGTAGCCGTTGTTCAGGTAATGCATGAACGCCGCACAGAAGGTGTGCCCGGTGCGCAGTGTGCGGATGTCGTTCAAGATGTGTCGACCGCGCTTCGTGGCGCGAGCCATGACGATGTCCCTAGGAAGGGCATACTCAATCATGGCCGACCCTATCGCAGTTAGGATGGTGTCATCCGATACCGGTTGCTGGCAGACGTCACGGTAGATCGGCAATAGGGCCGCCTGCTCGATCCAAAGCTTTTCCTTCGATTGAGCGACACCCGTAGTGAACACAATTGTCAGAATAGTGATTGCGTGACGCATGTAGTCAATCTTCGCCGAAATAGCAGATATCCGCAAGGTTTCAGCATTGCCAGGCAAGCCTAGGACACTCCGGCCAGCGCATCTTGGTGCACTGGCTGACAGCGCAAGCGCGTATGAGAAGCGTCGAGGATCGGCACGCCAGCGTGGCTACACGGTCGAATGGGATCGTGCCGCTGCCGCCTTCAAGTGCGAGCATCCCCTGTGTCTCGGCTGCAAGGCTGTCGGAAGAGTGACCATCGCCACGGTCGTCGACCATGCCGAGCCCCATCGTGGTGATATGGTGCAGTTCTGGGATCGCGGCCAGTGGCAATCGGCATGCAAATGGCACCACGACGTGGTCAAGCAACACCTTGAACGTCTCTTTGCTTCGGGTTCGATCGGCGTCGACGATCTCCGACTGGATAGCGCAACGGCGCAGCGCGTCACCCGATTGATGATGCCGACGGCGACCTGAGGGGGGGGGGCGGGTCGAAAGTTCGGAGCCCAAAAGGGCCGGACCGCTGGGTGTCGCTGCGCGTGTCGCCGCAAAATTCGCCAAATCTTTTTTTTTGGCCCGGCCAAGGGAGACGAAACGCGATGGCTCGTGGCCGCAAACCTGAATCCCCCGAAAGGCAGGCCGAAAAGGGCGCGCCTGGCAAGCGCATGTCACAACGCGAGGCAGGCGCCCTGCGATCCGCTGGCAAGGTTTCGCCAATCGTCATCGGGAACGTGCATCCGCCAAAGTGGCTGAAGCGCAGCCGTAAGGCGACCGAGGTCTGGAACGAGCTCGCGCCGCGGCTGGCCAAACTGAATCTGCTCAGCGAACTCGATGCAATGCCGCTTGGCCGGTACTGCCGCTATGTCGTCGAGTGGATCGCTGCCGATGTCTCTGTCCAGAAGGAAGGGACGTGGTTCAACGCCGTAGGCACCAACGGCGAAGCAACCAAAAAGCGGCATCCGGCCTGGCAGGCCTGCCAAGACCTCGAGAAGATGCTGCGCGAAACCGAAGCCAGCTTCGGCATGCGTCCGGATGCGCGTTACAAGATCATGCGCGATCAGGCCGCTTCGCATGGCGTGCTACCGCTGTTCGACGGCGAGCGATCAGGGCAGTCGGAAGGCGATCAGCAGCATGAGCCGTCGCCGGAAGACGATGCATTGGGCATCCTGGCCAACTTCGACTCGCAGCCGCCGACGCGTGCCAACTGACCATGACAATCGCCGAGACCTCGGCAGCGGCAATCATCGCCTCGGCCGGCCATCTTCTGTGGCCGGAGCCGCAATGGATCACTGATGCCGTCGATCGCGGTTGGGAGTGGGCCAGAATTCAGTGGCGCCGAGCCGCCTCGCAACCAGGCGCATGGTTCGACAGCAAGAAGGCAGACGCTGCGGTTACGCTGTTTCCGCGCATCTTTCGGCTGACTGAAGATCGTTTCGCCGGTCGCCCCTTCAAGCTGGCGCTTTGGCAGGAAGTTATCGTCCGCATGCTGATCGGGTGGAAAATCCCGGTCGAGATCATGGATGATGAGCAGTCCGCACCTAGGATCGCGCAGGTTCGACTTTTCAGGCGCCTTATGCTGTGGGTGCCGCGCAAGAATGGGAAGTCCGAATTCCTTTCAGCGTTGGGACTGCTGTTTTTTGTGCTGGATGGGGTTGTTGGGGGGCAGGGGTTCGCGTTCGCCCGTGACGAAAAGCAGGCCCGCATCGTCTTCGACAAGATGAAAGCGATGATCGCTATGTCGCCAGCCATGGCTGACAAGGCACAGTCGTTCAAGAAATCGATCTGGCTGCCGAAGATCCGGGCCATGTTCGAGCTGCTGACAGGTAAACCGGAAGGCAAACATGGGCGGTCGCCTACCGTCATCGTCGGCGATGAAATGCACGAGTGGGAAAGTGCCGACCTGGCGAACACACTCCGGCAAGGTACCGGTGCTCGGCTAGAACCAATCGAGTTGTACGCGTCGACGGCGGGATTGAAGACAAATCCGACCGGATGGGCGCTGTGGGAAGAGTCCACCGCGATTCTCGAAGGTCGCGTCGACGATCCCACCAGCCTGGTTGTAATCTTCGCCGTCGACCAGGAGGCGGACTGGAACGACGAAAGTATCTGGTCGCAAGCCAATCCGTCGCTCGGCATTTCGCCGACCATGCAGTTCTTGCGGCGTGAAGCAGCTCTGGCCGTCGACAATCCACGGGCTGAAGCGCATTTCCGCTGCTACCACCTTAACCAGTGGATCGATGCGGTAACGCGCTGGCTTAGCCTGAAGAAGTGGGATGCCTGCGTAGGCGACCGCAAAGACTGGAAAACCTACGTCTCGCTCGATGGTGATGATTGGCAGGCCGTAGTTGGGCGCACGACGCTAGCCGGCCGTCGGTGCTACGGAGCCTTCGACATATCGTCGAGTGACGACATCACAGCCTTGGTTTGGATCTTTCCGCCTGACGAAACTGAAAAGCAATGGAAGATGCTGTGCCGCTTCTGGGTGCCAGAAGAGAGCATCAAGCGCCGCTCTAAACAGGACCGTGTGTCCTACGATCGATGGGAGAAGATCGGCGCCATCACTTCAACGCCCGGCGACTATGTCGACCAGGACTACGTCTTGCGCGGTGTCCTGGACGGCCTTGAAGCGTTTGATGTGATCGGCATCGGCTACGACAGCTGGAACGCAACAAAGCTCTACACCGACCTGGTGAAGGAGGGCGTGCCTGAGGAACTTTTCCTGAAGGTGCGACAGGGCCACCAGTCGTTGGGCGAGCCGACCAAGTACTTCGAAAAGCTGGTTTCATTCGGTTTGCTCGATCACGGCGGCAACCCCGTCATGAGGTGGATGGCCGGCAATGCGGCGGTTCGGTTCGACGAGAACCTGAACTTTGTCCCGACGAAGAAGCGCAGTGCGGAAAAGATCGACGGCATTTCGGCGGCGGTTACCTGCCTGGCTGTCGCGCTGCAACCGATCGAGGGACCGTCGGTCTACGAAACGCGCGGCATTGTGGAGATCGACATCTGATGAGCTTCATCTCACGGCTTTTCGGCATGGATCGCTTCGGGCCATCGGCCCCAATGAGCGCTCAAGACGGGTGGCTTATTCGGTTCATCGGTGGCGGTAAGACTGCGGCTGGCGTGCCTGTAACCGAACATTCTGCCCTGCGGCTTCCGGTCGTTTACGCATGCGTAAACCGCATCTGCAATCCCGTGGCGCAGTTCCCGCTTGGCATGTTTCGCACCAAGCCGGGTGGTGGCAAGCAAGTCGTCACGCCCGATATGCACCCGTTTGCCGCGAGGATCGGCCTCAGGCCGAACGATCTGATGAGTTCGCGCACGCTGCGCAAGACCGTCCAAGGGCATGCGCTTCTGTGGGGCAACGGGTACTCCGAAATTGAGCGCAACGGGCGCGGCCAGGCGGTCGGCCTCTATCCGCTTCTGCCAGACCGCACGGGTCCGGTTCGCCGCGATGGTGAACACTATTTTCAGTCAAACATCGGCGGCCAGACAGTTCGCATCGAGTCCGACGATGTGATCCACATCATGGATCAGTCGCAGGATGGCTATTTCGGCATCTCGCAGATCGCCATGGCGCGCGAGGCGGTCAGCATGGGCCTGGCGATGGAAGCTTTTGGCGGCAAGTTCTTTGCCAACGATGCGAAGTCTGGCGGGTTTCTGATGCACCCGGGCAGGCTTGGACCGGGCGCCCAACGAAACCTAGCCGGGCCTAAAGGCGAAAAGCAGCCTAATCCCGACAGTCCCGCGTCCCGGCTAGAGGTGCAGGGCGGACTTGAAAATGCCCACCGCGTCAAAGTGCTCGAAGAGGGAATGAAGTTCGTCCAGACGACGATCCCGCCCGAAGACGCCCAGTTTCTTGGCAGCCGCGAATTTCAGATCGCCGAAATCGCGCGCATTTACGACGTGCCGCTGGTGCTGCTGCAGAGCCATGAAAAATCGACGTCATGGGGTTCGGGCATCGAGCAACTGATGATCGGATTTATCCGCCAGACCGTCGGGCCTTGGATCAACGCCTGGGAGCAGGAGCTCAACTGGAAGCTCTTCACTGAAGAAGAGAAAGAGCAGGGTTATTACGTCAAGTTCAACATGAATGCGATCCTGCGCGGCGACATGAAAACCCGCGCCGATTTCTATCAGAAGATCTTTGGCGTTGGGGGCTTCTCGCCAAATCGCATCCTCGAGCTGGAGGATGAAGACGGCATCGGAGAGATCGGCGACCACCACTTCGTGCCGTCGAATTTCGTCACGCTCGAACGCGCTACCGATCCCGCTTATTCCCCCACCAACTCGCCGACGGCGGCGCCTCAAGAGCCTGACTCCGATGACAAGACCGAACAGGAGGCCGCATGAAATACGCTCATATTCTCCTCGCCGTCGCCTCCGAAATCTGGGCCATCGACGAGTTCAAGCTTGACCAGATCGTCGCGTTTCTTGCGCTGCAGGCTGATGGCGAAAAGCTGTCGGCTGAGGAATTGCAGGCTAGGATTACCAAACAAACGGAACGTGACGTTGCCCGGCGTGAAGGCAGTGTGGCCATCCTCCCGCTTCGTGGTGTGATCGCCAACCGGATGAACCTCATGTCCGACATCTCAGGCGGGACCAGCTCGGAAGGGTTCGGGCGGATGTTTGACGCCTCGGTTGCCGACAGCCAGGTCAAGGCGATCGTCATCGACACGGATTCGCCTGGCGGCGTTGTTTCAGGAACCGACGAGCTGTCGACCAAAATTTTCAACGCTCGAGGTCAGAAACCCATCATTGCGCATGTGAACTCGACCGCGGCAAGCGCTGCATACTGGATCGCGACGGCAGCGGATGAGGTCGTTCTCAATCCTTCCGCGGAAGTCGGTTCCATCGGCGTCATGGGCGTACATGATGACGTTTCGGCTGCGCTCGAAAAGGCGGGCGTCAAGCGCACGCTTATGAAGGCTGGCAAGTACAAGGCTGAAATGGCGCCTTTCCTGCCGATCAGCGAAGAAACAATCGCCCACCAGCAGGGTCGCATCGAAGCGTACCACGATCAGTTTGTTCGCGCCGTGGCGCGGAACCGAAACGTTGCATTGGCAACGGTTCGCGACAGCTTCGGGCAGGGGCGGATGGTGATGGCAGCTGATGCTGTCAGCCTGGGTATGGCTGATGGCATCGCCACGCTGGAAGAGACTTTGGCCCGCTTCGGCGCTGCTTCCAAACCTGCTGAACGCCGCAAAGGCTTCGCGGCCGAACGCGAAAAGCGCGCTCTTCAGATCATCTGACATCGTTCGCCACGGCGATATCAAAATCAGCGTTCGGGTGCCGGCTCGAACGATCGCTGATCCATTTTCACCCGGCGACCTCAGCACCTAGGAGAATCCACATGCTGACCAAACGAACCGCGCTGTTTGGCGGCGCGCTCTGCCTCCTTGCCGCCGTTGCCGCGCTCACCATCATCATGGGCCTTTTCGGAAGCCCGTCCGTCGAGCATCTTGCGGGCTTCCTCAGTGATCCTCATGGAACGGTGATGGCGACTGCAGGCCTCACTGCCCTTCGTTCCAAGCGTGTCGAGCTCGTCGGCCAGATGCAGGCGATGATCGACGCCGCCGAGCAGGAAGATCGCGACCTTTCGGCCGAAGAGCAGACTGCGTTTGACGAGCTGAAATCGCAGAAAGCCGGTCTCGACAAGCGTATTGAGCGCTCGCAGGGCCTGGCCGATGACGTCGCCAATCTCAGCGCAGTCATTCCGGCCCATTCGCGCCGCGGCGCCTTGCTCCCTCGCGCCGGCGGACCGGAAGCACCTAAGGAGTTCGAAACACTTGGCGAATTCCTTGCCGCAGTCCGGTTCAACCCCAACGACCAGCGTCTGAATTTCGTTGAAGGTGTCGGCGCGGCTGGCGAAAACGGTGAGCTGCAGGCCGAAATGCGCATGGACAACGGCCCCTCCGGGGGCTTCATGGTGCCTGTCCAGCATCGCAACACGATCATGAAGGTGCCGCCGGAGGCTGCACTTGTCCGCCCGCGTGCGAACGTGCTGGAGGCCGGCGATCAACCGGATGCCGGCGTTACCATGCCCGCGCTCGACCAGGGCGGTACCAGCCCTGCCAACATGTTCGGCGGCATGCAGTTCTCCTGGATCGGCGAAGGCGAGGACAAGCCCGAAACCGATTCGAAGCTGCGCGAGTTCTCGCTGACGCCGCACGAAATCGCGGGTCATGTCGTGATCACCGACAAGCTGCTGCGCAACTGGCGGGGTTCAGGCGTCTTCCTCGAAAATCTGATGCGCGACGGTGTCAATGCGGTCGAGGATTTCAACTTCCAACAGGGCAACGGCAACCACAAGCCTCTTGGCTTGCTCTATGCCGGCGCCACCAAGTGGATCAATCGCGCGACGGCGAACAAGATCGCCTACCGGGATCTCGTGAACATGGTCGCACGCGTTCTCATGCGCGGCGGCGGCGCACCGATCTGGTCGATGCCTCAGGCGGCTTTGCCCGAGATTGCTACGCTGAAGGATGACAACGGTAACTTCATCTGGTCTGCGAATGCCCGCGACGGGTTCGCAGGCACGCTGCTCGGCTACCCGGTCCGCTGGAACAACAGGGCGCCGCTGTTGGGCAGCAAGGGCGACGTCACCCTGGCCGACTGGTCGCAGTACATGATCAAGGATGGTGCCGGGCCGTTCGTGGCGACGTCGGAGCACGTCAAGTTCCTGCAGAACAAGACCGTGATCAAGATCTTCTGGAACGTCGACGGTTCGCCGTGGATGACGGCTCCGATCAAGGAAGAGAACGGCTACGAGGTGTCGCCCTTCGTCGGCCTCGACGTTCCGGCCTGACCACCGCAGGGGGGGCAGGCTGGTCTGCCCCCTTGAACCTTCCCCGTTTTGTCCCACTCAGAAGGAGACCGCACCATGCGGGATTTTCTCAATACCCTTCACGTCGCACGGGCACTCAGCCCCGTTGCGGCAGCGACTTCGAACGCCGCCATCGTTTCCGAGATCATCGATATCAACGGCTATGAAGGCCTGGTGTTTGCCATCGCCATCGGCGTCAACACTGACACCGACGCGACTTTTACCGTGCTCGTTGAACACTCCGACGCGGCAAATTTCGCTGGTGCGGCCGCGGTTCCGGACGCGCAGCTGGTCGGCACCGAGGCGCTTGCCAGCTTCACGTTCGCCGACGACAACGAAACCCGCAAGATCGGCTACATCGGATCGAAGCGGTACGTCCGCCTGACAATCACGCCCAGTGCCAACGATTCGGGCAACATCTTCGTCGCCGCGCTCGCGCTGCTGTTCGGTCCGCGCTTCGCTCCCACACCGAACCCGCCCCAGTAAGCCGTCTGTGCTGCCCCGCCCGATGACGGTCGGGGTTCGTTCTTTCCAGGAGATTGGTGGTCATCATGTCCAAAGCGCTGATTGTGCTTGCCGAATGTGTCGACGCACGCAACGGCAAGCGTTTTTTCCCAGGCGACGAGTTTGCGCCCGCTCCCGCCCGCGACCAGGCTGTGCGCCTCATCAGGGCCGGCTGTTTGCCGGATGAGGCTTTTTCCGCGGCTGTGTCGGCAGAAAGGGATGCCGAAGATGCCAAGGCGCAGGCCGACGCAGACGCCAAGGCGCAGGCCGATGCGGATGCCAAGGCGCAGGCTGAGGCGGATGCCAAGGCGCAGGCTGAGGCCGACGCCAAGGCGCAGGCTGAGGCGGATGCCAAGGCGCAGGCTGAGGCCGACGCCAAGGCGCAGGCCGAGGCTGGCAAAAAGAAGGGCTGAACGATGTCTGTCCGCGTCATCGTCCCGCCTGATGCAATTGTGAGTCCGGCTGACATTGCCGGTGCTCACGCGGCAGATGACGCGGCAGTCATGCGTATGATTAACGCCGCCACCCGTGAAATTGAAGGACCTTCCGGCTGGCTGGGGCGCTCACTTGGCCCGCAGACGCTTGAGCTGTCAGGGTGGTTTTGCACCCGTCGCATTCGACTGCCGTTCGCGCCGATCATGGACATTGTCAGCGTCGTGGTCGAGGACTGCGACGGCAACAAAGAAACCGCCGATCCGTCGACATATCGTCTCGACGGTGAAGAGGTGGTCATTGCCGCAGGGGCTTCCTGGGTGACCAAGCCGAAGCACCTCATCCGGTATAAGGCCGGTTACGATGGAGCGGCCGTTGCCGACGGTGGCACTGGCCCTATTCCAGACGAGGCGAAGCAAGCCATCATTCTGATGGTCCAGCATATGAAGTCTGTCGGCGCGACGGAAAACCTGTTCCTGCGCTCCGAAGAAGTCGAAGGCGTCGGCGTCCGGCAATACACCGTTTCCGACCAGGCCGAGGCGCTGGTGCGGCGAACGGTCGACAACCTTCTATCCGGCCTCAGGATCTACACATGACGCCAGCCGAGGCTATCGCCATGCTCGACGGCCAATTGAGCCGGCACGGGCAAAATGTCGTGTTTCATCTCGTGATGAACGGCCTGCCGGATGCGGGCCGGACCGTTCGTGCGTTCGTGCGTGGGTTCAAACCTCATGAACTTGTCGGGTCGATTACCCAGAAGGATCGCATGGTGACGCTGTCGCCGACGGATTTCCCGGTCGAGCCGCCGGAAGGCAGCAGGATCGTGATATCGGGCAAGGCGTGCAGGGTCGAGGCGCCGGGAGGAGTTCGCCTTGCGAATGAACTTGTCCGGGTCAATCTGGTCGCGCGCGGCTGATGGCTGGGTTCGAGGCGTTTGATCGCGAGCTGCGGATTGCGACCGCAGGGCTGTCGCGTGAGGCGATATCCAAAGAGTTGGCCCGCTTCGCTCGGGCAGAGCTGGCCAAGGCAATCTCTGCCGGCGCGTCACCGCAGTATGAGATCTTCGTCAACGGTCGCCCCGGTCTTGTCGAAGAGAACGTCATCGCACCGGGACCGATTGTCTACGAATTCACCAACTGGCCGCTTCTGATCAATGCCACGCTGGCGGAGCTGAAGGCGAGAGCGCCGCGCGCCAGCGGCCGGTTCGCATCGTCGTTCATCGTTATTGTCGGCGGCAAGCAGCTCGTCGATTTCAGCGGCATCCCAGCCGATGCCGAAATCATCATCACGAATTTCCAGCCGTATGTGCGCAAGGCCGAGGCCGGGCTTTTGAAGATCCCGCGGCGTCGTCTCTTCGACGGTACCAAGAATGCCATGGCACGACGATTCCGCGACGCATTCAAGTTCGAAACCCGCTTTCTCGACATCAAACCGGGAGTTCATTCGATGATCCCCTATGTCCTGAAGGGTGGCGGGCGTCGCCGCGATCGACGCGCCGGCCAGCCGCTCAACTATCCCGCGATCATCATCAACGCGCTCTGATCATGGCGAACCCGACCGCATTCGACGCCATTCACGACAGGCTGACGACGGCATGGACGGCGACACCTCTTGTCTTCGAAAATGAGGACTTCGAGCCGCCGGATAACCCGGCACACTTCGTCTATGTCGAGGTGTTCGGCGATATCCTATCGCAGGACACCATCGGTTCGCCCCAGAGCAATGAATGGCTCGAGGTGGGCCAGATCTACCTGCACGTGATGACGCCGCGCGGCATCGGCAGTGCCACTGCCCGGCACCTTGCCCGAGATCTCAGCAATCAATTCCGCGAGCAATCATTCGCCGGCCTGCATTTCCGCGACATGTCGATCGGCATGGGTGAACCGGCACGGTCCTTCGGCAACTACTTCGCCATGACGCTTTCGGTGTCCTTTGATCGTCGCGACATCACCGATCTTGCGTAGCCCTGCCGTCAATCCGGCGTTCAACCCAACTGATGGAGAATGATCATGACCGTTGCTGACGGCTCACAGACCCGCCTTGCCGACATTGCCGAAGCGACCATCGGCACGACGCCGGCAACGCCGGCATTCCAGATCATGCGCTATGTTTCGTCCGACCTGCGCCTGGCGAAACAGGTTGATATCCCGAACGAGATTCGCGCCGACGGCAACGTCGCTTCGATCACCGATGTCGGCAGGATGGTCCAGGGCAGCATCAACACGCTGCTGTCGTATGGCACTTACGACGTGTGGCTGGCCCGGCTCCTGCGCTCGTCCTGGGCGACCAACGTGCTCAAGAACGGCATGACCCATGCGGCCGGCACGCTCGAGGCGACATTCGAACAGGGCGCGACCGACAGCTTCATCCGCTACGTTGGCTGCCGCTTCAACTCGCTGGACCTGCAACTGCGCGCGCGCCAGTCGGTGACGGCGAACTGGGGCATCATGGGCCTGAGGAGTCCGACGCCGACGACCGCGATCATCACGGGCGCGACCTATCTGGCGGCCTCGACCACGGAAGTGTTCAATGCCGGCAAGAATGTGGCTTCGCTCGTCTTCACCGGCATTGCCACGCCTCCGAAGATCAACGCGCTGAGCCTGCGCATCGCCAACAATATCTACGCCAACGATATCATCGGCTCCTATGAGCCCGACAGCCATGGCCTTGGGCGGTTCGACTGCACGGGCAGCTTTACCGCGCTGTTCGAAAATCTGGATACCTACAACGCCATCCTCAACCATGACGATGTGACGATCGGGTTCACACTCAACGACGAGGCCGGCAACTCCTACGCCGTGTCCATGCCGAAGACGAAGTTGCTGGACGGCGGCCCGACCGTCGGCGGCAATGGCCAGGCGGTCATCATCGAGGTTCCGTTCCAGGCCCGGTACGACAGCTCGTCGGCCGCATCGCTTACCATCACGAGGACGCCGGCATGAGCCGGCGCAAGCCTCCGATGGGCGGGGGAGACCTTGTGACGTTCGTCCCGGCCGTGACGTTCACCGGGTACCCGGACGGCAAGACGCCTGTGGTTTTCAATGCTGACGTCGAAAGCCAGCCAGTGCCGGAAGAGTTCGTGCAGATGCTGCGCGAAAAGGGCGGCCACGTCGCCGCCGAAACAGCCACCGACCAGGGCTGAAATTCTCGCGAGAACGGCGGCGGGTTGTCGGACCCGTCGCCACCCATGATCCTCCGACAAGGATATTGATATGACCATCAAGCTATCCAGCCTGAAGGCTGATCTCGAACGTGAGGCGAAGGGCGATTGGGAACCATATCCCGACTGGCCGGGGGTTGAGTTCAACGTCTCGTCGCTCCACCTGCCGGCGTACACGACCGCCCGCGATCTTCTGTTTCAGCGCCTGGCAAGGACCTACAAGAAGAACCCGGTCCCGAAGGACGTCATGGTCGTCGAACTCGGCAAGCTCTACCACAAGCACATTCTGCATGGCTGGCGCGGTCTCGATGTCGAGTATTCGCCGGAAGTTGCCCTCGAAACGTTGACCAATCCCGAATACCGCAACGTCGTCGCCGCGGTTGAGTTCTGTGCCGCGAAGGTGTCGGACGTCGACATCGAGTTCGTCGAAGACGCGGAAAAAAACTCCGAAGCGCCTTCCGGTGGCATCTAGGCCGGCCGCAAGGCGCTGAGAAATACGACGATTGGATAGCTGATCTCGCCGCAGAGTTTCCCGACGAAGACTGGCTGCAGCAAGTCGTCGTCGATAGCGAGCCGCCAGAAGGCGGCGAACCGCAGCTCTGGCATGGCCTCTATTGGCAAGCGTGGGAGGCGATCAGGTTTGATCGCCACTACGGCGCATTCGGCGGCGAGATGCCGATTCCGTACATGGTGATCACTCGTTACGCCGAAAATCTTGGCATCGTCGGCAACGACTTCCGGCTGTTCCACAGGCTGATGACCGCGATCGATGACGAGTGGCTGAGCTTTAGAGCCAAGCAGAAGGAGGCGGCAAAATAATGGTGCAAGAACTTCGCCGCCTCGCTGTCAGCGCCGAGATGGACGCCAGCAAATACGCTGCCGGCGCCAAGACCGTCGAAACGGCGAGCAACACCGCCGGCACCGCCGTTCGGGGGCTGGGGGCGTCGGTGCAGCAGACCGACCAGAAAATCAGCCAATCCGGCGACGTGCTGGCGCGGTTGTCGCGCCAGTATGTCGACGGCTACGCATCGGCACAGCGCATGAACAGCGCCGTCAATGCGTTGTCGCGGGGCCTGGACAGCGGCAAGATAACCATGTCGCAGGCAATCCCGATCCTCGACGGTATCCATCGCAAGTATGGGATGATGGCCGACGGTGCGCAGTTTGCCGCGAAAGGCCAGCTTGAGTTCGCCCAGGCTGTTTCCAACACGAGCGCGCGCCTCACCGCGCAGGCAGCTGCCGCGGCGAACGCAGCCGCTGAGGCAAAACGGCTTGAGCAGGCACAGGCTACCACCTCGAGGGGCTTTCTTGCCGGCAATGACAATCGTTTCGCTGCGCTCAACTCCAGCCAGCAGTTTCAGGACATCATCGTCTCGGCACAGATGGGGCAGAGCCTTACCACCATCGGCTTGCAGCAGGGCTTGCAATTGGGTTCGGCGCTGTCGATGCAGCTGGGCGAATCCGGTGCTGCGGGTGCGGCGCGCACCCTGCTTGGCGGTCTCACGGCTCTGATCAGTCCGATCAACCTGATTGCCATTGGCGGCACCATGGCTGCCGCTGCCATGATCCAGTGGTTCATCAGCGGCACGGCCGGCGCCAAGAAGCTGGATGATGCGCTCGAGGAGCAGCGCAAGACGATCGTCAGCCTCGGCGAGGCATATGGCGTCGCCGGGCTGAAGGCTGACGACTTCGCCCGGAAGTCGGTCATAGCCGCTGAGTCTGCAGCTCGTCGGAGCACTGCCGAGCTTCGAAAGTCCGCCGCGGCGGCCGACAAGGAAGTTCAGGAGCAACTGGGCTCGCGGTTCACGATCGGTCGGGGGCGGGACACTCATTTCGCAGCAAATCCGGAATTCAGGGAATTCGGAGCGGCGATTGCCATCCTCAATGGCCAGATCGAACGCGGCGTGCCGAACTATCGGCAATTCGAGAAGAGTATTTCGGGCGTCGTTGCGAACAATCCCGGCCTGCAGGCGACGGCTGACAAGATCCTCGGCATCGTTGCCGCCGCTTCAGCTGCTGCCGACCAGCTCGGCAAGACCAACGAGATCCTGAAGGATATGAACCGCAGCTCGGTCGGCGGGCCGGCTGCGCTGGACCGTGCTCAGCAGGCTGGCCGGGACGAGTATGAGCGTCAGCGGCGCATGGGCAACGATCCTTTTGCCCGCTTCAACGCGGCGCAAGAGGAAGCCGACGCTGCTCGTCGCCGGCAGGCGGCGCAGGCGCAGCTGCAAGGACTGCTGGCCAGGTCGCCGGCAGAAAAGGCCGAGGCCGCGCGCGCCGCTGCTGCCGCGCAGTACATGACGACGGAATCTGCGGCAGCTCGTGCTGATCGCATCGACATCGCCGGCAAGTTGGCGCTTGCCGAGGCTGAGAAGGGGCTCGCGGACGCCCGGAAAGAGCGCGCCCGTTCGCTCGAAGGGACGATGGCGCAGCAGCAGCTTGAGATTGCCCTGATCGGCAAAACCGTGGGCGAGGCCGAGCGCCTGCGCATGGAATATGAGTTGACGTCGGATCTGCGGCAGGAAGCGGCCCGAAACGGGGTCGCAGCCGATGAAAAGGAAATCGAGCTGATTAAGAAGAAGGCGGCCGAGTATGGCCGCTTTGCGGAAATGATCGCAAAGGCAACACTCGCGCGCGAGCTTCAGTTCGAGCGTGAGCAGATGCTCCGGTCGCCCGGTGATCAAGCCATCGCCGCACGGCAGCGCAGCTCCGGGTTGGCTGTCGATCTCAATTCGTCAGAAGCACAGCAGATGCGCGAGATGCAGCGCATCTCTGATCTGCGCGACGGCATTCGCGGGTTCTTCGATGATTTCCGCGATGGGCTCATGCAGGGCGATTCCATCGGCAAGGCCTTGTCGAATGCAATCCTGAACGCACTCAATCGCGGCTTGGACAAGATCCTCGACAATCTGTTCAACCAGATCGCGACCACTCTGGCAGGCAGTGTTTCCGGAGGTGGTGCAAGTGGCGGGATCTTCGGGGCAGTGCTCGGTGCGCTTGGGCTTGGCGGCGGCGCGCGCAGCGGCGGCACATCCGGGTCAGATCCGTGGGGCGCTCTTCGGGAAGTGACTTCCGCGTCGAACGTCACCCGCATGTTGTCGCCTGCGAATTCGAACGTCGCCGGGGACATGGCGGGCTACATTCAGCAGGCAGCCGTCGCGCGGGGAATCGATGCAGGGATTGCCCTACAGGTTGCCCGCTCGGAAGGGCTGGCACCCGGCGTCTGGCAAAGCAATCTGTTCAAGAACGGCATACGTGAACCGTCTTATGGCCCGTTCCAACTCCTGAAGGGCGGCGCTGGCACGGGCTTCCCAACAGGTCTCGGCAACGATTTCATGCGGCAGACCGGCCTCGACCCGGCCAACCCTGCAAACGCCCGCGCTGGCGTCGACTTCGCGCTCGATCACGCGGCCAAGAATGGGTGGGGTGCCTGGTACGGAGCCAAGGCCGCCGGCATCGGCAATCGCCAGGGGCTCGACGGGGCGGCGCCCTTGGGGGCTTCGGCATCCAAGGCCACGGCAGAGTTGGACAAATTCTCGACTTCGGCGACGTCGGCTGCGGGTGGTATTGGGCGGCTGGGGTCTGCCGGAGCGAACGCTACGCAGGGCTTGCAGCAGGCGGCTGGCGGTCTGTCCGGCGTTGCGAAGCAGCTGCAGAGCTTCATGGCGTCTGCGCAAGGCGGCGGCTCGTCGTGGTTCCAGAACCTGGCCGGCATGTTTGGCGGCGCCGGCGGCGCCTTCAGTTTCATGAGCGGGATTTCGCCTCTGGCAACGGCCGACATCTTGTCGGGATCGTGGGGCCTGTTCCACGAGGGTGGCGTTGCCGGCTACGCGACAAGCTTCCGCTCCGGGGTTGATCCTCGCGTGTTCGCTGGTGCGCCTCGGTACCACAATGGCGGCATTGCGGGGGACGAAGTGCCCGCCATCCTTCGAAGGGGTGAGCCGGTCTTCAAGTCGTTCGAACATGCCCGGCAGGTTGTTGGAGGCGGCGTCAATATCAACATCAGCAACAATGCCGGGGTCGAGATCCAAGCCAAGCACCGCAAGAACGACGACGGCACGACCACGGTCGACGTCGTCATCGACCGGATGGTTGCGGACAAGCTGGCAACGCGTGGAACTGCCGCCAACAACACAATTCGAGGCCAGTTCGGTGCCAGCCAAGCTCTGAAGAGGCGATGAATGGTTGATGTCTGGCCTGCGACGCTGCCGCAGTTCTTTCTTGTCGACGGTTTTGCCCAAGGGGAGGGCGACGGTCGACTTAGATCGCAGACCGACACAGGTCCAGCGAAAGTGCGGCTCCGGTCATCGTCGATGCCCTCGCCGTTGCAGGGTCAGATGGCAATGACCACGGCGCAGCTTGAGGACATGAAGTCTTTCGTCGCAGCGGTCGGGCAGGGCACGCTGCCGTTCACCTTTCCGGAGCCCGTGACGCGCGCCATGGTGCTGGTCCGTTTCGGCGAGAACAAACCGCGTTGGGTGTCGCGTGGACCTGGCGACTGGACTGTTTCCCTTGACCTCGAGGTGTTGCCGTGAGCCGCCCGGTTTCGATGACGCTGCGCGAAGCGATGAACGCGCAGGAGACGGCAGAGATCCCGGTCGTTCTGGTTTCCTTGCAGCACCCGAGTTTTGCGACCCCGCTCTTCCTGAGCAGCGATCCAACAGAGCGGCTTTCGGTCGAGCCGCTTTCCTACGGCACCATCAGCCGCGGCAACACCTACGTCTTCTGCCCGATGGACGTCGCGCTTCCTGACGATCTCGGCGAGCGCGCTCCATCCGCCAAGTTCATGGTGGAGAATGTGAGCCGCAAGATCGTCGAGCTGATCAGAGGTCTTGCCAGCCCTGGCATCGCCAAGATCGAGCTGGTGCTGGCGTCTTCACCTGACAGCGTCGAGATCGAGTATCCCGAATTCAAGATCGTCGGGGCTCAATACAACGCAAACATCATCACGCTCGAGATGTCGATCGACGCACTGACCGACGAGCCGTTTCCCGCTGGCAACTTCGATCCCAGCGGCTTCCCTGGGCTGTTCTGAGGCATTCATGACGTTTGACGATTATGTGGGGCTGCCCTGGCTTGACCGGGGTCGTTCACGAGATGGCTGCGACTGCTGGGGGCTGCTCGGCATCTATTATGCTGAACGCTTCGGCGTCGCCTTGCCGAGCTATTGCGATGATTATCCTACCGCAGCTGACAGCGACGCGATTGCTTCGCTCATCGACGACCGTCCATCGACCTGGTGTGAAATCGCAGCCGGCGGCGAGCGGATCGGCGATGCGGTCCTGATGACCGTCGCAGGTCGCCCGCACCATATCGGCGTCGTCGTTGGTGATGGCCTGGTCCTTCATATCGAGCGCAGCGCGGGCTCGCTCATCGAAAGCTACCGATCCATGCGGCTCCGGCGCCGCGTCATAGGTTTTTTCAGGCACGCACAGCTGGCATGAGCATCGTTCCATCTCGCTCATCTTTCGAAGGTGAGATCATCGGCGCCGGCGATACCGTGCGCGTCGTCGCCGCTCTCCACCCTCTGCGCGTGGAGCGGGTGGAGCTGTCGGCGCGTGTCGGCGATACTATTGCCGACATCGTCAACGGCGTCGTCGCGCTGCCGAACTGCTCGTCCCTGGCGCGAGATTTCGTGGTCTACATCGACGGCCACCCCATTGAGGCCAAGAACTGGCATCGTATCAGGCCGAAGCCCGGCGCCGTTGTTGTTCTTCGCCCTGTCGTCGAAGGGTTCATCGCCCCGATCTTTGCGGCGTTGTCTGCCGCGTTCTCGGCTTTTTCTGCCTTCATCGGTGGCCTCGGCTTCGTCGGCAAGCTCATCATGGCCGGCATCAGCTTTGGCCTGAAATTGCTGATGAATGCGCTGTTTGCGCCGCGGCCTCCGAAGTTGTCCCAACCGAAGCAGACCTATTCGCTGACTGGCGCGCGCAACCAGGCGGCTCCCTTCGAGCCGGTTCCGGTCGTGCTCGGCAAGCATAGGATCTCTCCGTTTTACGGGGCGATGCCGTACACCGAATCCGTCGGCGATCTCCAATATCTGCGCCTGTTGTTTGTCTGGGGGTACGGGCCTCTTCAGGTCGAGGATATCAAGATCGGAGAAACCCCGCTGACCTCCTTCGAGGAGGTCGAGATCGAGACCAGGACCGGCTATCCGGGCGATCTCCCGATTACGCTCTATCCGCGCCAGGTCGTCGAGGAGCCGCTTTCCGTCGACCTCAAGTTCTCCGGCGGGTGGCATCGCAGGAACACGGCTGCAAACATCAACGAGATATCGCTCGATTTCGTGATGCCCAATGGGCTGATGCATATCGACAACAAGGGCAGGAAAGGGCGTTGGCGCGTTATTGTTCGGGTTCGATACAGGCTGTTCGGCACATCGGACTGGACGAATGCCCAGGACCTTGAGGTCTGGGGGCAAACCGTTGATGCGATCAGGCGAGGCATTACTATCCAGGTCCCGGCGGGCGAATATGAGGTCGAAGTCTCGCGTGGAACTGGCGACTATGATGGTGGGAACACTGTCTATGAGGCCGCCGTCTGGACTGCCCTTCGTGGTTTCCGTACCGGGGCGCCACTGACTTTCGGCAAGCCGCTCTGTATTTCGGCAATCAAGATCAAGGCGACGTCGCAGCTCAACGGCTCGCTCGACACCCTGAATGGTGTCGTCACGTCGCTGGTGAGGTCTTGGAACGGGACGACGTGGGTCGACAATCAGCCGTCGCGGAACCCGGCCGATTTGTTCCGGCATGCCTTGCAGGGATCGGCCAACGCACGGCCGGTATCGGACGAAGCCATCGATCTTGCGGCACTCCAGGGCTGGCATGCCTACTGTGTTGCCAACAAGTGGACATTCGACCATCCCCGCGTCGCCGCGGCTTCGGTGTTCGACACTCTCGCCGATATCTGCGCCGCCGGCCGTGCTGTTCCGATCTTCAAGGACGGTCTTTGGTCCGTCGTCTGGGACGAGCAGGACACCCCGATTGTCCAAATGTTCACACCGCGCAACAGCTGGGGGTTCGAGGCGCAACACGAATTCCGCGAGCTTCCGCAGGCCTGGCGCGTTCGCTTCATCAACGAGAAGCGCGGCTGGAGGGACGACGAGCGGATCGTTTATGACGATGGCTTCACGGCCGAGAACGCAACCCGCTTCGAAGGCATCGAGTTCCCCGGGGTCACCGATCCTGACGCGATCTGGAAGCATGGTCGTTTCCATCTCGCACAGCTTAGGCTGAGGCCGGAAACCTACACGCTCAACGTCGATTTCGAGAACCTGGTCTGTACGCGCGCCGATCGCGTCCGTGTCGCCCATGACGTCATGCTTGTCGGCATCGCAAGCGGACGCGTCACCGGGGTCGACGTCGGAACCCAGACCATTTCCGTTGACGAGCTCGTGATGCTGGAGAGCGACAAGCTCTATCAGGTCAGGTTCAGGCGTGGCGATGGATCGCTTCATTTGAGGACGGTTGTGACCGTCCATGGTGAAACTCGCGTGCTGCAGTTCAGCGGTTCCGGCGAGATGCCGGCAGCGGGCGATCTGTTCACCTTCGGCGAGGCCGAGCGCGAAACCGGCGTCTACCGGATCCTTGCCATTGAGCCCCAGGACGAGCTGACTGCTCGCGTCACCCTTGTTGACGATGCCCCCGGCATCTACGCGGCCGACAGCGGAGTTGTTCCGCCGTTTGAGAGCAACATCACGGTTCCGTTCGATCCGTTCACCCAGCCACCTTCGAATCTGCTGGTGTTCGAGGGCGTTGACCTTACAGGGGATGGCTCCACCGCTGCGGCTCAGCTCTACTGGACCGCTCCTACTTTGGGGCAGATCCAAGCCTATGAGGTCGAGATCCGCGACGAAGCAGACCCTGAGGAGCGCTGGTCGCCGGCTGCTGTCGTCCTCGCGCCCGTATCAGTGGCCACGATCAATGGCCTTATCCCGAGCATCTACACGTTTCGGATTCGGAGCAGGTTCGCCAATGGTGACGTTTCTCGCTGGAATACCTCGTCAGCAGTCGCAATCGACACCCTGCTCAATCCTCCTCCCGATGTCGGCGATTTCCGAATTTCGGTTCTCGGCGATCTGTCGACACTGAGTTGGCAGGCTGTTGACGCGCAGGGGATCAGCTATGAAATCCGCTTCGTCGGCATCAGCAGTTCTTCCGTCGATTGGAATTCGGCCACGGTTCTGATCCCGCAGGTTTCCGGCATCAGCGTTCAAGTGCCGACGATGGTTGGCACTTATCTGATCAAGGCATCCCTGCCCACCGGGTTGAAAAGCGCGAACGCTGCGGCTGTCCAAAGCACGATCGCCGCCTTGGCTGGCTTGAATGTCGTCGAAGTTCTCACGGAGGATCCGGGTTACCCGGGGGGCAAGACAAACGTCACCGTCGACAATGGTGTGTTGCGCCTGTTGCCCAACAACGTGCTTTCCAAGTGGGAAGCCCTGAGCGCCGTCACTTCCCTGGCCGTCGGCGACGGAGCTCCAGACAGTGTCGGCCTGGCCGTAGCTGGCACATACGCATTCGCCAACAATCTGGATCTCGGCGACATCTTCACATCGCGTGTCACCGCTGTGATCGATGCTGCCGGCGAAAACACTGCAAACGTGATGTCGGGCTGGGTATCTCTGGCCAGCGTCGCCTCTCTCGACGCTCTTGCGCCCGAGGATTGGTCGGTCCTGCTCGAATATCGAACGTCACAAAGCGATCCGATCCTCAACAACTGGACCGACTGGGCTCCGTTTGTCGTCGGCGATGTTACCGCCCGTGCCTTCGAATTCAGGCTGCAGCTCGAAGGAAAGGCAGCGGACCAGACAGAAACGTTTGGGTTGATCACGCCAGCGGTCAGAGCATTGCGTGTCCAGATCGACATGCCGGATCGTGTGGTCGCTGGTGAAGACATTGTCGTTCCTGTCGCCGGCCTCGACATCGACTTTCTGCCGAAGTTCCGCTCGCTGCACGGGATCGCGACTGCCGATCAAGACATGGCTACCGGGGACCGAAAAGTCATTTCTGCCAAGGGACCGGCAGGGTTCCACATCCAATTCTTCAATGCCGCTGGGACACCTGTCGAGCGGACCATCGACTATGTCGCAAAGGGTTACGGGAGCATCCTGCAATGAGCCAATACGACTTCGGGATAATCGACCCGAACACAAAAAGCGGCAGCGCCCTGGCGACGGACCTGGTGTCTTGGCGCAATGCCTTGCACTCAGGCCATCGTGGGAACGTGGCGCCAGCATATGCGGTCGCCGGCCTGCAGTGGGTCGACGATACCAATGCCTCGTTGTGGCTGGTGAAGCGGTACGATGGCACGAACTGGATCGTCGAAAAGGCCATCGACACCTCGAGCAAGAACGCGTGGGTGCCGAACCTCGGCGAGCGTCTCCGTTACCCTGTCGCCGGCGGCAGCGCCAATGCGCTGACCCTGACCCCAGCGGTCGCGATCGCCGCCTACCTCGACACAGACGTGATGACCCTTGAGGCGGCCGCAGCCAACACCGCAGCCGCGACGCTCAACGTTTCTGGCGTGGGGGCCAAGGCCATTCGCAAGATTGTTGGCGGGGCCGATGTGGCGCTGGTAGGCGGCGATATCCTTGCCGGTGGCCGTTACACGCTCAGCTACAAGGCCAGCGCCGCTTCTGGTGCCGGCGCATGGATTCTCGTCAATCCTGCAGCATCAGGGATCAGTTTCGGAAGTTCGAATGCGGCATCGGCCACGGATCTCACGAAGCACATCGCTCTGTTCAGTACGACCCATGGCTTTTCGGTCACCGGCAATCGCCTGAACTATGTCGCTCCTACCGGGGTCGATCATGTGTTCGTCGTCAACGGTACTGATGTCGCCAAGATTGGAAGCAGCGGGCTAGTTGTCGGCGCGCCAACTGGCGGCCCGCCCGGCTCTGGCAAGGCCAACGCCGTAGCCTACGCGGTCAACGGCAACCCGCTCTGGGCCGCACCTGACGCCGTGCTCGAAGACCAAAAGGCGGCCGGATCAGGCGGCGGCTCGCCTACCATTACAGCCTGGACGACGCATGTTCTGAACACAGAAGTGCGGGACCCTTACAATCTCATCACGCTGTCTTCCAATCAGTTCGTTGCGACGGTGGACGGATGGGTAGACTTCTTGGTCTCGTTCCATCGTACAGGTGGCGCTAGGGCTCGGCTCTACAACGTCACCGATGCAGCGGCTGTAGCCTACAGCGATAGCATGTACGTCTATGACACCGGCACGGGCGGAGCGAATGCGGTCGTCAATGGCGGCGGCTCCATCATCGCAGGCAAGACCTACCGCATCGAGTATTATGTCGCGGCGAACGGCGGCGGCTCGGGATTGGGCTATGGCGGCGGGTTGACCGTTGCCACAGAAGTCTACTGCCGCGTCAAATTCTGGAGGGCATGATGAACTACGTTCTTGTTGAAAGCGGCGTCGTTATCGCGCGTGACCTGACTGGAAATCCGCCCGAAGGGTTCATTGAAGCGCCAGCCGATGTCTGTCCTGGCTATCTTCATGACGGCGCGGTGTTCACGGCACCGCCACCGCCTCCACCGACCGATGTGGTGGTGCTTTACCCTGTTGACCTGTGGTCACGGGTGACGAACGCTGAGGCCGAGCAGATTGAGGCCGCGATGGCTACGCAGTCGATCCGCGTCCAGAACATCTTCAGGTCTGCATCGTCCTATAGGAGCGATCACGAGCTATGGCCGTTGCTCGAAAGTGTGGCAGTTGGCCTATTCGGATCCAATCGGGCTAGAGAAATCCTCGCGACGTCCATGATCTAAAAATGCTCGTATTGGCCTTGGAGCGATTCAGCCGTGGCCATTACATGCAGCGTAAGACGCTGGACCGCTTCGGTTGCCATGGATACTCCGGCATTGGCCTCCACTAGAGCGGACAGGGCTCCATCAGTGTTGTTGGCCGCGAGTGCCTCAATGGCGGTGGCAACGCCGCGGCTCGCTTGGAGTGAGGCAGCGAGCGAAAGCAGCAGAGCGTCTATGTCGCTGCGGCTCAGCCTGAGATCAACCAAGGCGTCTGCCGGTATGCTCTCCCACCGTGCTCTCGCTTGATCTTCATTAATCGTGGCGTGCTTGAAGAGAATATTCATCTGCGTCCTAGTCCGGCTTGTCCCATTTCGGCTTCCACTTCGGAAGCTTCTCCTTCTTCACTGATACCACATTCTGGATTGGAAATTGAACCGGCGTATCCACGCCTGGCAGATGGATGACGATGGTGTGTTCATCCAGAACGCGCGTCACCTCGCAGTGGATGACGACTGTGTCGCCTCTTTCGATCTCAGCCATCTGAAGCCCTCCCGAAGGGGGCAACTATCCCACAACTGAAGGAAAGCGTCATGAAGCTGGTTTCGAACTGGCCGGCCGTGTTGCGCCATGCGTGGTCGGTGCGCCTCGCGTTGCTTGCTGCGCTCCTGAACGGGCTGTCGGTGACGGTCTACATGGTCACCGATGCCCTGCCGGTGACGCCGTTCTGGCTGGCGGCGCTCAACGGCGTGCTGACCTTTGCGGTGCCTCTGGTGCGGATCGTCGACCAGGCCAATCCCAAGCTGAAGGATGTTTCCGATGCCGATCAATAAGATCAGGCCGTCTGGCCGCGCGTCCGCCGCCATTGCGGCTGTCGCAGCCGCTGCCGTTGGTGGGATGGTGGCTTTGTTTCCCGGCCAGCCACCTGTCCACGACGACGTTGCGCTGGCGGTCAAGGCGCTCGTGCAGCCGTGGGAGGGGCGCAAGCTGCGGGCCTATCTCGACACACTGGCCAAGCCGGCGGTCTGGACCATCTGCGACGGCGATACGACCAATGTAAAGCCCGGTATGATGGAGACGCCGGACGGCTGCGACAAACGGCTCGCCGTGAAGATGGAGCGGGATTATCGGCCGCCGCTGGTCCGCTGCATTCCCGGTTGGGACAAGCTGCCGCTCAGCTGGCGATCGATGATGATCTCGCTGGCGTGGAACATTGGCCCGGCGCGCGCCTGCGGCTCGACTGCTGCCCGACTGGGGACGGCAGGAAGGTTCTTGGATAGCTGTATCGCTGCGACAGCCTTCAACAAGGCTGGCGGCCAGGTGCGCATCGGGCTGGTCAACCGCCGCGAGATGGGCGATGCGCAGCGCATCGGCGAGGCCGAGCTGTGCGTGTCAGGGATTTGACATGGCCCAACTCCGTCTCATCCTCGCCGGTCTGACCGTCGTCGCCTTCCTGATCGTGATTGGCGTTGCGCTCTGGTACCGCAGCGAGGCCATGAGCGCGACCGCGTCAGCGGCACAGGCCAAGGCCAATTTTGCCACCGCCCTTGAAGCGAACAAAGCCCAGCAAGAGGAGAATGCCGCCCTGCGGCATCAGATCGAGGTCAACGACCGGATCGTCGCCGGCCTCGCCACGCGGCTTGCTTCCATCCGAACCGAACTTCTCGCCGACCGCGAGGAAGTCGCTGACCTGAAGGATCGTGACAATGACGTTCGCACGTACCTCAATGCTCCTGTGCCTGATGCTTTGCGCCGCGTGCTCGACAAACGACAGGAGCGTCCTGGTCATCACAAGGACAGTGAAACAGCGCCTGCCGTCGGATCTGGTCAAACCGTGCCCTAGGCCGCTGGATAAGAGCGCTGCGACAACCGGCGTGATCGTCGAGCGGCTTCAGCACGCCGAGGCGTCGCTGGCGACATGCGCGGCGCAGGTCGACGGTGTCAGGGCATGGAACGAAGCGACTGCGGCCGGCCCCGTGGCGGCAAGGGTCGAGGAAACCACGAAATGATCTTCGACTTCACCATCAACATCGGATCGATCGTCACCCTGGTAATCGGCTTCGGCGCCGGCGTGGCGGCCTGGGTGACAGCGCTCTACCGCATCAACGGGCACGACACCAAACTGCGCGAGATCGCCGTGACGCTCGCGACCGTGCAGGAAGCCCACAAGCTATTGGCGGAGCGGGTCGAATCCATCCGCGCCAAGGGCGCGCAGGAATTGTCAGACTTCAAGCTCGAGGTGGCGAAGAACTACGCCACCAACATAGCCATCCAGGCCGTTGAAGAGCGGATTGTGGTTGCGATCGACAAGCTTGGCGACCGCCTTGACAAGATCTTCGTGACCGCCGCGCAGGAGCGGCGCGGCTCCTGAAATCCCATCCGCACCCGGCGGTTCCGGGTATCACAAAGGAGAAGACTGAAATGTCCACAACTATGCGAGCGAAGATGAAGGTTTCGCGCGTCGAGCGCTGGGACGGAGCTGACAAGGTGACGATGAATGCCGTCTGCAGGACGAGCGGCTATCCGGCTGACGGCAGCGACGAAGACAACACCTACGCGAAGTTTTCGCCGCAGGGTGAGCTGACGCTGACCATTGCCAACCCTGCGCTCGTCGGCATGATCGAACCCGGGACGACCTATTATCTGGACTTCACGCCTGCCGGCTGACGCCTGAGGCCGCCGAGCGACGAAGCCCGTTCCGGGGAACCGGGGCGGGCTTTTTTTGTTTCAGATGTGCCTCAGAAACCCGGCTTCGTCTGCCGCAGCCTCGAAGTCCTGCCTGACAGTGTCGAGCTCTGCCATTCCCTCCAACGCGTCGAAGGCAGTCTTGTGGGCCTTTCGCCATTTCGGGCCACGCTTGCCGCTCGCGGGCAGGGGCCATGCCTCCATCTGTTCGAGCGCATCCTCGACGCTTCTGACGTGCACGGTAACGCCGGCATTGTCAGTTGCTCGGACCGGGACCGGAGGCAGATCGTTCCACCACATCATCGGCGT